>Ga0194131_10009222_pt1 | contig 12544 bp, 13 predicted proteins | sample TA2KigO120mmetaG_FD_148631 | JGI IMG/M metagenome (GOLD analysis project Ga0194131, IMG submission 148631) | Freshwater microbial communities from Lake Tanganyika, Tanzania - TA2015053 Kigoma Offshore 120m | ecosystem: Environmental > Aquatic > Freshwater > Lake | place: Tanzania: Lake... | reverse complement strand
GTTAGTGGGTTCGTCTTGCTGGGTACGTGTGTCGTCTCGTACGTGGAGTCCCGTTTTCCGGTTGTGTGAAACTTTGGTGTCTCTTGTTGCCGCGGTCGGGTTGTCGACTTGGCCTTTAACTTTGCGGCCCGGCAGGTTTCGTGCGGCACAGTGCCATCTGTGACTGGTATGGATGGTAGCCTAAAAGCGCAAACCGGGTACGCTGAATACTATGGCCACATCGAGTAGTTGCGCTTTTCTCGCCGATACGGGGTTTCTGCGCCGGGTCCTGCTCGGGTCGCCTCCGGGGCGATGAGTACGATGTTGTTCCGTTCTCGGCGCCTGGGGCTTTTAGTACTATTGGCGGTTTTCGCCGCCGGTTTTATCGTCGTATTGCCGGTTTCCGTGGGTCGGTTCGGGAAAAGTTCGGTGGATGATCTCCGGGGGCGTCTTGTTGCCTGTCGTACGAACGAATGTGTGGTAGAGGTGCTGTTCGAGGGTCTAGCGTCGCTGGGTCCTGGTAAGGTGCTGGGGGTGTATGGTAGCCTTTCCCCTAACAGCGGCGGCGCGATAGATTGCCATGACGCGACCCACCGTCTCGGAGAGCGTGCCTTCGTTGATTTTGGTGTGGCGGCTTGGGTTCCAGGGGGTGGCATCTGTAACTTCGGCTACTATCACGGGTTCCTTGTCGGGGCGTCCGCGGACACCGAGACGGAGGATTTCGAGACCCTTGCGTACATGCTTTGCGAGGAAAAGGCCCTTCCGGAGTCCGATCTGCCCGGTTCTGAGTGTGCGCACGGGTTTGGTCACGCGGTGTACCATCTTTCGGGTTCCCTGCCTGAGGCGTCGGCGCGCTGTGCTGCGTTCGGGGGCGGCGTTTACCGTCGTCGTTGCACTGAAGGGGCGGTGAAGGACGTTCTGTCAAGACAGCCGTTCGTAACCGAGCGGGACTTCGCGGCTTGTGATGGGATCGTTGCGACCGACCGGGGCGCCTGTGTTTATGTCACGGCGGCGTATGCGGTGGTCCGTACCAACAATATCGGGTCGGTTTCCGAGGTATGCAACCTTCATTCGTCCGGGGAAATGCGCCGCGAGTGCGAGGGGGGCCTGGGTCGAGGTGTATCCATGCGTGCCGTGGGTGAGCGTTTCCGCGAACCCGGCCGCTGGGCGTTGGAGGTGTGTGGTACGTCGTCCCTGTGCGGGTTCGGTTTTGGGCGTAGCATGTACTTTATACGTTACGACGAGGACTGGTCGCTCAAGGAGTGCGCCAGATTGGTGCCCGGGCCGCGTGCGGGTTGTGAGGATGGCGTCCGGGAAGGCCGCATACAGCATAAAGGATGAGGAAAGAGTCCTCGCTGCGCGTATTCTTGTTGTTGCTTGCGGTTATGGTTGCTGCCGCGCCCGCACCGGGTCGGGTAAAGGCTGTTTCGTCCGTGGATCGGCCCGTCGTCCTGGCGTTCGGGGGTGATGTGCATTTTGAGGGGCGTCTCTCTGGTGTGGGGAGTCTCGTATCTATGGCTGCTCTCTTGAGGGCGGACTTCTCTGTTGTGAATTTCGAGACTTCCGTGGGTCGCGGGGGTAGTCCTGAGGGGAAGACCTATGTTTTTCGTGCCGAGGGGAGGCATGTGCGGGCTCTCGTCGACGCAGGTGTTGACGCGGTAGCCGTCGCCAATAACCATTTTTTTGACTATGGTGCCGCTTCGGCGATGGATGGTCTCCGGGTCCTTGAGCGCGCCGGTCTTCCGTCTGCCGGGTCGGGGGTCGATCTTTCCGGGGCTGTGACCCCTGTTGTTTTGGGTGCGGATCCCGGGCGTCAGGTGGCCCTGTTTTCGGTCACCACCCGCGAGCCGTTCTCGGGGTTTGGTGCGGATCACTGGGTTGCCGGGGAAGGAAAACCGGGGCTGCTGTTCTGGGAGAGTCATCGCCGTCCTTTGTTGCGGGCGATCGCCCGCGAACGTGCCGCCGGGCGTCATCCGGTGGTGATGGTTCATTGGGGTCGGGAACTTGGGGCCTGTCCTACCGCGCTCCAACGTTTGGTGGGTAGGGCTCTCGTGGATGCCGGCGCGGTCGCCGTCGTCGGTACCCATCCTCATGTCCTTGGTCCCGTGGAGGTTTATCGTGGGGCGGTTCTCGCTTACTCTCTGGGTAACTTTGTTTGGTATCATCGTCGTCCCGCGGAGACCGCTGCGTTGGTTGTTAGTGTGGATTCCTCCGGTGTCGCGACCCACCGTGTCAGACCTGCGTTGATCGGGTTTGACGGTGTGCCCAGGCGGGTGCACGGCGAAGTGGCGGAGCGTATCGTCGCTATGACTAATCGCGTTTGTTGATGTGTTCCGTCGGGTCGCCCGGTTGCTGTTTGGGGCGAAACTTCCAGTATGGCCGCATCCCGGAAAACCGCGAAAAAATCGAAGCCCGGGAAGGCGTCCGGGCCCGGTAAGAAGTCGGTTAAGGGTCGCACAAAAAAGCGGGTGTCCGGGCCGTCAAAGGGGCGCGGCGGGGGTTCGTTTAAAACTTCCGGTAAACCGTCGGGGGTTTCCGGGTCCCGCGCCAGGGTGTCGACCTCGCAGGCTCGTGTCCATTTTTTGAGCGTGCCTTACGAGGAGCGGGAGTTGGCTAAGTGGGGTGGCGCGAAATGGGACGCGGTTTTGCGCAGGTGGTGTTATACCGGTGGCTCTCTGCCTGACAAGATCAGGCGTTACGGTTCGGTGGAGCATTCTCCCGAGCGCTGGTTGGAGGATGACTATAACGAGACCGCTCCCCGCGGGGTTGGGTTGTCCGGCGGCGGTGTTTCGCTGCGTCCCCATCAGCAAAAGGCGGCTGATTTGATATCCGGCGCTTTGCGTGGTCGTCGGGTCGGGTTTTTGTTGGCCGACGACGTGGGTCTTGGTAAGACTTATTCGGCTATCCGGGGGGTCAGCGGCGGTGGGGAGGGTTTGAACATATTGGTGCTCTGTCCGTTGTCCGTGGTTCCCCATTGGAGGCGGAGTGTGTCCATGCACGGCGCCGGGGGGCATAGGTGGTGTGTGACCAACTATGATCGGGCGAAGAGTCTCCTGGAGGTGCCCGAGGAGGCTTCTTCTGCGGTGCGTAAGCGTACCAGGAACAAGCGGATTGCCGCCAAGGGCAGGTCCTTGGTGGCGTGGGACGTGGTTGTTTGCGATGAGGCGCATCGTTTGAAGAATCCTTCTTCCCAGCGTTCGGCGGCGGTGCGTAGCATCGTTAAGGGGCATGGTGAGGATGCGTTCGTGGTTTGGATGAGTGCGACTGCCGGGCAGACGCCGCTGGAGTTGGCGTATCTGGCACCTTTGCTCGCCGCGTGTACCGGGTCGAAGGTGCGCGATCTGGCGGATTTTGAGGCTTGGTGCCGGGAGTACGGTTTGCGTATCAAGCGCGGGTCGTTCGGGCAGTGGAATTGGGAGCGCAATGAGGATGATCTCGGCAAGATGCGTGAGTTGCTGTTCGGTGATGAAAGGTCGGGTTTGCGGCGCAGGCCGCAGGATTTGTCGGGGTGGCCTGAGGTTGTGAGGTCGCTGATCCCTGTGGAGTTGGATTATCGTCAGAGGGGTTTGTATGACAGGGCGTGGGAGGAGTTTTGCGAGGAACTGGCTTTGGCGAAGAATTCCGGTAATCCCACCAATCCCCTGGTGGCGGCTTTGAGGTTCAGGCAGAAGTCATCGTTGTTGCGTGCCGACCATACGGTCTCCTACGCCCGTGATTTGTTGGAGGATGGTTTGCAGGTGGCCATATCCACTCAGTTTCTCGATTCTGCCCGGGCGATTGCCGCGGAGATTGATGGCGCGGTGGTGATCAGCGGGGAGAGTTCCGCCGGTGACCGGGAGGCCATGCGCTTGGCTTTTCAGCGGGGGGAGAGTCGGGTTGCGGTGTTCACGGTGACCGAGGGTATCAGTTTGCATGCCGGCGAGCAGGCGGTCGGGGCGACGGATGCCGAACGGGCTCTTCTCGTGCACGATTTGCGCTGGTCGGCTTTGGATATGGCTCAGATAGAGGGGCGTTGTCATCGTGATGGGGAGAAGGCGGTGGTTTATTATTTGTACGGTGAGGATACCGTGGAGGAGAATGTGGCGTCGGCTGTCATCAGGAAGTTGTCTGATATGGGCAGTATGTTGGGGGACGATACCGTCGGTCTTGACGCCTTGTTGAGCGCCGGCGGCTGGGAAGGTTAGGGGCGGTTTGGTCCGGTCTCTGGCTTGCGGGGGCCGCGGGTTCACGGTATGTTACTGTGGATATCGATGGTAGTGGGTTCTCGGATGAGGCGGCGCGGCGCGCGGTCGCTGTTTGTCTCTCCGGGCGGGAGGAACCGGTTTTTGTTTCGTCGTTTTGCTCCTCGGGTGGTCGTGTCTACTTGATCGTTGACGGTGTTCTCGGGGAGGCGGTGGCTAAGGTTAGCCATGGTTCGCTCTCCCCGCGTTTGTCGTCTGTCACCCGGTGGGCCGCTCTGGCCGACAGTGCCCTGTTGCCGCCCTTGCGTTCTCCTTGTAGCGTTTTCGATCCGGTGTACGGTGAGATGCTGGTGTCTTTTTTCCCGTACGGGTCGGAGTCTTCGTTCTCTGACGTCGACGCGTGGGTTTCTCTCGGGGATCTTCTCGCCAATCTCCATGGCCACGTGTCTTGCGGTGTGCCCGGTTTCGATCAGTGCGCGGGTCTCGGCGAGCAGGTGCACGAGTTTGCCGATACGAGGTTTGAGCGTCTCTGCGCGGTAAAGCAAGCTGTTCCTGTCATGGTTGACGGGTGGCGTAGGGCCGCGGCATACGAGCCGTCCGTGGTGTGTCACGGCGATGCCCACGCCCGCCAGGTTGTGAGTTTTTCTTCGCGTCGGGTTCTTATCGACTTTGATCGCACCGGTGACGGGCCGGCGATGTCCGATCTTGGTATCGCGTGGGCTTGGAATGAGGCGGGACATCTGCCTGATGGTGTTTGGTTGTCTTTGTTGGAGCGTTTTCGTGTGGCCGCCCCCGCCCGTCTCGTCGGCGGTTCGTCCCTTGCAGATCTCGAGGGGAGGGTCGCTCCGTTCGGGCGGATTTTTTTGCTGCGTCGCGCCTTTAGTCAGGCGGCGTTTTCTTTGCGTAACGGTGACACCCCTTATGTTGACGGTTCTCTTGCGGCCGCCGCCAGGATGCTGGACTCGTGTACGCGCGCAGACGTGGTTAGATGAGGACGATGAAACGCCCGTCGGAAAGGTCTATACCTTCGACGTGGAGTCCGTCCGCGGTCCAGGTGGTCCGCGCTGTTACTGCGGCCCCGGCTTTCGTCACGGCGCGTGCCGCCGCCTCACCATAGGTGACGTTCTCCGGGACGGTCTCGATCAGGGTCGGATCAAGCCCGCATAGCGTCGCTAGGTAACGTGCGGAGACGAGTGCGTGCCGACGGGGTTCGTTTGCTGATGTCCGTACCGTTTCCCACACAAAGGACTGGTCCAGTCACGCGGTTTCGCCGCTCAGCGGGTCGATCCAGCGTGCAGACTCGTGTTTGTCTCGCTCTGCGGTATCGGAAGTCTCCCTGTCGGGTCGGGTCCCTTTCCAACGCTGCCGGCACTCGCCGCCGGCAGCGAAGAGCGAAGAGAGCGCGGCATCGTCACCTGTACGCAGCGCAGTAGCAGCCCCTGTGACCTTCCTGGCGAGATCGTCGAGGAACATGGCGAGGACGTCTTTGTTCTCCCGCAGGATCGGTTGCCATGTCGGGTAGAGGGCCGGGTCAACCGCTTCGCGACGTGGCTGCCCTGGAAACCTGCGCCGCCGCCGCGTGCCGTGGGGCTATTTGCACACCAGTGCGGCTATCTCTACCGCTTTTGCCATGCGTTCTCCTGCTGTCCCTATGTACGGGAGTGTGGTCAGGAAGGGCAGTTTGATGTTCTGGTTTTCGTATATTTCTACGGCAAGACCCATGGTGTCCGCGTGTAGTGTTCGAAAGGATCCGACTATGTTCAGGGCTGCCTCGTGGGCTGCGTCGGGAAATAGCAGGGCTTCGTACATGCCGACTTCGCAGGTACGGGTCAGCGGGTATACTTCTCTGACCGCGGCTTCCACTTCCGTCCCCCCCACGCAGATCGAGGGGAGGAGTGTGATCGTTTTTTCTGTGGATCGCATGGGGCATCCTTCGCCGTCGAAGAGCCAGAGTTTTACCGGGGGACCGGTGTGGTTCTGGTCGTAGGCCGTTTCGGCTCCGCAGGGCAGGGAGGGCAGTAGGTGTTTGCGTATCAGGTGTCTTAGTAGGTGTCTGCCTTGGGCGTATCGGGAGTTGTCGGGGTTTTTTGTCGGCATTTTGACGCCGAGCATACCGGGTATCTGGTCGCACAGGGTGCCGTCGAGAAATCCCCGCGGGTTCAACAGGTCGACCGGGAATAGCCTTACCGTGGTTCCGTCGATTGTGGTGGGGGTGTCAACGGTTCGCATTATCGTCTGTTTCTTCGTTTGTTCTCCCGTGCCAGGTGACGCCGACGTACAGGAGTCTGGGTTCGGTTGTTTCCACCACTGTGTCGTGGAGGGCTATCGCCCAGGAGTGTTGCCGCCACAGCCCGTCTTCGCTCAGGGCGTATCCTGTCTCTGTTTCGGTTATGGGTAGGCCGTCGGGGGTTTTTCCCGCGTATAGGAGTTCGGCTACGTTTTCGTGGCATCTGCTGGTCTCTCCTGGTACGCGTTTGGTGTATTTGTTGCCGTGGGTTCTGGCCGACAGTAGGAGGTCGACGATCGTGGGGTCGGGTAGTAGTGGTGGTACCACTTCGCAACCCCCCATTCGTAGGAGGCGTGCGCGCCACTGGTTCCAGATTTCCAGGTAGCCTTCCACCATGCGTTCGTGTTCTTCTAGGCGTCTATTGAAGAGATCTTGCTGTTCTTTGGTTATCTGTTCCACCCTTTTACTGTGCCCTGTTTTCGCGCTAAGGCATTCTTTGGCGGTCTGTCCCGGTCGTGCCGTACGGTAGTCTGGAGGTTTCGCCCCAAACAGCAACCGGGCGACCCGGCGGTACACATCCACAAACGCGATTAGTCAAAGCGACGATACGAGCCTCCGTAGCAAGCGATCCAGTAAACAGCGATTTACGAAAAAGTCTAAGATCGTAGCGCGCCGCAACGTATCGTGTTTGAGCGCGCTTGCCGCTCAAGCGAGGTGGCGCAGGCATCTACTTGCCGCCGCGGCTACAGGTGGGCTTCTCGCCGCCGCCGTCCTCGCTTACCGGGACCTGGAGTTGGTTTTGTGCGCGCCGGCCCGGTTTTCGCGTGTATGCGGCAGGTTCTAGTAACTAGAGGTAATATCATGAGCAGTTTACCGGAAACCTATACCGATTTTTTCATCGCATACTGGCCTTGTGAGGGCGCCGCCCCGCCGTTGCGTCTCGGCCGCGAGCAAGCCCTCGCCGTGTGGTCGTCGCCTGCGGACGTTCAAAACTATGGCCGCCTCGCCGTAGTCTAGCCACGTGCTGCGGGATTCTAGTGGTTCAATATCTGGCTGATGGCTATCTGGAAGTTTCGTAGGGATTGTCTACCTTTTTCGCCGGTTTCCCCTAGTTCGTATCCGGCTGGTAGGGTGCTCACGTTTCCCGTCGGGTCGGTTATGCTCTGGTATTGCCCGGCTTCCAGTTCGATGGTTAGGTTTGTTTTGTCGGTGGCTTCGCTGCGTATCACTCTGCGTATCCTTGATGCGTCCACCGTCAGGACCAGGGTTCTGCCCGTTTCGTCGGCCTCGAATATCCCTAGGCAGTTGGGGGTTATCATGTATACCGCGACCCTGTCCGATGCCACGAAGGTGTGGTATCCCGCGAGTTCTGCCGGGCGTGCTCCGATCGCCGCGTACACCTCTTCTTCGAGGTTGGGTATCGGCGGGAAGTCCTGGAGGTCTTGTTCCAGGTTCCGTCGGATCGTGTTTTCTTTGTCAAGGGTCACCTTGACTTATAGTCCGGCGTCGCCTCCTAGCGCAAGCCTTTGTTTGTCCGCCTAGGCCCTAACGGTATTGGTCTAATGGGGCATCCGCTCCTAAGCCAAACCAGTCCAAAAGAAAGGACAACAATATGGCAGACAATAACATCACCCTCGTCGGGAACCTGACGAAGGACCCGGAGTTGCGCTTTACCGCCACCGGCCGCGCCGTCGCTTCGTTCGGCATCGCCGTCGGGCGCCGTTATCAAGTCAACGGTGAGTGGAAGGAACAGACTTCCTTCTTCAATGTAAGCGTCTGGGGCGACCTCGGCGAGAACACCGCCGCCTCGTTGTCGAAAGGTAACCGCATCGTGGTGACCGGTCGACTCGAACAGCGCGAGTACACCACCCGTGAGGGTGACAAGCGCACCGCGATCGATGTGATCGCCGACGACCTCGGGCCGAGTTTGCGTTGGGCGACCGCGCAAGTCGTGCGCACCCCCCGCAAGGACGGCGCCGCCAAGAAGGCTGAAGGAGAGACCCTCCCGGTTGTCGAGGATTCGGACGAGTCCCCGTTCAACTAGTCTGAGAGACCCGGTAGTATGCGTATTCACGCCCACACCGGGTCTCCTCCGTTTTTCCCTGCCGTTTTGAAGGTTTCCGTATATGCGTCCGTTGGAATCCTAGCCACAGTATTCAATATATGGTAGAGGTTCTGGGTGTCCCGGCGGCGTACGCCAGGAAGTTGCGCAACGAGGCGCTGCTGTCGTGTGCCGGTAATGTTGGGTTGATGGGGTTGTCTGCCGCGATTGTTTACGTCTACTATTTGTTCGGTGTCAAGTTTTCCGTGGTGTCCCTGACGCCTCCGTTCGTCTTGTTCTTGTATGCTTCCTACATGCTGTCGTCCGCCAGGGTTAGGTACGCCAAAGCCAATGTCGGGGTGCGCGCCGAAGTCAGGGTTTCTAAGACCTTGGTCAGGTGTGCGCCGTACGCCCTGGTTCACGGGTCCCTTCTGGGTTTCCGTGGGGACATAGATCATATAGTGGTCGGTCCTTGTTTGGCGACGGTGGAGACCAAGTACGGGGTTGGTAGGGTTGGTTTAAACGCCGAGAACAATCTGGTCTGCGGCGGCAAGATTTTCAAGGGTGACCCTATAGCGCAGGCTTCTCGCGCGGCGGACGTGGTGTCCAGGCACGCCGGCGCGGATTGCGATGCGGTCGTGGTGGTGACCGACGGCACGACGCCGCCTTTCCGTCACCGGGGTGTGACTGTTTGCTCTTTGAAGGATCTGGTGTCCGTGTTGAGTTCGTTCCCCAACACCAGGGTTTCCGCCGACCGCGCCGCCCGTCTGGCCGAAAGTCTTTACGTATCCGGGTAGTTGATTCTCGGGATTCCCGGTATCCGCCCGCACGAGTATAGCGCCCGGGAGGCTTTATGTGCCCGTCGCATGTTTGTGTTGGTTTTGGTGCGCGTGCCCCAAGGGTATAAGGCAGACGCCCCACAGAGCGCTACTGAGGGAGTCCCCTCGGCTATACGCGCAGGGGACTCCCTCTTGTTGTATGCTTGCAGGCTTTTTTGGTGGGTTTGTGTATTGTCTTCGGGCTTTGCCGTCAAGGAGCGGACTCTTGCACAATAGTTGCAGGACGCGTACAATAGGTAGCATGCTTTTCAAGAAAATTTCCGCTTTGCGCGGGCAACGGCCGGCAAGCGTACCGGCAAAGATCCTGTTGACCGTCTGTTTGCTACTCGGAGGGGTTCCTTCAACGATCACTTCTGCCGCTCCCACGCTGCCCGGGCAGATACTGATCACCAGCATAATACCTTCCTCCGGCAAACTCACGGTGGCCTGGGAGATAACCGGTCCGGGCGCCGCCCTCACCGGTGTGCAGTTTACCACCAACAACGGCACCAACTGGTTGACCACGGGTTCCACCTCTTCCCCGGTCGTCATCGAGTCGCCGAGCACCTCGGCGGATGCCAACTTGGTGAACGGCACAACTTACGCTTTCGCTTTGAGGGCCGTCAACGCCGCCGGTAACGCCCCGGCCTCCAAGAGGTACGAGATAATAGTCGGGGACTCGCGTACCCAGCCGGCCAACATCACCGCTGTCGCCGTGGATGAAAGGAAGTTGACCTTGACGTTGCTTCACCCTGTGCGTGACACCGGTAAGGGTTGCGTACAGTACAGTACCGACAGCGGCACTACCTACAGCCCCCTGGAAACCTATACTACCAGCCTGGATGTGTCCAGTTTGTCGTCCGATCAGACCAAGCCCTTGGTCAACGGTACCAGCTACGGCTTGAGGGTGCGCTACTGGGACGTATGCGGTCTTTCCATTGATGCGGCCCTCACCAACGAAGGCGGGTTCGGTATATCCGGTCCCTCGGCGGTGATTTTCGCCACCCCCAGCAGTGTGCCGTCCCCTTCCGAGATAACGTCTGTCAGTCCGCGCGCGACCTCTCTGTCTGTTTCCGCTGAGCTGGGTATGAACGGCGGGTCTGCCATAACCAGGCTCGAGTATTCCACCGACGGTGGCACCTCTTGGGCCGCCATTCTTCCTATCCCCGCCGCCCTTTCCGGCAAGCTCGACGTTCCGGGTACCGCTTATAGTTTCACCATCGTGACCAAGAGTTCCGGCGGGTCTTTGAGCATAAACACCGCGTACACCGTGGCTCTGCGTTCTATGAACGTTGTCGGGTACAGTGAGGCTTCCGCCTCGGTGTCCGCGTCGACTACCGGCGCCCCTCAGCCTTCCGAGATATCGTCTGTATCCGCCAAGTCTAACTCTTTGACCGTCAACGCCAACCTGGGATCCCCCGGCGGGTCTACCATAACCAGGCTCGAGTATTCCACCGACGGTGGCACCTCTTGGACCGCCATTCTTCCTATCCCCGCCGCCCTTTCCGGCAAGCTCGACGTTCCGGGTACCGCTTATAGTTTCACCATCGTGACCAAGAGTTCCGGCGGGTCTTTGAGCGCGGACGCCACGTACACCGTGGCTTTGCGTTCGGTCAGCGGGGCCGGCACCAGTAGTGCTTCCGCCTCGGTGTCCGCGTCGACTACCGGGGTTCTCTACATGGCGCCTCCGAGTATCGATACGGTGACGGTCAGGAACAAGTCGTTCATAGTGAAGTCCGTGTTGCCGACTCCGCCGAGCGGAGTCTCCATCAACAGCGTGGAGTACTCCACCAACGGTGGTACCAACTGGAGGGATTCCGGTCAAAGTACGGGAAATTTTGTGATTTCCGTAACATCCTCCGGTGTGGCCCTCACCGTGGGAGCGTTGTACAGCATAGTCGTTAGGGTGGTTACTTCCGCCGGTAGGGGTTCCGCGTCGGATGTCTACGAGATCAGTGCCGGTAACGTGTCCACCCCACCGATCATCCAGAGCGTCTCCAGTAACAACGGGCTGGTGACCGTTACCGGTGTTACGGGCAACACCAATGGCGTCCCCATCATGCGTCTGGAGTATTCCACGGACAACGGGGTGTCCTGGGCTACTGGCATGACCCTGGCTGACGTGACGTCCACCACCACTATTCCTTCGGCTACCACCACGACCGTTCCGTCCTCCTCTACTTCTTCTACTACCACTACTACGACCATTTCGCCGTCATCCACGGGGATTCCCAAGAACTGGAGTTTCGTATTCTCTAGTCTTTCCAGCAGTATCAGTACCCCTGTGGCCCCCGGGCAGGCCTATGTCGTAAAGGTTAGGTCGGTGTCCGCGGCGGGGGTTTCCGGTCCGTCCAACGCGAAGACCGTGACCCTTTCCGGCACCCCGAAGGTTCCCACCATCCAAACGGCGACGGCGACCAACAACAGCATAACTTTGTCGATTAGTTACGCGAAAATAACCGGTGTGGTCGTCAGCGATATAGAGTACTCCACCGATGACGGCGTCTCCTGGGCTTCTTACGGGGATACCGGCGGCACCATGGTCATCACCGAGGAGTCTACCACTGTTTCTCGTTTCTTGAGCCCCGGGAAGTTGTATGTAGTACGTATACGTCTGATAGCCAACGGCGGCGTATCGGGGACCTCTGCTCCCATCAGCGTCAGGACCAAGGGAACCGACCCGGCTTTGACCATGGAGAAGATCGCCAACAAGTCCCTTTCTTCCGGTAGTTTCGATTTGAAGGGTGAGGCCAAGTCCAAGTCCGGCAGGGAAGTGGTGTACGAGTCGGAAACCCCTACCGTGTGCTCGGTAGCGAAGACTGTCGTCACTTTGCGAGCCGAGGGTGAATGCACTATCGTCGCCTCCGTCGCCTCCGACGGGGAGTTCAAGGAGGACAAGGTGTCGCGAAGTTTCACGGTCACCGCTGCCGTACTTAACAGTATGGCGGTTGACGAAAAGGTGTCTCTCGCGGATCTCGGTTCGTCGTGGCTTCCGGCCAAGGCCGCCAAAGCCGCGGTCACCGGTCAGGTGGTCAAGTCTTCCCGGAAGGTGTGCACCGTGACCGCTTCCCAACTGTCCGCCTTGAAGCCCGGGGTGTGCAAGGTCAAGCTGTCCAGCACCAACAAAGCGGGCAAGACCGTTTCGAAAGTGGTCGCGATAACCGTAAAATAGGTTCGGTACGATGGGGCTGTCCACGCGAGAGGTTTGACAATGGCGAAACGCGAAACCGACAGGGCTAACAAATCGGCCACAGGTTCGATGGTCGTCAAGCGCGGTCTGGCCGAAATGCTCAAGGGC
>Ga0194131_10009220_pt1 | contig 12545 bp, 5 predicted proteins | sample TA2KigO120mmetaG_FD_148631 | JGI IMG/M metagenome (GOLD analysis project Ga0194131, IMG submission 148631) | Freshwater microbial communities from Lake Tanganyika, Tanzania - TA2015053 Kigoma Offshore 120m | ecosystem: Environmental > Aquatic > Freshwater > Lake | place: Tanzania: Lake... | reverse complement strand
ATCGTACGCGCGACGGTCGCGCAGGATATGAGGTGCTGACACCGCTGCAGCTCGCGGACGGGCGCTGGTTGTTGGTGAATCGAGGTTGGGTACCGTTCGAAGGCTATCGCGATCGCCTGCCTAATGCGCGCGTGGCGCAGACCGGTCGCGAGGTCCAAGTGTTTGGTCGGCTCGATGAGTTGCCCACAGCGGGTCTCGCAGGAGGGCGCGCGCCGCCAGCCGTCTCTGGAGCGTGGCCGCGCGTGACCACATACCCGCAGTCAGCGGAACTCGCCCGATCGCTGGGAGTCAACCCAGAGAAGCTCGAGTCGCGAGTGTTGTTGCTCGACGCGTCGGCGCCCGAGGGGTATCGACGCGACTGGAAGCCCTATGCAAAGGGCCCCGAGCAGAACTGGTCTTATGCGATCCAGTGGTGGATTTTTGCGGTGCTGCTGCTGGTGCTGTTTGTGATCATGAACTTAAAGAAACGGGATGAAGCATGACCGAGACCCAAAAAATTCATACGCCCACCTCGGGTCGAGGGGTGTTGGTCGGCCTTGCCGCCCTTTTCTTCCTGCCGCTGCTCGGGGCGTTTTGGCTGTACTACGTCGGAGGTTGGCGCCCCGTTGGCAGTACGAATCACGGTGAGCTGATCTCGCCCGCCAAGCCGCTTACCGACCACCGTTTCGCCACACCCGATGGCTCACCGTCGAGGGAAGACTTATTCCGTGGGAAATGGACGCTCCTCTACATCGACGAGGGTGCATGTGATGCGACGTGTCGGCAGGCGCTGTGGACCATCCGTCAAACGCGTCTGCTGCTCGCCGAAGACATGGACCGCGTCCAACGAGTCTTTCTCGCCGAAAAAAACTGCTGCGACACGGCGTTTCTGGCAGCCGAACATCCAGGCTTGGAGACTGTTCGATTTTCCGATGCCGCCTCACCGACGTGGCTAAACCAATTTCCGCGCGAGGCATCGGGCTCCACGACCTACATTTTCGTCGTCGATCCTCTCGGTAATCTGATGATGCGATTCGATTCCACGCAGAATCCGAAAGGTCTGCTCGAGGATCTCAATAAACTTCTCAAGCTTTCTCACATCGGCTGACCCTCCATGTCCATTCACTCGTCAATTCCACAGGGTGCCACGGCGATCCGCCGGTTGGCGCTGCTTGGCGTCTCGCTATGTCTCATCGTCATCGTGCTCGGCGCATGGGTGAGACTGACTGATGCGGGTCTCGGTTGTCCCGATTGGCCAGGCTGTTACGGTCACGTCACGCCTGCCGACGCGGAACGCAACGAAGGAAAGATCGAGTCCTACTCCCCGGGTTGGGAATACGACTCAGGCAAAGCGTGGCGCGAGATGATCCATCGCTATGCGGCGACTGGCCTCGGCTTCGTTATCGTTCTCATTACGGCGATCGCTTTCGCTTATCGGCGTGAACGCGCCGCCAGTATTCCCCTCGCAGTCTCTCTGCTGGTCATCGTAGCGCTACAGGGTACGCTGGGCGCTTTCACGGTATGGTGGTTGGTCAAACCGCTTGTGGTCGTACTGCATCTCATCGGCGGACTCACGACGCTGTCGTTGCTGATGTGGATGTGGCTCGACATGCGGCGTAGAAGGCGACTCGTCGCGCCTGTCCCCGGTGCGACGCGCGTTGCTACGCTCGATGGCGTACGTCGAATGGCTGTGGTCGCAACGATCATCGTCGCGTTCCAAATCGTGCTTGGGGGATGGACGAGTACCAATTACGCAGCTGTTGCTTGCCCTGACTTGCCGAAATGTCAGGGTCAGTGGTGGCCAGAAGGCATGGATTTCAGCGAAGCATTCGTTCTCTGGCGAGGTCTCGATATCAACTACACCGGTGGGGTGCTCGAACATCCTGCTCGTGTCGCCATTCATTTCACTCATAGACTCAGCGCTATCGTCGCGACGCTGGCAGTATTGTTCGCTGCATGGCTCGCCATCCGTCGTGCGCCGACTGTGCGCGTGAGTCGAGCCGGTTACGGGGCGATAGGCGCTCTGGGACTTCAACTACTCATCGCGTTTTTGATGATACTTAAAGCATTCCCGCTCTCTCTTGCTACCGCACACAATGCAGGCGCTGCACTGTTGCTGATGTCCATGATCCTCCTCAATCGTCGCCTGCGAGAAGCCTGACATGTCGACCCCTGCCGCTGCTTTCGCGCCTCACCCGACGTGGAAGCTGTACTTCGAGCTCACCAAACCGAAAGTCGTCGCGCTCATTGTCTTCACCGCGATCGTCGGCACACTGCTCGCGAGTCCGGGCATGCCGCCCCTCGATGCGCTTGTTTGGGGAAACCTCGGTATCGCACTCGCCTCGGGATGTGCCGCAGCCATCAACCACGTCCTCGATCAAAAAATAGACGAGCAAATGGCGCGTACGCAGAGTCGTCCACTGGCGACGGGTACGCTGAAAACATCCCAGGCGCTGACGTTTGCGTTGTCACTCGGTGTGCTTTCGATGCTCATCCTGTGGTTCCTCGTAAACCCGCTCACGGCTGTGCTCACCTTCGCCTCGCTGATTGGCTACGCCGTGATCTATACCGTGTTTCTCAAGCGGGCAACTTCGCAAAACATCGTGATTGGCGGCGCAGCCGGCGCAGCCCCACCCGTTCTCGGCTGGGCGGCGGTCACCAACTCGATCGAACCGAACGCCCTGCTTCTGTTTCTCATCATTTTCATCTGGACGCCGCCCCATTTTTGGGCGCTCGCCATCGCGCGCCGCGACGAATATGCGAAGGCTGGCATTCCGATGCTGCCAGTGACCCACGGCATCCCCTATACCCGCCTGCAGGTGTTGCTCTACACCGTGTTACTGGTGATGGTCACGTTGATGCCCTGGATCTCAGGGATGAGCGGGTTGATCTATCTCGCCGCGGTACTCGTACTGAATGCGCGGTTTCTGTATTACGCCCTCGCGCTAAAACTGACAGATCGCGCAGAACTACCGATGAAGATCTTCAAGTTTTCCATTTCTTACTTGATGTGGCTGTTCATCGCCCTGCTGGTCGACCACTATCTGCCGACTAGCCACCTAAACGCGATCTGAAAATAATCGATCCGCGACGAACGGATTACTGCGCCGCTCCGCACCAAAGGTCGATGTAGCTCCGTGTCCCGGTAAAAAGGTCACGTCGTCGCCAAGTGGAAACAAGTTGTGGCGGATCGATCGCAGTAACTGATCGTGGTTGCCACGTGGAAAGTCGGTACGGCCGATGGATCCAGCGAAGATCACGTCACCCACGATCGCAAATCGCGATTCGCGCTGAAAAAAAACGATGTGCCCCGGCGTATGCCCCGGGCAGTGAAACACCTCAAACTCGATATCGCCGACCGTGACCCGATCGCCCTGGCCGAGCCAACGATCGGGTGTAAATCGATCTGACGGTGGGAAGCCGAACATCTCGGCTTGTGCGGGCATCTGATCGATCCAGAACTGGTCGTCGGTTTGCGGCCCTTCGATCGGTAGTGAGAATCGACGAGAAAGCTCGGCGGTTGCACCTGCATGGTCGAGATGCGCATGGGTGATCAGAATCTTTTCGAGTACCAAGCCATGCCGGTCAACGACCGCGAGTATTCGATCGAGGTCACCTCCGGGATCAATCACCGCAGCACGCTTCGTTCGCTCACACCATACGATGCTGCAGTTCTGCTGGAACGCTGTAATTGGAACGACTTCGATCTTCATACCGTGATCGCAAGCCCTCGATAGATTCGAGCTCGATAACGGCTTTCCTGTGCCTCGACGATCGGAGCAGCCGCCAACAAGACGGCATGCGCGTAGCGTTGATACTCCTCGGCTTGTTCAGCCGCGTCTCTCGGCTCCTCGCTCCGCATGCGTCGCGTCAAATTCACTTGGTTGACCGGTATCGCAGTCGGTAGACGCTCGTTTTCGACGCCGAGTGTCGCGGTAAATGCATGCAGCGTGGTCTTGATGAAATTCGCCATCGCAAACTGCGCAAGCGTCCCACCGGTTGGGACATCCGGCGAAGTGAGAATGAGTCGGGCGCCCTTGAACAAGGATACTTTCCGCGCCACTCGGAAATGATGTGTGAGGTTCATCTCAATGAGCGCAGAAAACTCAGGTGCTGCAAGGTGGTCCTTACCTTCGATGCCAAACAACGCGCGCGGAATCGGCGCGAACGGCGTGGAAACCACGGCCGCTGGCGGGCCATGGTTGGCAAACGCCGTATCCATCCCCTCCTCGAGATCATCCCCGACGGTGAGGTAGGAAATTCGGTCGTGACCCAACGCTCGGCCCAATGCGAAACGCATGGCATCACCGGCCGCCGCAGTACGCGTCAGCATCACGATACTGCCCACATGACCCTCTGCCAGGAATAACTTCGCAGCCGCGGCGAGCGGTTCAGACATATGCTCACCGATGAGCCAGATCGTCTCGCCTTCCATCCGGCGTACACGCTCAGGCTTGGCACGACCGAAGAGTTCACGCTCGGTGATCGTGCGTTCCTGTTGCAAGCCACCCGAGGGCTCGAAGGTTTCGCCGGAGATTGCGCGGTCGGCCATGAAGAACACCGTGGCGAGCGCCACATCCGTTTCCGTTGGCATGCGATTGAGGTGCAGCATGCCGATCACACCCGTCCGAATTTTTTCTGCCTCAATATCGATACGGGCAGGATCGATGAAGGGCTCCGGCGGAACGGGAAGGTCGAGAATCCACCGCGCAGCCAGATCATGATGGATACGCTGTGGCATCAAGCAGCCGTTGCGCAACCGCGCGATCAGCCGAGTCGCCATCGAACGCATCATCAAAAAATGCAAGGACGAGTAGGTGGGTTCGTCTGAGCCGTTAGGTTCAGATTTCAATTTGACACTGAGATCGCGCAACGCCGCTGGAACCTCAGGCGACTGTAGCAAGCCGATGTCGTTGGAGCACATGGCTCCAAGGACTGCATCGAGCGTTGCGCCGTCCGCGAGTGCTTTCAGCACCGCGCCATGGAGCTGATTCAATCGCTTGTTTTCAAGGATCAACTTCGCGCGTCGATCGAAGAGCCCCGCCTTGCCGTCCTTGCCCTTGAGCCGCTGCCCTTCGACGGGTCCCGGCGCAATGGCGTTGATTTGAATCTCAGGCCCTACGAATCGTGCAAGGTTTTCGACGAGTGCGCGCTGGCCGGCTTTTGAGACCGCGTAGTCGGATCGGTTCGGATACGGTACGGCGATATACTTTTCGCCGCCAAAGTAGGAACTGACATTGAGGATGTAGCCCGATCCCTGCTGCTTCATCATCGGTACGACTTTTTCGATGAGCGAATAGTTCGATACCAGATTGGCATGCAGCGTGTTGCGCCAGTCTTCAGGCAACAAATCGACTGCCATCTGCTCAGCGCCGGCGACTCCAGCGTTGTTGATCAGATAATCGATTCGGCCAAAGGCCTTCAGAGTCGCGGCTACCGATTTCACCAGCGCTGTTTCATCGGCGACGTCAATATCCGCCAGAATCCGTACTCGCTCATGCGGTCGGTTATAGCCGATTTCTTCGAGCTCTCGAACGATACTGTCACGCAGATCGATGAGCTGATTTTTGCGACGGGCGGTGAGCATCACTCGTGCGCCGGAGATCGCGAGCAAGCGGCCGAGTTGGCCTCCAATGCCAGCCGAGCCCCCCGTGATCAACACACACTTACCGAGGTGTAAGCCCATGAGTGATTCAATCCAGCCGAAGTTCGGGCGCGTGGAGCCCGTCGCATCGACAATCGCAGCAGGCATGTATAGATTCACCTGCGGTACACGTCGCTTCGTGTAGAGCAAACGTGCAGCCTGCGCGGCAGCGAAGAGTAGGCCGTTTTCTTCGGTATTCGACCAGCGGAGAATCTGGTTCGACCATTCGAGCGCGGCACGATCGCCGGATTTGACTTGCGTTTCACTTTCGTCACGCCAGACGCGAACAAGTTGCTCGATGCCCGCCCGAAGAATGTCAGCGTAGGTATCCCCGGATTCATCGCTGCCGTTCGACATGAAGATAATTCGCGGACTGACGCCAGCCGGCGCAAGTCGGTGCCAAAGACGGGAGAGCTCTCTTGCGATACCAATGGCGCCCGCCAGCTCGCCCTTCAAAAAAGCTTCGACATCCGCATCGCTCGCCTCCGACAGCGGCGCTTTGAAACGCCAGTGGCCGAAAGCGGGTAACACGACGGCACCGTGTAATCCTTGCGACGGATCGACCGACGCAAGCGATGCCGCGAGCGTGTCGGGGCGATGGCGATCGAAGAGAACGGGCTTGATGCGTCGGTCGGCGTCACTGCTTTGCAGAGCGGCGGCAGCGGCCTGGACGGCCTCTTCCGTTCCGAGCCCCAAAAGAACTCGGGCACCACAGCCCGCTTGAATACGAGCGATCATCAAAGCATCCGCAACTTGATCACCCGCAGCGACGAGCACAGTTGATCCCGTGCCATCGACGGTCCGAAGCTCGGGTCGCGATACCCACGTCGACCGGGACTCTTGCATGACCTGCATGCCGTTAGTGACTTCGAACCCTTGGGCGCTGAAGGCCTGGGATTCGTCGCTACCGAGAAAGACGATGGTATTGGCGACATCCTCCACACTCGGAAAGCTGTGTGTCGCCCCTGTCTCAGGCGTCGCTCTGGAAAGCGCCATGGTCGAGGTGAAATCGTTGGCTGTCGTACCATCTGGTGCTTTGCGCAGCTGATCCATCGCCTTGAAGACCGTACGAATCCGCTGACTCTCAATGGGCCCCGGGTACACGGTATTGACGCGAATGCCACGCTGACCGAGCTGAACCGCCAGCTGCTTCGAAAAAGCATTGAGGGCCGACTTGGGTACAACGTACGCCGTGCGTCCGAAATATTTGGTGCGCGAAAAAATCGTGGAGACGTTGATGATCGAGGCGCCGGCTTGCAAATAAGGCGCGGTCGCACGGACCATGTTCCAGCTGAGACCAAGCAGGTTGCCTGCAGCATCGGCGACGGTTTCGGTGTCGGTCGCGCCGCCTGTACGCATCGCATCGAGTTCTTCACGCGATAGCGGTAAATTTTCGATAGGTGCTTTAGGACCTGCCGAGCCCGCGTTGTTGACGAGGATGTCGATACGACCGAATTGACGCATCACTGCTTCGGTGCCATATCGGGCCTGTCCCGAGTCCGACGCATCAAAATCGAGAACATAGGCATGACTCGCGGGCGCACCGGTTTTGGCGAGCAGTTTCTCGCGCGCCACCTCGAGCTTCGTGCGGTTTCGCCCCACCATCACGACGCGGGCGCCTTCTTCGAGATAGCGCCGGACGATCACCTCGCCGATGTTTCCGGCAGCTCCCGATACGAGCGCCACTTTTCCGGCGAGCCGCAGTCGACGCGAGCGGCCGGATCTTGCGGTCGAGGTCGCTGGCTTTTTCGGCGAGCGTTTAGCCTTGGCTTTACTTACAGCACGTTTAGGCGCAGCGGTCTTGGTCTTCGATTTCTGAGTCTTTTTGACCTGGGTCGTCCTGACGATCATCGAGCCGCTCCCCATTCCTGAAAAAGTTCATCGCGCGAGCGCAGCCCGATCCGTGGCAGCGCATGGTTAACAACGTAATTCGCTCCAGCGTGAGTGTTGTCCCACATCGACTGGTGTGCAGCCGGCAGGTCGCCCCACGGAACGATGGTAGGTGGACTGACCTCGAGCTGCCCCGCCGCGATCATGTCGTTCATGCAGGCAACTTCGAAGGCGTTGCAAAGATGGGTTCCTGCAATGGTGGCGGTGGGCATGATGATTCGTCGCTGTCGCATCCACACCTGCGGTGCATAGAACGTATAGCGGCGCCCCGCCATCGATTCGCAAAACACGACGCGTCCCGTAAAGGGTTTGACGAGCGACGTCGAGGCTGCGAGGGCGTCGTGCCCGGCACGCTCGATGATGAGATCTGGGTAACCGCGGGGATTGTCCGGTGAGCGTAACCAACGTCCGATCGCTCCGCCGAAAGGCTTCATGGTGCAATCCTGGAATTGCCGCACGGCCTCTTTGAATCGGACCGTGTCTTTCTTCGAGTCGGGCATCGCAGGAAGCGCCGACGGCCAATCGAAGTCCGCACCTTCTTTACGACGGATTTCCTCGATGGACACGACACCGCGAACCGCATCGCCATAACCCAGTGACTGCACGAATTCTCGCTGGGCGTCAGTGGCCGTCGCCGCCACCAGCCGTCCACCGGCTTTGCGCACCGTCTCGATCGCCTCGAGTCCGACCGGATCGAGTAGATCGTGTGCGCCAACGCCGTAATAAAGCAGTACAGCCTCGCCGGCACGCAACCGCGCTCGACGCAGCATGTCTTCAGGGGTCGCAGATCCTTTTTTGCCAACGAAAGAGAACCAGTAGCCACTCGTCGCGCCGTAGAAGGTCAGCGTGCCGTTCTCAGCCAAGAGCTGAAAAGACCGCGGGAAGGACTCCTGTCCTGCATGCGACACCACATAGTCTGCAAGTCGGCCACCCGCTTGCTGACGCATTTCATTGAGAATGGGCTCGCCCGCCTGCTCCCAGGCCGCGATGTCCGCCGCACTTTCGGGAACGACCGTAAAGGCTTTCGCCCAACGCGGATCGCGTCGATTGATCGCGCCCGCTGCGCCGTGACCCGCAATGAACGTCGTGCGCTCCGAACTCGACACCAGACCCACACTCGTAAGCCCATTACGCGCAGCACTCTTGAGTGCTTCGAATCCGGTACCGGTCGCTGCACCTTCGACGAACAGCGTCTTCCCACTCTCAATCTGCAGCGTGGTGAAGAGTGCTCTAACCACCGTACCGAGATTAAGTACGTAGGAGCCTGCTGCCTCGAGCGTGAGATCGGGAGGGAGCGCATGTAGCTGCGGTCCCTGAACGAGCAGAAACTGTTGATGACTACCGGTGTCAGTTTCGTATCCTTGAATCGAAAATCCTGCATACATCGGATCGCGAGCTGCAAGCGGAGAGAGCAGGTCACTTTGCCCCGAGTACACCGTGACGAGATCGCCGACTTTCAATCGCCCCTCTCGTTTGACCTCGCTGCCCACCGCTGCGATCAGCGCGACGCCGCCGGAGCCCGTCACCTGATAATCGAGATCATGATTGTCGAAAGGCGAAACTGGGATGCCGGTGATCGCCCAGATGTCGTTGAAGTTGACCTCGGACGCCAACACATACACTAGTGCCTCATTCGGGCCAGGTGTCGGCACCGGAACGATGATTTCCCGCTCGGCGTTTTTAGGAAGGCCGTGCGCCGGAGCGCCGGTTCGTTCGTCTTTGACGACCGCATGACCGTATTGCCATGTCGGCAGCGGCGTCAGCCCAGGGAAGAATGCGGCGCCCACCGGCAGTAACTCGCCTCGTTTGACGAGGTCTCCGACCTGCTCTGGTCGAGGTGTTTTTGCGCGGCGCGTCGGTAACGGTGCGCTCTGCTTATCGAAGAACGCTCGAATACCCGCCTTACCACCTTGAGGATCGACGATCGCTTCGGCGAATAACTGCGCCTCACGAGCGAGTCCTGCGCCGATGCCTTGATGCCAACCCGTCTTCACGGCATCGAAAATCCGTTCGGCCGTGGGGCCGCGACCGACGGCACGCGCCTGCGCGAGGAGTCGCTGCACTTCCGAATCGGCGAGGGCGGCAGCGAAGTCAGCGCGACCTGCCGATTGCCAAGCGGCATTGGCCGCTCGGCGCGCCGCGAAGGTCTTTGCGACGAGATTGCGGCCGGCCGGTGCAGCGATATATTCGCGAGCAAGTCGTGTCGCGAGCGCCAAGACATCTTCGTTCGCGTCGGACACGGCGTGCAGTAATCCGTCGGCCTGCACTTCTGCAGCCTCGAGCGTTCTGCCGCCCATGATGATCTCGAGAGAACGCACGATCGGTGACGGATGACCCGCCTGCTCGAGCAATCTCGGCAATCTTTGTGTGCCGCCGTATCCCGGCAACAGATTGAGGCGAACCTCAGGCTGTCCGAACGTGGCGAGTGGCTCGGCGATGCGCACATGACAGGCCATCGCGAACTCCATGCCACCCCCGAGCGCAACACCGTTGATGGCGGCGATCGCGGGTTTATCCATCGCTTCGATCTTGCGAAATGCGAGATGAGCGTTGTTCGGCAGCGGAAGCGCTTCATCGAGCGTATGGACATCTTCGTAGAGCTGGCGAATGTCGGCACCGGCGACGAATGCCGAGGTGCCCTGTCCAGTGAATACCACCGCCCTGACGTCATCACGTCGAGCCACGTGATCGATCACAATGTTGAGCTCATCCAGTGCACGCTCATTAAGCGCGTTCACCGGCGGGTTATTGATCGTGATCACCGCAATACGCGGCGCGGCTTTTTTTGAGCGACGCTTGCCGATCGAGGGCGTCACGAGCGAGTGATAATGAATTCGGAAATAACGGAAGTCTTCGAAGAGTTGCTGCTCATCGGCCACTCGCTGACGTGCTTGCCACTCGGCGATGGCACTACGGAGCTCGACGATGGATTCGGGGTTACGCAGCGTCGAGGTGTCTCCGACCTCCTGGCCTTCGACCAGCGCGCGAACCATACGTCGCATGTACTTGCCGCTGCGAGTCTCCGGGAACTGCGTCACTTCGACGAAGTCTTCCGGGATCGCAACCTGGCCTTTTTCTTGTCGAACGGTCTCAATGAGTCGTCGACGATCCTCGGCGGTAATCTTGCGGCCGGGGGCAGACCGGACGAACGCGAGTGGCGTCAACCCTTTTTGTGCATGCGGCGCGCCGACCACGATGACGTTGCCGACGGGTGAATCCGGATTCACCTGCTTATCGCGCAAGATGGCGCCTTCGATTTCTTCGGTACCGAGTCGATGACCTGACACGTTGATCACGTCGTCCGATCGTCCATGTAACGAGAAACTGCCGTCGGCGTACCTCACCGAGAAGTCACCCTGCGTGTAAGCCAGTTGTCCTTTCCAGCGAGTCCAATACGTTTTTCGATATCGCTCGAAATCGCCACGCCATTGACGAACGACTCGGTGACCCTCGACTTTGAAGTCTCCCTCCGCGCCCCAAATGGTGCGGCAGAGATACGGAAACGGCGCTGCGATCACGATTTCGCCTTTCTCGCCGACCGCTGCCGCGCGTGCAACGACCGTACCCGACGCGTCTGCCTCGCTATCAGCGAGCCAAACGTCGCCCATGATCCACGGTAGGGGATACGTATGGGCATCGGCGCGCAACGGGAAGTCCGCGTTGCCGAACAGGTGCGTCCAGACGATGCCGCCGTGCTCGGTCGCCCAATACGAATTGGTATACCAAGGCGTGACGAGCTCCATGCCGAACTGTTGAACCACCGGTGAAGTGGGTTCGGCGCAGAACGTCGCAACGCGCAGGCTCGCGCGCGAGTACGCGCGGACATCCTCGACGTTCTGCGGATCGGTCATCACGGTTTTGAGGAAGGTGACGCCAGCTTTGAAGATATTGACCTTCAACCGCTCGATGATGCTCGCGAAGCGACCAGCACTCGGGAAGACCGGCGCGCCCTCGGCGATCACCGTCGTGACGCGCGTCGTCAGCGCACCGCAAATCATGTAGCTCTGTCCCGTGATCCAGCCTGGATCGGCGACCACGTACATCACATCTCCGGCACGAGCATCGAACGCCACGCGCAAGGTGTAGGCGATACCGCTGACGTAACCACCGTGAACGTGTACGACGCCTTTGGGTTTGCCCGTCGAGCCCGAGGTATAGATGAGAAACATCGGGAATTCGGCGTCGAGCGGCTCCGGTGGAACCGTCGCCCAGATCGCTGCGACGAAAGCGCGATCATCGAGCGCCAACAGTTGCGCTTCGTTCGCGACGGCATGGCCCGCCTTGCGTGCCCCGTCCAACAAAATCTGCATTGCGGCGTCGGTGAGTGAGTGAGCCCAACGGTCTCGCTCCGGACGCCACACGATGTCGGCTTGTCCAGCATGTTTGACGACGACGACGGTATCGACTCGCGGTGGCGTCGTCACCAGGGCGCTAGCGATAGCCGTACGAATTCGACTGGCGGCAGAAGGCGAAAGTCCTGCGATCCCCTCGAGAGCACGACCGACGCCACGCATCACGTCCGAACGTTCGAGGGTAATTTCATTGGCTACGGTCTTGCGCGCACCCTCGAGGATGGCGTTCGCGTGCAGCGTTTCGAGGCTGAGCGACTCGAGCGCTTGGGTCACCGCCGCGATGGCCGTCTCTGCGGGTACATAACCATCGAGGGCCGGATCGGTATAGGCCTCTTTGAACGCGACGATTTGTGCGTTGCGATAACCGCCGTCGGCCGTGATGACGATGCGGGCACCGGCGTTGTGAATACGATCGGACAGCGTTTTATCGCTAAATCCGCCGAACACGGGCGTGTAGACGATACCCAGACGCTTGCAGGCTTCGGTCCAATAGATCTGCTCGGGAATGTTCGGCATGTTGATCGCGATGCGATCACCTGTCTTGAGGCCGAGATGGCGCAACGCAAGCGCACACCGCGCCACCTCGAGCATCAGCTGCTTACGCGAGACGCTATAAGAAACGACCGGAGCACCGCGTCCACCGTCCTGAGACTGGTCCCATCGATCCCCCTCGAACCACA
>Ga0194131_10009218_pt1 | contig 12549 bp, 21 predicted proteins | sample TA2KigO120mmetaG_FD_148631 | JGI IMG/M metagenome (GOLD analysis project Ga0194131, IMG submission 148631) | Freshwater microbial communities from Lake Tanganyika, Tanzania - TA2015053 Kigoma Offshore 120m | ecosystem: Environmental > Aquatic > Freshwater > Lake | place: Tanzania: Lake... | reverse complement strand
TGCGCGGGCTCGATGTGCCGGAACTCGACACGGCCGAGGGCAAGGCGGCTCGCAGATTCGTTGAAGAGCTGATCGGCGAGTCGGTGGCTGTGACAATTACCACGACCAAACCTGACAAATGGGACCGCTATTTGTCCGACGTTTTCCTCCAGACAAAATCGGGCCAGGAACTTTTCCTAAACAATCTATTGCTCGAAAACGGACACGCGATGCGCAAGGACAAGTTTACGTTGAGTGATTGGGATAAGATGGAGTGAAACCCAAGATTCACCGCAAAGAGCGCAGAGAACGCAAAGAGGGAACTGGGACAGCGTCGCATCGAATCGGGTAATCAACGCGTGAGTGTTTGTCTTCCTTTGTAATGCAATAGGTGAAAGTCGTGTATTTTTAAGAAGATTTTTTGGCTTGTGGTTTGAACAGAAGATCGCAAAGGACCCGAAGATCTGAGCATTCCCCAATCAAATTTCTTTGCGGGCTTCGCGATCTTTGTGTTAGCCGGGTTTTCAAGATGGGTTTGGTTGCGGCTTCGCCGCGCTGGGTTCTCTGCGTTCTCTGTGGTAACGGCCTCACAGTAGAGGCGGGCATCCTGCCTGCCGTAGAGGGCGGGCATCCTGCCGCCCGCAGCGACGCTGGAAACTCGGCATTTACCTTTACATCGCACGTGTGATCCGCCGGGCAAGATGCCCCGGTTCTACGGCAGGCAGGATGCCCGCCGCTACGATTCTTGCCGACAACTTCGGGATACACCGGAAACCGCCGTTGGAAGGACGTTTGTCTTGCATTCGATCCGCTGCTGGCCCAGCCTTTCCGCGTTTCCTTGAGCGAGCCAAACCATCAAACTCAAAGCGCTCACGCCAGCGCCGGTCTTCTCCGCTCTCTCGGCCTTTCCTCAACCATTCTGTTCGTCGTCGGATCGGTGATCGGCTCCGGGATTTTCGCTAAACCGGGATTGATGGCGAGCCAGGTCGGATCGCCCGAATGGTTGCTCGGCGTGTGGGTAATCGCGGGACTCATCACGGTGATCGGCGCCCTGGTCAATTCTGAGATCGCTGCGATGATTCCTGAAGCGGGCGGTCAGTATGTTTTCTTCGACCGCATGTATGGATCCTTTCCGGCGTACCTTTACGGCTGGGCTGTCTTCGCTGTATTGAAGACCGGCGCGCTGGCAAGCCTCGCGTTTATATTCGCTCAAGCCGCCACGCAATTTGTCGCGCTGCCGGAGTTGGCCCCCAGCCTCGCGCACTGGTCTCTGCGCGTTCCGCTGATTGGAGACATCACGCCATTGGCCAATATTGGCGGCAAAGGCGTGGCGGCTGCTTTGATCCTCGTTCTAACCGCAGTGAATTATCTCGGGGTGAAATTTGGCAGCGCGGTTCAAAATGTTTTCGCCGTGGCCAAGAGCGTGGCGTTGCTTCTGTTGATCTCACTCGCTTTCTTTACACCGGGAATTGGCCAAGCGGCGAATTTCACCACGCAAAGCGCGGCCATTAATTTGCAGGGCCTCGCTTTAATCGCGGCTTTGGCCGCTGCTGTTCAGGGAGCCTTTTGGGCTTACGACGGCTGGAACGACGTCACCTACCTGGCCGGCGAAGTGAAGCAACCGCAACGAAATCTGCCCCGCGGTTTGATCGGTGGCGGACTCATCGTGATGGCGCTGTACATCCTGTGCAATGTGGCCTATCTGTACGTTTTGCCGATTGACGAAATGGCAAAGTCGAAACTGGTCGCCGTGGATGTCGTGGAGAAATGTTTTCAAGGGGGCGGAAAGTGGATCGCAATTGCCGTGATGGTTTCCACGTTCGGAGCGGCAAACAGCAACGTGCTTGCGCCCGCCCGCGTTTTCATGTCAATGGCTCGGCACAATGTCTTCCCGCGTTTGCTCGGAAACGTCCATCCGAAGTTTCACACGCCAGGGACGGCGCTCTGGGTGCAAGCGTTCTGGAGCATCCTGCTGGTCTTGAGCGGAACCTTTGACACGGTCACCAATACGCTAGTCTTTGTGAATTGGATTTTCTACGCCGCTGGCGCCTACGGCATTTTCGTGCTTCGCCGCAAGGAGCCAAACACGCCGCGCCCCTACAAGGCGCCCGGTTATCCGATCTTGCCGTGGATATTTATTATCTTCGCGGTGACGTTTCTCGTGCTTACCGTGTACAATGATTTCAGCGGCTACTTCGCGGCCCGCGCGGCAGGGCAACCGGCTCGCAACAATTCCGTGTTCGGCCTCCTGCTTGTTTTGATGGGCACACCGATTTACTTCCTGTGCAGGACTCGGAGTACCGTACGCTGAACCTCGTTCCCTGGTCGTTGGAGATTTCAATGGCGATGGATCTCCCGACCTAGTCAGCGCTGGGGCTCCGCTCGGAGACCGGGCTGGCGAGCGAGTTGGACTTTCCGCCCACGGAGTGGAAAATATGCGCCGTCGCGTATCCGATCTGGATGGCTGCTTCGACTTGGTCACGGCGCCTGGCAAGGGAACGACTCTGCAGCCAAGTGTCAGCTTCGGATAGAAACGCAAGGGCGCAGCGACGCCAAGACGCTGAGAAAGACCCCTTTGCGGCCCTGTGTCTTTCCGTCTTTGCGTTGAATCTCGGCACCGTCCGCACCCACATCGGCCATATTTAACAAAAACTTCAACGTCCGCACGCGCACGGAAGGGATCCTCAAGGCCTTTCCACGAGAACGAGCCTAGCATTGCGTTGACGGACGCTAACGGAATGGGCAGATTGTCAGCATGAATCCGTCGGCCGATGCGATGACCAAACTTGAGAACCTTTCGGAAGAACGGGCCAGGAAGGTTATTTCTTTGATCGATGATTTGACCGAACTTGAGGAGTTGGAAAAGAGAGCCGACTTGATTGCCGCGCTCGCCTCACTGGCCGAGCCAGGTGAGGATATCCCTTGGGAACAAGTGAAAAAGGAGTTGGATGCCAAGTTCGATTATCCTGCGTCCGCAGGCCAGGAGGTTTCTCGATAAACTCCGCGATCCGGTCCTATACGCGCGGCTCAGAACCGCTATCAATGGCTTGGCCGACAACCCACGCCCACCCAGTTGCGTGAAGCTATTTCAAGAGGATCCCTTGTATCGCGTTCGAGTCGGCGACTATCGAATTGTCTATCAGATCCGCGACGCGGCCTTGTTGGTAATCGTCGTCGAGATCGGACACCGCCGCGAGATCTACCGCTGATCTGGACGCACTGCAGGACCATCTCTTATCCCAGAAAGATCACTGTGCCGAAGCAGGCGCAGCGACGCCAAGACGCTGAGAAAGACCCCTTTGCGGCCCTGTGTCCTTGCGTCTTTGGGTTGAATCCCTAGGAAGCACTCGTCGATTCCTGGGTTTGTCCGGTGGTTACACGTGTCGAGCAAGTTCGCTTTTCGCGACGGACTGCGCTGCCCGGCGCCTCGCATCGCCATCGTCGAGCAGCACCCAATCGGCTTTTTTCTCGAGGGCAAGGCCGAGGGCTTCCGATTCTCCTAGATGGAGGCCGTCACTGATTTCGGTGGGTATAGTTTGGCGCAGCGGAGTCACGCACAGCCAGCCGTCGGCGAAAGCAGCATCCAGCAACCTGCGAGCAGTGCCATGGCTGAGCTTGGAAAGTTCCTGCCGCACGGCCACAGGCACCAACACGGCGCCGAATTGGTCGCGCAGGAGGCCGAGTCTTCCGATGATGGCGAGATTCGAGAGCGGAGAGGTATTACTCACCACGACCATAAGCGAGGTCGGCGGCGAGATCGTCGGCGGCGTAGTGGCGCGGGACGTTCCGTCGCGCGAGTTCCTCGCTCATTTCGAAGCGGTCGAGTCCCGCGAGTTTCGCGGCCTGCGCATGGGTCATCGCATTGCGGGCGTAAAGAGCGCAGGCAAGTTCGATCCGCACCTGGCGCGGTACTTCCTCCTCCGGCACATGGAGCACTTGCGCGAGCAACTCTCCCGGGATTTCAAGTGTGACACTCATGAGGAGAGTCTAGCTTTCAGCCAGCGAGCGCGCAATGCCTGTTAAGAACGGCCCTCCAGCCATGAATAGCACCCTCCAAAGCTCCTTCCAAAATCTCAGCGGAACGTTATCGTCGAGCAGGCCAGGACAACGCAATTCGGTTGAGCGCAGTGAAGACCTTGGCAAAGGCCTCACCATGCTGGCGGCCAATATCAACAAATAGTGGCGGCGTCTCCCTTTCCAGACGCGATTGACTGCGTCGTCTTGAAGAGCACGTCCACTGCATTGCGCACGTACTGTTCGTCGATGATGCCTTCGGTGGCTTCCGGGGGAAACTCGACCATGGACCGGAAATGAGCGGCGATCTGACCGAATAGTTCAACGCGCGCGTGGTCTTCCAACGAATTCCGCCGCAGCAAGGCCTGCAACGCGATTCGCGCCTCCGCAGGCGAAACGCGCTGCTAAATGCGGATGATCGCGCAGGGAATTGTACTTGCCGGCCAGCAGTTGACTGAGGTCTGGCTCTTTCGTCTTGGGATTGCCCACCACAATTGTGTTTGCCGCAAAGTCTCCCAATCGTTGCGCCTTCTTGCTGAGCACACAGGCGACCCCAGCCACGAGATACAGACCAGGCAACATGTCAACGAAACGCAGCAGATTGGGGATCACAACCTGGCTGAACTGGAGCCGCATCCCATGCGCATCCATCACGCGCAATCGCATGAGACGTTTGCCAACCGTTTGCCCGCGCCAGCACCACTCCGTCACGATCCCGTATCCGATCGAAATGAAGAAATAGGCAAGAACCGTGATGGCACGAGCAAGGTCTGGACTGATGACGCCTAGAAGCCGAAGCCACAATCCAGCCTGGATGGCAAGCACGGCAATGCAACCGAGATCGACCAGCCAAGCCACAAACCGCGCCACTGGTCCGGCCAACAGCAGAGAAAAGACAATGCCTTCAGGTGTTCTGATCTCCAGTCTTTTGCTTCTTCCTTCGGACATGCGAATTCCATGTTGGCTAAGAGTCTTGAAATCGCATAGGCCGCGCTGATGTCAAACCCGAAATCCGAAATCCGGATTTCGAAACCCGAAACAAAACAAAAAATGCGAATTCTCGAAATAAACACTTCAAGCAAATGGTTCCCAGGTCCATCTTCTATTCTCCATCCTCGCCTCCGATGCCTTTGTGGCGTGCTCGTGTTCTGCGCCTGACTGCGCCAGGAATAGCGCTAGCAAGATCAGCTCGACCAACCCGAACGCGATCTTGATCGAATAAGGAAGCACCGGCTCGTGATACTGCGACAGAAATGATTCCACTAGCCCAGCCCAAACCAACAGAATGCCAACCCCAAAAATTAGCGTGACCAAATCTGGAGTGACCGCGCGCAAACGCATCCGCAACGAAGCACGGTCGCCCCAGCCGATGAGCGCGCCGGCGAGCAACAAACCCGCTTGCCCTGCGATAAGAATGGCCGGGATTTCAATCGATCCGTGCGGAGGCAGCCAGCCCATGAGAAAGCGTGTTTGTCCCGCCATCATGTAATCCACGGCAACAGCGCCAAGAATCACGCCGTTGTAGAAAAGCAGGATGATCGTGCCGATGCCCCAGGTCATGCCGAGACCCAGCGCAAAAATGGAAACCTTCGTATTGTGGGTCATGAGGGTCGCGGAAAATGTCCCCTTCTGCCCAGTCAGCCGATCTGCGCTTGCTCTCTCTTCTTGCGCCACGCGCTCGACGGAATCGCCCTTCAAATGGAGGAACGGCATAATCACTTGCTTTGCTTCCGGGTCACGCATCAACGCCAGACTGCCAAATGCGCATCCTCCAAGCGTAATGGCCAGCGATAAAGCGAAGGCCTTCGCGCGGCGCCCAAAGGTCTGCGGAGACGTCTGAGAAAACCAGAGCCACGGCGCGAACCGATGCGGTTTCTCACGGCCTTCGTGGATTTCTCCGTAGGCCCGAGCAACGAGTGATTCCAGGTAACGGCGGATTTCCGGCTTGGCCGCAAACGTCATGATTTTGCCGAGATCGGCCGAAGCCCGCTGATATAAGTAATGAAAACGCCGGACTCGCTCGAGGTTCATCGAAAAGCCCGGATCCGCCTCCATCCTATCGAGCAGCGATTCCAGCTCACTCCAAAACGACCGTTCTACGGCGACGAATCTTTGAAGGTCAATGATCATTCGGGTGGATGTATCACGGTCGGCCAAGCCAGGAGCGCTGTGGTAACGGCAAAGCTGGTGAGGACGCATTCCACGGTAATGCCTTTTGGTGTTTCAGAAGGCGTTTGTCCCGGCGGGACATAATGAAAATAGCCCGGCGTTTCAACGCTCGTTTCAACGCCGGGGCGGCGAAGAAGAGCACGTACGTCCCGAAGGGACGGCTGAACCTGATGGGCGGTTGCGGACGAGTTCAACCGTCCCTTCGGGACGTGAGCCTCCGGAGGCTCGGTTCCCGGCGTTGAAACGCCGGGCTATTGTCACGCTGTCCCTCCCGGACAAGCACCCATCAACGGGCTTTGAATTACCGAAAGGCATCAGAGTGTCAGACTGGAATCGGTCCTTCCCAAGGAACAACGCATGGAAATAGCCAACAGTATGAGCCAGATGACTGGCTATCGCATCGTCGAGAAACAACCCGTGAGCGACAGCGAAGTAATTGTGTTGGTGCCATCAACCGTAGAGTCACTGCACGGCGTTTAGACGCTACGTTCAGGCGCTATGCCCACTTCCTCGAAACACACGAACTTGGTTTCGCCTTGTTCGACAATTCCTTCACGCTTATTTTTCCTGACGTCACAACGTGCACGACCCATCCATGAAGGCGCCAATCATTGTTCTCCTAATGGTTCTCCTATTCGGTGATGGGCTTTCGGTTCTGCCGGGCGCTTTGCCAACCGAGGCGCCGGTGGTTACGATCACAGTGGTTGATTCCAAAGCGATAGAAGCAAGCTTTACGCGAGGTCCGGCAGATTGGGATGACCTTGGCATCTTCGAACTGCGTCGCACAGGCAGTCCACAAGGGACCTTAAAAGTGTCTTTCGAGGTCGCCGGCACAGCCAAGCGACAGGAAGATTACGTGCTCTTGCCTGGCGAGGAATGGTTTCCGTGCGGCTGCTTGAGGCCTGAAATTGATTTCCGTGATAATGCCATAACGATTCCGGACGGCACTCTGCTAGTTTATCTGGGCGTGCGTGCCAGACCGGATGGAGCATTTGAAGGAGGAGAAACAGTTATTGTTCGACTGCTGAATGATACAAGCGGAAACGAGCCGCCGCTTTATTCGCTCGGAAACTCCCGGTCCGGAATGGTCACCATCGGTGACGAACGCCCTCTTTTGGATTTGAACATTTATAAGCCCGATGAAGGCACGTTGAGAATGTCCATCGCGCGAGGTTCGCTGGTCAACGGCCAGTGGCATCTGGAGCTCAGCCACGACTTGAAAGCCTGGAAGCGAATAGGCAACTTCTCGCCCGGCGCTGTAGCTGCATTTGCGCAGGATTCTGTTCCGCCAGGCGATTTCCGGCCTCGCTTTTATCGTGCTGTTCTAAACCCGCCCTAGCGGCATTCAGACTCACTCAGGCTCCTCTTGTGGCTTTTTTACTTTGCCTGTAATCGGGCAATGCTAAAAAGTCACCGCAATGAATCTTTCTCGCCGGTCTTTCATTAACCAGGCTTCGGCCATTGGCTTGGGATTTTTGGGTTTACGCAGCGTAATCGAAAATGGTCTTGCCCAGGGCGCAGCCAGCTCGTTCGCGGAAGTCGGGTATGGTCCGCTCCTGCCGGACCCGGATAAGATTCTCGATTTGCCGAGTGGATTTACCTACCGAATGATCTCGCTGGTCGGTGAGCGGATGGACGACGGGCTTTACGTTCCAGGCAAACATGACGGCATGGCGGCGTTTCCGGGTCCGAACGGCGAAACAATTCTGGTTCGCAATCACGAACTCGAACCTGCCCAAGTCGAGTTTAGCCCTTTCGGCTTGCAAAATCTTCTGTTCCGACAGGTTGACCAACGAAAGCTTTACGACCCCGGAAAAGGAACGAAGCCCGCCCTCGGTGGGACAACGACGATCGTTTATGACACCAGGACCGGCGACGTGCTGAAACACTTTCTAAGCCTGGCGGGGACGCATCGCAATTGCGCGGGAGGCCCGACGCCCTGGAATAGTTGGATCACCTGCGAAGAGACCGTTGAGGTTACCGGCGGCGACATTGAGAAAGATCACGGCTACAACTTCGAGGTGCCCGCTTCGACAGAGATACATTTAGCCGATCCCTTGCCGCTCATTGCGATGGGCCGGTTCCGGCACGAAGCGGTCGCAGTCGATCCCCAAACAGGCATCGTCTATGAAACTGAAGATCGCCCTGATGGATTGATTTATAGATTTTTGCCCAACCAACCTGGAAGGCTTCAGGCAGGCGGACGTTTGCAAGCGCTACGGGTTCGCAACGCGCCCGGCCTCGACACGCGAAACTGGCGCCGGCAAACGTTTCGTGTTGGCGGCGTCCGGAAAGTGGACTGGGTGGATCTCGATGACATCACGTCACCCGATGATGATCTGCGCTATCAAGGCCGGTTTGAAAAGGGCGCGGCTCGCTTTGCCCGCGGTGAGGGGATGTGGTACGGCCATCGTTCGATTTACTTCGCGTGCACCAACGGCGGAGAAAAACAGAAGGGGCAGATCTGGCGCTACGTTCCCAGCAGGTTTGAAGGAACCTCGCGCGAGAAAAATAGGCCGGGCACACTCGAACTGTTCATCGAACCGAATGATGCCAATCTGGTCGAAAACGCTGACAACCTAACGGTCGCGCCTTGGGGCGACTTGATTGTCTGCGAGGACGGCACAGAGACGCAATTAATCCTCGGAGTCACGCCGCAAGGCAGAATCTACAAAATTGGCGGCACGAATATTTCCGAGCTGGCTGGCGCCACCTTCTCTCCGGATGGAACAACGTTGTTCGTCAATATTCAAACGCCAGGCTGGACGTTAGCCATTAAAGGCCCTTGGCGGCAACAGCGCGGCTAAGCTGGTCCGGACCGCAGCGTTATGGGAGCGCGGACCGCTGAGTCCGCGCATTTTTCGTTCGTTTCGATGGTTCCGCTCGCGGACTCGGCGGTCCGCGCTCCCATAACGGGAATTGCTGGAACTTCTGAACGAATCGAGCCGTGCGGACGTTTCCGCAGCGTAAACGCGCGTAAACGCTGCGCTCCTAAATCCAGCATCAGCTCAATCCAAATGGGGGACCAAGCTGGCCTGATGGGAACTCTTCGTCATTTAGAGGCGATGGCGCATTTGCTCGCTTCGCAAAGTCCTTTCGACTTTGCGCGCCTCAGTGGACGTGAAAAGAAATTCCTTTGGCAATTCCTCGCCGCACACGCCGCAAAGCTTGTTTCGACGGCTGTAAATGATCGAAGTGCAATGCGGGCAGCGCAGCGCGGAAGCGGCCGGCGCTATTTGCCGGGCAATCGCCGGCCTTGGATTCGCTGCCTGCAGGGGTTGCGTTGGCTCCAACGGCGGAAAAAACTGTTCTGCCTCCCCTTTGTCCACCCAATCGACACTTAATTTCACTGCGCTCATATTCAAGTTCATGTCAAACCATCCGTTTATATTAACGCGCGGAAAGGCCAAAACGTTTCAATTATTTACGCGCGCAGCGAGCAACCTGGGCGGAAGGAAAGATCGCGCATTCGCTTTCGATGTTCCACGCCAGCACCATGATTGCTCGCTTCATTTGAAGGTATAGACCAGCTGACACGTTACCGAAGCATTTCCCGAGGATTAGATTCTTGTAACGTCGAAAATCAAAAAACAAAAAGCGGAAGCCAGCGCACACAGTCCCGCCGAGGCCACGAGTCGGAGCGAGTCATTCGAGCAGCTCGCGCGAGTCGTTCCTCGGCGGCGCAGTTGTCGGCGCCTAACGCCGGCTACTTTCGGTCCAATCGGCTCCGCCAGCGGCGGTATTCCTCCTCGCAATCTTCGGGACTGACAAGTTTCTTCCAGACCAAGCGCCCGGAAAACTCATATGTCTTCGCGTCCACTTTGTGAATGACGTACTGAAAATCCCAAGCAGGGCGCGGATGGCGAGGCACCTTAAACTTAAACAGACTAAAACGCATTTCATCGCGATCGTTGCAGGCGCGATCAAACATTAGAATGAGGACCATGCCATGCGCTGCGCGTCCGTAATAGAAAGGTTGGGTGAATCGCGGATAATCGTAACTCCAAAGGTTGAGTTTGAAGTTATGATTCTGGTCGTATTCCAAGTCTTTAGCGCCGGCGCTTCCACCCCACGAAAATGTATCGGCACGTCCGCGACGTCATTCATGTAATTCGCAAAGAACAGCACCGCATATCCGCGCTGGCCAAAAAGCTCCGGACGATGGGCTTGGCACTGGAATGCAAAGTCGACGGCATGCGGCTCGGCAACCGTATATCTGAAAGTGGACGACAATGACCAAGGATCATCCTCTCGTCGTCTAATCAACACGGCGCCATCCCTTGCCGTAAACTTCCAGGTATGTAGTCCCGCCTTTAGGCGGTCGCATTTGCTGGCGCCAAGACCATTGGGGAATGCCATCGCACCGGCTGAAGCCGGGACTACGTGCCATAACAAACGGAGACTCCCAATGAACCAGCCTGGTAGGACGGGCGTCCCGCCTGTCCAGCATTTGCGTGCAACAAGAGCATAGACAGGCGAGACGTCTGTCATACGAAGTGCGCGCTTACGTAAGCACGTCATACGTGGCCCCTTGTTCGTCTTCGGCGGTGAGGAAACGTTTTGCCTGCAAGTCGAACATCGTTCGGTAACGGCCACCTTTCGCCATCAGTTCGTCATGTGTGCCAAGCTCGGTCACACGGCCGTGTTCAAGCACACAGATGCGGTCCGCGTGCCGGACTGTTGAAAAGCGATCAGAAATAAGGCCAGCGATCTCAATCGCACCCGATTGCGGGTCGTACAATCGGCAAAGCAGCTTCGCGAGTGTAGTTTTTCCGGCGCCATTCTGCCCTACAATCGCCAATGACGACCCGGCCGGCATAGTGAGATTGAAGCCGTCGAGGACCGGCGCTCCTCCGGGATAGCCGAAGGTAACATCGCGGAATCGAATCTCACACGCCGGCAGCGCTGCGGCTTCGCGAGTGCCAGAAGACAGCGCGCCAACAGGAGCCATGGCTTGTTCCAAACGCAACACCGCTGCCACAGCCGCAGCGGCCCCGTCGAGTGCCGAATTCAGTCCGCCAAAGGCAATCATCGAAGCGCCAATCGCGCTCTGGGCAAAAACAACGGCTTCACCGAGACCCAGACTCCCGCTTATCGCACTCGCGGCGAGCGACCAAAACAGCAAGCCGGCAGGCAGAATCCGCATCGCGTTGCCCAACGCGCACTTCATCCGTATTGCGATCACGCCAAACTCCGCTCTCACGCAACAGCCAGTGAGCAGCGAGGCACGCGCCGCCGATTAATAAAGGCGCCCACCACGCATAAGCGAAGAGGACAATGGCGCAAGCGAGGCCACCGATCATCTCGACCAACCCGCCAGCGATGAAATCCATGGAAATTGACAATGGCGGTCCCGTCATTCCCAAATCGAAGTCGCGCGCGATGGTGAGATCGCTGGTCAACTTAGAATCCTCGAGATGCCCCATCCCTGCTGGACGAACACATGCTTCGGCGAGCCGATCGTACAGCCAGGCCTAGGTGCGGTCGCCGAGGTTGGCGCTGATCGCCTGATGAATGGGCGTGAGCACCTGCAACAAAACAAATAGCAAACCGACTAGCGCGAGAGGAGCGGTCAGTGCTTCCGCGCGCTGAACAGAACCAACGAGCCATCCCATGGCAACGGCAAATCCAGCGGGTAAAAGGCCGCGAAGGACCAGCACAACCCACCACGCAACGGCAAGAGGTTGATCGGCCTTCGGCAGAACCCCCAAGCACTTCCATTCATTGCGCTGGCGCAGACGCTGAAGCACCGCGAAGTGGTAACATCGTAATCAGTAATTGGCACGTCTATTGTCCGCCCCCTACGGTCTTACAGTGCATCCCGAAGTTGTCGGTAGCGGCGGGCATCCTGCCTGCCGCAGAGGGCGTGCATCTTGCCGCCCGGAGCAACGCTTGAAACGAGGAGGCTGCGTTCTAATGCGTGCGCGTGATCCGCCGGGCAGGATGCCTCGGCTCTACGGCAGGCAGGATGCCCGCCGCTACGATGTGCCGACAACTTCGGGATGCACCGACGGTCTTAGACGCCGACTTACAGGCGCGCGGCGTTGTCGGCAATTTCGGTTCGTCGCGGCGCGAAAGCGTTTGGAGTGCGCGGAGCTTGCCGAGCTTGCTCCCGCTTTTTGCGCGCGCTCCGTACGGTTCATGGAGAAACGCCCGAAATCTCCTTGAACGCTTCCGACACGGCAGCGACATTTGCGGTGTGATCGAGATAGGGAGAATGAAACTCGCGCACATACGCGGGACAATGTTTGGCTTGGAACCGCCGCGCTAGGGTTAAACTTTGTGGAGCCGTTCATCACATTGGGCATCTCACTGGGACTTGGCCTTCTCATCGGGCTGCAACGAAAACGGACCGAGGCGCGATTTGGAGGAATTCGGACGTTCCCT
>Ga0194131_10009217_pt1 | contig 12550 bp, 12 predicted proteins | sample TA2KigO120mmetaG_FD_148631 | JGI IMG/M metagenome (GOLD analysis project Ga0194131, IMG submission 148631) | Freshwater microbial communities from Lake Tanganyika, Tanzania - TA2015053 Kigoma Offshore 120m | ecosystem: Environmental > Aquatic > Freshwater > Lake | place: Tanzania: Lake... | reverse complement strand
CGGGCCTCGCGCGCTTGCCGCGCGCGTCGCTCGGATGACTCGCGACCGGCCCGCTGCGCGGGGTCCGCAGCCTGAACTGCCCGGAGGCGCAATGGCGCCCCCGGGCAGGTTCGAACTGCCGACCCCCAGTTTAGGAAACTGGTGCTCTATCCAGCTGAGCTACGGGAGCTTGAAACCGGAAGCTAGGCCGGCGTCAGAGTGATAGACACCGTGGTCTGGCCGGCCATCGCGGTGCAGCCCACCGACAGGCGGTCGCTCCCCTTCTTCAGGGTAACCGCGTAGGTGCCCGAGGAGTTCACGTCGAACTCCGTGGTGAAGCCTGCGCCCTCGGCCCAGGACTTCACCGACTTGCATGCGTCGGACGGGTCGCCCGAGCCGCTGAGCACGATGCTGTCGTTGCCTCCGCCCTCGCTGCACACCATCACCGACATGCCGGGCGGAGCGTGGAGGCTCATCTCCTTGAAGCGGCCACAGGTGCCGGCGAGCACGCTGCCCGCGGCCATCTCGGGGTCGCCATCACCATCGACGTTGATGTTGATGTCGAAATCGTCGCCGCCCGAGCCCGCGAGGCCCTGTAACTGGGAGACGATGTCGCCACAGCAGCAGAAGCCGCCGGCAACGATGACGGTCGCGATCGGCAGGAGGAGCTTCACGGTGGCCTCGGAGAGCGCCGAGAGACTACTCCATCCCGCAGTTCCGGGCTAGGCTTCGCCCATGCTTTGGTTGATCGGCTGCACCGATGACGAGCCCCTGGACTCCGCGCCCGCCGAGCCAGTGCCCTGGTCGCGCGAGCGCGCGCCACTGCAGGAAACCCGCGACGACGGCACGCACCTGAAACGCGCGATCATCCACCTGCATAGCCCGCTGTCCCACGACGCTTGCGACGGTCACGAGATGGACGCCGCCACCTGCCTCGCCGACTTCCGCGCGGGCCTCTGCAACGCGGCCATCGACGTGGCCTTCGTCACCGACCACCCGTCCATGGCCTCCGAGCACACCTACGACGAACTCTTCAACCTGCAAGACGGCGACGAGATGATCGACGGCGTCGCCAGTCGAATGACCTGCGACTCCGGTCACGCGGTCACGATGTTCCCCGGCATCGAGGACGAGTTGATGCCGGTGGCGCTCGACCGCCACGTCGCCGACAGCGCCGAGGCCAACGACGCCACGTACAACGCCTACGACGAGGCGAGCTTGAAGGCCACCATCGAAGCCGGTGCCGTCCCCCTGCAGGCGCACACGGAGGGCAAAGGCCTCGACGACCTGCTCCAACGGCAAGCCTGGGGACAGGCCGGCGTCGAGATCTTCAACCTCCACGCGATGGTCGATCCCACCAAGCGAGAAGACGATCTTGGCCTCGGTGGGCTTGACTACCTCACCCAGGCTGGCCCCTTCATCGCGGGCGACAACGACGCGGAGCCCGACCTCGTGTTCCTCGCGATCTACGAGGAGCAGGCGGTGTCACTCGAGCGCTGGGACGCGCTCAACGCCGTGGCGCCGAGCCTCGGCGCAGCCGGGACCGACGCGCACGAGAACGCGCTGCCCATGGCCATGCCCGACGGCGAGCGGGTGGACAGTTACCGCCGCATGGTGAGCTGGTTTGCCAACTACCTCGCCGTGGCCGACGACAGCCCGGCGGCGCTGGAGTCCGCGCTCCGCGAGCGGCAGGCCTTCGTGGTCTTCGACACCCTCGGCACCCCCGAGGGCTTCGACGTGGCCTACGGCAGCGCGCGCCTGTCGGCCGACGAGGTCGCGACCGGAGGGCCACTGGAGGTCACCTGTCCGACCTTGGCCGCGTCGTCACCCACGAACACCGAGGCGCCAACCATCAGCGCCATCGTCTACAAGGACGGCGCTCCCTGGGCCGAGGGCTGCGGCCACCACGACGTGACCGAGCCCGGGGTCTACCGGGTGAGGATCGACATCGTCCCCCACCAACTCGCCGACTTTCTCGGCAGCGCGCAAGACCTCGTCCACGCGTACCCCTGGATCTACTCGCAGGCCTTCCGCATTGGCCTCTGATCCGCGCGCCGCGTTGACGATCGACCCCTTCTCGACTACCCTCCCCGCGTTCCCGGAGCCGCCTTGCGGACGTCCGCCACGTTCCTTGTTTGCACCCTGTCAGCGCTGGGCCTGGAGGCCTGCGAGGGCTGCAACGACACCCAGGTTCACGAGATCGTCACCGAGGGCGAGCCCGAGTTCCCCAACGACGCCGGCTCCTGGCTCTCGATGGCGGTCACCCCGGATGGGGCTCCCGCCGTGGCCTACTACGACCGCACGATGGACGCGCTCGGCTACGCCGTGGGCTCGATCCAGGACGATGGCAGCGTCAAGTGGACGCGCGAGGAGGTTGACTCCTACCCCGAAGACAACGGGCTCAACCCCGGCGACGCGGGCAAGTACGCCTCGCTGGCCATCGCCAGCGACGGCCAGGTGTGGATCAGCTACCAGGACGCCAGCAACGGCACGATGAAGTACGCCCACAAGGCCGACGGGACCTGGGCGGTGGGCATGGCCGACGCCGGCCAGGGCGCCACTCCCGACGGTGGCTACTGGACCAGCCTCGCGCTCGACGGCAGCGGCAACCCCGTGGCCGCCCACCACGACAGCGGCAAGGGCAACCTGCGCGTGGCGCACTGGAACGGCGCCTCCTGGACGGGCGAGGTGGCGGCCGAGGGCGAGAGCTACGACCCGCCCGACACCGCGGCCGACCCCGGCACGACAGACGCCGACGTGGGCGAGTACGCGCGCCTGGTGATCGCCCCCGACGGCACCGAGTACATCGCCTTCTACGACCGCGCCTTCGGCGACCTCAAGCTCGCCACCGGCAAGGCCGGCGCCTACAGCGTGGAGACCATCGACAGCGACGGCGACGTGGGCCAGTGGCCCAGCATTGCCTTCGACGGCAGCACCACCTGGATTGCCTACCAGGACGTGGGCAACCAGGACCTCAAGGTGGCCCAGGGCTCGCCGGGCAACTGGAGCCTCGTCACCGTCGACGACGGCGATCACGCCGGCGCCGACACCCACGTGTTCGTCGACGACGGCGCCGTGGGCATCCTCTACTTCGACGGTTTCAACAACGACATGAAGCTAGCGAAGCTGCGGGATGGCGCCTGGTCGAGCGATACCGTCGCCGGGAGCACCGGGGCCCTGGGCTACCACAACGAGTCCGTGCGCATCGGCAGCGCGCGCTACGCCGGCTGCTACGACTTCACAGCGCGAAACATCTACTTCACCGCGTTGCCGTAGCCCTCGCCCGTGTTTGCGGCCCTCCTTGGCTTCGTCGGCGCCGCCCTCGCGGGCGAGGTGCGCGTCGACGTGATCGACGTGGGCCAGGGCGACGCCATCCTCATTCGCACGCCGGCCAACAAGACCATCCTCATCGACGCCGGTGATCGCGGCAGCAACATGCTGGCGCAGCTCGCGAAGCTCGGCGTCGACCACCTCGACCTCGCCATCGCCAGCCACCCGCACGCCGACCACGTGGGACAGATGGCAGCAGTGGTCAACGCTTTCCCGCCGAAGGTGTACGTCGACAACGGCATGCCCCACACCACCCAGACCTACGAGGACCTGATGCGCGCGGTCGAGGCCAACCCGGCCATCGGCTACCGGGAGGGAAAGCGCGGCACGGTGTTCAACCTCGACGACGGCGCGAAGCTCGAGGTGCTGCTCCCCGGCGACACGCGCTTCTCCAACACCCGGTCCGATCTCAACAGCAATTCCGTCGTCACCCGGCTCACGCACGGCGACGACTGCTTCCTGTTCCCTGGCGACGGCGAGGAGCCCACCGAGCGGGCGCTGCTCGACATGGACGTGGGCGAGTGCGACGTGCTCAAGGTGGCCCACCATGGCAGCAACCACAGCTCGGTGAGCGCCTTCCTCTCCGCCCTGAAGCCGAGCATCGCGGTGATCAGCGTGGGGATTGGCAACCGCTACGGTCACCCAGGCGAGGAGGCGATGTCGCGCCTCGGCGCCACCGGGGCGACGATCTACCGCACCGACCGCGACGGTACCGTGAGCCTGTTCAGTACCGGCGGCGGCATCCGCGTGGAGACGGAGAAGTCGGAGGGCGAGCAAGCCGCGAATGTGCCCGCGGCGGGGATGCCCGAGCCGGAGAAAGCCTTGCCGGCCGCGCCGGAGGCCGCGAACACGCCGACCGCCCAGGACGAGGCCTGTCCTTTCCCGGCCTCCAAGAAGTCCGAGGTCTTCCACGAGGCCGGCTGCGGCAACGCAGCGAAGATCAGTAGCGGCAACCTGGTGTGTTTCCCCTCGAAGGAGGAGGCCGAGAAGTCGGGCAAGCACAGCGCCGGGTGCTGCCACCCATGATCGTCGTCGATCGCATCGAGGGCGACCGCGCCGTGCTCGTGGCAGGCGAGCAGAGCTTCACCCTGCCCGTGGCGCTCCTCCCCGCGGGCACGCGCGAGGGCGACGTGCTGGCCGTCGTGCGTGACGATGCCGCGACGGTCGCGCGCCGGGCAGACGCGGCCGCGCGACTGGAGCGGCTACGCAAGCGGACGCCTCAGGGGCCTGATAGCATCGACCTCTAGTCGAGGTGACCGCGTGCCCTGGCTCTTCGCTCTCGCCCTGGCGGGCGAGCTGATGGACATCAACAAGGCCGACGCCGCCGCGCTCGAGTCGCTTCCCGGCATCGGCGAGTCCACCGCTGCCAACATCATCGCCTATCGCGACCAGAACGGTCCTTTCACCTCGATCGACCAGCTCGACGCCGTCTCGGGCATCGGCGAGAAGACCATGGAGAAGCTCCGCCCGCTGGTGACGGTGTCGGAGGGCGCCGGCGCGAAGTCGGGCGACGACGGCGCCACCGTCACCGCCGGCTCCGCGGCGGCGAGCGAGGCAGCCGCCACGGCCACCACCGCTGCGGGATGCCCGGTGAACATCAACACCGCCAGCGCGGCCGGCCTCGACGTCCTCCCCGGCATCGGCGACGCCAAGGCCGCCGAGATCATCGCCTACCGCGAGGCCAACGGCGCCTTCGCCAGCTGCGACGGCCTCGACGCCGTGAGCGGCATCGGCCCGGCTACCGTCGACAAGCTGCGCGCCTGCTGCGTGGTGAAGTGAACTGGGCACTGCTGCTCGCCTGCACCGGAGCGCAGGACCCCGAGAAAGACACCATCGACGACAGCGGCGAGCGCGGCGACAGCGCCGCCGACAGCGTCGACACCGACGTTGCCACCGGGGATTGCCCCCCCGGCAACGGCTACGCCCCGGCCGAGCCCCACGCCGCGCGCACGCTCGCGGGCAGCGCCGACTGGACGCTCGACTTCGACGCGGCGGCCGAGGCGCAGGGCTACGCCGACTGCAGCTACCACCGCGAGTACGCCGAGATGGTCGAAGTCGAGGGCCATCGCTGGGCCTGCCCGGCTTGCGACTGGTTCACCCTCGGCGAAGCCACGATCACCTCGGGCTACGAGGACTGCTACCTGCTCATCTCCACCGGCGACGCGGTGCGGAATGAGCATCTCGGGCTCGGCGAGGTCGACGGCGCCCTACACTTCTGGCGCACCGGCTCCGAGAACGTGGCGCTCGGCGACATGGGGCCCGTCACCGGCACCGGGAGCGCGGCCGACCCCTACCTCGCAGCCTGGGAAGACGAGGGCGAGATCGGGGACGGTGCCTTCACCCTGGTCGCCAGCGGGGCCTTCGTCACCGGGGAACGCGGCGACGTGAAGATCGCCGACGTCGACGCGCCGCTCGGCGCCGAGTCGAGCTGCGGCTGGCCCATGTGCAACCCGGGCGGCCCCACCGAGTCCTACGTGCTCGCGACGGGCGGCACCTTCCCCAACGCGCGCCTCTTCGACCAGTGCGCCGAGCAGGTGGACATCTGGGACTTCTGGGGACGGTACCTCGTGATCGACAGCTCGGCGCCCGACTGCGGCCCGTGCATCGCCATCGCCCAGGAAGAGGCGGCGTGGGTGGAGGCGATGGCCGCCGAGGGCATCGAGGTGGAGTGGATCACCCTCCTCAACAGCAGCCTCGGCGCGATCAACTTGCCCGCCAGCAGCGAGCAGGTGGACGAGTGGATCGAGGGCACCGGCACCACCGGCGCGGTGCTGCAGGACGAGGGCTTCGCCTACGCGGTGATGCCGGCCTACGCCGGCTACGACAGCGGCATGAGCTACCCCACGATGATGGTGGTCAACCGCGACATGGAGCTCATCGGCTGGGACGGCGGCTACAACGGCGACGACCCCTTCGGGGTGATCGAGAGGCTCGTCCTCGAGGATCTAGGCAACTAGCGGCGACGACGAAGGTGGGTGGCGGCGAGGGCCGGAAGCGACTCCGACGCAAGGGTTTGTTCGTCGTGAGGGCTTGCGAGGCACCGCGAAGGGATCTACGGTGGCGGGGTGCTCGCCCCGGAGCCCGGTTCACGTTGCCTATCCTCTGGGCGCGAGGGCGCTGTCGAGGCGTTGAGCGTCGCCTCCCATCAGGCGGCTCTCCTCGTCGAGCGCCGCTGCGGGAGCTGCGCGGAGCGGGTGAGCGTGCGGGAGGTCTGGAGGGTCGGCGTCTGCTCCCGGTGCAAGCGGGCCTTGTTCACGTCCGGCGGCGTCGACGCCAATGGCCTTGTCGCGGGCGTGGTGGCCGGGTGGAAGCGGTGGCGGATGTGGGTGGTGGGGATGGTCGGCGTGGCCTGCTTCATCGCCGGGCTCGTCCCCCTTCTCGCGCCAGCGGTGTTCGCCGCCGCCATGCTCCTCGCGAACTTCGTGATCATCCGGCAACCCCTCCGTTGGCTCCGCCCCGGGCGCCGGATCTGTACCCGCATCAGCCTGAAGGTCCTCCTCGCCGGCCTCACCGTGGTGAACCTGATCCTCACCGTGCTGGTGTACCCGATCTTCGGCGTGGCCCAGCTCACCGCCGCCGTCCTCTCCAGCCTCCTCGCCCTCGCCTACGTGGAGGCCGCGCTGCGCCTGATCAGCTCCGGCTTGCGGCGCGAGGCCGCCCGGACTCCGCTCCAGGTCTGGGAGTGGTTGCCCCCCGTGCTTCTCCTAGGCGCCTGTTTCCTCTTCGTCGTCGTCGTGAGCGCGGCGGCCGGCGGCTTCTTTTGGCTCCTGTTCGAAGTGGAGATTCCCGACATCAGCACGCTGGTGGACTGGTTCGGAGAGGAGGCCCCCCCATGATCGACACCGCCCTTCTCGTGGCCCGCGTGCTCGGCTTCGCCATGACCAGCAGCGTTCGGCCTGCAGCCACCTGCTTCTCCGTGCAACTCCTCGCCCTGGGGCTCGTGCACTTCGAGTACGCCTCCCTCCCTGCGTCCGCCGCCTGGTCGGTCTCCCCGCTTGCCCTCGGCCTTGGCCTTGCCGCCTGCCTGCTCGAAGCCTTCCTCCACCACACCGAGGGAGTCGACGAGCTGGTGCGTGCCCTGCACGCGGACAAGCTCGTGGCGGCGATCCTCACCGTGCCCACCACCCTGCTCCTCGCCTCCCTCACCGCCTTTGCCGACGCCGGCGTGACCGCCGCCGATGCCGCGATGTCCGACGCCGGCCTTTCGGCCGAGACTCGCGCGGAGATCATGGCCGAGGCCGAGGCGCAGGCCCACGAGGCGCTTGGCGATGCCCCCGCGGCCTCTGGGGCCGCCGCGGACGACCTCACCCGTGCCACCCAGAAACTCGTCGCCTCGGGCCGCCCCCCCGCCGAGCAGGCAGGCCTGCTCGGCCTGGCCCTCCTCGTGAACTTCGCGCTCACGTGGCTGCGCGGCGAGGTGCGCGAAGTCGTGGAGAGCCTGGAGTTCGAGCGCCTGTGGGCCTGGTTGGAATCCGGCGGCGTGTTCGCGGCGCTACTCCTGCTTGCGTTTGCTCCCGCCCTCGGCCTCGCCTTCGTGGTCCTGCTCGCCCTCGGAGCGGCCGCCGCGTGGGTCGTGGGGCGCGGCGTCGCTCTGGTTGCCGATGCCGCCAAGCGTCGCCAGTGCCCAGACTGCAGGAGCCAGATCCGCGTCGAGGCGCAGCTCTGTCGCCACTGCGGGGCGGAGGTCACACCGCTACGCTGGCTGGGGGACCCAGCCTCTGCGCCGGCCGCGCCGCTCGCCAGGAAGCCGACGGTGCTCGCCATCGACGGTCCGCCCGCCTCCTGAGTTGCCTTCTCCCGAAGTGGCGGCCTACCCGCCCTCGGTGCTGGCCCCGACCCGCGGCGACCAGGCCACCTGGCTGAACTAGGTAGTCGCCGTTCATGCGACGCCCCCTGGAGCGGACGGGAGTTGCTCGACCGCCTGGCCGCACTCGGCCCGCGGCACCTAAGTGTGCAGGGCTCACCGGTGCGGGACGCGCTAGCCGCATGGAGCCGAGCGCGCCTCGCCCGCCACGGCGCCTTACCCGCTCACAGTGATCCGCGCGCGTGCTAACGTCCCGCACGGAGGTCCCGATGCGCCCCAAGCGCCCGGCCCGGTTCGCCTCGCTGCACCCAGGCCACGGCGCTCCGGCTCCCCGGCCGGCCGAACCGACCCGGGCAGCGTCCTTGATGGGGCGCGCCGGTGCGACGCTGGCCCTTGCGTGCCTGCCACTGACGGGTACGGCCCAGGACGCCGCCCCGCAGGTGCCGCTGGCACGAACCCTACCCGCGCTGTCCGACGTGGTACCGCAGCTGTCGCTCCTCGCGCTGCCGGTGGACTCCGTGTGCGGCATGCGGACTGACGATCCCTTCGAGCTGCGGGACTGCGCGAAGGAGATGGAAACTCTGCGCGCCGCGGCTGCCCGGCTCCTGCCCTCGCAGCGCTTCCACGCCACCGGCACCCTGCGCGCCCGGCCGTTCGACTTCGACCGCGGCGTGTACGTGGTCGCGCTCGAGGACATCAACGGGGACGTCGTGCCGCCGCTGCTGCGCGACGCCGACCTGTACCTCGGGGGGTTCAGACCGGACCAGCGCGCCAACATGCTCCCGACCGTCCACAGCGGCAGCCTGTCCTGCAAGGTCGCCACGATCCCCGGCCTCCGCGGCGTCGACACCCCGTACGGCCGCGTCGGGGATCGCTACGCCACGATCGTGCTCGACCCCTGGACGATCACCTCACCGCGCCTCACCGAAGACGCCGCGCGCGAGAGCCCGCTGCGCGACGCGGAACTGAGTGTGGATCTCGTCGTGCGAGTCGAGCAGGAGGACGTGAACCTCTGCTGCGACATCGGGATCCGCGCGCTGCTTCACGACGCCTGGCCCGCCTGTCGCTACCGTCCCTGGCGCGTGGTGGTCGAGGAGGCCAGGGCCGAGGGGCTGCCGACGCTCGGCTTTGCAACGCCCGTGGAGCCGACCGACGGCACGGGGCTATTGCCGCTTCCCGAGTAGCAAGCCGCCGCGAACGACACAGCCAGCAGCGCGGGAAGGACGCACAGCACGACTTCGCCCCGCATCACGGCACGGACGGCGGCGGCGGCGTTGAGGACGCACAGGAGCGCATCGATGACAGCAATGGACTGCGACAGGGAGATCGCAAAGGCGAGCCCGAGCGCCAGCCACGCGGGACCGGCCGCCCCCCGGGCGGGTGGCGCGTCCCCGCGCGGGGTTTCGCGCCGCCCGGGCGCCGACCTCCCGTCGCCCGGTCAGCGGGCGAAGGTCCCCGGCGCGGCGAACAGCCGCCGTCGCGGGTCCAGGAATACTGCCGCGCTCCCCTTCCCGAGATCGGCGGCCTCGGCCTTCGCCTGGGCGGGTAGTCGCCAAGCGCTCCAGGCCTGACCGCCGTTGTTGGACTCGTAGAGTCTCAGGCCGACACCGACGCCGTCCCGCGTGGCGTAGGCCAGCCATCGGAGGTGGCTCCCCTCCGCGACGAGGCGGAAGGGCCGGAGCCCAGCAGGGAAGGCCGCGATCCACCTTGGGCCGCCCGCCTCCATGAACCCGAGCTTCAGCTCTCCTTCGTGGTCGGCGAGGAGGGCCGAGCCGTCCACCGCGTAGACCCGGCTGCCGTCCACGCCGTTGTCGAGCCAGGTGAGGCCACCGTCGGCGGTGGCGCGGACCCCGGCGCCTAGAATGAGCACCCGGCCACCCACGACGGCGAGGCGCTCCTCGACACCGTCGCGGGTACCGCTGGCGTGTACCTGAACCCAGGATGCGCCGCCGTCCACCGTGCGCAGGAGCGTGTCGCCGCCCAGCACCCAGGCCTCCATCGGGCCGACGACGCGAAGATCGGTGACCGAACTCGCGGGCACTGGCCCCGCTTCGTTCCAACTCCGCCCGCCGTCGATCGAACGGAGGGCGCGGTAGCTGCTGTCGACCCCCTCGGGACGCAGCTCCGCCGCAATCGCCCACGCAGACTCCCCCGCCACGTCCAGCGTGACGATCCAACCGGGGCCGCTGTACGTCGACACCGGGGTGCCCCCGTCCCAACGGAGAATCTCGGCGCGCTGGTCTTCCACCGCGCCGACCTCTCCACCCTGGAGGTACCCTCCCACCAGCGCCGCCTCCGCGCGCAGGCGCGTGGCGGAAGGGTGGAAGCGCTCAGGCACGTTGGCGGAGGGTTCCCATCCCACGGTCTTCTCCTTGCAAGCGGTGAGACTGCCGAGCAGCCAGGCAAGAGTCACCTACCAGTCCGTGGCCCAATCCCAGGCCTTGCCAATTGACTCCGCCGCTCCTCTGACCAGCTTGCCCGCGCCGTCGATCGCCTTGCCGCCGAGGTCGACCGCGCCGTCGATCGCCTTGCCGCCGAGGTCGACCGCGCCGTCGATCGCCTTGCCGCCCCACTGTGGCAATAGGCGCACGCCGGTTTCGAGAATCTGGGACACGCCGTCCATGGTGGCGAGATCGGCCACGTCGGGTGTACTGGCGATCAGCGCGAGGTCGCTGGGCCCGAGGTTCTTGAGCCCGGCATCGAGGTACGCGTCGGGGTGGGTGCCATAGGCGAAGGCGCGGAACTCGTCGTTGTTCCGCTCCAGGGAGGCGAAGGCCGTGCGGTCCTTCCGGAGGCGTCCCTCGATGGCGTTCTGGAGGAGGATAAACGCCTTGTCGAGCCACTTCTGCCCTTCTGCGGAGAGCTTCGGTCGCAGGATGGTGGTGAAACGACGGGCGTACTTGTTGCCGTAGTTGAGGTAGTAGTCGGGCGGGGGGGGCGAAGAGTGCCGCCGGAGGTAGTCGGCGTTGCGGTCCTGATAGTAGGTGATCTTTCCGACCGAGCCAGGAAGCGGCGTGGGTAGCGCGGCCGGTGTTTCACCGGCGCCCTTCTGCATCCTCGCCTGCACCTCGGTGTTTCCGACGGTGTTCTGCTGGGTGCTGGCCTTCCCCTCCAAGCTCGTGCCACCCCGGGATGTCTCGGTCGTGGGGGCCGGGGTGGTCTGGAGGACCTGCGTCTCGGATTTCGCTACGGAGAAGTCGCCCATGCGCGCCTGCTGGGGAGGAGGGGTGCGTTCCACAATATCATGAACTGGCTTCTGCAGCCGGGCGCCCGCTACGCCACCTCGCTCAACCGCTCGTCAAACTCGCCCACCCCCTCCATCGCACGCGACATCCCGCGCCCGAGGCGGTGCAGCAGGTCGTTGGGCTCGCCGTCGACAGGAAAGTCCAGCTCGGCGACGAAGTCGGTGACCCGCCGGAAAATGTCCGACAGCCGCAGGTCGTGTCCCAACTCCTTCGCCAACAGGTTCGCCGCGGCCAACTGCTTCTCCCGACCGATGCGGAGGGCGTCGCGGGGGGAAATTCCCAGCGCCCGCAGGTCGCCGGAGATCTCCCGCAAGAGCGCGAACTGCGCGAAGTAGGCGCGAAGCTGCCATGCGTGGAAGTCGGCCGCCGCCGCGGGTCCCATCCCCCGCACCATCGCGGGCAGGTGCAACACCCCGAGCCCCACGTGCCGCGCCTCGTCGCGCTCGTAGAGCACGAGCAGGTCGGTGAGCACGGGTTCGACGCGTTTGCGACGCAGGAGCATGAAGATGGTGAGCGCCATCGGCTCCACCATGAACTGCATGCCGAGGAGCTTCTTTGCCGTGGTGTCGGCGAGCAGCACCTCGTCGAACATGCGCCGGCTGGCGGGACCCAGGGCGCGGGGGACGGCGCCGTGAAGCGCGAGGTAGTCGCGCATCGTGGTGAAGTGACGCGCCTCGTCGTGTGCCTGCGAGGTCGCTGCCATCTTCGCGCCGAAGTCATCGATCTGGAGCGCGAGGTCGGCGCTCACCTTCCAGGCGGCCAGCTCCCCCCAGAGGATCACCGCCAACACCGACTGGAGGGCGGCGGTGGTGCCGGGCGCCAGGCGCGGCGGCCCGTACCGTGCCCTCAGGTCGTCGAGTACCGGTTTCCCAGCCCAGATTTTCTCCTGTCCCCGGTGGTAGAGGGCTTCCAGCTTGCAGTCGAGATCCAGATCGCCGGGGCGAGGCACACCGAAGGCTTCGATGGGGAGCGGGGAGCGACGGAGGCGGAGGTGCAGGCGGCGCATGGGGCTCCGGGCCGTGGCGGAAGCATCGCTGTTCTTTCGCTCGTGCGTCAAGCGGTGAGCCGCGATCGCATTCCGCGAGGGGCGGGGCGTGGGCGCGCGCGCGCGTCCGGGTGGCGCCACGTGGACCGAGAGCGCGAGGTTGCGGGGCGCTCCGGGGGCCATGCCGGCCGCGTCGGGCGCCACCCA
>Ga0194131_10009216_pt1 | contig 12551 bp, 13 predicted proteins | sample TA2KigO120mmetaG_FD_148631 | JGI IMG/M metagenome (GOLD analysis project Ga0194131, IMG submission 148631) | Freshwater microbial communities from Lake Tanganyika, Tanzania - TA2015053 Kigoma Offshore 120m | ecosystem: Environmental > Aquatic > Freshwater > Lake | place: Tanzania: Lake... | reverse complement strand
ACTGCGCCGCCGACAGCACGTGCAGCAGCGGTTCCGGCACCGAGGCCTGCCTCGACGGCAACGACAACGACGGCGACGGCCTCGTGGACTGCGACGACCCCGACTGCGCCGCCGACAGCAGCTGCACCGGCAGCGGGACGCCCACCGAGGCCTGCCTCGACGGCGCCGACAACGACGCCGACGGCCTCGTGGACTGCGACGACCCCGACTGCGCGTCCGACCCGTCCTGCTGAGCGCCCGGCCGCCCCGCCGACCGGCTCAGTAGAGGGCGAACACCCTCGCCTCGGGAGTGTCGCCGAGCGTGCGGAACCGGCTCTTCAGCACCCGCACCGCCGGGGCGAAGGTGGCCTCCATCGCCTCGTCGGGGTGGATGATCACGTAGCGAACGCCCTTCTCCCGGGCGATCTCGGCCGCCTGCTCGGGCGTGAGCGCGTGCTCCTCCACCTTGCGCAGGGCGGCCAGCACCGCCAGCGCCGCGGGGTTGAGCCCCGCGTTGATCGACGCGGTGAGCGGGTGCTGGTGCGCCGTCTGCTCGAAGAGGCGCGTGCGCGCAAAGCTCGACGGCAGGCTGATCACCGCGCCCTCCGGTTCCGCGGCGAGCGCGGCGACCGGGCCGGGGACATCGGTGGCGACCTGGCCGGGCAAGGCGCGAACCGGCGACAGCAAGAGCGTTTCCGCCACCACCAGCGCGCCGAGGGACGGGTGCGCGCGGTCGGCCAGCAGGCCGAGCCCCAGCGGCACCAGCGTGGCGAGCCGGTAGAGCAGCGACAGCGCGCCGAAACCCGGGAGCGCCTCGACGATCGCGTAGGGCAGGGGCAGGGCGCGCCCCATGAAGGCCACGGGGCCTCCCTCGCTCACCAGCACGGGACCGTGCGCCAGCACGAATGCAGCAACGGTCGCGACCCAGAGCGCGCGGGAGCGGCCCTTCCACAGCGCCAGCAACAAGAGCGCGTAGCCCAAGTAGGTGGTGTGTACGAAGTCGCTGGCGTTCTGCTCGAAGCGCGAGAAGTCGGGGATGCGCGCGTCGCCTGGCAGCCAGGCGCTGCGAACGTCGGCAGCTCCGATGGTTCGCCGGAGTCGGGACATGGCTTCGTCTGTCTTGATGTCGATGAGGCCCCCCGCCCCGGCCGAGAGCTCGCGGTGCATCATCGCCACCGGCGCGCACAACAGCGCGCCCACGACGATCGCTGGCCAGAGGCGACGCCCGCCGGGCAAGAACAGCGCCATGGCGGCGGCGAGGATGAACGCGTCGATCCCCGCGTACCAGCCGCCGCCCACCGCGCAGGCGGCCAGCGCCGCGGCCGCGAGCGCCGAGCGCCGCGGGGACTCGGCCTCGCAGGCCCAGGCGCAGGCGAGCCCAGCCAGCGGCAGCCACGCCACGCCGGTGGCCTCCGAGCTGCCGTTGTGGAGGTGCGAGATGACGATCGCCGACCAGGGGTAGGCGATCCCGGCGATCCAGCCTCGCCCGCCGAGGCGACGGCCTAGGGCGTCGGCGAAGAAGCCCCCGAGGGCGAGGTGCAGGATCGCCATGGCGCCGTAGGCGAAGGCCGGGCCCTGCCACCACGTCAGCGGCGCGGCGAGCAGGGTGTTTAGCGGGTCGGCCACCAGCAAGCGCCCGCCCTCGGGATGGTCGAGCAGGGTGGTGGCTACCGGGTAGTGACCCTGCGCCAGGCCGTCCGCCACGAACCAGTAGCTCCAGATGGAGTTCCACACGTCGGTGCGGACGCCCCCCACGGCGACCTGGCCCGGCGAGAGCACGAGCGGCCAGGTGATGGCGACGGCTGATGCAAGGTAGACCAGCAGCCGGACGGCCGTCACGGCGCGATTATCCTCGGCTCGCCGCCGGTGGAGGGGTCGAGTTCCATCTCGGCCACCAGCACGCTCGGCACGTCCCAGGAGACGGGAACGCCGCCCGTCGACCCGATGCCGAAGCGCTCTGGTCCCGGGGGGCCATCGAGCGTGTCGATCGGTCCCGCGCCGGGCCCCGCGGCGACGATGTCGCGCAGCGAGCGCCGATCGACCCCCACGAAGCGCAGGTTGCGCACGGGCTCGCAGTGGCCCTGCCTGTCGAGCAGGCAGGCCTCGTAGGGGTCGGTGAGGCCCGGCGGCGGGCCCTCGCCGGAGATGGTGATGTCGAGCCGGTCGGCCATGGCCGGCGGGCGGATGCGCTCGATCACCAGCACGCGGTCGAGGCCCACCTGCCTTGCCAGCTGCAGCGCCTTCCGCCGCAACGCCGCCTCGCTGAGCCTTCGGCCGGGCGTGACGTGTACGTAGCCTGGCATCGCGCCCCGTCGCGACTCGCCGAGGCTACGACCGTGCCCGGTGCTCGCCGCGCGGAACTTGGAGGGCACGCGCGACATCAAGACGTCGCGCAGCACGCCATCGACCACCAGATCGACCCGCCGCGGCGCGACGACGTCGTGATCGTAGGCGTACTCTCCCGCCCGCCCGGTGCGGGTGCTCGGGTCGTCGTGCACCCGCCAGCCATCCGGCAGGAGCCGCCGGCCCAGGCGCGCCATGGCGCCGCGCGTGGAGGCGAGGAAGCTGTCGCCGTCTTCCAACTCGGGCGGGGTGCCGACGATCTCCGCGGCGAGCAGCTGCGAGAAGAGCTCGGTGGCAGCTGGCCCCTCGAAGAGCACGGGGCCGAGCCAGGGCTCCGGCGATGGTCCCGTCACCACCGCGGCGAGCCGTGCCCGCATCGCCGCCACCTCGCCTTCCATCTCGGCGAGCGAAGGCAGCGAGGAGCGGTCCTTCCCCACCCACCACCGGGCATCTTGCACCGGGGTGCCGTCGGCGCGGCGCGCCGTGGCCTCCACGCGGACGACCACGTTGCCGGTGGGAATCCACGCGCGCGTGCCCTCGCTGGTGACGACGGTGCGCCAGCCGTGCCAGTCGCGTACCACCGCCTGCACCTGCTCGATGCTCGTGGGCGCCCCCGCCGTCAGGCGCGTCACCACCTCGCGGCACTCCGCCATGCCCAGGGCGTTGCCGTCGTGCTTGCCCTCTCGGACCACCACCGGCGCCGCCGCGGTCCAGTCGGGCGGCAACGGCTCGGGAAGTTCCTGGACTGCCGCCTGCTTGCGGCTGAGTTGCTCCACCGCGTGCTTGTAGGCGGCGTCGGTGGCGAGCCACACCTCGCGGCGGAGCGCATAGGCGTCGTCGGCCACCGGCAGGCGCCGTGACACCACGCCGTCGGGCTCCCCGAAGGCCCGGAAGCTCGAGGAGTCCATCCCGGCCTCGGCCACGCGCACCTCGACGCGCAGGTTGCGAAAACGCTCGAGGCTCTCCACGACGAGGCCCCCGTCCTCGCCGAAGCAGCTGCGCACGTCGCCGTCGAGCACGTCGTAGAGCACCAGCGAGGGCGCGGACTTGCCCGGCAGGCGAAGCTCGCGCGCGCGCTCCAGCTCCGCCACCAGTGAGGCCTCGATCGCCGGGGAAACCTCGGGCACGCCCTCATCGGCGGGGGCCGCCCCAAGCGCCAGCGACACGCCAAGGCCGGCAAGCGCGATCATCGCGGCACCGGCAAGAGCGGCGGTCGGTCGTTGCCTTTTTCCCGGCGCTGCACCTCCACCTCGCTCACCAGAAGCGAGGGCGATGCGGCGCTCACCGGCACCCAGCCGCTCTCCGCGCCGCACACGCCGTTGAACACCTCCACGTCGTCGGCCGCCGCCACGATGCGCCCGAAGGTGGCCAGCGGCGTGCCGATGAGGTCGACGCCGCGAACGAGCTCGTCGGGCCGCCCGTCGGCGAAGACCTTCCACACCGTCACCGGCTGCACCGCGAAGCTGTTGGGGGTGCTGCGGCCGGTGAAGGTGAAGCCGCCGCTGATGTCGTCGAACACCAGCCCGAACTCCTTCTTCTGCGCGCGCACCTCGGCGACGAGGCGCTCCCGGAGGGCCTCGTAGCTCACCGATTGCCGCGCGCTGACGATGAGGTTGCCCTGGCGCGCCACCACCGCGTTGCCCGGCTGCCGCCGCCCGTGGCCGTTGCTGGCCGGGAAGCCCGCCACGGGCGAGCGGCTCAGCAGGAAGTTGCGGAGCACACCGCCTTCCACCAGCGGCACGGCCTGGGCACGCACGCCCTCGTCGTCCACCTTGTAGTGGCCGTTGAGGTCTTCGCCCGCGAGACGCGCCTGGAGCGGGTCGTCGATGACGTCGATGAAGGGCGGGAGGATGCCCTCGCCCACCTTCTGGGTGAACGTCTGTCCTTCATCCTCGTCTTTCTGGCGATGCCCTTCCACCCGGTGGCCGAAGATCTCGTGGAAGAAGACGCCGGCCGCCCGCCCCCGGAGGATGGCGGGGCCCGACCAGGGCTCCACCAGCGGCGCGGCGCGCAAGGCGAGCAGGCGGTCTGCCACGCCGTCGACCAACGCCAAGGCGCCGTCGCGACGAGGCAGCGCACTGGGCGACGCCACGTCGACGTAGTCGTAGACGGTTAGCGCCATCCCGTCGTCGGCGACCGTCTCGGCCCAGGTGGCGAGACGGTAGTGCTGCCGCCCGTCGCGCACCCGGGTGCCCTCGCTGTTTACAATCCAGCGTCGCGACTCGCTGACGACGAGCTGCACGGCGCTGTCGAGCACGTGCTCGCGGCCGATGTAGCGCCCGGAGGCCTCGGCGAGCAGTTGCTCCCACGCCTGGATGTCGACCGGCTCGGCGCCGAACTCGATCTCCTCGCTCACCACCGGGGCCGGGGCGAAGTCCGCGGAGTTGTCCTCCCGTTCCACCTTCACCGCGGCGTTGGCCCGCACCTTCACCAGCCGGGCGCGGGCCTGCCGGTACACGTCGTCGGTCCCGCGCACCAGGGCGCGGCGGAGCGCCTCGGCGGGGCCGCGGAGCGGCACGTTCCACGACGGTCTCGACTCGCCGGAGAAGAAGCTGGCGTCGCGGATCTTGTGGGTGTTGTCGAGCGCCATCGAGCCCACGCGCACGTCGATGTCGAGCGTGCGATCGGCCTCGCGCAGCGTGCCCGCGTGCACGCCGTGAGTGCCCTGGATGGTGGTGCGGCGCTCCTCCACCACGGCGTAGCTCAGCCAATAGGGCGCGTCGGCCGAGCCCCCGGGTGGGTCGGCGCGCAGGCGCGCCTGCACGGAGGCAAGAGTGCTCACCATCACCGGCAGCGGGTTCTGGATCTCGTTGGCGAGCGCGAGGGCTGCGAGGGGCGCGAGCAAGGCCCCCCGGCCTATCCCGCGCGGCTAGAGGTCCTCGTCTTCCTCGCCGCTCATCTCGTCGAAGAAGCCGTCGGGGTCGTCGTCTTCGTCGTCGTCGTCCACCTCTTCGTCGTCGTCCTTGGTGGTCCACTCGACATCGCACACCTTCTCGACGAGGCTCACGATTTCCTCGCCGGTGTACTCGAAATCCTCGTTGCTCTCGAACTCCTCCTCGAGCATCTCGACGAGGCTCGCGTCGAGTTCGCCAGACGACTCGAGCCTCAGCACGATCTCGTCGGCGTCGTCGAGCTTCATCTCGTCGGCCACGGTGCAAAGCAACTCGACCACGTACGCGGCCACCGACTCGGGCTCGGGGTTCCCGGTCTGCGCCTCGAGGTACTCGTCGAGCGTCTCGACGAGCGTGTCGCGCATCTCGTGCGGGAGCTGCATCATCCGGGGGGTCTCCTGAGCCGCGGGGTTAGCGTTACGGTCGCAGCACGTCAAGCCCACGAGGTGGCGGAGCGCGATAGTCCACGCGCAAGCCTGACTTGTCGGCCCTCTGGGCAAGGCGCGGGCGCGGCGGGCGCGGCGAGAGGCATCGGCGCCTACTGGTGCGGCATCACCAGCGGCCAGTCGAGGTTGTAGTAGTCGTAACCCTCGCGCAGCTTCTGCAGGACCATCTCGCTCTCCATCGAGTGGATGCTGCGCGACTCCACCGCGGCGTCGATCTGCTCCCGCGTGGGCAAGACGTCGGCGGGGTTCGTGCCGTGGCGCCTCGCGGCGCGATCGAGCAGGCCCGCGGTGCGGGTGAAGAAGGCGCGCATCTCGGCGCGGGGGTCGTCACTCTTGCCGTCGCCATCGGCGTCCGAGCGCGCCGACAGCGACACGCCCTCCACCTCGGCCGGCTCGTCCACCACGAAGATCAACAGGCCGTAGCCGAGCACCAGCACCGCGAGCCCACTCGCCACGTTGGCGCCGATCGACAGGCGCAACCAGAGGCGAAGCTTCGCGGCGTCGGCGTCGTGGAGCATGCCCGCGCGCCATATCGCCCCGGGATATGGACCCGCCCCTCCGCAGAGCACACCCGTGACCACGATCCTGTTCGCCAGCCTCGCCCTCGCCGGCAGCGCGAATGCGCCCGCCTGCGCCGCCGACCTGCAGAAGGCGCTCGCCGAGGCCAGCCCCAGCGGCGTGGGCAAGGCCTGGGTCGAGCTGGCCAACTGCGACGCCGCCACGGCCAAGGCCGCCGCCACCGCAGCCTTTCCCCGGATGATCGCCGGCGCCGGCGCCGACGCGGCGGCGCTGTCCGCGATCAAGCTCGGCCTCGGCGCGGAACTGCGCGCCTGGGTGCCCTCGATGGAGCCCGACGAGCGCTCGAGCTTCTTCAACACGCTCGGCGAGCAGTGCGCCGTGACCGAGGTGCCCTCCTTCTTTGCCGAGTCGGAGAAGGCGCTGGGCGACAAGTTCTGGGGCGACCGCTGGTACGCGGCGCTCGATGCGTGCCGCGACCCCCGGGCAGTCGACGTGCTCAAGGCCGGGCTGCGCTCGCAGGCCAGCGAGCGCAGCCGCCTCAAGGCCATCCTCGAGACCCTCGCGCGCAACCTCGGCAAGGACGCGCTCCCGATGTTGCAGGAGCGCGCCGCCGCCGAGAAGGACGCCGAACTCTCCGCCTACATCGTGGGCGCCTTCGCCGACGCCGCCGGCGTGGGCTCCGCCAGCGGCATGAACGCCGCCGCCGCCGAGACCGCCATCGCCATCATCATCGCGCTGGCGCCCACGCTGCCCGAGGCCGGCCTCGAGCAAGCGCGCACCACGCTGCTCGCGCTCGGCAGCGAGCAACGCTCCGACGAGATGGCCACCCACCGCTACCGCGCCGTGGCGCAAGCCGACGGCAGCCTGCAGTACGCCATCTACGTGTCGAAGGTCGCTACCTGCAAGAAGGACAGTCGCGTGGAGGTCCACACCGCCACGGTCACCGGCGCCAGCCGCACCTGGCCCGACCAGCTGGTGGCGCGGGTGAAGCCCACCGTCGACCTCTTCGATTGGCACCTGCCAAAGGACTGCGTGGGCGACGTGGTGATCACCGGCTCGTCGGCCCCCCTGAAGGACAAGGCCGCCGTGGAGGCCTTCTACGCGGCCCAGGACGCCGAGCTCCAGAAGAAGAACCCTGGGCTCAAGGCGAAGGTCTTCCCCGAGGAGCCGATCGGACTCTAAAAGCGGCCGATGTCGACGGTCGCCGCGCTCCCGCGCGCCCGTCCCGTTACCCGGTACACATGCTGTTCTTCCTCCTCGCCTGCACCCCCGGCGCCGACTCCGGCACCGGCGACACCTCCCTGGGCGCAGGCCGCTGCCTCTCCGGCCCGGCGATCGCCATCACCAGCCCGGAGTCGAGCGCCACCCTGCCGCTCGGCGAGCCGGTGAGCCTCGTGGCCGAGGCCAGCTCGGAGGTGGACAGTGTCGATCAACTCCGGGTCCTCTGGGCGGTGGTGCCCAACGGCGGCAACGACGACAACGTGGGCACCGGGCTCACCCAGTCCTGGACCCCCGACGCCCCTGGCATCTGGTCGATCATCGTGCAGGTGGAAGACAGCTGCACCGACGACGCGCAGTACGACCTCGACCCCGTGCAAGACGACGTGCGGGTGAGCGTCGAATGATGGCGCTGCTGCTGTCGTGCGAGGCGCCCACTTGCGACAGCGGGCAGAAGTTCAACGCCGACGGCCCGTGCGTGCAAGACACCGGCCGACCGCCCGAGGCCGACGCGGACAGCGACAGCGACACCGACACCGACAGCGACACCGACAGCGACACCGACAGCGTTCCAGACAGCTCGGGCGACACCGCCGACTCGGGCAGCGACACCGGCCCGGTGGAGCTCTTCGTCGAGTCTTTCGACCTCTCGGCCACCCTCGGCAGCGGCGCCGCCTGGTACGGGCTGTCCATCGCGGCCGACGGCACCGCGTGGGCCGCCACCTCGGTCGGCCTCTTGCGCTTCGAGCCCAGCACGGGCAAGGCCTGGCTCTACGGCACGGGCGACGGCCTCTACACCGGCGATCCGCGCGCGGTCGTGGCCCACGGCGACGGCACGGTGTGGGTGGGCCACCACGCCGACGACAGCCGCCAGGGCGAGCACTTCCAGCCCAACGTCGACGGCACCCTCAGCGCGCTCGGCCTCGTCGACTTCGACGAGACGAGCGAGATCACCGGCGTGTACCGGATGCGCGAGCAGCCCTACGGGGTCGGCGCGGGCGACGTGTGGATGGGCACCAACGAGGGCCTCTGCCTCTGGGACGCCGACCTCGACGTGTTCCAGGAGCACGCCCACCCCACGCACCCGCACAGTTACAGTCGCGGCGTGGCCTTCACCGAGGAGGGCGACGCGTGGAACGGCGACGAGTACCAGCTCTCCCGCTGGCGCTACACCAACGACGGCGACCTCTCCACCAGCGCCGACCTATACGAGTACTGGGTGCCCTGGCCGGTCGACGTCGAGGTGCCGATCTACATCGTGGATCTCGACGCCGCCGACGGGATCGTGTGGGCGGCCTCGAGCGTGTACGGCTACGCCCGGGTCGACGTGGCCGCCGACGCCGGCGCGAGTGTCACGACGCTGTTCGACGAGCCGCCGAGCGTGCTCGCCATCCGGGTGTACAACGACACCGTGCTGCTCGGGACGGTGGGCGGGCTCCACGTCCACGACATCGCCAGCGCGAGTGTCACGGCGTGGACCGGCGACGCGGTGCTGGGCCAGTCCATCCAGCAGATCGCGGTCGACAGCGCGGGGAACGCCTGGTTCACCGTTCCCGGGGGGCTCGTGCGGGCGTCGGGGCCGATCTGATGCGATTCCCCTGGTCCGCCTACTCCACCCGGTAGACCACCCCCGGCCCATAGTCCGCCACGTACATCCGCCCCGCCGCATCGCGCCCGAAGGTGCTCGGGTTGAGGCCCGACCTGCCGAGTTCCGTCACCTCGCCCTCGCGGGTGGTCGCGAAGAAGCGGCCCGAGCCAAAGTCGGCGTAGACATACTGGCCGTCTATGGCCGGGATCGACGGGCCTCGGTACACCAGGCCGCCGGTGATGCAGGTGCCCACCTGGTGGTGGTACCCGGCCACCGGCTCGGTGAAGCCCCCCTCGCAGAGGGCGCCGCCGTAGCAGTGGCGTCCCTCGCGGACGTTCCAGCCGTAGTTGGCCCCGGCAACGCCCACGTTCACCTCCTCCCACTGGTCCTGTCCCACGTCGGCAAACCACAGGGTGTCACCATCCAAGGACAGGCCCCATGGGTTGCGGACACCGTAGGCCCAGATCTCGGGCCGGACGCCGCGCTCGCCCACGAAGGGATTGTCCGGGGGCACCGCGTAGGGGACGGTATCGACGTCGAGCCGCAGGATGCTGCCGAGGAGGTCGGTGCGCGACTGGCCGGTGCCGAGCGGGTCGCCGCCGGACCCACCGTCGCCCACGGTGATGTAGAGCTTGCCGTCGGCCCCGAAGGCCACCGGGCCGCTGTTGTGGTTCGACCAGGGCTGGTCGTAGGTGATGATCGTCACCTCAGAGTCCGGGTCGAGGATCTCGCCACCGGCGGCGAGCCGGAAGGAGGCGACGCGCGTGTGGAGGCCGCCGCTGTCCCGGTAGGTGTAGTTGACAAAGGCACGGGGGTCGGCCGGCCAGCGCGGATGGAAGGCGAGCCCGAGCAGCCCGGTCTCGCCGCCGGACTTGACCCGGGCGCTGATGTCGAGGCGGAGCTTGCCATCGAGGGAGTGGACCTGTCCGGGTTGAGAGGTCACCCAGGGCAGGTCGGCCCCCGGCGGCGTGGCGATCGCCGTGGGACGCGACACCCGGCCCGCCTCGACGAGCCGGAGGCGGAACTCCGGCGGCGCCGCGGCCAGCGTGTCACACCCCGGGAGCGCCACGAGGATCATCCGCGCACCACCAGCGTGGCCCCGAGCGCGAGCAGGACGATGCCCGCCCCGCGCAGCAGCGACATCGGGTGGACCGGGCTGCCCACCCAGCCGAAGTGATCGATGGCCGCGCTCGACACGAGCTGGATCGCCACCGTGAGCGCGGTGAAGCTGGCGATGCCCATCGCCCCCACCGCGCGGTTGGCGAGGATCACCATCCCCGATCCCACCACGCCGCCGAACCAGGCCCACCACGGCGCGCCGCGTGCCGCCTGCCACCAGCTCCCCCCGGAAAGCGGCAGGAACGCGATCGCCCCGAAGACCGCGCCCACCGCGTGCACGGCGAACGACGCGGGCAAGTGGCCGATGGCGCGCGACAACGACTCGTTCATCCGCACGACAAAGGGCAGCAGGAGGCCAAAGACCAGCGCGTAGGGCATGGCATGGCCTATCCGCCCGGATCTGGCGATGTGGTGGGGGCCGCGCCACAGCCCGCTGCAGCGCGACCAGGCCCGCCGCATCTTCGATGCCCTCGCGCACCTTGCCCGCGACGTGGTGCTGGCGGGGCCGATGGCCGCGGCGCTGCAAGGGGCGGGGTGGCCGGCATCAAGATTCGCGACCAGCAGGGCCAGTAGGCGGCGCTAGCCGCAGTCCTCGCCCCTGCCGCAGGGTTCCTCCTCCTCCGGCTCGATCTCCTCCTCCACCTCGGTGAACTCCGATCCGTCATCGAGCGCGCGCTCGTACACCGCCCGCACCTTCAGCTCGGCGAAGCAGCCCGGCACGTCGACCAGGAACACGCCGCCGGCCTCGCGACGGCTACTCGCCTCGAGGTCGAGCGACACGGCGGCGACGCGGGAAGGCTCGTCCACGGGAACGTCTTCCACGTCCTCCACCTCGCACTTCTCCGAGGCTTCCTCATCCTCGTCGACGTCCTGGCCGCCGCGGTCCGCGCCGTCCTGGGGCCGGCGGCCGGGCTCCTCGCCCGACGGGATCTCGCCGTCGAGGTAGACGAGGGCGCCCTTGGCCTGGCCCTGGAGCTCGATGCCGTCGAGCCGCCCCCGGGCCTCCTGGCCCTTTATGGCGAGGCCGAGCGAGGCCTCCCATTTGGAGATCTCTCGGGCGCTGGCGTCGCAGTCGAGCTCGATGATCTTCTCGACGCTCACGACGTACACGCCGTTTTGCAGGGCCGGCTGGCTGTCGGGCACGGCGACCTTGGTGATGGGCTCGTCGCAGGCAACGAGGCCGAAAAGAGCAAGAAGAAGCGGAAGCTTGTTCGACACAGTGATCCTCGGGGTTGCGCCGGGAGTGGCAGCAGGAACCGTGCCAGACCCGATAAGCTACTGAAACTACTGGCAGAATGTGGCGCGCCGCTCGAGGGGGAGGGACCGGAGCATGGCAACGGCGTCGCTCTCGGCCGTGTTTCGGTTAGGTGAGCGCCGTTTCCGGGTGCGCTCTTGTCCAACTTCGACGATTCCCCCGAACCTGTCGGAAGCCGCGGCGGCGGTTGCCTCATCCAGATCGTCACCCACGGCGTGGCCCTCGTGCTCGGCGCCGTGCTGGGCGTCGTGGGTGCCCAGGTCGTGGAGTACATGCGCGACCCGGAAACCCTGTCTCGCCCCGAGGGCGCGCTTTCTCGCGCCGAGCTGATCGCCAAGCTCGACGACGCGGAGCGCAAGTACTCGGAGCTGCTCGCGGAGACCGCGAAGAAGGAAGAGGCCGCCCGCAGCGAACTCGAGGCCGCCGGCAAGAAGGTGGTCGACCTCGAGGGCGCGGTGTCGTCGAAGGGCGAGGAGATCGCCGTGCTGGAGCTGAAGGTCAAGAAGGCCAAGGGCCAGTCGGCCGCGCTGAAGAAGGAGCTCGAGGCCAAGCAGGCCGAGCTGACCGAGCTCACCGTGCAGCTCGAGGAGGCGCGCGCGGAGCAGGAACGCCTGCGCGAGGAGCTGGTGGGGTCGCAGGAAGAAACGCGCGTGGCGCGCGAGGAAACTCGCGTGTCGCGTGGTGAGACCACCGACGCCCGCTGGCAGAGCTTCCGCAGCGACGTGACCCTGACCGTGTGCGAGAAGGGCAACCGCAAGAAGCTGGCGGAGTGTCGCGACGAGGTGAGCGGCATGCTCGACAGCAAGCGCGCTGCGCGCTTCAAGCAGTGCGTGGGCTCTCGGCAGTCGCAGCCGCGGCTGGTGCGGGTCGACGACAAGGAGAAAGACCCGCAGCTCCCGAGGTGGTCGGAGTGGCTCGACCAAGAGTCGAAGTTCACAGAGAACAAGTACTACATCGTATTCTGCGACCCGACGCTGCCCGAGGCCACCGTGGGCGGCCCCGACGAGGAACTCGACGACTTCTAGGGCACCCGCCCCGCCGCCACCTCGAGCTGGGCGGCGCGGGTGCGCAGCTCGGCCGCGTCGGTGTGCAACTCGGCCAGGCGCTCCAGCCGTCCCGCGCTGGCCACGCTCTCGGCGCCGAGGGCCAGCTGCTCGGCCGCCTCGCGCACGCGCGCCGACGACACGTCGACC
>Ga0194131_10009214_pt1 | contig 12552 bp, 11 predicted proteins | sample TA2KigO120mmetaG_FD_148631 | JGI IMG/M metagenome (GOLD analysis project Ga0194131, IMG submission 148631) | Freshwater microbial communities from Lake Tanganyika, Tanzania - TA2015053 Kigoma Offshore 120m | ecosystem: Environmental > Aquatic > Freshwater > Lake | place: Tanzania: Lake... | reverse complement strand
TCATGACCCAAACGGCCACCCGCGCGAAACCGAACAGCTATCCCGTCCGCTCCGGCTCCCACCGCAGCCCGAGCGCCAGAATCCGCTCCAGCAGCTTCTCATACGAGACGCCGCTCTTTTCAGCCGATTCCGCGAAGTCCTCGCCGTAGGCGAGGTTGGGGTTCGGGTTCGCTTTCAGCACGAACACCCGCCCCTCTTCGTCCATGCGGACGTCGACGCGGGGAGGCGGTGGTAGGCGAGGAGCTTCTTCACAGGAACAGCCGGTGCCCTCCGCTGTGGAGGTAGTTCATCGCCTGGACGGTGAGGAGCACGGTGAACTCCTGCCGCGCCTGATCCTCGGGGACCGCGAGCCGCAGCTTCAGCTCGCGGCAGCGCTCGATCATGTCCTCGATGACCTGATCGATCGTGTACTGGTAGATGCCGGTCCAGCCGGCGACCACGCGGCGCACCGGCTTGCGGATGCGCGCGATGAACTGCGAGGCGGCGGCGTTCCCCGAGAACTCGGGCGCCTCGGAAAAGAGCCGCCGCAGGTCGCGATCGTAGAAGTTGGGATAGTCCACGCCGTAGTGACGCCGCTTGCGCCGGTAGTGCTGGCCGAGCGTCTTCCGGATTCTCGACAGCGAATCCACCTCGGCCGGGTTCGTGACGAGCGGCGCCCGGTTGCGAATCGAGGTCATCAACGCGTCCATGTACTCGAGCTTCTTCAGCGCCGGCCACCCCGCATAGCGGGTCCTCCACTCGCTCGTCGGCGTCAGCCACACGGCAAACGTCTCCGCGAAGTCCTCATCCGGGTGGCTCTGCGCATACCAGGCGTCGAGGTGCAGCACGAAGCTCTTGCTGTAGGGCTTCGGCGTGTAGAACTCCGGGTACGGCGTCGAATGGGGGCCGAAGATCGACCGGCGCTGGCGGCGCAGCCGCAGCCGGTACGCGTTGTCGATCGCGTGTCCGGCCTCGTGCCTGAGGATTCGCATGCACCACTCGTACTCGCCCCCCTCGACCTCGAGCATCTGCGACTCCTCGAGGCGCTCGAGGCGCTCGTGCGCCAGGTAGAAGGGGACGGCGATGGACGTGGCGCCGTCGGGCGTGAACCACTCGTCCGACAGGTAGAAGTGCAGCGGAAACCGCACGCCGCGCGCGTCCAGCTCGTTCCGGAGCTGCGCGATCCGGTCCCCCATCGCCCCTTCGATGGCGAGGGGCAGGTCGCACATGCGGATGTCGAGCAGCGACTCGTCCCCGGAATCTGGCCAGTCGTCACGCAGCGGTCGCCGGGGCATCCTGCGGCATCATAATGTAGGGTCACGACAGGAGCGGCTATGTCTCACGTCCGATCCGTGCTGACCGTCGCAGCGGTGATTGGCATGTCTGTACTGATGATGGCGCAGGAGCGCGACCGCGCGAAGGTCGAGGACAAGTACAAGTGGAATCTCGCGGACATCTACCGGAGCGTCGACGCCTGGCGCGCCGAGAAGGAGACGATCGCCGCCGAGATCTCGAAGATCCGCGGCTACGCCGGGACGCTCGGGTCGTCCCCGCAGACGCTCGCTGACGCCCTCGAGACGGGAACGCGGCTCACCAAGGAGCTGACCCGGCTGTACGTCTACGCCAGCATGGTGGCCGACGAGGACACGCGCGTCAGCGCGCCGCAGGGCATGCAGCAGGAGATGCAGCAGATCTACGCGGAGTTCGCGGCACAGGCCTCGTTCATCGAGCCCGAGGTCCTGCGCATCGGCGCCCCGGCGGTGGAGAAGTTCATCGCCGCCGAGCCGCGCCTGAAGATCTACAGCTTCTACCTGCGCGACATCGTCCGGCGCGCCGCGCACACGCTGTCGGACGCCGAGGAGAAGATCCTGGCCGCCGCGCAGCCGCTGGCGGGGTCGGCGTCGAACATCTACGGCATCCTCGCCAACGCCGACTTCCCGTATCCCACGATCACGCTGAGCGACGGGCGCATGCTCAAGGTCGACCAGGCCGGCTACGCGGAGGTGCGCACCTCGGCGAAGCGTGAGGACCGCCAGGCCGGCATGGCGGCGTTCTTCAACGCGCTCGGATCGTTCGGCCGCACCTTCGGCACGACGATGAACTCGAGCGTGCAGAAGTCGCTGTTCTACTCGAAGTCCAGGAAGTACGACTCGAATCTGGCGGCGGCGCTCGACGGCCCACACATCCCGGTGTCGGTCTACATGCGGCTGATCGACGGCGTCAACCGGAACCTGCCGACGTTCCACCGCTACCTGAAGCTGCGCAAGCGGATGATGGGCGTCACCGACGACCTGCACTACTACGACCTGTATGCGCCGCTCGTCGCCTCCGTCGATCTGAAATACACGCCCGAAGAAGCCCAGAAGCACGTGATGGCGGCGATGGCGCCGCTCGGCAGCGACTACGTCAACGTGCTGCAGCGCGCGTTCCGCGACCGCTGGCTCGACTGGTTTCCGACCGAAGGCAAGCGCTCGGGCGCGTATTCCAACGGCGGCGCCTACGACGTGCACCCGTACATGCTGCTCAACTACCAGGGGCAGTACAACGACGTCAGCACGCTGGCCCACGAGCTGGGCCACACGATGCAGAGCTACTACTCGAACAAGACGCAGCCCTTCCCGCTGGCCGACTACCCGACGTTTGTCGCGGAGGTCGCGTCCACGTTCAACGAGGCGCTCCTCATCGACTACATGCTGAAGCAGATCGAGGACGAGCCGACGCGGCTCTCGCTGCTCGGCAGCTACCTCGAGAACATCAAGGCCACCGTCTTCCGCCAGACGCAGTTCGCCGAGTTCGAGCTGCGGATGCACCAGATGGGCGAGAAGAACGAGCCGATCACGGGCGACGCGCTCGCCACGGTGTACGCCGGCATCACGAAGAAGTACTACGGGCACGACCAGAAGACCGTGATCGTGGACGACTACATCGCCCACGAGTGGAGCTACATCCCGCACTTCTACCGCGACTTCTACGTGTTCCAGTACGCGACCTCCTTCACGGCGGCGGAAGCGCTGGCGGCGAAGGTGCTGGCCGGCGATCAGGCGGCGACCAGGCGCTACCTGACGTTCCTGGCGGCGGGCGGGTCGAAGTATCCGATCGATCTGCTGAAGGACGCCGGCGTGGACATGACCACCGACGAGCCGCTCGATCTCACCATGCGGCGGATGAACGGCATCATGGACGAGATTGAGGCGATCCTGAACAAGGGCCGCCGCTGACGATCTGATCGACGCGGCCGCCCTCGAGGACGCAGTCGAATCTTGGCGCTCGTGCCGGACGGCTCGTCGTGCAGGTACTGGCAGGTGAGCGGGCGGACGCCGTCGCGAGCCGGCGGGACGCGTGCCGCATGCCTCCGCCGTGAACACCCGCAGGCCGATGCTCGTGAGGACCACGAGGCTGCCCGCCGCTGCGAACAGACGAGGTCGTCGCATGACAGCTCGAGGGAGCAACACGCACGCCAGTGATGGACGGCAATCGGCCGGGGTCTACAGGATGCCCTTGCCGAGCGCCGACAGCGCGAGCTCGGTACCGAACTCGGCCGTGGCGTTGCGGATGTCGAGCGTCGGATTGACTTCGACGAGATCGAGCGCGACGAGGCGCCGCGTGTCGGCGACCATCTCCATCACCATGTGCGCCTCGCGGTAGTCGAGGCCGCCCTTCACGGCGGTGCCGACGCCGGGCGCAATCGAGGGATCGCACACGTCCATGTCGAAGGAGACGTGAATGCCGCCCGTGCCGTCGGACGCCAGCGCCAGGGCGCGCTCGGCGATCCGGGCGATGCCCTCGCGGTCGATGTCCTTCATCGTGAAGACGTGGACGCCCGACTGGCGGATGCGTTCCTTCTCGCGCTCGTCGAGATTGCGGATGCCGACGAGCACCGTGTGCTGCGGCAGCACGGACGGCGAGGAGCCGATCGCCGCCAGCTCCGCCGGCTCGTGGCCGAGCAGCGCGGCCAGCGGCATGCCGTGCACGTTGCCGCTGGTGCTCGTCTCCGGGGTGTTCATGTCGCCGTGCGCGTCCACCCAGATCAACCCGAGCGGCTGCGACGTGGTCCGCCGCAGCCATCCCGCGCTCGCCGCGACGGAGCCGGCGGCCAGGCTGTGGTCGCCGCCGAGCACGAGCGGGACGGCGCCGGCCTCGAGCGACTTGAGCACGGCCTCGTACAGCTTCTGGCAGACCCTCGCGATGTCGCGGATGTACTTCTTCTTCTCGTCCGCGGGGCGCTGCGTCTCCGGAATCGGCGCGGGCAGGTCGCCCTTGTCCACGACCGTTCGTCCCAGCGCGACGATCTGGTCGCCGATGCCGGCGATGCGGAACGCCGACGGCCCCATGTCCACGCCGCGGCGCCCGGCGCCGAGGTCCAGCGGCACGCCGATGATGTGAACTGGTTTCAACGCCCAACTCCCAACGCCCAACGCCCAAGCCGCCGACTCCCAACGTGGGTCTTGGGAGTTGGAGGTTGGAGAGTGGGAGTTGTCATCGTGTTTTGTAAGAGACGGACATCCCTTCGCCGGACGGCGAGACGATCGTCGTGTAGAGCGCGGGATGGGTCAGCACCGTCTTCAGGAACGGCTCCATCTCGGTGCGCTTGTTCACGACGTTGTGCGCCACGAAGACGCCGCCGGGCGCGAGCCGCGGGTAGACGATGTCGAAGAACTTCTTGTAGTCCGGCTTCCATGCATCGAGGAACACCAGGTCGAACGTGCCCTGCAGCCGCGGGATCTCCGTGAACGCATCCGCGTGCACGACGCGGACGACGTCGGTGAGGCCGGCCTTCTGCACGTTGGCGGCCGCTTCCTTCGCGCGCTGGGGGTCGTACTCGATGGCGACCACGCGGCCGCCCGTCTCGCGCGCGCCGAGCCCGAGCCAGATGCCGCTGTACCCGCTCGCGGCGCCGATCTCGAGGACCGATCTGGCGCCGCGGGCCGCCACCAGGACACGCAGGAACCGGCCATCCTCCTCCGACACCGCCAGCTGTCCCTTGTCGGCCGCCCTGATGCTGCGGAGGATCGTCTCGATCTGCGGCGTCAAGGTTCCGGCGGCGGGCTTCTGCCGGGCGGATCCGGTGGCGAGGAGCGCGAGCACACACAGGGCAGTGGCGGCGGCACGCATGAGAGGGATTTAACCACGAAGGGCATGAAGACGCTTTTTGCCACAAAGCCGTCCAAACCCGGATCACGTACACGAAGGCCACCAAGGACGGGCCGTTCGACCGCGCCGCCGAAGGCGGCCCGCGGATGGGCCTGCTTCGCAGGCCCGCGGGTGCGCCCCGACGCGCATCCATCCAGAGAGGTGCAAGACCTCTTCAGGCATACGCTCTCCGGCCTGAAACCGACGATAACTGCGCGGTCGCGAGGCTGCGTGGGGAGCAATCGAAGGTGGTGAACCAGTCCGTAGGTAACGAACGCGAATCGGCTTGGTGGTCCGGCGAGCCTGCCCGCTAAAGGTGAAGTCCGACACTGGAGCGATCCAGTGCGCGCGTCGCGCTGAGGGGTAGCGTGGAAAAGCGACGACGTGGGCCACGTGGTGAGAGGCGACGGAATGGTCACGACGGATGGATGCGTCAACGGGGGAGACCTGCTCGGGACAAAGGTCGGTGTTCATGCTCCGCGCGGAGCCGAAGAGCCGCCCGGGCAGGAGTCAGAGGGTCCATACGAGCGACGAAGCGCCTGTAATGGGCGTGGAGCAAAGGGACCCAGGAAGGTGGAACGCGGTAAACCATGAACTCGGAAACGAGACCTGCGCGAGTGCCACTGGCTACGCAAGCAGGAGACGTCCGCGCCCGATGGGCGTGGACAGAACCGAGCATCTGGACCGACCGCATGCTGACGGCGCTCGACGAGGGCGTGAAAGGAGGCGTCTGGTTCAGCCTGATCGACAAGGTCTACGCCGAGCGCACGCTGCGGGCCGCGTGGCAACACGTCAACGCCAACGGCGGCGCGGCGGGCGTCGACCATGTGACGGTCGCGATGTATGAACGGGATCTGGACCGCCACCTCGCCACCCTGGCGACGCAGCTGCGCGACGGTACGTATCGTCCGCAGCCGATTCGCCGGGCCTGGATCGACAAACCAGGCAGTCGGGAGCAACGCCCGCTGGGCATTCCGACGGTGCGCGATCGTGTGGTCCAGACGGCCCTGCGGCTGGTGCTCGAGCCGATCTTTGAGCGGACGTTTGCCGCACAGAGCTACGGCTTTCGACCTGGCCGCGGTTGTCAGGAGGCCTTGGACCGCGTGAAGACCCTGCTGGACGCAGGCTACACGTGGGTCGTCGATGCCGACCTGCGCCGCTACTTCGACACGATCCCGCAGGCGCCGCTGCTGCAGCGCGTGCGCGAGAAGGTGGCGGACGGCCGGGTGCTCGCGCTCATCGAGAGTTTCCTCACGCAGTCGGTGATGGACGGTCTCGACACGTGGAGCCCCGACGAGGGGACGCCACAAGGCGCGGTCATCAGTCCCTTACTGGCGAACATCTATCTCGATCCGCTCGACCACCACGTGGCCAAAGCCGGATTCGAGATGGTGCGCTACGCGGACGACTTCGTCATCCTCTGCCGGAGCGAAGCCGACGCACAGCGCGCGCTGTCCCTCGTAACCGCGTGGACCGAGGCGGCGGGGCTGACGCTGCATCCGGACAAGACCCGGATCGTGGACGCCACGCCGCGCGGAGGCTTTGACTTTCTGGGATATCACTTCGAGCGGGGCTCTCAGTGGCCTCGCACGAAGAGCCTGGAGAAGCTCAAGGACACCGTGCGCGCCAAGACCCCACGGAACCGAGGACAGTCGCTGCCGGTCATCATCGACGACCTGAATCGCACGCTACGCGGCTGGTTTCAGTACTTTCAACACAGCCCGCGTCGTGTCTTCGTCCACCTCGATGCGTGGGTGCGGATGCGGTTGCGCAGTATCCTGCGTCGCCGGCACCACCAATACGGGCGCGGGCGAGGTCGCGATCATCAGCGCTGGCCGAACGCGCACTTTGCGGCGCAGGGGCTCTATAGCCTGACGACAGCCCATGCCGCCATTCGTCAGTCCGTGTGACGGTGAACCACTGACCGGAGAGCCGGATGCGGGAGACCCGCCCGTCCGGTTCGGAGGGAGGGGGAAGCGCATTGCTTCTCCCTACCCCTATTCGAACGGTGCGTCTTTGTGTCCTTTGTGAAAGAAACGTCTTTTCGTGACCTTCGTGGCGAAAACGTCTTTGTGCTCTTCGTGGATGTAAGATCGGCCGCCAATCCTGAGGAGGCGTAGATGCGCACGCGATCCCTCGTTCTGCTCGCTCTGGCGGTGGTGCTCGCGGCCGGCCTGTCGGCGCTCGGCGCGCAGCAGGCGCCCCAGCCGGGCGCCCCCGCGCCCGCCGCCGGCCCGCCCCCGCCTCCGCCGCCGCGGCCCGACGCCGCGGCCGTGCTCGAGCGGTATCAGCCCGTCACCGCGGCCCGGCTGCGCAGTCCGGAGCCCGACAACTGGCTGATGATCCGCCGCACGTACGACGGCTGGGGGTACAGCCCGCTCAATCAGATCACGACGGACAACGTCTCGCGGCTGCAACTGCAGTGGACCGTGCGCACCGGCGAGGTGCTCGCGCATCAGTCGGCGCCGATCGTCAACAACGGCGTGATGTTCGTCTCCACGCCCTACAACCAGGTGATTGCGCTCAACGCCTCCAACGGCATCGTCCTGTGGCGGTACCGCAAGCCGCGTCCCGCCGGATCGATCGTGCGCCATCAGCCGAACCGCGGCGTCGCGCTCTACCAGGACAAGGTGTTCTTCACGGCTGGCGAAGCGGTGCTGATTGCGCTCGACGCCAGGACCGGCCGCGAGCTGTGGCAGCGCGAGGCCGCCGACAACAAGGCGGCGTACTACACGACGCTCGCGCCGCTCATCGCGGACGGCAAGGTGATGATCGGCACGTCGGGCGGCGAAACCGGCGTGCGCGGCTTCGTCGCCGCGTTCGACCCCGACACGGGACGGGAGCTGTGGCGCACCTTCACCATTCCCGCGCCGGGTGAGCCGGGCAGCGAGACCTGGCCGAAGGGCGAGGAGTGGCGCACGGGCGGCGCGCCGGTCTGGGTCACCGGCAACTACGACCAGGCGACCAATACCTCCTACTGGGGCACCGGCAACGGCGGCCCGTGGACGGGCGACACGCGGCCAGGCGACAACCTCTACGTCGGCTCCACGATCGCGATCGACGTCGCGACCGGCAGGATCAAGGGCCACTTCCAGTACACGCCGAACGAGTCGTGGGACTGGGACGAGGTGTCGCCGCCGATCGTCGTTGACTATCAACGTAACGGACGCACCGTGCCCGGCCTGATCGACGTCGCACGGAACGGCTACCTGTATTTCCTCGAGCGCACCCCGTCCGGTGCGCTGAAGTTCGTGGACGGCAAGCCGTACGTGAATCAGAACGTGTTCACCCGGCTGGACCCGGTCACGGGCAGGCCCGACATCGATCCCGCCAGGAAGCCCGGGCTCGGCAAGACCGCGGAGTTCTGCCCGAACGCGCACGGCGGGAAGAACTGGCCGCCGATTGCCTTCAACCCGCAGACGCGGATGATCTACATCCCCGCCAACAACAACATCTGCGGACGCATGACCGGTGTGCCCGTGACCTACACCGCAGGCCAGGGCTTTACCGGCATCCGGCAGGATCCGGCGTTCCTCAACCCCGGTGCCGACCACATCGGCGAGGTGCAGGCGTGGAACGTGGACACCGGCGAGCGCGTCTGGACGCACCGCTACCGCCGCAGCCCGAACTGGGGACCGATGCTGACCACCGCCGGCGGCCTGGTGTTCAGCGGCGGCACCGTGGACCGCAACATCCACGCGTTCGACGCGGCGACGGGCACGCTGCTCTGGGAGTTCACGACCAACTCGGGCATCATCGCGCCGCCGACGACGTTCACCGTGGACGGGAAGCAGTACCTGGCGATTCAGTCAGGGTGGGATGGCGACGCGCGCGGCATGGCGAACAACGTGGCGCGGTTCTTCCCGGGCGAGGTGCCGAACCCGCCGCAGGGCGGCGCTATCTGGGTGTTCGCGCTCGAATGAGCGACACGAAGATCACGAAGACTGTTTTAGCCACAAAGCTGTCTAAACCCGGATCACGTGCACAAAGGTCACTAAGGATTCACTAAGGACGCGCCGGTCGGCCGCGAGGGCCCGCGAAGCGGGCCCGTACACGAGCGCCCTTGGCGCGACGCAGTTGAACGGCCTGCCTTTGTGTCCTTCGTGTAAGAAACGTCTTTTGTGTCCTTCGTGGCTAGATCGTCTTTGTGCTCCTTGTGGTCAGGTAGGTGACCGCGCGCGCGGCGGTCTCGCGCGCGTCGGCGATGCAGTCAGGGATGCCGATGGCGCGGAAGCCGCTGCCGGCCAGGAACAGGCCGGGAATCGACGGCAGCCGCTGCTCGATCGCCGCGACGCGCTCGAGGTGGCCGACCTCGTACTGCGGGCTCTGGCGCGTCCAGCGATACAGGCGCGCGAAGATCGGCTCGCCGTCGATGGCGAGCGCCTCTTCGAGCGCCTCGCGCGCGGTGGCCACCAGCTCCTCGTCGCTGCGATCGAGGCGATGCGGATCGCGGCCGCCGCCCAGGAACCCGCGCATCAGCACGTGCCCCTCCGGCGCGCGCCCCGGCCACTTCGACGTCACCCAGGTTGCCGCCAGCAGCGGATGGCGCTCGACGCGCGGGACCACGAAACCGGTGCCGTTGAGCGGGTGACGCACCTGCTCGCGGCGATAGCCGAACGCCACCGTGGCCGTGGACGCGTACGCCACGCCGTCGCACAGGCCGGCCAGCGTCGTGTCGAAGGCGCGCAGCAGATTCGCGGCGGCATAGGCGGGCACCGCCAGGAGCACGGCGCCGGCCTGCACGGCTGCGCCTTCCGTGCTGACGAGGAAGGTGCCGGCCCGCTCGATGTCGGTCACCCGCGCGGACGTCTGCACGGTTCCCGGCGGAAGTGCCGCGACGAGCGCGTCCACCAGCTCTCCGACGCCGCCGGGCAACGAGACGAACGCCCCCTGCGGCGACGGTTTCACGTGCAGCGCGCGAAACGCGCGCATCACGCTGCCGGACTGCCGCTCGGCGTCGATGAGCCGCGGGAAGAGCGCGCGCATCGACAGCCGCTCGACGTCGCCGGCATGGATCCCCGCGAGCAGGGGCTCGGCCAGGTAGTCCGCGGCCTCCTCGCCGAAACGGCGGCGCACGAACGTGGCGATCGACTCGTCCTCGTCGTGCGTGCCGCGCGGCACGACGGCCTCGGCGGCCATCCGCAGCTTCCCGCCCCACGTGAAGAGCGACGACCGCGCGAGCGCGCTCCAGCGGACGGGGAAGCCGAGGAACGAGCCCTCGACGATCGGATGCAGCTCGTCCTCGCGCATGACGTAGGCCGTGCGCGGCTGCAGCGTCGAGACGAGGCGATCGGCGATGCCCAGCTCGCGGCACAGCGCCACAGCCGCAGGCTTCTGCACGAGCATCGCGTCGGGTCCGGCGTCAACGACCCAGCCGTCGAACCGCTCGGTGAAGATGACACCGCCCGGCCGCGGCCCCGCCTCGAGCACGCGGCACGTGAGCCCGCGCCGCGTCAGCTCGTACGCGGCGGCGAGGCCGGCGATGCCGCCGCCGGCTATGGCGACGTCGGCGACGTCAACCGGCATGGTCACCGGCGACGGCGCGAGGAGCTGTGGACGTACTGCGCGAGCATCTGCACGTGTTCGACCGGCGTCGAGGGCAGGATGCCGTGGCCGAGATTGAAGATGTGTCCCGGCCGGCCGCCCACGCGCGCGAGGATGTCGTCGGTCTGGCTGAACATGCGGTGCGACGGCCCAAGGAGCACCGTGGGATCGAGGTTGCCCTGCACCGCGCGGTCGTCGCCGATGCGCTGCCACGCCGTGTCGATCGGAATGCGCCAGTCCACGCCGATGACGTCGCCGCCGGCCTCGCTCAGCTCGGCGAGAATGGTCGCCGTGCCCGTGCCGAAGTGAATCGTGGGTACGCGGCCGCCAACCGACTGGAAGATGCGCTGCGTGTGCGGCAGCGCGAACTCGCGGTAGTCCGCGGCGCTCAACGTGCCGACCCACGAGTCGAAGACCTGCACGGCATCCACGCCCGCTTCGATTTGCGCCCCGAGGTAGTCCGATACGATCGTCGCGAACTTCTCACAGAGCGCGTGCCACGCGTCGGCGTGGCCGTACATCAGGGCCTTGGTCCGCGCGAAATTGTTCGAGTGCCCGCCTTCGATCGCGTAGGACGCCAGCGTGAACGGCGCGCCCGCGAACCCGATCAGCGGCACCCGGCCGGCGAGCTCGTGCTGAATCTGGCGGATGGCGTCGAGCACGTGCCCGAGCGCCTCGCGCGGCTCGAACGTGCGCAGGCCGTCGATGTCCGCAGGCGTCTCGATCGGCTTCTCGAGCTGCGGTCCTTCACCCTTCACGAAGTCGAAGGGCAGTCCCATCGGCTCGAGCGGCAGCAGCAGATCCGAGAACAGGATCGCGGCGTCCACTTCCATGCGCCGGACCGGCTGCAGCGTCACCTCGGTGGCGAGATCGGGGATGCGGCAGATCTCGAGCAGTGAATGCCGTTCGCGGAGCGCGCGATATTCCGCCATGTAGCGCCCCGCCTGGCGCATGAACCAGACAGGCGTCGCGTCCACCGGCTCGCGCCGGCAGGCCTTCAGGAACCGCGAGGTGGTCAATCCCGTACCGGGATGCTGAGCAGCTGCCGCGCCAGCGTGACCAGCTCCTCGAGCCAGAGCGGCTTGTAGCGCAGCTCGGCGCCGAGGTCCTTGATCTCGGTCGCCTGGGCTTCGTCGAGGTAGTAGTCGCCGGTGACGATGGCCACGGGGGTGTTGGTGAGGCCGGGGATGGCGCGGATGGCGCGGAGGAACTGCAGGCCGCTCGTCAGCGGCATGCGGAGGTCGAGAATGACCGCGTGCGGGCGATGGGCCTGGGCGAGGGCGAGCCCCTCGTCGGCGGACAGCGCCGCCCACACCTCGTAGCCTTCCAGACGAAGCATCCGCGAAAACGTATCCGTGACGCTGACGTCGTCGTCAACAATCAGGACACGCGCGGCGGACGATTCACCTTCGGCAGGGGACACGCGCCTCATTGTGGGGCCCGACCGATCACGCGTCAAGACAGAACGCCAGGGCGACAGCCCTAATTGGCGTGCTGTCATGAATGTCGTGCTATATTCAGCCGGTTTGGAGACGTCCCGGAGGAGCTCGTGAGCCCCATCCTCGTGCGGCCCGTCCGCGAGCAGCTCGAGCACGATCGGGTCATCCGCCTGCTTCAGGCGAAATATAAGAGAAAATTCGACGTCGCCATCAACCCGGGCAACGAGCAGACGGCGCCGGTCACGGTCGGTCCGTTGCCCTGGTACCCGGATCTCGTCCTGCAGTCCACCGAGCGCGGGAAGAAGCTGCTGGGCACCGTCGAGGTTGAAACCGCCGAGTCGGTCAACAACCTCGAGGCGATGTCGCAGTGGCGGACGTTCTCCCGGCTGCGCGCCCCGTTCCATCTCTACGTGCCCTCGTCCGCCATCGACACCGCGAAGCGCCTCTGAGTCGACTTCGA
>Ga0194131_10009213_pt1 | contig 12552 bp, 12 predicted proteins | sample TA2KigO120mmetaG_FD_148631 | JGI IMG/M metagenome (GOLD analysis project Ga0194131, IMG submission 148631) | Freshwater microbial communities from Lake Tanganyika, Tanzania - TA2015053 Kigoma Offshore 120m | ecosystem: Environmental > Aquatic > Freshwater > Lake | place: Tanzania: Lake... | reverse complement strand
TGGGCACGCCGTCCGATCGGGCAGATATCGCCGCCGACGTTTGAGCAAATCCCCTGACGAATTTCGGCGGTCCGCACGCACACTGACATCGGACGTTTGCGCCCCGACGTTTGAACCTTATATTAGGGCCCTCGCAAGGCTGGTCCGGCCATCAAGCGATCATACGATAGGACTGTCCGCGGATGATTGCAATCAGCTCTAATGATATCCGCAATGCGTTTATCGCCGTCGGAACGCGTCCAGGCGATATCATCATGTTGCACTCAGACGTGTCGCGAATTGGTCCGGTCAACAATGCTCCTGATCGGGCTACTCTTCTCGACACCTATGCCGACTCCATCATCTCCGCCGCCGCACCGGATGGCACCCTGATCGTGCTGACGGCCTCGGAATCCTACGCTCGGCACAACGTGCCCTACGAATACGCTTCGACGCCATCCGAGCAGGGCGTTCTTTCCGAGCACGTCCGCCGCCGTACAGGTGCGCTGCGTTCAATGCACCCGCTATTTTCCCTGACCGGAATCGGCAGAAAGGCGCCATGGATATGCGCTGACGTCGCGCCGACGGCATTTGGGTACGACTCATCCTTCGAGCGGTTGCTGAGGCATGATGCTTTGATCTGCTGTATGGGCGTCGATCTCAGGGCGATGACGTTTGTCCACCACGTCGAACAAACCTTCGGCGTTCCCTATGGGTATACAAAGGAGTGGTCCACGCCAGTGCTTCAGCACGGCGTCAGAGATGATCGACGCTACTTCGCATTTGTCCGATACCTCGATTGTGGCGTCGAATATGATTTCGGCCGGTTCCAGGAACACTTGATGGCACATGGTCTCGCCAGAAAGGTTCCGCTCGGCTACGGTCACGTCCATGCAGTGCGTGCAAGGGACGCATTCGAGCAGGGCATTGCCATGCTTTCAAACGACGTTTTCTTTTTTCTCCATCGCCAACCGACGCGCGAGCCATGGAAAGGCGCGCGCAGCCCGGACTTCAAATCCAAATGATCGACATGAGCCTTGATTCCGTCCGATCCATCATCTGCGAAGCGACCGGCTTGTCGCCGGCACAGGTCACGCTGCAGCTGAAAATGGGCGACTACCCGCAATGGGATTCTGTCGCCCACATAGGACTGATGCTGCTTCTGGAAAAGCGACTGAACATTGCAATTGACGAACCGACGATCATTCAATGTACGACGATTTCCGGAATTCTCGATCTATTCGATTGAAGCCGAGCGTGATGTCACTTGCCAGCTCGATGGTCGAAACCCCGTCCTTGCCGGGATCGGCAATCCCCGTCATCGGCCGCATTCTGGACGGCGCGAGGTCGCGGCCCGACAATACCGCGCTCGTTGTGCGTGGTCGTTCAATGTCCTATGGTGAATTGGCCGACCGGTCGTGCGGGCTGGCGGCAGCACTGGCACTTTCTGACACCACTACTGCGCCTGTCGCAGTTTGGGCCGACCGTTCAGAGACGGCGTATCTCGGCGTTCTCGCTTGCTTGATCGCGGGCCGGGCGTTTGTTCCGATCGGAATTCGATCGCCGCCTTTACGCAATCTAAGAATTCTTGCTTTGACGGGCTGCCGCATCTTTCTCGCTCGCAGCGATGCTGGCGACGAAGCACATCGTCTCGCAAGAGATGCCAAGCTGCTGCACGTTAGCGCAACGGATGCCGGTACACCTTGTCACACCCGGGGTCACGCTGGGCCTGACACGACGGCCTACATAATTTTTACATCAGGTTCTAGCGGTCAGCCAAAGGGGGTTGCCGTCAGTCATGGCAATCTTTCAGCATATGTGAACAACGCATTGGTCCGTCATGCTATCCAACCAGGCGACCGTTGCTCCCAGATGTTCGACATGACATTCGATCTCGCCGTGCACGATCTTCTCGTCACTTGGTCGAGTGGCGCGTCTCTCCATGTCGTACCGACCGAGAGCCTCATTGCTCCCGGGGATTTCATCCGCAAGCATGCACTCACTCATTGGTTTTCGACGCCATCAACCGCCGCGTTGATGGGAAGGTTTGGCCTTCTAGCGCCTGGTTGCTTCCCTTCTCTTCGGGTCAGCCTTTTTTGCGGCGAGGGTCTGCCGGCGGCCACGGCTCAAAATTGGGCACGCGCCGCACCCGGTAGTCTCATCGACAATCTTTACGGACCGACTGAGGCGACGGTCGCAATCATGGGATATCGCGTGCCTGCCGACGTCGTGCGCGATCCAGTGCCAATCGGCCTCCCCTTCCCTGGCCAAGGAGCCATGGTCGCCGATAGCGCGCTGAACCCATTGCCGGCGGGAGTGGAAGGTGATTTGATTCTATGGGGAACTCAACTTGCCCAAGGGTATTGGCAGGATGCAGATCTGACGTCGATTCAGTACCCATTTGTGCCAACGCTCAATCGGCGTTGCTATAGAACCGGTGATCGAGCCGTGTTCGACACTGCGGATGGCTTCCTGTTCCGCGGACGCCGAGACATGCAGGTCAAGATCCTCGGACATCGCGTCGATCTCATGGAGGTCGAAGTGGTCGTGCGGCGAATCGCAGGCACAGAGTCCATTGCCGCTCTTGCTTGGCCACCGGGACACAGCGCCGACGGTGTCATCGTGTTTCTGGGCGGAAAGCGCACAATGTCGGACGCGCAGTTGTTGATTGCGTGTCGCGGCGAGCTCCCGCCGCACATGATTCCGCAGGAGATTCATTGGCTGGAGAGCCTACCGCAAAGCACGTCAGGCAAGACTGATCGCCAAAGTCTGGTCGCTTGGCGCTTGATCAAGTAGTCATGGCTTCCAGAGCCCGAGTCCTCTTCATTGGCGACTCGATTTCCGGAGCGCAGATTCTGGACTCGATCCTTGAAATTGCCGACCTCGTAGCGATCGCAGGCGCGGGCGAATCCGACAAGCGGTCAGCTACCCGACGCGGCATTCCTTTCCTTCCAGCTGTTTCTTTGCGTCAGCCGGCCGGTGTTGAATGGGTCAGCGCTGTCGCGCCGGTGTTGATCGTAAATTTCAATTCCCTGACCATTCTTCCGCCATCCATACTTGCTGCGCCGCAGCTCGGCGCATTCAATCTTCATCCTGGTCGCTTGCCAGAATACGCGGGCATGTGGGCATGGCAATGGGCGATCATCGAAAATCAGCCCACTACCGCCGCGACGCTGCACGAAATGATTGCCGGGGTCGACACGGGCGACATTGTCGGTGAAGCGCCAGTCGCGATTGACGCGTTCGACACTGGGCTCACTCTCTACTTGAAGCTGCTGCGCTCTGGCGCCCGGCTTGTTATTCAAATGTTGCCGGACATGATTGCGGGCAAGCTCGAACGCAGGCGGCAACCTCTTAACGATCGGCGTTACTTCTCGTCTGCGCCCCCGTTTGGAGGCATCATCGACCCACGGTGGGATGCGCAGCGTATCGAACGGTTCGTTCGCGCTTTGAGCTACCGACCCCTGCGATGCCCGAGCGCCCCGCCGCAGATATTGACATCGATTGGTGCGATTGAAATTGCCGGCGCCCGCGTAGCCGATACCAGCGGGGAGTCGCCCGGCATGCTGTTGAAAATCAGCGGTGACGGCATCTTGATTGCGTGCGGTCGCGCAAGCATATGTATTCAGCACGCATATCTCGAAGGCACACAAACACCCGCGGCCACTCTCCCTGACAAGCTTGGTGTGCGTACCGGCAATTTGTTGGCGCTCTCCCCCAGTGCGGGACAATGACTTTTTCAATAACCTGCTAGCGGGGACGCCTCAACTCGGCAGCTTTCTTCACCAGCTCACGACTGACAATGTGCGGCTCGAGGTGCACGAGCTCTTTGTTGACAAATCGTTTCACGTAGGCGTGCACCGCTTCAAAGCTGAGGTCATGCTTTTCGGCAATATTAAAGATCGATGTCTGGCCATCGAAATACCTAATAATGCAATCTTGCAGGTGACCCCACCTTTCACGCATCGACCAGCTTTGGTCGAGCTGAAATGCAGGATCGCTGCGTTCCAAATAGAGCCCGTATGCGGGATTTGACAGCGCAATCAAGCCATCAAATCTGCGCACGAGAAATGCATTATTCTCGATCACCTCGATAAATTTTTGAAGCACCGTCAGGAACTCTTTGAGCAAGTCCGGAGCGATGATGTCCGGCGTGTCCAATTCAGAGTGATAGCCGCGAAATGGTGCAACGCGGGCGGGGGCTCGATTGACCTGCAGGAATGGAATTTCGAACCCAGGCGCCTCCCAAACCGTCTCGTCGTTTCCAATACTTTCGCGAAATCCCACGAAGTGGTGTGTTTGTGCGTGATGCCGAGCAACGTGCCTCATCACCCGATCGAGATAGTGATCGCCGGCAAAGCTCGATGCGACAACAAAAGGGCCCGGAGTTCCCATCATCTCACCGAAAACACCACCGACCAGACGATCCAGTTCGACCTGCGCTAGATCGCGCAGATAAAAAACGGTGCCCAGATGCTCAGGCCCCAAAACCAACCTATAGGAATAGCGTGTGCTTCGCTTCGCTAGCCACTGGAACAAGAGGATCATGACCGCAACGCCGGCAAATCCGTCATTGGCCATGTGCGGATGACATGTGTTGGCTTGGAAGATGACCGTATTGTCCGACTGCCCGCGCTTATCATGTACACCGAGCAGCATGCTTCCTGTGCGTCGACTGGTCTCCAGGACGATGTCGTAGTCGCCGTCGTCAAGCTGTTCGACGATTCGGTGAGGTGGACAAAAGGCCCAGTCATTGATCCAAGGCCGGTACAGCCAAGTACAGTGCCAGAACTGGACGTCCGGTTCATCGGATCGGCTGTAAAGATGTTGCTTCAGCGTTGCCAAATCGACGCGGCCGGTAAAGCTCGTTGAATAGGCCGCGACACCTAGAGGCGATCGTGTTCCGTCGAAAATCAAGTCACTGCCCCGTCGAATTTCTGCCCGCTTGACGCTCCATAGATCGGGAACGATCCATCCATTGTGTGAATCGCCCGATTGCCACCGATACATCGATAGCGGCACCTCCTGGGCGATCCGTTCGAAAAGTGCCTCGTTTCCCTCGTTAACGATGCCCGAGGGCAGTCGGCAAAGCTCACCAACAAGACTCATGACTCCGGACATGTACATCTCTTGAATTGTTGAATTTTTATATGATATACGATTGAAAATCACAGGCGCAACACCACTTGAGGCCATGAGCAAGGCAAAATTTAAGCTTGTTTTCTTCGGTGATTCCTTTATGGCCTGCCCCGGGTTGTCCAATCACGACCGATGGCCGGTCATCGTCATGGATCGCCTTCGCAGCAGTCTAGCCGGGCGGGCCGAACTGACGGCGATCGAGCGTACCAGGGCTGCCGACACCACGCGGACAGCACTAGAGCGCATGCAAATGGAAGTTCAATTCGAGGAGCCGGATATCCTCGTCGCTCAATTTGGCACGAACGACAGCACTTACTTGCTGAGCAATCGTGGCGTTCCACTTGTGTCCAGAGCAGCGTTTCGAGCCAATATTTGCGAAATGATTGTACGCGCCTGGACATTCGGCACACGCCGGATGCTATTCGTCACAAATCATCAGGTCGCGCTTGATCGCTTCGATATCAATGGCAAGACGCCGAGCGAAAACACCGACGACTACCATGATATTGTGAGATCGATTTGCGCGGACGAAGGCGTGCACTTGGCTGACATGGCCCGCGCCAGTCGAAAATTCGCACCTGCGCAACTGTGCCAATCTGATCGAATACATGTGAATGAAACTGGCAGTCAGCTCTATGCCGATGTGGTCGGCGAGATGCTCGGCCGAATTGTCGACGGTCTCATGCTCTTGCGCGATCGGCGCCCGCCTCCGCACGACGTTGAACGTGCTTAGAATAGGCATTGTAGGTTGCGGCAAGATAGCCGAGACTTTCCACCTCCCAGCATGGGACCGGATTGAAGCAGCGCGCGTCGTCGCCATCGTCGATCCGGACCTAGTGCATGCGCAATCGGTGGCGCGCCGCTTCGGCATTCCGAGGACATTTCCCAGTCTCGCAGACATGCTTGCAGGTGAGCAGGTCGATGCCATTGACATTTGCGCCCCTTCCGCTTTGCACGCATCAATAGCACTTGTTGCCTTGCGGGCTGGCTGTCATGTCGTAGTCGAGAAGCCGTTGGCGACCACAGCCGCGGATGCACGCGTCATGGCTCGCGAAGCCCGGCAGGCCAATCGCGTCCTGATGTGCGCTCAGCACCAGCGCTTCAGGCCGGAGTCCGCCGTCGCCAAAAAGCTGGTTGAGTCGGGATCGCTAGGACGAATCTATTGGGCCAAGGCTCAACTCTTGAGCCGGCGTGGCGTTCCCAATCAGCGCATCAACACTTTTACCGATCGAGCCATGGCCGGCGGCGGCCCGCTGTTCGACCAGGGCTCCCATGTCATCGATCTCGCCTGGTGGCTGATGGGCCGACCTCCCGCCCAGCGAGCCTGGGGCGCAACGTTTCGGCATCTCGCGCCACAGGCTGGCTCTCTTCAGGGTGGTGCGTCCTGGTCTCGGTTTGATGTCGAAGAACTTGCGCTGGGACAGATCACCTTCGCCAACGGGGCAGTCCTAACCGTCGAGACGAGCTACTTCCTCAATGCCACGGAGGACCTCTACCGCGTAGAGCTTTTTGGTACAGAAGCTGGCCTCCGCTGGCCCGAGTTGATTGTCGCACGCGGCCAATCCCAATCAGTTGATGTTTCGGCGGTGGACGTTGACAGACGCGCTCTGGCGAGCGTGGCCGAGCTGCGACATTTTGTCGAACTGGTAGGTCGGAAGGCGGAGCCGTTGGTACCCGTTGAGGACAGCATTGCTGTCGTCTCGATGATCGAATGTTGCTATAAATCCGCCGAGAGGGGGTCCGAGCTTTCCCTGGTGACGTCAGCGTCTGATATCGCGGGGTGAACATGAGCGAGGATTTGGCGTCTCTTTTGGCGACTGGCCGGCGTACGCTGACTGATGCCGAAGTTGTTCAAGCTCTGAAGGAATTGGATACTTACGGCTACACCCACATCGCTAAGTACTTATCTCCGCCATTGGTCAAGTCGCTGTTGACGCGCGTGATAGAGCTATCACAAGCACATATGAGCGATCCGACGACGCAGCCTGATGAGTGGCGTGCGGAATGGATATTCAATCTTCAGAACAAGGATTCCCGGTTCATCGATCTCTTGATTGATGCATCGATCGAAAAACTGTTGATGCCGAAGCTCAATGATCCATGGTTTCGACATCTACCTGTTGAGCGGCCAAACTACATACTTGGACAGTTCGTAGCGCGATCACCAAATCATGCGTTGCTTCTACACATGGACGCTGGCATGCCGACGCCTGGTCCCGAAACGACCATGATTCAGATGGGATACATGCTCGAGGACTCAAATGTGGAAAACGGTTGCACATTGGTCGTTCCCGGGTCTCATCTGCTCGGACGCTACAGTGATCGCGACATGGTTCGAAAGAGTCCTATTCAGGCGAAGGCGGGAGATCTCGTCGTATGGGACGGGCGCGTGTGGCACGGCACCACGGAGAACAGATCGCGGGCGACGAGATGGTCGATCGTCGCCACTTTTCAGCGTTGGTGGGTGAAGCAGTCATTTGATATTCCACGCGCTCTGCCCGAAACAATCTACCGTAGGCTTTCCTTTGAGCAGAAGGCTCTGCTTGGATTTCTCACAATTCCGCCGCGTGATGAAACCGAAAGGATAACGCGCGTGCGACCAGTCGATGACATCAGGGATCGACCCCAGGACTACTACAAGTAGCAGGTATAGAGCTCCCGCGCCGCCGTTCGACCAAACTGCTCCGAACCCAACAATGGCGCCAGCGCCCGCTGACCGAGATATCACTCACGATGATTGGTCTGACCCCAACCCTATACTTGTCGATTGAAAGCAAGGCTCGGGAGTTCGATGCCAAACTGCTGGTCGCGTCTGAAGTCGCGCAACGAGGCGTCGACGTTGTCATCGGACGACAGTGGCTGCTCAGCCAGAACCTCCAATTCATGCAGCCAGGCTTAGTCTTCTTCAAAGGAGTGAACCGCATACAAGCGCTGAATATGGCGAAGGCGCAACTCTTTGGTCATGGTGTCGTCGCCAATGATGAAGAGGCGGTCGACATTGCGGATCAAAGGCACATGCTGCGCGATGTATCGACGGCGGTAAGCACCTACTGCACGCAGATCTTTTGCCATGGTCATCCGCAGCAACAGTGGATGGCCGATTCATTTCCCGCCTTGCGCGGCCGGCTTTCGGTCGTCGGCAGTCCACGCATCGACTTGCTACGACCGGAATTCCGGGCGCTCTACGACGTCGACGCAGCAGGCGTTCGCGCGAAGTACGGCAGATTCGTCTTGATCAACACAAACTTGTGCGCTGTAAGTTCTGCCTGGGGGAACTTGGAGCAATATGCGGAGATTCTCGTCAAGATTGGGTGGATCGATCCGAACAATCCAGACGATGAAGAGGTTTTGCAGGAGCATATCGAGCACGATACGCTCAACATGAAGGAGATCAGGCGTCTGATCGAGATCCTAAGTCGATCGCTCCCGGATCACTGATCATTCGTCTACATCCGTCGGAGAAAATCGAGACGTGGATCGAACACTAACGCAGCGCTGGCAACATCAAGGTCATCCAGGAAGGCAGCCACATTCCCTGGATCTTGGCGTCGGAAATTCTGGTGCACACGGGCTGCACGACCGGCTTCGAGGCTCAGATTGCTGGACATCCCACGATCAGCTTGAGGCCGGGCGCGTCGCGCGCATGCTCGTTTCACACGTCCGATTTGACCAATGTAACCGCGAGCAGCGAGGGGATCGCCGCTTACATGGTCCGTGACTATCTCTACAAGAGACCAAATTTGATCGCGCGAGCGAGACCGGCACTTGACGGTCGTATCGCGCATTACTTCACCGGTCTCTCCGGCCCGTTTGCTTTTGAAAAGATCGCCGGTGCAATCGTCGACCTTTTCGACTCCCCCACGGTCGACCGATGTTCGAACTCCTGGCATGTGAAACCAGGCTACCAATCAGACATGGATCGTCCCGATTTGGCGCGCCGCAAGATTGCGCTAGCGCATGACGAATTCGACTGCCGGCTTGCATTGCTGCAGAGCATCGCTGGGGTGCCACAGGATCTTCAGTCGCACCGTATCGGCGAGTCCCTGTTTCTATTGCGACGACGGATGAGCTGACTTGCACCACGACTTCGCCACCTTGTTAAGGCACTCGCGCGGCGACTTTCTACGGTCGCTGCGGCGCAATGGCCCACCCACCCATCACGCCCTTGGCTGCAAATCATGAAAGTCCCCGGGCCCTCGCTCTATCTGTCGGTTGAAAACGTCGCGCGCGAGTTCGATTCGAAGCTCCTGCTCGCTTCTGAAATGGTCCGTCGCAGCATCACCGTCGTAATTGGTCAGCAGTGGCTGCTCAACGAAAATCTCGAATTCATGCCGCCTGGCTTCGTATTCTTTAAGGGACTTAATCGGGTTCAAGCAGCAAACATGATGGTTGCACGAAAATTTGGTCACGCCGTCGTCGCAAATGACGAGGAAGCCGTTGGCATAGCGGATCATCGGCACATGATGCGCGACGTCTCCTCAGAGGTGAGCATTGCGTCAAAGATGATTTTCTGCCATGGCGAAATCCAGAGGGAATGGCTCGCTGACGCCATTCCGAATCTGCGGGGCCGTCTTGTAGTCGTCGGAAATCCGCGGATCGATCTCCTGCGTCCGGAATTTCGAGCATTGCACCAAGCAGAGGCAAATCGAATTCGAGCCAACCATGGAAAGTTCGTCCTGTTCAACACCAATGCCGGCGGCATCAATTCGAAATGGGGAAGCCTCGAGAGATACGCCCAGATTTTGGTCCAGATTGGATGGATAGACCCCAACAAGGCGGAAGATCGAGAGATCCTGATAGAGCATCTCGAATTCGATCAACTCAACATGAATGAAATAAAGTCCTTAATTGAAATTCTGCGTAGTTCGCTCCGCGATCATACCTTGATCATTCGCCCTCATCCTGCCGAGCGGTTTGAAACCTGGGTCGAAACCTTCGGCAGTGCGCCTAACATCAAAATTATCCAGGAGGGCAGCCACATTCCTTGGATCCTGGCATCGGATCTCCTGCTGCACACCGGATGCACAACGGGATTGGAAGCCCAGGTTGCAGGCCATCCAACAATCAGCCTTCGACCTGGCTCGTCCCGTGCTCGCTTCTTTCATATGTCGAACATGACCAACGTCACCGCCGATCGCGCGGATTCTGCCGCGACAATGGTTCACGACTATCTCTACAACAACTCTGACTTGTTCGTTCGAACAAAGCCGGAGCTTGATAATATGATTGCAAGATACTTCACTGGAATCACCGGGCGGTTTGCATTCGAGCGGACCGCCGATGCTCTGGCAAACCTCTTCAAGTCCTCGGTGTCACCGGACGCCCATCTTCCATGGAAACCTCTCGCAGGTTTTCGAACGGAGATGGCACGTTCCGATTTGCAGCGCGGAAAAATGACATTGACGAGCGAGGAACTTCGCGCACGCCTTACCTTGCTGCAGAGCGTCCTCGGCAGAAGCTATACTGTCAGGTTCGAGCAGATCGCAGATTCGATGTTTGTGCTTCGACCTCACTTCGCCTGATGTTCAAGCGTCGTGCAGAATCTTGGTCTGTAGCGCAAGAAGCGCCTAGGAGCGTCGCCCGCACAAGACCGAGCCGATCTCGACAGCCGGGTTCAGAACACCTATATGGTCGCCTAGCCGGAGGCTGCGGCCCGGATCGCCTAGGCGACCCAAAAACTTGACCGAGTTGCCAGGAAACCCTTGCAAAACGCAACAAATCAGACTGGCCAGGCACGATCTAGAGTCAAGTGGCCCGTCCTCTACTTGTCGGTCGAGAACTATTCCCGCGAATTCGACGCCAAGCTGCTTGTCGGCTGCGCTTTGGCCGAGCGTGGCGTCCTGGTCGTCATCGGGCAACAGTGGTTGCTCAATGCCAACCTGGGGCGTATGCCCATGGGCATGGTGTTCTTCAAGGGGCTCAATCGCGTTCAAGTCGGGAACATGGAGAGAGCCAAGCGCATTGGTCACGTTGCAGTAGCAAACGATGAGGAAGCTGTCGGTGTAGCGGACGAGAAGTTCATGCTGCACGACATCGACGAGGGGCTGCCACCACATTGCGACTTATTGCTGTGCCAGGGTGAGCGGCAACGTCAGTCCGTCAAAAATCATTTTCCCGAGATGGGCGACCGGCTGGTCGTTGTCGGCAACCCGCGAATCGACTTGGTCCGACCGGAGTTTCGCGTGCTCTATGAGGAAGAGGCCGCGCGAATTCGGGAGGAACAGGGACGCTTTGTGCTGATCAACACCAATCTCGGCGGCGTGAACTCTGGCTGGGGTGACATCAATCGTTATCGCCAGGTTCTTATAAACATCGGCTGGTTTGATCCGACGAAGCCGGAAGACCGGGCCCTCTTCCGGGAACACATTGTACAGGACAAGCTTAACCAGAGAGAGGTCTACCGGCTGATCGATATCTTACGAGCGTCGCTACCGGATCGGTGCATCATCGTACGGCCGCACCCAAGCGAGAAGATCGACACGTGGCAGAAGAAGTACAGTGACACCCCGCGCGTCAAGGTCATCCACCAAGGAAGCCACCTGCCCTGGATTCTCGCATCGGACATTCTGATCCACACAGGTTGCACCACTGGGTTCGAGGCCCAAGTGGCGGACCATCCAACCATCTCCATTCGACCTGGAGACCTTCCGTTTCGCTTCTTTCACACATCGAATGTGACGAACATGGTGGCTGAGCAGGCAGAACAGGCTGCCGAGATGGTGCAGACCTTTCTCTACGAGGATCCGGAAATGTTCGCGCGCGCCAAGCCTGAGCTGACGTCGCGAATCGCCGAGCACTTCGCCTATGTCACCGGCGAGTTCGCTTTCCGTCGAACAGCCGACGTCCTGTTCGAACTGTTCAAGCGCGACGTGCGCAGCATCGGTCGCTTCCGCTGGCAAGTTGCGCCTGGCTTCGTCAAGGAAATTCCCCGCGAGGACTACATCAAGCGCAAGATGAGCATGACCCACGCCGAATTCGACGCCCATCTGGCCAAGCTCCAGCGCGTGCTCGGCACGTTCGGCAATCTCGCGTCGGAAGAAATCGGCGATTCGCTCTTCCTGCTGCGCCGGCGCGACGCCTGAGTCCTAGCGCGTCACAAGAAATCCGAGCAGCAGCTCGTTGACGGTATCGACCGCCTCGATCGGCGCCAGGTGCGGCACACCGGGCCAGATGACCGCGCGCGCGCCCGGAATGAGCGCGGCCATTCGCTCGGCCATGACCGGCGTCGAGTTCGGATCGAGCTCGCCGGTCGCAACCAGCGTGGGGCAGCGGATCGTTCGGATGGAATCGACGAGCTCGACGTCGGTACGCGTCCGGTAAAGGCCGCGGAGATGGTGTTTGACGCCGTACTACCGAGCGTGACCTGATCGGCTACGCGGCAACCTTCTGCTGGCGCTCTTGCTTCCAGTTCCACGGCAGCAGTTCGTCGATCCG
>Ga0194131_10009210_pt1 | contig 12556 bp, 9 predicted proteins | sample TA2KigO120mmetaG_FD_148631 | JGI IMG/M metagenome (GOLD analysis project Ga0194131, IMG submission 148631) | Freshwater microbial communities from Lake Tanganyika, Tanzania - TA2015053 Kigoma Offshore 120m | ecosystem: Environmental > Aquatic > Freshwater > Lake | place: Tanzania: Lake... | reverse complement strand
GCGGCGGCGCTGGCGCTGTCGGAGACGGTGCTCCCCTGGATGCGCGAGCGCTGGGTGCGTGGAATCCTCTTATGTGCCGCGCTGGTCTGCCTGCAGATACCGGCCACGTGGTTCATCATCGAGCCCAGGCACGACGGCACGACGGTCGGAACCCTCCTGGCCTACCTCGCGGCCCTGGCCGGCGCCTGGGCGGCGTATCGCATACGCACGCCGGATCTCCCCGCGCTCTCGATATGGTCCTTGAGCGCGTGCGTCGGGCTGCTCACCGCCATCGGCAAGGGGATGTTCAGCGGCCGCGGCGACGAGGTGCTCACCTTCTTCGCGTTCGGGATGATCGTGGTCGGGGTCTTCACCGCCGCGGTCACCATGCTGCGCCGCACGGCGCGCCTTCTGGGAGAATCGGCATGACGACGTGGACGACTCTGCTGGAGCAGGTTCCCGGCGTGGACACGAGCCGCGTCGAAGCCTGGCTTTCCACGCCACGCGAGCACGCGCACGCTCCCTGGTACCTGCAGGCCATCACCGCGGTGGGCGCCTGGATCGCGGCGGCCTTCTTCATGTCCTTTCTCTTCAGGCTCGAGTTGATCGACTGGAACTCGTCGGCCTCGTTCTTCGTGTGGGGCGTCATCTTGACGGGAGCGGCGATCGGCGTGGCGCGGCGCTCGGGCAGCGTGTTCCTGGGGCAGCTGGCGCTCACGGCAAGCGGCGTGGGACAGACCTTACTGCTCGTTGGCGTGGGCAAGGTCGCGGACAACTGGGGCGCGGTGGCGCTGACTGAAGTCGGGCTCGCCGCGGCGCTCTACTTTGCGTACCCGGATGCCCTGCACCGCTTCCTCACCTGCGGCGTGGCCTGGGGGCTGGTGGTTGGCTGGTTCGTCGAGCAGAAGCACGGCGAATGGCTGTCGGTCCTCGTGGGAGTCCAGGCGGTGACGCTGGCCGGGCTGACCGCGCGATCCCTGCGCCCGGCGCTGCTCCCGCTGGTCTATGCGTTCGCGGCCGCGCTGCCGGCCACGGTGCTGGTGATGCAGCTGTGGCCGGAAGGGAGCCTGTGGCCCCCGCAGGCGATCCTCGGAGGCTGGCTGCTGTGGCTCTGCCGCTGGGCCGGGGCCGGCGGCGAGCGCCGCGACTGGCAGGCGCTGGCCTACGGGGCGGTGGTGGCGCTGGCGGTGTTCTCGACGCCGGGGATATTGACGGCGGTGGGCCTCTTGATCCTCGGCTTCGGCCGCCAGGACGCCTTCTTGACGACGCTGGCGGTGGCGTTCCTGGCGGTGTTCATCGTGCTCTTCTACTATCACATGGAGGTCGATCTCGCCACCAAGTCGTGGATCTTGATGGCGAGCGGAATCCTCATGCTCGGCGCGCGAGCGATGCTGCCGCGTTGGAGTGTATCATGAGAAGTCGCGTCTTTATTGCAGCGTCGCTGCTCGTGCTCGGAGCATTGAATTACCTCGTGTGGCAGAAAGAGCAGGTGCTGGCCGGCGGCCGCACGGTGATCCTGGCGCTGGCGCCGCGGGACCCGCGCTCACTGATGCAGGGCGATTACATGACGATGACCTACGCGATTTCGGCGGATGTGCCGACAGACGCGCCGGACACCGGACGACTCGTGCTCCGCCTGGACAACCGCGGCATCGGGACGTTCCAGCGGGTGTACACCGACGGCGCGCCCATCACGCCGGACGAGGCGCTGCTCCGCTACCGCCGCCGTCAATGGCGGGTATTGATCAGCGCGGAGGACTATTTCTTCCAGGAGGGCCAGGCCCAGAAATTCGCCGAGGCCCGCTACGGGGAGCTGAAGGTAAGCCCCGCGGGCGAAGCGATCCTGGTCGGGCTGTGCAACGCGGAGGCGCAGCGTATTCGGTAGTATTCAGGCCGGCGGCTGGTCGTCGCGCGTATTCGGAAGCCGTCGCGGTTCTCCCGTGAAGGACGGTCCGCCGGTCACGCGGAACCGCCTGCCGCATGCGAATCGCCCAGATCACCAGCACGTACATTTCCGTTCCGCCGCCCACCCATGGGGGAACCGAGTGGATGGTGTATCACCTCACCGAGGGGCTCGCGCGGCGCGGACACAGCGTGGAATTATTTGCCGCGGGCGACTCGAAGGTCAGCGTTCCATTGCACCAGGTCGTCGACAAGATGACCCTCGACGATCCTGAAATCACCACATACGTCGACAAGGAGTTGGAGACCCGCAACACCTGGAACCTGTATCGCCAGGCCGAGCGGTTTGACTTGATCCACTGCCACTGGCCCACGCTGGCGGCGTATTTCACCACCTTCGTGAAAACGCCGACGGTGATGACCTACCACTACATCGAGCGTCCGCTGCACGAATATTATCGCGCGCACTTTCCGAACCTGCATTCGATATGCATCAGCAAGGCACAGGCCCGGCTCATCGGCGCGCCGGATTTGCCGGTCGTCTACAACGGATTGGACGTTTCGAAGATCCCCTTTGAAGCGGAGCCGGACGATTATTTCGTCATCGTGGGACGCATCACGCCCAACAAGGGCATTTCCGACGCCATCCGCGTGGCTCGGCGCGCCGGCGTGAAGTTGGTCATCGTGGGCGCGCCGTCGAGCTATCTGCCGTGGAGCCAGGCCTACTGGGAAAACGACGTGCGGCCGAATATCGATGGGGATCAGATCCGCTGCATCGAGCGGCTTCCCAACGACGAGACGCTACGGCTGGTGTCGAAGGCTCGTGGTTTTCTCTTTCCCTTGCAATGGGACGAACCGTTCGGTCTCGCGGTCGCGGAGGCACTGGCCTGCGGCACCCCGGTCCTCACCTATCCCAAAGGCTCGATGCCGGAGTTGATGGAGAACGGCGTCACCGGCTTCCTGGTCGATGACGAGGCTGCCATGGCCGACGCGGTTCGGCGCCTCGGTGAAGTCGACCGCCACGCCTGCCGCCGCCACGTTGCGGAAAACTTCAGCCTGGACCGCATGATCGACGGCTACGAAGCAGTGTATCGCGCTATTCGAGCTACGGACAGGTGAATTGATCGACGGCGTGGTGGACGCCCCCGGTCCCCGTCGCGGTGTGTGGTTTCCCTACCGTTCGTCACTGCCGATCGTTCTGGCCTTCTTTGGGCGCGATGACGACCAAATTGATCGGCAGTGCCCAGGCCGGCGAGGTAGTCCTTTCGAAGGGATGTAGCCCGATTTGAGCCACGCGCACGGATCGCATTTGTGAGCGATCCGTTTCTAAACAGGGGCTCATAGACTCTACCCCTCCACGCGATCCTTTCCTCGCATCACGAGGCAGGTCAATGCCAGCATCACCGCGATAAACCCCATCATCACCCAGAAATGGCCCGCGAAGTCAATCTGAAAGGCATACTGCGGCGGCGTTTCCGCGGTCACCGTGAGGGGGAACGGCAATTCCTCGAGCCGCGTCGTCTGGCCGATCATTTCGAAGGCCCACTTGCTCATCATCAGATAACCGAGATCGCGCGCCTTCCCCTGCAGCGGGATCAGCGCGCCGGCCAGCACGAGCTGGGGGATGAGCACGATGGGCACCAGGCTGCCCGCCTTGTCGGGATTGGTCACGATGGCCGACAGCAGCAGCCCCATGGCGAGCCCGCTCACCGAGGCCAGCAGCAGCACGAGATATAATTTCTGCAGCATGATCGGACCCAGATCCGGCAAGCGAATGCGCAGCGAGATCACGCCCAGCATGGTCATGCTCTGGATCATGCACAGCACGAACAGCACGGCCACCTTGGAAAACACATAGGGCGGGATTTTCAGGTTCGCGCTGCGCTCGCGCCGGTAAATCGGGATCTCCTTGCAGATCTCGCGTGCCGCGTTGCTGGTGCCAAACCAGATGCAGCAGCAGATCATGAGGAAGAGCAGCGTCTTGGCCTGCACGTAATTGCCGCGCAGCAAATCGAAGACGTCGGCGTCAAACACCACCGCCAGCAGCCCGGCGATAATCGGCGCCTGGAGCAGCATCAGCATCAAGTTGCGGCGATCGCGATAGGTGATCTCCGCGTAGCGCTCGGTGAGGATGAAGAACTGGCGCATCATCCCGGCCCGACCGATGGGACGCTTCAGCGCCTCCTCACGCCACCAGCGGAAAAACCCGGCCAGGGCACCGTCCTTCTTGCGGCGGCCGGCGCCGGTGTATTCCGGCTGGCTGCCGTGAAACACTACCGCGTCGCGCCCCTGGATCGCGCGCACGGCGCCGGAGGGCAGCATGCTGGGAGGAATTTCCGCCAGCCGTCCCTGCACCAGCTCCCGATACTCCCGCGACGCCCGGTAGCGCGCCTCCCATTCCTGTGGGGGCGTTGCCTCGATGCGCGCATAGATCTCCGGAAAATCAGCAACTCCGAAATACTGCAGCGCGCCCTTCGGAGGACCAAAATAGGCCAGCACGCCGCCGCGCGCCAGGAAGACGACTTGATCGCACATGTGGATATTCGTCGTGGCGTGCGTAATCAGCAGCATGGTATGGCCCAGATCCGCCAGCGAGCGGAAGATCTTCATCATCTCGGTTTCCAGCCCGGGATCCAGGCCGGAGGTCGGCTCGTCGAGAAAAAACAGCCGCGGCCGGGTGAGCAGCTCCACGCCAATGCTGGTGCGCTTGCGCTGGCCGCCGGAGAGGCGGTGGATCTGCACGGCGCGCCGCTCCTTGAGCTGCAGCTCCTGCAGAACCTGCTCGATGCGCTCCTCCAGCTCGCCGCGCCGGGTGTCCTCCGGTAGGCGCAGGCACGCCGCGTAGTAGAGCGCGCGGTACACCGTCAGGTCGGTGTGGATGATGTCGTCCTGGGGCACGAAGCCGAGCGTCTCGCGCAAGGTGTCCAAATTTCGATAAAAATCCACCCCGTTGAGCAGCACCAGCCCGGCGTCGGCCGGGCGAAAACCGGACAGCGCGTTTACCAGCGTGGATTTTCCCGCGCCGCTGCCGCCCACGATGGCCACGAATTCCCGCGGGCGGATGGACAATGACACGTCGCGCAAGATGGTGGTGCCGGGCGGCACGACGCGGGTCAGGCCAACGGCGTCGACGCGCGCGTTTCCCTCCTCGCTGAAAAGGTCGAGAACCGCGCCGCCGCCTTCCTCGTGAAATACGAAAACGTAGTCGCTGATGCGGACCGTGTCGCCCATCGCCAGGGCACGGCTCTCCAGGAGGTTCACGTCGTTGACGAAGGTGCCGTTGCTGGAGTGCAGATCGGTGATGGTCCATCCCGTGCCGGACCACGTCACCGCGGCGTGAAAGCGCGACACCTGGGGATGAGAGAGCATGATGGAGTTGCCCTCGTCGCGTCCGATGGTGACGGTGGCCTGGGGAAGGCGGTAGCGCGTGGGACGCCCGCTGACAATCCCCGGAACGTTGTTGGGGAGGGCTATCACAGCGGGCTGAAAGTGGGACGCAAATCGACCGCCGCGAGAATGGCGCCCAGCACGCGGCGCCCGCGCAGTGTCCCCAGGCAGTGGCGCCGCAACTCCGGCAGGCGCGCCAGGCCAACCAGCAGGCGGTGGTGAAAATCGAAATCCCACTCGCGCAAGAAAACGTCCTGGACCGGCGGAGAAGCGGCCACCGCCACCAGGCGATCCACCTCGTCATCCCCGACGTGCTCGAAAAATCCGCGCAGCCACAATCCGCCCTGAATTTCCAGGCCCAGGCGGCGGCGCCATGCGGCGTCGTAACCGTCGACCAGCCGGAGGGAAAAATCGCTGCCGCGGCGCGACTGAAGCACGGTTTCCGCGAGCATGCGCGCGCACAGCATCGCGTAATAGATGCCGCCGCCGGTGGTGGTTTTCGTCTGGCCGGCCGCGTCGCCCACGGCAAGCACGCGCTCGGCGACGGATTTGCGGCACGCGCCCATGGGAATTCGGCGGTAGGTGTCCGCGGTGACGCGCCGCAGGCCCGGCATGCGTCGGAGCAGACGCTCGTAGCCGTGCCGGGCGACGCCCCGGGCGATCACGCCGACCTTGACGCCGCAGCCGGTGGCAGCCGCATAGCCGAAAGAGCCGGCCGCCACATCCCGGCCCAGGTAGATTTCCGCGCCCTCCAGGCCGTTATTTTCGAAATTCGCCTGCACCGTGCGAAAATAGGTGCGCGGAGCGATAATTCCCGAGCGGGCCGGCAGATTGGACATGGCGCCGCAGGCCAGCACGCACAACCGTGCCTCGCGCGCGTGGCCGGACTGAGCCACGACGCGCACCCGATCCCCGAGATTTTCCACCGAGCGCACCTTCACGCCGGTTGACAATCGTGCGCCGGCCAGCACGGCCTGGTTTGCAAGAAATACGTCGAGCGCGCGGCGATCCAGCGCGTACGCGCCGGCCCTGGGCAGGTCGAACGCTCCGCCCCCCGGAGCCACCACGCGAAAGCGTTCCAAACGCGACGAAACCAGCGCGCGCGGCACGTCGAAATCCCGAAAAACTTCCTCACCGACGAGGCCGGTGCAATGGACGGGCGTGCCAACCTCGGCGTGCTCCTCCAGGATTTCCACGTCCAGGCCGCCTTCGGCCAGCAGCCGCGCGGCCGTCGAGCCGGCGGGGCCCGCACCCACCACCAGCACGTCGGGAAAGGTCAAGGCACGGGTCGGCCACCTCATGCCTCCGGCGGATTCCCCCGGATGACCGTCCCTGGCGGATTCCCCCGGATGACCGTCCCTGGCGGATTCCCCCGGATGACCGTCCCTGGCGGATTCCCCCGGATGACCGTCCCTGGCGGGACTCAAGTCGCTTCTTCCTCCTCCTCCTCCTCGTCCAGCCCGAGCTGGCCGCGAAGTCCGCGCCAGGTCGAGGAGACGAGCAGGCGGGTATCCCACATCAAGCCCATTTTCTCGAGGTAGAAGAGGTCGTACTTGAGGCGGTGCGAGGCGGGAATGTCCTCGTCGCCGTACACCGTGGCCAGGCTCACCAGCCCGGGCCGCACCATGTGGCGCAGGTTGTAGCGCGGAAGGCGGCGGCTCAAGTACGCCACCTGGTCGGGACGCTCCGGACGGGGGCCCACGAACGACATATCGCCGCGCAAAACGTTCCAGAGCACTGGAAGCCCCACGAGGCGCGCGTTGATCAGGAAGCGGCCGACGCGAGTGGTGCCGGGATCGTCCTCCTTGACCTCTTCGCCCTTCCAGATCTTGTCCACGCCGGGCTGCAGCGTTCGGAAGCGGAGCAAGTTGAATGCTTTTCCCTTGCGGCCGGTCATCTCCTGTGAGGAGAATACCGAGGCGCGCGTCTCCCACCAGACGAGCGGCATGATCAGCAAAAAGGCGGGCAGGCTCAAGAGCAGCAGGAACCCCGCCGTCATGACGTCCAGGGGACGCTTGAGGAAGTACTCCTTTACTTCGTTCACATCCGAACCGCCACTGAAGAATGCCGCGTCCGTGCCATTCCAATGGAGGGGACGACGCCGGGCATGGGTTCGAGTCTACGGGGAGGGGATCCCTTTAGCCTAAATGCCGAGGTAGTCGAGGCTGGCGGCGCCCCGGTCGGTCTTCGCGATGAAGGCGAGAAGCCGCTTGCTCTCTGCCGGGGGGACGTCCACCGCAACGTGCCAGCGGCCGTCGTCCCCAGGGCTCAGCGGAGTGTGCTGGTCGCCGCCCACGGCACGCAGGTCGACCGTCACCTCGGCCACCTTGCGATCCTCGCCGGTCGCGGTGAAGGCCGCGATGGAGATGTCCGTGCGGCCGTCCGCCAGCTTCGCGACGCGGGGATCGCGCGTCACGGCCGGCACCTCGCTGGTCCGCGGCGAGACGTCAAGCGGAAGCTTGACGCGCGCCGGCAGCTCCATGTCGTAGCCGGCCTTCTGGGCGAACACCCAGGCGTTGAGCATGTGCGTGCGGTGGTCGTCGGCAAAGCGCGCGTCGGACGGACCGTTGTCGCCCTGGTCGTTGCCGTACCACCAGAACCAGTCGCTGCCCTCGGCGGCGTACAGCGACTCCCAGGCCTTCCATTCGAGGAATTTCTGGCGATCGGCCGTCGGATCGGGCATCTTGTCGCGCGGATCCGGCTGGGGCACGCCGGCCTTGACCAGCGCGGAACGAACAAGCGCAAGGCGCTCCCAGGCGTCGTTCTCGCTGGGCTCGCCGAGCCAGGTGTCGAAATTGCCGCCCACCCATGAGCCGGCCGCCAGGGGCTCGAGCTCGTACTGGTTGTCGATCGGATGGGTAGCCGCGTAGCCGCTCGGGGTCGTGGTGGCGATCGGCGCGTTTTGATCGTTGAGGATGCCGTACAGCGCGCCCAGGAAATCGTGCCCGTCGCGCGTGTAGTTGTTCCAGCAATTTTCCCCGTCGGCGGTGTTGGTGACCAGCACGTCGCGCTCGCGCGGGACGCCGTGCCAGTGCTCCCAGTTGCGCGCGTTGTTGACCAGGTCCCAGGCCGCCTCGCCGCCGTCCGGGGTGTTGTTCAGGGCACCGTAGTTGAATCCGATCTTGTCGTGCATCGAACGGAAAACGATGCTCATGGCGTCCGAATTGTCGTTGTCGAGGTGCGTCTTGTCGCTGTCGATGCGGTACATCAAGCCGTTGTCGCCGAACCAGCCGGAGCGCTCGGCCACTTCGTTGCCGGTGGCGATCCAGCGCACGCCGTTCTGCTGGAAGGCGGCAATCACGTCTTCAGCCACGGCGCCTTCGCCGGGCCACATGCCTTTGGGCGGATGCCCGAATAATTTTTCGTAGTATTGCGCGCCCTTGGCGACCTGCGCGAAGGCGTCCTGGGGCGCCTTGAAGGCCGGGTTGGGCAGAGGAATTCCCGGCGACGCCTGACTGGCCAGAGTGGCGTCGTGCAGCAGCGGCAAGATCGGATGGTAGAAGGGCGTGGTCACCACCTCCACCTGCGGCTGCCCGTCGGGCGCGATGCGATTTTGCACGTGACGGTGGATGGGCACCACGTATTTCATGATTTTGTAGGTTTCGAGGGCAACCTGCTTCGCGTCGTCCTCGGTGAAGCCGCTGCCCTTTTTCACCAGATCGTCAATGGCGGTCACCGCTTCGGCGGGCTCCATCGGCTTGCCGTCCACGGTGTCGCCGACGAGCGGCACGTCGCCCTCGCGGAAGATCGGATCCATCCACGACACGTGGAACCAGACCTTCAAGTCGCGCAGGTCCTGATCGCTGAGACGCTCGCCGCGGCCGTGCTTTTCCTTGAGCGCTTTGTAGGCGGGAAACGGTGCGATTTGCGCCCGGTAATCCGCGTCGAAAAAACGCTCGACGGCAAATTGCCGGTCCTGCTCGCTCCACTGATCGACCGGCTTCACCAGCAAATCCATGTAGCGGTCGACGTGCCCAATCGGATACGCGGAAAGGTCCCCTTGGCGCGGGCTGGAAACGTCCCCGAAGGCGTATAGTTTCTCGCAATACTCGTCGAGCTGGCGGAGCAATGACGACGACAAATTGATGGTCACGTGAACGTTTGGAAAATTAATCAGCTCCGCGGCCATGTCGTAATAATCCTTGGTCGCGTGCAGGCGCACCCACGGTTGGGTGAACGAGTCGGAGGCCTCGTCCTTGTACGAAGGCTGGTGCTGGTTCCAGAAAATGTTGAGATATTTCTTGCCGGTTTCCGGCGGCGCGGGGGTGGCGGCGGCGATCGGTCCGCCCACCATGGCGAGGGCCGCGGTGGCCGGCGAGGCGGGCGTCGGGGTCGGGGCGACGGCGGGCTGCGACTCGGCCTTCGCGGAGATTTCCGCCACGTCGGCGAGGGCCACGGCGACTTCAGGCTGGACGGGCGCCTGCGGGCGCGCGACGACATCCACGGGACGCGCCTCCAGGCTCTTACCGGCCGCTGGGTTGGAAATGGACTCGAGCATCGCCTGCTTGCCTCTCTCGAACCAGAACGCTCGTCATGGACGGACGCCCCCTCAATGAAAGTCTAGCAGGGGCAGGTCGGAGGTGTGTTGCCAGAACGTAACTTTACGGCACGGCGCGCGACACGCGCGTCCAGGTGGAGGGAGCCAGCAGCATGGCGTCCGGCGAGAGCACGGTGTAGGTGTTCGTCATCACGCCCTTGTCGGCCAACGTGCCGCTCAAGAACTGCCCCACGACGCGGCCGCCGGCGAAAACCCGGTTGTAGCCGTGCTGCAGGAAGGTCAGGTCACTGCCGTTCTTGAGATACTGCTGAAAGCGTCCGTCGGGATAGTTGTGCGACACGATGGTGGCGCCGTTCACCACGCCGGTCCAGACGCCCACGAAATAGGGATCGATCTTGCTGGGCACCACCCGCGGCGGCTGTGAGGTGCGCGTCCAGCGGACGCCGTCGATGACCGCGTGCATGTCGTCCTGCGGCTCGAACTTCCACAGCCGGGTGCCGCCGGCGTCTTTCCCGAACTTGAAGTCGGCGCGGACCTCCCCCGACCACGGTGTAGCGGCCGTCCGCGAAGGGCAGTTCGCCTTCCGAGGACATCCACCACTGGCGCACCCGGCCGTCGGACCCGAACTCGCACAGCCAGTCGGTTTCCACGCCGCCCAGGGCGACCCGCGCCTTTCAGCGGCCGAGCAGGCTGGCGCTGCGGCTGCCCTGGGGAACGACGGCGATGGGCTCCGGCCTGGTGGGCCTGGGCGGCTTTGCGGGTTCGGGCCTGGGCGGCTTCTGGGGTTCAGGCTTTGCGGGCCCTGGCGGCTTTGCGGGCTCGGGCTTTGCGGGAGGAACGTCAGCGACGGTAACGCGACCCTGGGAGAGGATGAAGGCGTCGGGGCTGGTTCCGGAGATCTGCTGCCAGGGCATCTGCTCATGTCCCGCCTCGTCGGCCGCTTGTTTCACGCTTTTGCGCAGAAACCCAACCAGGCTTTGCAGGGTGACCTTCCCGTCCTGGGCGGCGGCGCCCTTGAGACCCTCAATGAGGTACCAGGTGAAGTAGCCGTGCTGTTTCTCGTTCCATTCGTAACTGCGCTGTCCCGGGCTGCAGGCGAACAGGGTGGCGAGGACTTTGTCCTCCTGCGCGGCGCGTTGCTGCTCGTTGGGGGCGGCGGCGACGACGAGGTCGCGGGACGCGTCGCCCATGCGGTTGTCGCCGCCGGCCTTGTCGGCTTTGGGATTGCTGCGGCAGGCGTCGTACACGACGAGCACGCGATTGGCCTTCACCTCGTCGAGCACTTCGGTGATGGAGTTGCCGGTGCACGCGCTGGCCTTGAGGGTGACGAGGCTGCGCGGATCGGATTCCTTGGTGAGGAGGAACACCTGCTTGCCCATTTCCATGCCGTGTCCGCTGAAGTAAAACACGACGGTATCCTGCGGCCGCGCCCGCTCGCGGATCCAGTCCAGTCGAAAGAGCATGTTGGTGCGCGTCGGATAACTCTCGCTCTTGGGTCGTCGCTGGTCATCTCGAACACTTTGTCAAATCCCACGGCCCGCAATGCGGCGCCAAGCGCCCTCGCGTCCCGCACGGCGTACCGCAACGGCGTCACCTCACCGTTCTCGTAGGTGTTGACGCCAACGACGACGGCATACTTCCGAGGCGGCTCCTCGGCCCACGACGCCGCCCCCCCAAGGAGCACCAGCACAACCGCGACCCACAGTGCCCTCATCACAGCCATGCGTTTGACGCAAACCGGGCGCGCTCATTCCCGCCTCGAGGACGGCCGCCGCACGCACGCTTGCCCAACCCGCCGGTGCCGGGTTACCGCCGCCGGGGAAGTAACACAGGCCGTGTCCCACCCCGGTGACGGTAACCCGGCACCGGGGCCATTGTGACTACCCCCCTGTCGGTAACCCGGCCGCCAACGGGTGGCGCCGGACCCGACGGCGCGGGTGTCGGGCCCAGCCGTGGACCCGACGGCGCGGGTGTCGGGCCCAGCCGTGGACCCGACGGCGCGGGAGACGGGTGTCGGGTCCAGCCGTGGACCCGACGGGGCGGGAGGCGGATGTCGGGCCCAGCGGTGAGGCGTCGGGGCACCCCCGAGGGCAGTTGACGCGTTTTCGGGATTCTGCTACCTTGAACTTCTGGAGTGCGCCCCCCCGCTGCCGCGAAAGCGCGGTGCCGCACGGGGCGGCGCTTGTCGCGGATGGAAGGTAGCTACCCCACAGCCATACTCCCGGCCGTCACCCTGCTGGTCGCGGTGATGTTGTACGCCGGCGTCCGCGTGTTCCAATCCGCCTACATTCTGGTGCGCGACGGACTCTTGCAGTGGCAGGGGCGCCGCACCCTCGGGGAACTGCAGACCGAAGTCGACGAGGGCCGCCGCACCTCATTCGAGCTCTTCCTCCAGCACGGAATGCACCATCTCCAACTGCGCGACCCGCTGCGCGCGCGGGCCTTCTTTGAGGCCGCCGCCCTTGCCCATCCCCTCTCGCCGCACGGCCACTACGGCCAGGGTCTGGCCCAGCGCGAGAGCCTCTACTTCGCGGGGCGCCTTCAGGAGGAGGCGCTGGAAAAGGCGCTGGAGCGCGATCCGCAGCACGACGACGCGCGTCGCCTGCTGATCGAGTTCTACCTGCAGGCCGGCCTTTACGAGAAAGCCCGCGGCGTGCTGGGCGCCGAAGGCGGGGCCGGCGACTGGCCGAGCCGCGCCGAGCCATCCGGCCTGGGGGACGTCCCCGGCGTGTGGAGCCGCATGTCGGCGCGCGAGCGGGGATTGCTCGTGGTGCTCGACCTGGTGCTGAT
>Ga0194131_10009202_pt1 | contig 12562 bp, 8 predicted proteins | sample TA2KigO120mmetaG_FD_148631 | JGI IMG/M metagenome (GOLD analysis project Ga0194131, IMG submission 148631) | Freshwater microbial communities from Lake Tanganyika, Tanzania - TA2015053 Kigoma Offshore 120m | ecosystem: Environmental > Aquatic > Freshwater > Lake | place: Tanzania: Lake... | reverse complement strand
GCCTCCGGCGCTGGCCGCTTCTCGACGCATCTCCGCGAGGCGCGTCTCGGTCAATGCCTGTCCGCGGGAGTCGAGCAGGTTCGCCCGTAATCGCTGCGCGAGGGTATGACCGACCGAGAGCAACTTGTCGACGGCGTCACGACCCGAGACGGGACCCGGCAACACCGCAAACAGATTGATACCGAGGTAACGCATGGAATCCATCGTGGTGAGATCGAAACTCCCTGGCTTAGTCAGACTTGCCGCACTCATCAACACCCGACCATCGGCCAAAGCGCGATGGAAGATCTCCATTACACCGTGTACAAAGCCCTCTCCTTGTAGCGCTCGGCGCAGGGCTGCTCCCGTCAATCGTTCCCCCTCACGAGCGACCACCCGCACAGCGACAATGACCGGCTCGGTGTTTTTGGGTAATGACACCGTCGGCGCCGCCCGCTCAACGGGAGTGACCGACGGCTCCGGAGTAACGCTCTGCATGACGGGTATCGAATTTCCTCGATCCACTGACGTCATGGCCTGATCGAAGTCAACCAAGGGTGGCTCGGACAGCCGATCGCGGACGTGAATCTCAGGCAGCGTTAACGTCGGCTCAAGCCAGTCTGCCCCGGCGTCCTCCGCGATAGACGGTTCAAGAGGTTCACGCCGAACCGGATCGAGCAAAGGATCACCCGAGGCGAGATCATCGACCTTCGCAATGCGCGCTTGTCCGAGAGGACCTCGAAGATGCGTGGCATCCGCGCGGGCGGCCTTGCGACGCTGGATGACTTCCCACAAAACGATGACGAGCAACAGCACACCGCCCGCCAGCAGCAACGCCACCCGTAGATCGTTGGTCACGGTTTGCACGACCGCTTCCATATTCTCAGCTCGCAGCAAGTCGAACGGCTTCGTCGACGTCGACGGCGACGAGTCGCGAGACGCCAGGCTCGTTCATCGTGACGCCGAGAAGCTGCGAAGCCAGCTCCATCGTCACTTTGTTGTGAGTGATGAAAATGAACTGCACGCGGCTCGCCATCTCGCGCACGATGTCGCAAAACCGTCCGACGTTGTTTTCATCAAGCGGTGCATCCACTTCGTCGAGCAGACAGAACGGCGCGGGATTAAGGTCGAAAATCGAGAAAACGAGCGCCACGGCCGTCAGCGCCTTCTCACCGCCCGACAATTGCGAAATCGTGACGTTACGCTTGCCAGGAGGTCGCGCCATGATGGCGACACCCGCCGTCAAAGGGTCGTCCCCGGCCAGCTCGAGGTAGGCGTGGCCGCCACCAAATAACCTCGGAAACTTCTCCTGTAAACCGGCGTTGACTCGATTGAACGTATCATCGAACCGCGACCGTGTTTCACCGTCGATCTTGCGCATAGCCTGGTCGAGCGTGGAGAGCGCCGAGGTGAGATCGGCAAACTGCCGGTCAAGATATTCCTTGCGATCAGTGTTTTCTTTGAGCTCATCGATCGCAGCTAGATTGACCTGCCCGAGTTTCTCGATATCGGCTCGCGTCTCTAGGAGGATGCTCTCCCAGGCAGCGACTGCCGCGCTGGCTGGTATAGCCGCTTGCACCTGCTTAAGATCAAACTGGGTCGCGGCAAACTGCTCCGCAATGGTCTCGCGACGCACTCGGGTTTCTTGAGCAGCGAGTCGCGCCGCCTCCATGGCGGACCGCGCGTCATCGACACGCCGCTCAGCCGATTGACGCCGCTCCTCGAGCGTCCGCAACTCCGCGTCGGCTTCATCGAGCGCACGCCGGGATTGGGCGAGCTCGGCCTCCACCTCCAGACGGCGGGACAACAACCCCTCGAGGGCTGAGTCGAATTCGCGAATGGGCGCCTCGCCCCCGGCGAGCTCCGACTCCAGCGTCGCAGTCGTCTCGAACAGCTGCGTGCGCTGCTCCACGGCGCGTCCGAGGGCGACCTCGACACCCGAAGAGGCAGTCCGTCGCCCCTCGGCACGGACCAACAAATCTCGGGCACCCAGCTGAGCGGTTTGCGCGGTCGCCCGCGCCGCTGCGAGCGCCTCGCGCGTGGCATCTCGCAAGCTCTCGAGAGACGGACGTTTCGCGACGAGTTCCTCAACGCGAGCACGACCGCGCTCTAGTTCGATTCCCGCGCGAGCCAACGCGTCTCCGGTGACGCCGATTTCTCGAGCGACCTCAGCCGCCTCCACTTCGAGTCTCTCGCGCCGTAACGTCGACTCTTGAAAACGCGCCCGCGAGGCCTCGAGCTGGCCAAGCAAATCGGCGTGCTCCCGATGCGCGAGTTGAATCTGCCCTTGAATATCGTGGAGCCCGACCTCGGCGACGCCCAGGGAAGTCCTGGTCGACTGCAGGGACGTCTCGCAGGTTTTGACCCGCTCGTCCGCCGCAACGAAGCTTGCTCGCAAAGATTTGAGGCGATGCCCGCGCTCGAGCACTCCCGCCCGCTCATCAGCGCTGCGGGCGATACGCAGCCACCCGCGACCGACCCACTCTCCCGACATCGTGATCACCGACTCGCCGGGTGGCAAAGATCGACGTGCCGAAAGCGCGTCCGCCAGGCTTCCTGCCACGCGTACCGTATTCAACGCCTCAAGCACCGCGGCAGGACCACGTGCCTTGGACGACAATCGATCGGCGGACAGGGCGACATCGACTCCCGTCGCCTCGATGAGCGCGAGCGTTGAATCGCCGGCTTTTGACAACTGGTCGACCAAGGCGTCAAGTCTGTCCACACAGACAGCTTCGAGGTAGTCACCGAGCACCATCTCCACCGCTCGCTCGTAACCCCGTTCGACGCTTAGAGACTCCGCGACCCTCTTTTGGGAGGCGATTCCGGCAGAGGCCAACCACTCCGCCGCTTTGGCATCGGCCTGACCGAGCGCCGCACGCTGCAGCGCTTCCACCGGCATGACCTCCGCGAGCGATCGCTCGCGCTCGCCACGTGCCGATTCGAGCTGTTCCTCGGCCGCCAGCTGTGCAGCTCGGTAGCGCTGAGCGTCGTCCAATGCGGCGGTCAAGCTCCGCGCTAATCGGTCCGATGCCGCTCGCGCTTGTGACTCGCGCTCGCCGAGTTCGAATAATTGCCCCTGACTTTCTTGACGCCGTAACTCATCGAGATCAGTCGACAATCGATCGCGCCGAGCACGTAATCGTCGCGACTGGTTATCGAGTTGCTCGATTCGAGCTCGCTCGACGTGAATGGTCTGATTGGCCGTACCGAACTCCTGGTTGAAGGACTCCCACTGACGCTGCCAATCGGCTTGAGCCTTCTCCGCCGCATCGAGTGCCACGACGGCTTCGTGCTCCGCTCGCTGGGCGCGCTCAATCTCTGGCGTAAGCCGGGTCAACTCTTCACGAATGACGACCAGCGCCCGCTCGTCGCGTTCGATTTGGACTGCGAGCGCCTCAAGAGTCGTTCGCGATTGATCGAGCTCGCGTCGCTTGCGATCACGAGTCTCGCGTGCGTATTGGATCTGCTGCTCGGTGCGAGAGATGTCCGCCCCGACAGAATAGAAACGCACCTGTACCTGGGACGCGATATCCGTTTGCTCGGTGTGAAAGACGCGCTGGGTTTCGATCGCGGCCTCAGTCGAGCGAAGATCAGCCAGTGCGGACTGCATGGACAGCTCTTTTTCGCGAACCGCTGAGTCATGAATCTCTGCTCCGATATCGAGATCCCGCAGACGCAGCGCCAAAAGTTCCGCCGTGAGCTTACGCTCACGCTCTTTGAGCTCTTGATATCGACGGACCGTCGTGGCCTGCCGCTGCAAGTGACGGATCTGCTTGTCAATCTCGTCGCGGAGATCTTGAAGCCGCTCGAGATTTTCACGCGTGTCGGCAATCCGACTCTCGGTTTCCTTTCGACGCTCCTTGTACTTGGAGATACCCGCTGCCTCTTCGATAAACGCACGCATGTCGTCAGCCTTCGCTTCGATGACACGCGAAATCATCCCCTGCTCGATGATGGCGTAACTTCGGGATCCAAGACCGGTCCCGAGAAACAGCTGCGTTATATCCTTTCTCCGGCATCGAGCGTTGTTAATGTAGTACGCGCTTGCATCCTCGCGAGTCACCTCGCGACGCAGTGAGACCTCGTTGAACGACGCGTAAGCGCCGCCGATCTTTCCGTCAGCATTGTCGAACAACAGCTCGACCGAGGCTTTGCCGACAGGCTTTCGCGAGCTCGAACCATTGAAAACCACGTCTGCCATTAAATCGCCGCGCAGATGCTTGGCGGACAATTCGCCCATCACCCAACGCACGGCGTCGATGACATTTGATTTTCCGCAACCGTTCGGGCCGACGACACCGGTGAGATTGCTTGGGAAGGAGACACTGGTCGGATCGACGAAAGATTTGAAGCCGGCCAGCTTGACTTTGGTGAGACGCATCGGTTGTAAAAATCTCCACGGCGAATGAACGCTGATTCGCCGCGTAGTGTAAATTAAGCCGCTGTGCCACGCCCTCCCACGATACCCATGCCTTCACAACCTTCGACCCAACTCGACACCTTCCCGAACCCCAAGCCCGAGATCGACTACACCATCCGCATGTCGATCCCGGAGTTCACGTGTCTCTGCCCGAAAACCGGCCAGCCCGACTTCGCCACACTCGACCTCGAATACGTTCCCGATCGCGCCTGTGTTGAACTCAAGTCCCTTAAGTCCTACGTTTGGGCCTTCCGGGACCGGGGAGCATTCCATGAGGCCGTCACGAACGAAATCGCCGACGCTTTAGCGGCCGTCACGGCGCCTCGCTACATGAAATTGACCGCACGATTTAACGTGCGGGGTGGTATCTACACCACCGTGGTGGCGACGCGACGCCAGCCGGATTGGAGCCCGGAACCGGCCGTGTCTCTTCCCTAAGCGTTTCAGCCTTCCCTGACGGGTTTTTTGCCGGTATTCTCGCGCGTCCTGCAGAGCGGCTTTTTGGTTAAGGAGGGGCTGATGCCGGCGAAAAAATCCGCAGCTAAACCTGCGAAGAAGACCAAGACCGCACCCGCCCCCAAGGTGGTGGCGACGAAGGCGAGCGCCCAAAAAGCGCCTTCCAAAACGCCCGCCCGCAAGCCGGAGCCAAGCACACCCAAGACGTCCAAGAAGGTCCCCGAGACCAAAGTAACGGAAAAATCCCGTGCTAAGGCAGTAAGCGTCGGTACCAAATTTAAACCTGCCGTAGCGCCGGCCCTTGCAAAACCGGCTTCGGTTAAACCTGTTGCACCCGCCCCGGTCTCGGACAAGGCCCCCGCGGGTAAGGCTGATGGCGTCAAGCCACCGCCTCGGAAGAAAGAAGTCGTCGCGACGTTCGTACAACGCAACCCTCGACCGGTCGTGACGTCCGTCAATGGCGAAGACGGTGACGAGGCGCTGCTCTCCGGGCCGCGCAACGTTCAGCCGTACATCGTCAAGCGCGGCGAACAGTACATGAATCGTGAGCAGCTCGAGCATTTCCGCGTGATCCTCACGACCTGGAAATGCGATCTCATGCGCGAGGTCGACCGTACCGTCTCGCATATGAAAGACGAAGCGACTAACTTCCCGGATCCGAACGATCGGGCGACTCAAGAAGAAGAGTTCAGCCTCGAACTTCGTACCCGCGATCGCGAGCGCAAACTCATCCGCAAGATCGAGGAGGCACTCGAGCGCATCGAAGACGGCTCGTACGGCCATTGCCTCGAGACCGGTGAAGAAATCGGTATCAAACGTCTTGAAGCTCGACCGGTCGCGACGCTCAGCCTCGAAGCGCAAGAGCGTCGTGAGCGCCGCGAGAAGCAGTACGGCGATCGCGACGATCGTTACCGCTGAGTCTGTCGGCTCCATACGTCGGTCGTTTCGCCCCCACCCCGTCGGGGTTCCTGCACCTCGGATCGCTGCTTGCTGCCGTCGGAAGCTTGCTCGATGCGGGCGCCGGTATCTGCCTGTTGCGCATCGACGATCTCGATACCACCCGATGTCGCCCCGACTACGAACGCGCCGTATTGCGCACGCTCGATACGTTTGGCCTTCGCTATCCGGAGACGGCCATTCGTCAAAGCGCTCGAGCGGCCACCTATGCGGCAGCGGTCACCCGTCTGGGTGCGCGCGTCGACCTCTTTCACTGCGACTGCACTCGCCGCGAGCTTTCGGGCGAGGGAGAATCATGCTGCCTCAAGGACTGCCGTGATCGCCGATGCGATCCCACAACCTCCTCGCTTCGAGCGGATCTGCGAACGCTCTCACCGGATACGGTGATCGATCGAAGTCTAGGCGAGATCCATTTCGACCCGCTGACGCAACGCGATGTCATCGTGCGCCGCAGAGACGGGGTGCACTCCTACGCGTTGGCGACGGTGATCGACGATGCCGAACAGGGCGTCACCGACGTCGTGCGCGGCGCTGACCTCCTGCCGAGTACCGCGTGGCAGGTCGCCTTGCAGCAAGCCCTGGGATTACCGACACCTCGATACCTCCACCTCCCCGTCCTGGTCGAGCCCGATGGCAGCAAGCTCGCCAAATCCCGCCGATCGGCCGAACTCGAGCCCGCTCAATCGTTGCCGCAGCTGCGTCAGGTGCTGCGCTGGCTCGCCCAAGATGAACCACCCGCGACGATCGACACCACGAGTGAATTATTGAGCTGGATGAAGCAGAGATGGGACCCGGCGCGATTCGCCGGGTCGTCCGTGATCACGCTCGAGGCGTGACCGCGAGCCTTAGCGCGGCTCGACGTCCTTCATCGAGAGGCGCACGCGACCCTGACGGTCGACCTCAAGCACCTTGACCTGCACCACATCGCCTTCCTTCAATTTATCGGAGACGCGCTCGACCCGCTCGTTGGAAATCTGCGAAATGTGTACGAGGCCGTCACGTCCCGGCAAGATGGTGACGAAGGCGCCGAAATCCATGAGGCGCGCAACGCGACCTTCGTAGATCCGACCCACCTCGACATCCGCCGTGATCAGTTCGATGCGACGCTGGGCCTCGCGACCCGCCGTCCCATTGACTGAGGCGATCTTGACCGTGCCGTCATTCTCGATATCGATGGTCGTTCCCGTCTCTTCGGTGATCTGACGGATGACCGCACCACCCTTGCCGATGACGTCGCGGATTTTCTCTGGATCGATCTTGAGCGTGATGATCGAGGGCGCCCACTCGGACATCGTCTCGCGGGGCTTGGAGATGACCTTGTTCATCTCGCCGAGGATGTGAAGACGTCCCGCCTTCGCCTGCTCGAGCGCAACCCTCATGATCTCGGGCGTAATGCCCTCGACCTTGATGTCCATCTGCAGCGTGGTGACACCGTCTTTGGTGCCCGCTACTTTGAAGTCCATGTCGCCAAGGTGATCTTCATCACCCAGGATATCCGTCAGCACCTTGTAGCGCTTGCCCTCGAGCACGAGACCCATCGCAACACCGGCAACAGATGACTTGAGCGGCACACCTGCGTCCATCATGGCGAGCGATGCGCCACACACAGAAGCCATAGACGACGAACCGTTCGACTCGAGGATTTCCGACACGACTCGGGTGACATACGGGAATTTTTCCATATCCGGCATGACGGCTGAGACACCACGACGCGCGAGGTTTCCGTGACCGATTTCGCGGCGCTTCGGACCGGACATCATGCCCGTCTCACCCACCGAGAATGGCGGGAAGTTGTAGTGCAGCATGAACGGCTCGCGATGCTCCCCTTCGGGTGCATCGATGATCTGCGAGTCGCGGCCCGTACCGAGCGTCGTAACGACGAGGGCCTGAGTCTCACCGCGGGTGAACAGTGCGGAACCATGCGTACGCGGCGTGACGCCCACCTTGATGGTGATGGGGCGCACGGTCACAGAATCACGACCATCGATACGCGGCTCGCCGTTGAGGATACGCTCGCGAACGATATGGCTCTCGAGACGGAACAACTGATCGTCGACCTGCGCGGCGGTATAAGCTGGCGCCTCGCCCGCGGTCAGTTGCTCGATGACAACCTTTTTGATTTCACCGACACGCGAGTATCGCGCCTGCTTCTCGATGATGCGGTAGGCCTCGGAGAGCGGGCCATGCGCGGCTGCGCGTACGGCACTCTCGAGTTCTGCCGTGACAGCGTTCGGCTTCCAGTCCCAACGCGGTTTGCCGCATTCGCCGACTAGTTCATTGATCGCCCTGATAGCGACCTGCATCTGCTCGTGACCGAATACGACCGAACCGAGCATGACCTCTTCGGTGAGGCAGTTCGCTTCCGACTCGACCATCATCACGCCGTCTTTGGTGCCGGCAACGACGAGGTTGAGCTCAGACGTTTTGATTTCTTTGGCGGTCGGATTGAGGAGGTACTGGCCATTCTTAAACCCGACTCGAGCCGCACCGATCGGACCGTTAAACGGAACGCCCGACAACGCGAGCGCTGCCGAGGCACCGACCATCGCCGGAATGTCGGCATCGATCTCAGGATCGATCGAGATCACGGTGGTCACCACCTGAACTTCGTTGTAGAAGCCGTCCGGGAAGAGCGGGCGGATCGGACGGTCGATGAGGCGCGACGTCAACGTCTCTTTTTCGGTGGGGCGACCTTCACGCTTGAAGAACCCGCCCGGGATGCGGCCCGCCGCATAGAACCTCTCTTGGTAGTTCACGGTGAGGGGGAAGAAATCGCGACCCGGAGCGGCCTTTTTGGCGGCAACGGCCGTACACAATACAACCGTATCACCGAGCGATGCGACGACCGCGGCATCCGCCTGACGGGCCATTTCGCCCGTTTCGAGCGTCAACGTGTGGGAACCATATTGAAAAGTCTTCTTGAATACCGGCACGGGAAACCTCGTGAAAAAATGCTGTCAGAGAAAAGGCCGCGCTCAGTGAGAGGCGCGGCCTTTGAGGAGGGACTGCTTAGCGGCGCAGCCGGAGACGCTCGACGACTTCCTGGTACTTCTGGGGCTGGCTCGCCTTGAGGTAATCGAGGAGCTTTCGGCGCTGGTTGACCATCTTCACGAGACCGCGACGGGACGAATGGTCCGAAGCGTGCGAGGAGAAGTGCTGGCCGAGGCCAGTTATCCGCTCAGAGAGCAGCGCGATCTGAACTTCAGGAGAGCCCGTGTCCTTAGGGTCCCGGCGGAACTGCGCAACGACTCCGCTCTTTTTCTCTGTGCTAAGAGGCATTCTGAAAAACCCTTATAAATCTTGATAGTTACGGTCGTGTTGGGAGCCGAAGATTGTACTCGCTGGCCTTTTCAGCCACAAGTCGCTTAGGAGCCACCCGTCCTGAGGCTGCAATCCGCCCCAGACCCATGAAAATGGACCCCGGACCCTGCAGCCGAACGGTCTCTCCCAGCGCTAAATGAAGCGCCTCGGGGGCCTCGACCACCTGCCCCTGAGCCATCTGTCTCGCCGTCTCCGACGTCAACGAAATAAGCTTTAAGTGGCCAACCGCCTCGTCCAAGGTCACCCAGGGCAGTCCAGTGTCCTCGGTGGATTCGATTTGCTCGAGGGTCACGAGTCGGTCCGAGCCAAAAGGCTGAACGCTCTCCCGCCGCAGCGAGGTCACATGACCGACGGTGCCCAGGCCGCGCGCGATATCCTCGGCAAGCACGCGGATAAACGTTCCTTTACCGCAGATCGCCCGGCACTCGAGGAGAGGCCCCCTGAGATCGATCACCTCGATCGACTCGATACGAATCTTGCGCGGCGGCCGGTCGACGACTTCGCCGGCCCGAGCCCGACGATACAACGGGACCCCGCCCTGCTTGATGGCCGAGTACATCGGCGGGATTTGCAAGGTATCGCCGACGAAGTGCTTGAGCACCTCCTCGACAGCGCCGGGCGCGAGCGGCGGCACCGGCGCGTTCTCGACGATCTCGCCTTCAACGTCGCCCGTTGAAGTTCGCTGGCCGAGGGATATTTGGAAACGATAGACCTTGTCGCCCTCCAGGATTTCACTGGCGAGCTTGGTGCACTCGCCGATGCAGATGGGGAGCATTCCCGTCGCGAGCGGATCAAGGCTACCGACATGACCTGCCTTGCTCGCGCCCACCAGGCGACGGACGCGCAAGCCTGCCGCAGTTGAGGACAAACCTAACGGCTTGTCGAGAAGCAAAATTCCGTCGGTCAACGGGGGTCGCTGCCGAGGTCTGGTTCGTCTTTTTCAGAGCGAACCGCGTCGTCGATCAGTCGAGTGAGTCGATCCGCCCGCGCGATGCTTTCGTCGTACTCGAAATCGAGTCGCGGGGCATGGCGCAAGCCGAGCCGCCGACCCACTTCCCCGCGGAGAAATCCTGCCGCCCGACGAAGTCCTTCGGACACTTCCGCTGACGAATGTCGATCACCGAAAGGAACGAACATCACCCGCGCTGAACCCATATCGGGGGCGACCTGAACCGCCGTGATCGATACCATCCCCACGCGTGGGTCTTTAACCTCACGCGACACGAGCTCAGCCACCACCCGCTGTAATTCGGACTCTACGCGTTGTTGTCGGGCCTTGCTAGTCACGACATCTCGGTGGTGGAACGCCCGTCGATCACGCGATCGCGCGAGCGACCTCCACCCGCGAGTAGCACTCGATCTGATCGCCGACGCGGACATCCTGGTAGTTCTTCACGCCGATACCACACTCGGTACCCGCACGAACCTCACCGACGTCGTCCTTGAACCGACGAAGAGACTCGAGAGCTCCCTCGAAGATGACGACGTTGTCGCGAAGCACACGAATCGGATTGTTGCGCTTGACCGCCCCTTCGATAACGAGACAACCTGCCACGACGCCAAACTTACTCGAGCGGAAGACATCGCGAACCTGTGCGGTACCAACGATCTGTTCTTTGACCTCGGGCGCGAGCAATCCGCTCATGCGCTGTTTGATGTCGTCGATGGCTTCGTAAATGATCGAGAAATAACGGATGTCAATTCCGGTTTCTTTGACCGCTTCACGAGCACCGGAATCGGCGCGAACGTTGAAGCCGAGCACCATAGCCTTCGATGCAGCGGCAAGCTGTACATCTGAGGCCGTGATACCACCGACTCCGCTCGCGACCACCTTGACCTGCACCTCGTCGGCGGAGAGCTTGGTAAGAGAATCACGCAACGCCTCGGCGCTGCCTTGAACGTCGGCTTTGATGAGGACGCGGATGACGCCCGCCTTGTCCTCGGCCAGTTGCGAGAATACATCGCCCACCGCAGCCGCTTGCTTGGCCAACTTGACGTCGCGAAACTTGCCTTGACGATAAAGCGCCACTTCGCGAGCTTTTCGCTCACTCTCGACCGCCAGCATTTCTTCACCGGCATTCGGCGCACCCGACAACCCGAGCACCAGTACAGGCATCGAAGGCTTAGCTTCGTCGACGCTCTTGCCGGTCTCGTCGAACATGGCGCGTACGCGACCGAATTCCTGGCCCGCGATGATTGGATCGCCGAGCTTCAACGTGCCTTTTTTCACGAGCACCGTCGCCACAGCGCCCCGCCCTTTCTCGACGCTGGCTTCGACGATGATGCCGGCAGCGAGACCCATGAGCGGCGCTTTGAGCTCAAGCACCTCAGACTGCAGCAAGATCGCATCCAGCAGCAGATCGATCCCTTCGCCCGTGTACGCCGATACGTTCACGAACATCGTGTCTCCGCCCCACTCTTCAGGAATGACTTTCTCTTTGGAGAGCTCCGTTCTGACACGGTCCGGATCCGCGGTGTTTTTGTCGATTTTATTGACTGCAACGACGATCGGTACACCCGCCGCGCGCGCGTGCTGAATGGCTTCGATCGTCTGCGGCATGGCACCGTCGTCCGCAGCGACCACGAGGACCACCACATCGGTCGCCTTGGCACCACGAGCACGCATCGCCGTGAAGGCTGCGTGACCCGGTGTGTCGAGGAACGTGACGCCGCCCTTGTCGGTCTGCACGTGATACGCGCCGATATGTTGCGTAATTCCGCCGGCTTCGCCGGAGGCGACCTTGGTCTTTCGGATGTAATCGAGCAATGACGTCTTGCCGTGATCGACGTGGCCCATCACGGTGACCACAGGAGGCCGAGAAAGACTCTCGACCGTCTCTCCCCCTGCTCCTTGGATATCCGTCTCAAGCTGGTTTTCTTTGAGGAGCTTGGCGGTATGACCCATCTCCTCGACCACGAGCACGGCAGTATCTTGGTCGATCGGCTGGTTGATCGTCGCCATCACACCCATATTCATCATGGCTTTGATGACTTCGGTCGCCTTGACCGCCATTTTTTGTGCGAGCTCCTGCGGCGTGATCGTCTCGCCGATGATCACCTCGCGCACGACCGGCGCGGTCGGTAGTTCAAATCCGTGACGCTGCTCCATACCCACCGGAGCCTTGCGTTCGCGAATCTTCTTCTTTTTCTTGAGGCGCGAGCTGGCATCTGTGCTGACGTGTAACTCCTCGCGACCGTAGCGCGTTCGCTTATCACGCTCGGCGTCTCCACCCGCTGTTTTGCCGGGCCGCGCGTCTGTCGCGCGAGTCTCGGGTGCCGCGACCGGCGCTTTCGAGCGCCCACCTTTATCGGCATCCCCTTGGTCACGCTCACGCTGCTCGGCAGCACGACGCACCTCATCCGCCGCACGTCGCGCAGCCGCTTCTTCTTCAAGGCGACGACGGTTATCCGCTTCGAGACGCTCCA
>Ga0194131_10009198_pt1 | contig 12571 bp, 8 predicted proteins | sample TA2KigO120mmetaG_FD_148631 | JGI IMG/M metagenome (GOLD analysis project Ga0194131, IMG submission 148631) | Freshwater microbial communities from Lake Tanganyika, Tanzania - TA2015053 Kigoma Offshore 120m | ecosystem: Environmental > Aquatic > Freshwater > Lake | place: Tanzania: Lake... | reverse complement strand
CGAAGGGCCAGTGTTGGTGGTGCACCAAAGCGACGCGGTGCTGGACAACATGGATTCGTGGAATACCGCCACCCACAATCGTTCCGGTCTGGTGCAACGGGTCAAGGCATCGGCCATGGACGAGGCCGCGGTGTCCGAGCATATGATCGCCTTTCTGCGCGAATACATCGGCGCGAATGCCTCGCCCATGTGCGGCAATTCCGTCTGTCAGGACCGGCGCTTTCTGGCTCGGCACATGCCCGCGTTGCAGGAGTACTTCCACTACCGCAACCTCGATGTCAGCACCTTGAAGGAACTCGCCAAGCGCTGGAAGCCGCAGATCATGGCGGGCTTTCAGAAACACGGCAAACACGAAGCCCTGGCCGATATCTACGAATCCATCGAAGAGCTCAGGTACTACCGGGCTCACTTGATGGCCCTTTGAGTACATGGCATTTTGAGCCCATGCCCCTTCCAGGCGATACGATCCGTTCGCCGGCCGCAAGGAATTCGATGGACCCTGTCATCACCAGTCTTATCGACACCGACCTGTACAAGTTCACCATGTGGCAGGCGATGCTGCATCGGCATCCGCAGTCCCAGGCCGAATACACCTTTGCTTGCCGCAATGAAGGCGCCTATCCCGTCGGCGATCTCATCGCCGAAGTGGATCGCGAACTCGATCATCTGTGCACCCTGCGTTTTACCCAGGATGAGTTGCAGTACATCGGCGGTCTGCGCTTCATCAAGACCGACTTTGTCGACTTTCTGCGCATCTTTCAGTTTCAGCGCGACTTCATTCACTCGCGGGCGGAAGGCGAGAAACTCGAAATTGTCGTGCGCGGCCCGCAGGTGCACGTCATGTTCTTCGAGATTTTTGTGCTGGCGATTGTCAATGAGTTGTACTTCCGTCGCTTCGATCCCGGCGTGGCGCTGGCTGAGGGCCGGCGCCGCCTTACCGAGAAGATCGGCCAGCTCAAGGACTTTGCGCGCAAACCGCCAAGACGGCATCCCTTCGAGTTTTTCGACTTTGGCGTGCGGCGCAGGTATTCTGGGGCATGGCAGCGCGAGGTCGACATCACCTTGCGCCGCGAGATTCCGAGTTTGTTCCGCGGCACTTCCAATGTGCTGCTAGCTCGCGATCTGAATCTGGTGCCTATCGGCACCATGGCGCATGAATACCTCCAAACCTATCAGGCACTGGGCGTACGGCTGCGAGACTCGCAGAAAGTCGCCCTGGAAAACTGGGTGCAGGAGTATCGCGGCGATTTGGGGATTGCGCTGACCGACGTGGTGGGGATGGACGCCTTTCTCGCCGACTTCGATCTGTACTTCGCCAAACTGTTTGACGGCCTGCGCCACGATTCCGGTGATCCCATCGTGTGGGGTGAGAAGGCGCTGGCCCACTACGCCAAACTGCGCATCGATCCGCACACCAAGCGTCTGGTGTTCTCCGACGGACTCGACATTCCCAAGGCCATTGCACTCTACGATCATTTCGGTGATCGCACACAGTTGGGGTTTGGTATCGGAACCAATCTCACCAACGACATGGGCCTCAAGCCCATCAACATCGTGATGAAGCTTACTTCCTGCAACGGCCAGCCGGTGGCCAAGCTCTCCGATAGCCCGGGCAAGATCCTCTGCGACGACCAGACCTTTCTGGCGTATCTGCGCCAGGTGTTCAACGTGCCGCCGCTTCCTGCGACCGAAGAGAAATGACCCGGAGCGCGCTCGATCATCTGGTGGTTGCCGCGCCCGATCTCGAGTCCGGCGCGCGCTATGTGCGTGACACTCTGGGCGTCGAACCGCAGATGGGCGGTGCACACGCCCGCATGGGCACCCACAATTTGCTGCTTAAGTTGGGTGACAAGCTTTATCTGGAAATTATCGCCATCGATCCGACGGCACCCAGCCCCGGTCGCCCGCGTTGGTTTGATCTCGACAGGTTGACCCCGCCAGCACTGCCCGGCCTGATTTCGTGGGTCGTGCGCACTGACGACATCGCCGCATTGACAGCCGCGACAGGTGGCGTGCTCGGTGTGGTGGAGCCCATGCAGCGAGGGGCGTTGGAGTGGTTGATCAGCATCACGCCTGATGGCACACGGCCGCTATCGGGAATTGGCCCGGCGTTGATTCAATGGCATGGCGAACGGCATCCGGCGGGAGCGATGCGCGACTCTGGCGTAAGTTTGCGAGGGTTAGTCGTCAGAATTCCTGCGCCTGGCGAAGGACGGCGGATTCTGGACCAGATCGACCCATCTGGACCAGTCCGTTTCGAGCAGGTGCACGAAGGACAGGCAACCCAACTGCAGGCCCAATTCGATACCCCGGGTGGGCTCAAGGTGATGATTTGGCCCTCGAGTCCAAGCCCATAGATGAACGATAGCGTCCGAAGGGAGAGGAGTTTCGTCAGTTTCCGTGCTTGAGTCGGCGATCTGTCCTGAAATGAGCATCCCATGAATCGCGCACAAGTACTAGAGCGACTGACACCGAGAAAATCTGTACCGGCGGAACGGTATGGGGTTACTGGCTCGGCATTGTTTGGTTCCGCAGCCCGCAATATCGCTCGCGACGTCAGTGAAGTCTACATTCTTGTTTCATTCGGTGGACCGGCTACGTCAGAACTCTACGACGGTATTCAGTTCCACCTTGAGGATCTTCTTGGACGGAACGTCGACCTTGTGATAGCTAAGGCGCCTCGTATCAAAATCCAACCTGTTTCGAACAAGAGGCATTGAGTGTCTGACGTTGTCGCGCGCGATTGGCGTTTACACGAAGACGATATGGTTCCACTTGCTGGAAAGGCACTTGCCTAGCGCGCGTAGTTGTCCCCACAAGAAGCCGTCTGACCACGGCTATCCTGGATTCGAAGACGATGGGCTGTGGGCGATCCCAGTCGACAGGCTTACCGGCGCTGCAAGCGGCGGATTCGATCGCGCAATGGTGCTGACCACGATTCATCCCTATCCTCTGCCAGGAATTCGCCGCAATAGAGCGTCCGCGCATTGCGGGAAATGGTTGACCCTTCGTCAGCATCTGAGAGCAGGCACCAAACATCTGTCCACACGTACCTCCGATCAATGGAGATCACGCCGTCCACGTACTCAATTAATCCTGGAATTCCAATCAACTTACGTAGACGATGAAGCGCCACATCAAAAGCTGATCTGGCCATATCCCCTTCTTGATCCGGCCAGAGGGTGTCTTGGAGTTTCGTAGCGGGAACGCGCTGACCACCGAATGCAATCAAGGCTTTGAGCAAGGTCAGCGGTTTCTTGGGCGTCTTCTGGCTCCAAGTTAATGGGACGTCGTCACGTAGGATACGGAAAGCACCAAACGTATATATCCTTAGGCGCCAAGGCCAGTCCTCTGTAGAGTCCGAGTCTGCTGGGACGCCAAACGAAAGAATCAGTTGGCGCACGTAGCTTGGATCAACAGCCATGCGAAATGCTGATCGAAGTACCACGTCCTTCAACCCTAGCGTCATTCGAATGAAGGTTTCAGTTCCGTTCTTTCGCGCGGTATCAAGCATCTGTTGAATTCGAGAGGACGCCACCGCCAAGTCTCCGCGACGAATTGATATGAAAGCGAGCACGGCAAGCATGCCTGACATGTGTCGCTCGTTGTATGTGCCCGATGCGTGTTCGACGCACTGATTCATCCATGCCTCAGCTTCGTCCAGTTCGTCGTTAGCAGCCAAACCCGCAGCGCAGTACCACTTCCAGTGGTCGCGAAAGAACGGCGACCCGAGTTTGTTGGCAGACTCCATCGCAAGCCTTGCATGCCGGGCTGCGTCGCGTCCCTCCAACTTCATGAGGTGGAAAAGTGTTGAAGAAAGATGGAACTGCGCACGGTCCATACTTCGAAGCGGATTCAAAAGCACCTTCAGTTGGTCCAAGGTCGCCTTCGCGCCATTGTAGTTACCGGAAACTTGGTCTTCGTAACTACGAAACGTCGTCGAGAGCATTTCAGTTTGTCTAAGGCCAAATTGCTTAGCGATGGCGTCAGAATGGTCGAACGCTAGCAAGCACTGCGCAGACTCTCCTTTGACGTGCATGTAGTAGCCCACGAATAGCCACCAGTACGCGCGGTTCAATGGAGTCAGGCGTGGATCCGACAAGGAGTCAGACAGTCTTCCTATAAGCCTATCTCCCAAGAGAAAATCGGCTACTAAACTCGCGTAGGTCAACAACGAAACGAACGCTGACACCCGTTGATTGACATCAACTTCTGAACCTAGCAATACTTCCATCCGAAGAACGACTTCCTGCGTATTCGGAAATCTTGGGGAGCAGAACATCGCGCCTTTCAGCAGCGCATCCAGTGCAGAAAGTTCCGTCTCGGGGTCCGCCTGGCTCTCTGGATCCTGCACCAAGTCATTTAGCACATCCATCCAGGGGCCCATGCGCGTGAAGTCGTCGTACTCGAAATAGATCTGGTTGATCAGACAAGCACACGAAAGCATGACCCCGTTCTTGTCATTGGTCTTCTTGAATCCCTCGTAACTTTGTGTGTGTAAAGTCGTGGCCCTCGAAAGTTCAGTTTGCATCGTCGCACACCCCATCCAGTACAGCAGCCACGGAGACGCGCTCACGAGCACATCTGGCAGTGACTCTATGTGCGACCGTACCGTCTGCCACCGTCCTTGATTCATAAGACGCGCCGCGCCGTCTTGAACCGCGCGTGCGGCCGATGAAAAATCGCCGGCTCTTATGTAGAGCGTAATGGCCTCGTCGTATGATCCGCCTTTCTCGAGCAATATCGCGGCGCGTACGCATACCGCATTTCTCTCCGCGCGCGGCAGCTCTTTCGTGAGCTGGTTCTGGAGAAAGAGTCTAAACAGGTCATGAAATCGGTAACTCGGTTCGGACGCCAGTCTCTTGTCCACAAAGAACTGCTGACGTGAAAGTGGTTCGAGTATGCCGTCTGTTCCAGAGACCTCGCACAGTTCGTTCGCCATGCTCTCAGTAATCTCGCTGAGCAATGATGTCTTCATCAGCACCGTCCGATTAAGTGCCGGCATTTTCACAAACACTTCGTTGGCGAAGTAGTCAAAGATGCGATACATCGAATCTTCACTTGTGACGACTTGCGGCGACGATCCATTCTTCCTGCTTGCAAGCGTCAATACCATTCCTGCGATCCAGCCACTCATTTCCTTGTGCATCCCAAGGGCCGCCTTGTGGGTGATTCCGGTGGTCAAAGTTGAGAATGCAACGCTTTCATCTTCCGTAAAGCGAATCTCATCCCACGTTAGTTCGCACAAATGTTGGCTAGCGAGCGCACGGCTGAAAATGGGTGGGGGGCGAGTACGGCTCACGAAGACCACAGTAGTCGACTCTGGAATCTGCGAGATTGCGGTTTCTAGAAGCGGTAGCAGCAATGAATCTTCCTTGATGGAGTTTAGGTTGTCGAAGACTAGGACTGACTCATTCGGCATCTGGACGAACATCTCTTGGAAAGTACGACGAGCAAACGACCAGATGTCAGCAAGATACTCCGGAGAGAACACTGGTAGCCCACTAGAGCCATCCGGCAGCAGTTCCAGCGCGCGGCCTAGATAGAAGAAGAACGTGGGCAGATCTGAATCGCTTTCGTCGAACTGAAACCACATCTCCTGTAGACCATGGTGATCGAGATAGTCGGCTACAAATGTCGTTTTTCCACTGCCTGGGGGACCGGATATCCAGATTGCGGGATGTCTTCGCAGTCGGTCCATCAAGGCTATCAAGCGAGGCCGGCGCAGGGGTGCGAAGAGTCGCGGTCGAGTCAGCTTCGCCAGTCTGGCTGGCAGATTCTTCTCGCTGTTTGCCCCCTTAGTCTTTCTTTTCATTGGAATGTGAGTCTACGGAGTCGTCAAGAATTCCGCCCTTCTCCTCAGGTGTACTTCAAGACTCGAAGGTCGTGCACCTCCTGTTGGGCGATCAGAAGACATCTCCTGGTGCCAGAGACTCTCTAGTGACGATGAGGGGGGGCTCGCTTCACGGCGAAATCGGTAAGAGGTGCGTAAGCATCGCTCCACTATATTCCAGCGCGTGGCAGATTCATAGATCTGCCGCGCAACTAAATTCAAAGACAAGGAGAGACCGTGAATCGCATCACCCTCGCAAAATTTCTGCTGATGGCTGCCTTTGGTGCTGGAATTGCGCAGTCGAGTGTTTGGGCGGAGAGCATAAAGTTCAAGTACACCAAGTCCGGAAGGGTAACCCTAACGTCTCAGACGAGTTTCGTTGGCGATGTAGCCGGAAACGAACTGATTCAGGCGGTGCATTTAGATGCCATCAGTTCCTCTGGCCCGGGGATACGCCTGTTGGATGAAAGAGCATATGAACAGGCGCAGCAGATCGCGGGTACCGGTACGCATAGGGGTTTTTCGGTCAACACGGTTTTCGGTGGTGACCAGCTCTTTCAGCGGTGGGAAGGCACACACACGACTTCCACGAAATCAGATGGATCATGGGAGACACACTATAGCGGCAGGTCCGAGATATTTGGTGGCACTGGAAAGTACCTGAAAGCGAAGGGTAACTGCCAGTACGTTGGTCGAGTGAATGCGCAGGGCCTAACGGAAGAGGACGATTGCACGATGCAGTACTAGTCTTCGAACTGGTGTCGCGCTAGGCCTCTATCGCACGGGCACGGACGACGTACACCTGCAAGGTGAACGCGTCCGGGACATCTACGGCCTCGGGACTCGTTTTGCACGATTTAAGGCGCCGTTAACTCCGCGAAGGCTGTGGGAGCGGAACGCAGGTTGGTGTAGCAGGACAGCGTTCGACTGCTATCAAAATTAGGTGTGGTTCGAGTGCCCACCAAATGATCAACTAGTGCCGCCCCTCAGTCCCCGTAGTTGAGTACGTCATCGCGGACAAGTTGCAGGTTGATGCGAGGCTACTGCCAAGCGCGCGAATCACCGCACGGGGGCCTTTTCTGTATCGGCGAGCCCGATCTCCCGACAGACCCGCTTGGTCTCGCTCGAAGGTTCTGTACCGAGCATGACGGACAAGACTTGGCGACAGCGCTTGAAGGTACGCAATGCCTCGTTCTGCTCTCCTGAGGCATGATGGCACCGCATCAACTGGCGGTAGTGGTTTTCAGCCAGGGGATCGATTTCGAGGGCGCGCTCGTGAATGCGTACCGCTTCTCCCCATTTACCGGCCTGCTCCAGATGTGCGGCCAGCTTTGATAGTCCCCGTTGTACTCTGGCCTTGAGGCGTTCTCGGGTCGGCAGCAGCCAGGCCGCTTCCGGTTCGTTCTCCAAAAAGTGCCCGCGGTACAAGCGCAATATCGCCTCGGCCAGCGCCGCGGCATTGTGGCCTCGTTCGTTTTCAACACGATCGAGCAGCGTGCCTAGCGCCCGCACGTCCGTCCACATCAACTGCTTATTGAGTGAGCATTTGCCATCACGCACTTCCAGTACGGCTTCGTCGCAAAGGAGTTTTCGCAGTCGATGAGCCGTGACATTGAAGGCGTCATCCGGTTTGCCGGCGTCGGATTCTGGCCATAGCAGTCCCGATAGCGCCTGAATGTCGATGCCGGTACCGCCAGCAGCGATCAATGCCTTGAGTAGTTCAAGTGGCCGTTTCTGGGCCTTGCGAGAAAAGCTGACCGGCAGTTCATCCACCAGGACTTCGAACCCTCCAAGGGTACGAACCTTGACCAGCCAGGGCCATTGCTCCGGTGGATCATCGCCCGGTCGCGCGCCGATGCCACGGGCTACCTTTCGAGAGAAGCTCGTATCGATCTCTGCGCGCAGTGCTTCGCGCACCACTACGTCCTTGACGTTGCTGACCAGTCGCAGATAGTGCCACCAGTCGTTCTCTCGGGCTAGCCGCAACATTCGGGCAATGGTGGCATGGGCACGATCCCTCTCACCTCTGAGCAAGAGTGAGTAGGCCAGGGACATCAGTAGATTCGGTTGGTAGCATGCTCCCCAACCTTCCTGGGCGATTCGCAGCCCTTCCTCGACAAGGCTTTCAGCGATGGCGTGCTCCCCCGCCATCGCAAAGGCGGCGGAGCAGTGTGCGCGCCAGGCAGACCCGACGAATCCGCCGCCCAGTCTGTCGGCTTGGCGCATGCTGATACGCGCATAGCGCGCGGCGCTGGGGCCGTCTCCGCGTGCGATCTCCATTAGGACGAGCGCAACATAGAGCAACGCGTTGAACAGTGGCTTGTCGTCGTCAGCGTGCGCTTCCAGGCCCATCAATAGTGTCTGCGACTCCTGCACATTTCCGCGTCCACTATGCAATAAGGAGCGAAACACCCGTGCGGTCCATTCCATCTGCCGGATGCCATTGGCCTGTTTGTCCTGGTCCATACGATCCCAGGCGTCGAGGGCGCTCCGGTCTTCCCCTGCGCGCATCATGTGGTAGCCGATCTGCAATAACGCGTAGATCCGCGCTAGGGGGGTCACGCCGCGATCCTCCAGCAGCGGCAAGATGATGTCAATCACTCGCCTTGAGTCGATCATTCTGGCACTGACGGTGAAGGCGTCCGCCAGTGCGACCCCCAGAGCCAACCGAGAGCTCGAATCGAGCGCTGGCTGTCGGACCAGGAGTTCCGCCCGCCGCAACATAGCATCCAGATTTATGTGGCCGAACCAGATGACGGCAAGCAATCGCGCCGTATACAGTTCGGCTTCGTCGACGAGTTCCACCGGCGCGTGACCCTGCGTGAGCAGTTCATCGATGCGCTCGATCCATGGTCTGAGGAGTGAAAAGTCGACATACTCGTAACTGTAAGTGTTGCTCACTTGTGCGGCGCTGAGTAACTGGCCTACCCCATCATGCGCCTTAGCGAAGGCTACATAGGCGGCTTCCAAGGTCAACCGTGACGCGGAGATGTCCAGATGCATCTGCGCCCTGCCAAGCCAATAGCGTAACCAGGGTCGTCTCTCCAAGACGGGCGATCCAAGCTTGCTGATCCAGTCGTGAAGCGTTTGGAATCGGCCCGTGCCGAGCAGCCCGCGCGCGAGACCGCTTATCAATTCCGATGCGACGTCCAGATCTCCCGATTCCAGCGCCAACGGAATCGCATTCTCGATCTCCCCTGCTTGTGCAGCAATCTTCGCCGCGCTTCCCAGCGTGTGGCTCCACTCTTGCGCGGACTGTGAATCGCGCAATCGAGCCCACAGGTACTCCCTGAACATATCGTGGAAGCGATAACGCTGTTCCGTGCCAAGCTGGCGGTCGGTGAAGAGTCTGCGACGGTGCAGTTTTTCCAACAAGGGCAGCACGTCGTTGGAACCGCAGAGCGCCACAGCCAGTGCTTCCGATACACTCGGCAGAAGGGCTGTATGCATGATCATCATTTGCTCTACCTGAAGCAGGGGCCGCATGATCTCCGTGCCGAAGTAGTCCGAGACGCTTTGCGCAGTGACGTTGCCGCCCGCGGGCGACTCGCCGGCCTCGGCATCCCATTGCTGGGCCAGCAAGGTGACACCGGCCGCCCATCCGCGGGTACGCGCTAGAAGCGCAGTGACACTGTTCTGGGGCAGGCCGTACTTTTTCGTCACCAGAGCCAGCAGTTCGTCTTCAGTGAACGGGAGGGCAGAACCGTTGATCTGCGTAGCACGCTCATTGGCAAGCAGGGTGGCATATTGCGGCGCGGGCGCCCGACGGCTGATTCCGATCAGGGCTTTGCCTTCAGGTGCCTCCTGGGCGCCAAACGCCACCACCTCGTGCAGTGGAGAGTCGTCGGCTACCGCGTGCAGGTTGTCCAGCACCACGACAGAGTCGCCAGGTAAGCCAGAAAACAGTGAGCGAAAAAATCTTCTCGAGAACCCTTCGAGATCCTTTCGATATTCAGGTGTGAAAAGAGGCAGCACCAGCTTTCTCGGCACCAGCGGCAGCGCGGCCTCGCGCAAGAAGTAGAAGAAAGAGGCGATGTCCTCGTCGCCTGCATCTATCAGGCACCAGAGGGTAGGGCGGTGCCTGTCCACCAGGTAGCTCGCCACTAACGTGGTTTTGCCCGACCCTGGAAGGCCGTCCACCAGAGTAAGCGGGTGCTGCGATGCAGCATCCAATACTTTGAACAGGCGCTCGCGCGCCACCGCCCCAAACAGACGCGGACGAGACAACTTTGCCAGTGTAGGATTGGACATCGTTACTGGTGCCCTTCGAGGGTCTCGAATCAAGTCCGCCTCAGTGTAGCGTGGCAGCGCAGTGATGGCCTTGGGGAGGCGGTCCGGATCTGTAACCTATGTGTAAGCTTAGTTCTCCTAGGCTTCGGCGTCTTGATGCAGCGAAAGACCTCGAGATTTTTTTCCCAACTTGACTCCTGACCTGAACAACCATGCACAGAAGACAAGTACTCACTGCCCTTGCAGGCATCGCCGCTAAGGTTTCCCTACCAGCGCTGGCTGATCAAACCGGCCCCGCAGGCCAGTCAGCTGGCGTTGCCAGCACCGAAATCCTGATCGGGCAGACCGCCCCCTATAGCGGACCCGCGTCGAGTTGGGCCACTATCGCGCGAGCGCAAGCTGCGTACTTCCGCAAGCTGAACGAGTCCGGGGGAATCCATGGCCGCAAGATTCGTTTCCTTTCCATCGATGACGCCTTCAATCCGGCGAAGACCGTGGAGGCGACGCGCAGGCTGGTGGAGCAAGATGGCGTCCTGCTGATCTTCAATTCCATTGGTTCACCGACCAGCGCGGCGGTGCGGCGCTACTTGAACAATAAGGGTGTCCCGCAACTTTTTGTCGGGGCTGGCGAGAATCAGTGGGGAGATCCGAGGAGTTACCCCTGGACCATGGGATTTCAACAGACCACCCACTTTGAGGGCAAGGCCCTGGGACACTACCTGCGCAAGCATCATCCGCGCATGCGTGTGGCGGCGCTATACATCAATGACGACAGCGGCAAGGAACTGCTAGCCGGTCTGCGCGATGGCTTGGGCGAGGATGCTCGCCGTATGCTGGTGGCCGCTCAAAGCTATGAACTACATCACCCTACCGTCGACTCGCAGATCATCAGCCTGCAAGCTTCCGGCGCCAGCGTGTTTGCCAACTTCGCGCTGCCGAAGGCGGCTTCGCAGGCCATCCGCAAGGCCTACGATATCGGGTGGAAGCCGGTGCACTACGTGAACTACATGTCCAATCCCGTCGGCGAGGTGCTCGAGAGCGCAGGTCTGGAGAAATGCGTCGGCTTGCTTTCAGCGGACAACCTCAAGGATCCCACCGATCCACAGTGGCGGGAGGATCCAGCGGCGATCGAGTGGCGCACGTTCATGCGAGCCTACTTCCCGGAGGGCGATGTCAACGACAATTCGAACGTGTATGCCTATAACGTTGCGCAACTGCTGGAGCATGTCCTGCGCAAATGCAGCGATGACTTGTCGCGCGCGAACGTGATGAAACAAGCAACCGCTATCAGCAACCTGCAACTGCCCATGCAAATCCCCGGGGTGCTGGTCAATACCGGCCCCCGGGACTATTTTCCTCTTGAGCAGCTGCGCATGATGCGTTTTGACGGCAGCCGATGGATACCATTCGGAGAAGTCATCACGCCGTGACACACCCCGTGCCTACGCTACGATCCAGGGCGTGCTGTGCTCAGGACTATCAATATTCCATGGTGCAATCGTCTTCTTCGATGAACGCGGCGGCGGTCATGCGACCTTTGTAGTCGCACCAACCCTTGGCGTTCTTGTACTTGCCCGTGCCTCCTGTGATCTGGGACTTGCCGCTATAGGTCATTTCCCAGTCACCACCGTCCTTGATGGTGGTCTTGTGGGTGCCCTCCCATTGCTGGAAGAGTTTTTCCCCGCTTCGCAGTCCGTTAACTGAGAACCCGCGGTGCGTACCGGTACCCGCGATGGCGATGTCCTGCTCGAACATAAGCTCGTCGACCAGATCCAGCCCTGAACTCTTTCCGATGGTGTCGCGAATCACATACTGAACGATCTCGTGCCCGGCGGTATCGCCCACCGCAGAAGTATGGGTCGAAAGCACCTGGCGGGCGGTCTTCGTGTAGTTGAACTTGATGCGCTCTGCGCTGGCGCTTTCAATATGCGACAGAGTCAGGCTACTCAGTATTAGTGCAGCTACGGCAATCTTCTTGTTCAGCACAAACGCTCTCCTTTGCAGTTCGTTTCGGTTTGAAAACTGACCTATCGTGCTGCTGGGCCAGTCCTGCAATCATAGGGAGGGCGAGGTTTCAAATTGCTTACACCGCCAACAGGGCAAAACCTAGCGTCGCCCATTGCTGGACTCCACGTGCGCGCACCGTAAGATTGAATCGGACGGCCAGGCCAAGGGCACGGCCGTCCAACTGGCCGCCCGTATGGCGGCACGCGAGTCAGGGTTGCGAGACTTCTCACCCAAGAACCTCTGACGGATGCGGCAGTTCTTCGTAAGCTATCGGGCCGACCCGAAACTCTCGCCGTTGTTGAGAGAATTGTCTTGATCCGCCCGTCTACAAGTTCTGAGTCGTGCGAAGCGGTCCTAAGAGCGTGAATTCAAAAACCGCGTTGCGGCCCGCAACCGGTGGACCGTTCGACAACTGGCCCGGCTGCTTGACGCAGACCTGTTCGAACGAACGGCGCTCTACCCACAAAAACTCTCAACAGCGTTGAGAGAACGAAGCGAACG
>Ga0194131_10009196_pt1 | contig 12572 bp, 8 predicted proteins | sample TA2KigO120mmetaG_FD_148631 | JGI IMG/M metagenome (GOLD analysis project Ga0194131, IMG submission 148631) | Freshwater microbial communities from Lake Tanganyika, Tanzania - TA2015053 Kigoma Offshore 120m | ecosystem: Environmental > Aquatic > Freshwater > Lake | place: Tanzania: Lake... | reverse complement strand
TCACGCCGGGCGCGGCCGCCGTCGCCGAGGCGCCGCCCGCGCGGGTCGAGGCGCCGCGGGTCGAGAGCCCGCGGGCGGAGACGCCGCCGCCGGCGACCTCGTTCACGAAGTCCCTCGCGTCGATGCTCAGCGAGACCACCGACAAGACGCCGGGCGAGGTGGACGAGCACCTCGTGAGCCTCACCACGCCCGACACCTTCGAGGCCGACCAGTACCGCGTGCTGCGCCACATGGTCGAGCAGCGCCGGCGCACGACCGGCCTCGCGATCATCGGCGTGTCGAGCGCCGCGCCGGGCGACGGCAAGACCACGACGGCCATCAACCTGGCCGGCGCGCTGGCCCAGGACCGCGGCGCCCGCGTGCTGCTGATCGACTGCGACCTGCGCAGCTCGGCCATGGCGCGCCGCCTGGGCCTCGCGGAAGGCCGCGGGCTCGTGCAGGCGGTGGTCGACCCGATGCTGACCCTGGACGACGCCGTGCGGCACCTGCCGCGCTACAACCTCGACGTGATGGCGGCGGGGTTCGAGACGGCCTCGCCGTACGAGCTCCTGAAGTCCCCGCGCCTCGGCGACCTCTTCGAGGCCGCGCGGCGCCGCTACGACTACGTGGTGGTGGACACGCCGCCCGTGGTGCCGTTCCCCGACTGCCGCGTGCTCGCCAAGATCGTCGACGGCTTCCTCCTCGTGGTGACGGCGCATCGGACGCCGCGCCGCCTGGTGGACGAGGCGATCAACGTGCTGCCCAAGGAGTCGGTGATCGGCGTGGTCTTCAACGCCGACGAGCGCTCGCTCTCGCGGTCGTATCACGCGTACTACGGCAACGGCGACGGCGCCGCGAACGGCGGCGGGGAGCCGGGCACCTGGAGAGCGTCCGCGCGCCGCGCGTGGGCGCGGGTGGGCGGAGCGTAACGATGTCGATCGTCCTGGCGGTCGTCGAGGGCGCGCTGATGTTCGCGGCCCTCGCGGCCCTGCTGCTCAGGGAGGCGCCGGTCGCGCCGGCGTGGTGGACGGTGCCGGTCGCCCAGGCCTTCGTCCTCACCGCCGCGTGCGTCGGCGCCTTCTACTACTGCGACCTCTACGACTTCCGCGTGGCGCGCAACGTCCGCACGTGCGCGCCGCGCCTGCTGAAGGCCCTCGGGCTCGTCGTGGTCGCGGTGGCGGCCGCGGACGCGCTCATCCCCGCGCACGCCCTGCACGAGGGCATGCCGGTGGCGGGGGTGCTGCTGGTGGCCGCCGCGCTCCCGCTCGGCGCCCGCGCGGCGCTGTACGGCTTCATCCGCACGCGGCCCTACGCGCAGACCGTGCTGCTCCTCGGCGGCGGGCGGCTCGCCCGCATGCTCGCCGACGAGATCGTCGCCCGCCCGCACCTGCGGTGGGCGGTCGGCGTGGTGACGGACGCGACGCCGCCGGCGTCCGGCCGCTCGCCCTTCCGCTATCCCGTGCTCGGCGGCCTCGAGCGGCTCGCCCGCATCGTCGAGCGCGTGCGGCCCCACCGGATCGTCGTCACGCTGCCCGAGCGCCGCCGGCCCGAGGTCATGCCCGCGCTGCTCGAGGCGCGCGGGCGCGGCATCAGGGTCGAGGACGCGGTCGACGTCTACGAGTGGATCACCGGCAAGCTGGCGATCGAGGTCCTCGCGCCGTCGAGCCTCGTGTTCTCGAAGGGCTTCCGGGTGGCGCGCGGCTCCGCGCGGGTGGCCCGCGTGGTCAGCTTCACGGTGGGCGCGCTCGCGCTCGTCGCGCTGTCCCCGCTGATCGGCGCCATCGCGCTCGCGGTGAAGCTGGAGTCGAAGGGCCCCGTCTTCTTCCGCCAGGACCGGATCGGCCTGCACGGCCGCCGGTTCTCGCTCGTCAAGTTCCGCACGATGCGGCCCGTGGCCGCCGAGATCTCCGCGTGGGTCCGCGACAACGAGGACCGCATCACGCGCGTCGGCCACGTGCTGCGCAAGTTCCGCCTCGACGAGCTCCCGCAGTTCTGGAACCTCGTCCGCGGCGACATGAACCTCGTGGGCCCGCGCCCGCACCCCGTCGTCAACTACGAGCTGTTCGCGCGCGAGATCCCGTTCTACGCGCTGCGCGCCGCGGTGCGCCCCGGCATGACCGGCTGGGCGCAGGTGCGCTACGGCTACGCGAACAACCTCGACGAAGAGACCGAGAAGATGCGCTACGACCTCTACTACGTGAAGCACCTCTCGGTGTGGCTCGACCTGCGGATCGTGTTCGACACCGTGAAGGTCGTGCTCTTCGGGCTGGGCTCCCGCGCCGCGGACGTCCAGCCCGTCACCGCCGCCACGCTCATCAACGAGACGCGACACGCAACCACCGAAGACGCCGCGTGAGGACGCTCATGACCATGGAGAGAGAGCTCGCCGGGAAGATCGAGACGCGCAGCGCCACCATCGCCGTCATCGGCCAGGGCTACGTCGGCCTGCCGCTGGCGCTGGAGTACGCGCGCGCCGGCTTCACCGCGATCGGCATCGACAACGACCCGGACCGGGTCGCCGGGCTGAACTTCGGGCAGTCCCCCACGCCGGACGTCCCGGACGCGGAGCTCCGCGAGCTGCTCGCGAGCGGCCGCTACCGCGCCACCGGCGACTTCAAGGCGCTCGCGCAGAGCGACGTCGTCGTCATCTGCGTGCCCACGCCGCTCCGGAAGTCGAAGGACCCGGACATCTCGTACGTCATCGCGGCGTCCGAGCAGACCGCGGTGAACTTCCACCCCGGCCAGCTCGTGGTCCTCGAGTCCACGACGTACCCCGGCACCACCGACGAGCTGCTGATCCCGATGCTCGCCCAGCGCGGCGCCACGGTGGGGGAGACGGTCTTCGTCGCGTTCTCGCCGGAGCGCATCGACCCCGCGAACAAGCAGTTCAAGGTGAAGGACATCCCGAAGGTGGTGGGCGGCGCGACGGCGGCCTGCACGCGCATGGCCGCGGCGCTCTACCGGACCATCGTGCCGGACGTGTACGAGGTGTCGAGCCCGACGGTGGCGGAGCTGGCCAAGCTCTACGAGAACACCTTCCGCAACATCAACATCGCGCTCGCGAACGAGTTCGCGGTGATGTGCCGCAAGCTCGGCGTGTCGAGCAAGGAAGTCGTGGACGCCGCGGCCACCAAGCCGTTCGGCTTCATGCCGTTCTACGCGGGGCCCGGCATCGGCGGCCACTGCATCGCCGTCGATCCCTTCTACCTCTCCTGGAAGATGCGGCTGAACGGCTACGAGCCGCGCTTCATCCACATCGCCGACGAGATCAACGCGTCGATGCCCGAGTACGTGGTGGAGATGGTCGCGGACGCCCTCAACGAGCGGCAGAAGAGCGTGAAGGGCTCCGCCGTGCTCGCGCTCGGCGTGGCGTACAAGGCCAACGTCGGCGACACGCGGGAGTCGCCCGCGCTCGAGATCCTCGCGATGCTCCAGGCGAAGGGCGCGCAGGTGACGTACAGCGACCCGTGGGTCCCGAGCACGCCCATCGGCGACACCGAGCTCAAGAGCGTCGAGCTCACGGACCAGCGCGTCGCCGATGCCGACTGCGTGCTGATCCTCGCGGACCACGCGGCCTTCGACTACGCGGCGATCGTCGCGCAGGCGGGGCTGGTGGTCGACGCGCGCAACGCGACCTGGGGGCTCGAGGCTCCGGAAGGCCGGATCGTCCGGCTCTAGTCGAGGAGCTCCATGAAAGTCCTGAACGTGGTGGGCGCACGCCCGAACTTCGTCAAGATCGCGCCGCTGCTGCGTGAGATGGCGAAGCGGCCGCAGATCGACCCGGTGCTGGTGCACACCGGCCAGCACTACGACGCGCAGATGTCGGACGGCTTCTTCGACGCCCTCGCCATCCCCGCGCCGGACGTCAACCTGGGCGTGGGATCCGGCTCCCACGCCCAGCAGACCGCGGAAGTCATGAAGCGCCTCGAGCCCGTGCTCGAGGTGGTGCGCCCCGACGTCGTCCTGGTCGTGGGCGACGTGAACTCGACGGTGGCCGCCGCCCTCGTGGCGACCAAGCTCGGCATCCGCGTCGGGCACGTCGAAGCCGGCCTCCGCAGCTTCGACCGCTCGATGCCCGAAGAGATCAACCGCCTGGTGACCGACGCGCTCGCCGACGACCTCTTCGCCACGGAGGAGAGCGGGGTGATGAACCTCGCGCGCGAGGGCGTGCCCGCCGAGCGGGTGCACTTCGTCGGCAACGTGATGATCGACGCGCTCCGCCTCGCGAAGCCGCTCTGGCAGGGCGCGACGGTCTTCCGCGACCTCGGCCTCGACCCGCAGGGCCGCTACGGCGTCGTGACGCTGCACCGCCCGTCCAACGTGGACGACCCGCGCCGGCTCCGCGAGATGGTGTCCGCGCTCCAGGAGCTCGCCCGCGACTTCCCGCTCGTGTTCCCGGTGCACCCGCGCGTGCGGACGCGGCTCGCGCGCGAGAGCGTCGCCTGGCGCACGCCGAAGCAGCCGCTCCCCGCGCGCGGGCTCGTGTGCATGGACCCGCTCGGCTACCTCGACTTCGTCGCGCTCGTCAGCCGCGCGTCCATCGTGCTCACGGACTCCGGCGGGATCCAGGAGGAGACCACGATGCTCGGCGTGCCGTGCCTCACGCTGCGCGAGAACACCGAGCGGCCGGTCACGGTCACGCACGGCACCAACCGGGTCATCGGGACGGCGCCGCGGCGCATCGTCGACGAAGGGCTCCGCGCGCTCGCGAACCCGCCGCTGCCCCAGGCGCCGCCGCCGCTCTGGGACGGCCACGCCTCGGCCCGGATCGTCGACGTGCTGCTCGGCGTCGCCATCGAGGCCGCCGCGTGAGCGGGCTCGCGACGGCGCTCTGGAAGCTCCGGCGCGCGCTCGTGCCGTCCTCGCCGGGCGGGACGCGGCACGTGCTGTTCTGCAAGACGGACCACTTCGAGCCCGTGGCCGCCCGGCGCTCGACGCCCGCGCGCGAGCGCGCGCGGATGCGCACGTGGCTCACGGAGTATCCGCGCATGGCGGCGCGGCACTGGGACTCCGACGGCGTCGCGCCGCAGCACACGTGGTTCTATCCGGCCGAGGCCTACCGCGCGGAGTACCTCGACCAGCTCAACCTCCTGGTCGCGCAGGCGCTCGGCGAGATCGAGCTGCACCTGCACCACGGGCACGACACCTCCGCCTCGCTCCGCGCGAAGCTCGAGGAGGGCGTGCGCCGCTTCAACGAGCACGGCGCGCTCGTCACCACCGAGACGCCGGCCCGGCGCACGTACGCGTTCATCCACGGCAACATGGCGCTCGACAACGGGCTCGGCGACCCCGCCCTCTGCGGCGTCGACGACGAGCTGACGGTCCTGCAGGAGACGGGCTGCTACGCCGACTTCAGCCTGCCGACCGCGCCCGAGCCGAGCCAGCCGAAGAAGACGAACGCGATCTACTACGCGATCGACGACCCGCGCCGCCCGAAGTCGTACGACTGGGGCGAGGACGCGGAGGTCGGCCGCAAGGACCAGGACGGCCTCCTCATGGTGGCGGGCCCGCTCACCACGAACTGGCGCGAGCGGAAGCTCGGCCTCGTGCCGCGCCTCGACATCGCGGAGATCACGGGCCGCTGGCCCGGCACGCCCGAGCGGATCGACCGCTGGGTGCGGGCCGGCCTGCACGTGAAGGGCCGCCCCGAGTGGATCGTGGTGAAGGTGTCGTGCCACGGCGCCGAGGAGCGCTCGTTCGATCCGCTGCTGGGCGCCGCCGCCGACCGCATGCACGCCTGGCTCGAGGCGCGCTATCGCGACCGGCCGGGCTGGCGCCTGCACTACGTCACCGCGCGGCAGCTCTACAACATCGTGAAAGCGGCCGAGGCCGGCTGCGAAGGCGATCCCGACGAGTACCGCGACTACATCATCCCGCCGTACCTGAACCAGGTGCGCGCAGGGGGAGCCCGTCATGGCGCGTGAGATGACCCTGCCCGGGCCGATGACGCCGGCGCGCAAGCCCGCGCGGCTCGCGCCGACCAAGGGCTGGCCGAAGCCCGCCCGGAAGTCGATGCCGTTCTCCGGCCTGATGGCGTTCACGTTCGTGCTGTTCGTGGCGCCGCAGAACCTCATCCCGGCGCTCGAGCCGCTCATGCTCGCCAAGCTCGCGGTGGCGTTCGCGGGGATCGGCTACCTCGTGAACCGCGCGGTGACGGGCGCGCCGCTCACGGTGATGACCGCGCCCGTGAAGTGGGTGCTGGTCCTCGCGGTGATCGGCGTCCTCTCGATCCCGGCGGGCTACTGGCCGGGCGGGAGCGTGAACGTCTACACGGAGCTGTTCGGCAAGAGCATCGCGATCTTCATCCTGATCGCGAACGTCGTCGACACGCAGGAGCGCTTCCGGATCTTCGTGGGCTCGATGATCGGGTGGGGCGCCTTCACCGCGATCAACGCGGTCGGGAACTACCTGACGGGCCGCCTCGATCCGACCGGCCAGCGCATCGCGGGCTACGAGTCGCCGCTCGCGGTGAACCCGAACGACCTCGCGCTCACCATGAACATCCTGATCGGGCTCGCGATCGGCCTGCTCCCGGTGCTGCGCTCGCGCGGCAAGCGGCTGCTGCTCATCGCGGGGATGGGCATCATGGTCGCGGGCGTCATCGTGAGCTTCTCGCGCAGCGGGTTCGTCACCCTCGGCGTGGTCGGCGCCTTCTGGGCCGCGCGCCGGCTGCGCGAGCGCGGGGGCCGCGCGCTGCCGTCGATCGCGCTCGTCGTGCTGGTCGTCGTCCTCGCGGTGCCCGCGGGCTACAGCGACCGGCTCGCGACGATCGTGCACACCGAGGCCGACACCACCGGCTCCGCCGACGAGCGGTGGCAGACCATGATGACGGCCGTCCACCTGATCGCGGAGCGCCCGGTGCTCGGCTACGGCCTCGGCAACAACCTGCACGTCAGCGTCGACCGCGGCGGCCTCAGCCGGGAGGCGCACAACGCGTATCTCAAGCTCGGCGCCGAGCTGGGCGTGGCGGCGCTCGTCGTCTACGTGCTGTTCCTCTTCTCGTCCATCGGGGCCGCCCGCGCGGTGCGGAAGTTCTTCCGCGCCCGCGAGGACGGCTGGGAGCTCGGCCGCCTCGCCGGCGGGGTCGAGCTGGCGCTGATCGCCTTCGCGGTCGGCGCGTTCTTCTCGCCGGTGCCGTACCACTTCTACGCCTACTACCCGGCGGGTCTCGCGGTCGCGATCTTCGCGATCGCCGCCCGGGTGCCGGCGTCGCCCGCGCGGCGGAGGGCCGACTGACATGTGCGGCATCTACGGGGTCTACTACGCGGACCGCGCGCGGCCCGCGCTCGAGGACACGCTCATCGCGATGGGGGACGCGATCCGCCACCGCGGGCCGGACGAGTCCGGCCTGCTCGTCGACGGCGCCTTCGGGTTCGGGATGCAGCGGCTCAGCATCATCGACCTGAAGACCGGTCACCAGCCGATCGGCAACGAGGACGGTTCGGTCCAGGTCGTCTTCAACGGCGAGATCTACAACTACCGCGAGGTCGCGCGCGACCTCGTGGAGCGCGGCCACGTGCTCACCACCACCTCCGACACGGAAGTCATCGTGCACCTCTGGGAGGAGTACGGGCCCGAGTGCGTGAAGCACCTCAGCGGGATGTTCGGCATCGCCGTCTGGGACCGCAAGAGCCGCACGCTGTTCCTCGCGCGCGACCGCATGGGCATCAAGCCGCTCTACTACGCGGAGTCGGACGCGGGCGTGGTGTTCGGCTCGGAGCTCAAGGCGGTCCTCCGCGTGCCGGACGTCGCGCGCCGGGTGGACGGCGACGCCGTGCTCGCGTACCTGCGCTGGGGCTACGTCCCCGACCCGATGTCGATCCTCCAGGGCGTCCGGAAGCTCGCCCCCGGCCACACGCTGATCGTGCGCGACGGCCGCGTGGCGCACGGCCCCCGCCGGTACTGGGACCCGCTGCCGTTCTTCGCGGAGCCGCGGCTCGGCTCCGAGGACGCGCTCCTCGAGGAGCTGCGCTGGCGGCTCAGCGAGAGCGTGCGCAGCCACCTGGTGGCGGACGTGCCGCTCGGCGCGTTCCTCTCCGGCGGCGTCGACTCGACCGCGGTGGTCGCGCACATGGCCGCGGAGCACGGCGGCTCGCTGAAGACGTTCTCGATCGGCTTCGAGGAGGCGCCCTACGACGAGCGCCCGTACGCGCGGCTCGCCGCGCAGCACTTCGGGACCGACCACTACGAGCTGGTGGTGCGCCCCGACAGCGTCGACCGCATCCAGCGCATCGTGTCGTACTTCGACGAGCCGTTCTCGGATCCCTCGGCGATCCCGACCTACTTCGTGTCGGAGCTCGCGCGCCGCCACGTGAAAGTGGTGCTCTCCGGGGACGGCGGCGACGAGATCTTCGCGGGCTACGAGCGGTACGCGGTGGACTGGCGGCGCCGCCACGTCGGCGCGCTCCGCAAGCTCGGCGTCGCCCCGATCCTCGCCGCGGTGAGCGGGGCCCTGCCCGAGGGCACGCCGGGGAAGAACTTCCTGTACGACGCGACGCGGCCGCGCATCCGGCGGTACGTGGAAGGCGTCGCGCACTATTCGCCCGCGCACCTGGCCACGCTCGTGGCGGGCCCGGCGGCGGCCGCGCTCGCGCGCGCCCGCGACGACGCGTTCTCCCCGCTGATCGCGCGCGGCCGCGGCCTCGGCTACCCGGCGCGGCTGCAGTGCCTGGACATGGAGACCTACCTGCCGGGCGACATCCTGACGAAGGTCGACCGGATGAGCATGGCGCACTCGATCGAGTCGCGCGTGCCGCTGCTCGACCACACGCTGGTCGAGTTCGTGGCCGCGCTGCCCGCGCGGTTCACGCTGCGGCGCGGCGTGGGCAAGTACCTCTTCAAGCGCGCGCTCGCGGGCCTGGTGCCGCCGGCCATCCTCGCGCGGCCGAAGCAGGGCTTCGGCGTGCCGCTCACGTACTGGTTTCGCGAAGGGCTCGAGGAGTTCATCGCGGATCACCTGCTCGGGCCGGGCGCCCTGTCCGGCGAGTACGTGCGGCGCTCCGCGGTCGAGCGCCTCTTCGCGCTCTATCGCGGCACCGGGCGCGCCGGGTACCTCAACCAGCTGTGGACCATCCTGGTGCTCGAGCTGTGGCGCCGGGAGCTGGCGGGCGTGGCGGTGGCCGCGTGAGCCTGCGCGTCGCCCACGTCCTCGACTCCCTGAACCTCGGCGGCACCGAGACCCAGGGCGTGGCGCTCGTGCGCGCGCTCGCCGCGCGCGGCATCGAGAACCGGCTGGTGCATTTCCAGACGGGCCCGCTGCGCGAGCAGCTCGACGTGCCGAACGTGGTGGTGGACCGGCTCGACTGCGGCAGCTTCCTGCGGCCCGCGACCGTGCGGCTCGTGCGCCGGCTCGCCCGGGACCTGCGCGCCTTCCGCGCCGACGTCGTGCAGACCTACGGCTTCTACACGAACCTGCCGGGCCTGCTCGCGGGCCGGCTCGCGGGCGTGCCGGTCCTCGTCGCGAGCCGCCGCGGGCACGCGATCAACCTCACCCCGGCGCAGCGCCGGGTCGACCGCCTCGTGCGGCGGCTCGCGCACGTGACGGTCGTGAACGCCGAGGCCCTCCGGCGCACGCTGCAGGAGGAGGAAGGCCCGCGGCCGGTGGCCGTCATCCCGAACTGCGTGCTCGAGCGGGGGCCCGTGGTGCCGCTCGACCGCGTCACGGAGTCGGGCCCGGTCGTGGGCATGGTGGCGAACTTCCGCGCGCCGAAGGACCACCGCACCTTCCTGCGCGCCGCGCGGCTGGTCGTCGAGAAAGTCCCGACCGCGGAGTTCCGGATGATCGGGCGGGGGCCCGAGGAGCCCGCCATGCGCGAGCTCGCGGCGCACCTCGAGCTCGGCGCGCGCGTCCGTTTCCTCGGCGCGCTCGCCCCCGAGGCGGTGTGGGCCGCGGTCAACCGCTTCACCGTGAGCGTGCTCGCCTCGCACAGCGAGGGCATGCCGAACGCCGTGCTCGAGGCGATGCTCGCCGGGCGTCCGGTGGTCGCGACCGCCGTCGGCGGCGTCCCCGAGGTGGTGGAGGACGGCGTCACCGGGTATCTCGTGCGGCCCCGCGATGCGTCCGCGCTGGCGGCGCCGATCGCGCGGCTGCTCAAGGACCCGGCCATCGCCGTGCGCATGGGCGCGGCGGCGCGGGAGCGCGCGCGCACGCGGCACGGCGTCGACGCGATGGTCGAGAGCTTCCTGAGCCTCTGGCGGTCCTTCGGGGCGGGGGAGCGCGCGGCGTGACGCGCATCCTCCTCGTGGGCGCCTATCCGCCGCCCTACGGCGGGCTCTCCGTGCAGCTCGCGGCGCTGCGCGCGCGGCTCGCCGCGATGCCGGACGTGGACGTGCGCGTGCTCGACATCGGCGACCGCCGGCACGAGCGCCGCGCGGAGCGCATCGGCGTGGGCGGGCCGGTCGACTTCCTGGCGAAGGTGCACGCGCACGTCCGCCGCGGCTACACGGTGCACCTGCACACGAACGGGCACAACGCGAAGTCCTGGCTGACGGTGCTGGTGTGCGCGGCCGTGGCCGGCCGGCGCGCGGTGGTGAGCCTCGGGTCGGGCCGGATGCCGGCGTTCGTCGCGGGCGCACGGCGGGCGGTCCGGACGGTCGCGCGGCTCAGCGCGCGCCGCGCGGGCGCGTTCGTCGTCCGCAACGAGCCCGGGCGCGCCGCGCTCGTCAGCCTCGGCGCCGCGCCCGCGCGCGTGAGGATCCTGCCCGGGTTCTACGGCGTCAGCGACGCGGAGATCGGCCAGGCGCCGCCCGCGGTCGCGCGCTTCCGCCGCGCGCATCGGCCGCTGATCGGGATGGTGGCGACGCGCGGGCCCGAGTACGGCCTGGCGCTCCTGGTCGACGCCGCCGCCCGCCTGCGCGCCACGCAGCCGGAGCTCGGCGTGCTGCTCCTCGGGCCCGACGAGCTCGAGGGCGGCTGCCCGGACTGGGTGCTCTCGCTCGGGGAGCTCGAGCGCCCCGCGCTGCTCGCGGCGATGCGGCAGCTCGACGTCTTCGTGCGCCCGAGCTACTTCGACGGCGACGCGAGCTCGGTGCGCGAGGCGCTCGCGATGGGCGTGCGCGTGGTGGCGAGCGCGACCGACTTCCGGCCCGCGGGCACGCACCTGTTCGCCGTCGGGGACGCCGACGCGCTCGCCGGGACGATCGGCACGGCGCTCGTCGCGCCGCCGGCGCGCTCGGAGTGGTCGTCGCTCCCCGCGCTGCTCGCGCTGTACGACACGCTCGCACCGGCGGCGCCCGGCGTCCGCGCGCCGGCCGAACGCCCGGCGCCGGCGCCCGCGGTGCGTCCCGCGGTGACGGGGGAGCGCCACGTTGCGTAGCACGCTCGCGCGCCTGCGGACGATGTCGCGGGCGGAGGTCACGCACCGCCTGTCGCGCGAGGCGCGGCGCCGGCTCGGCGGGCGCTGGACGCCGGCCGCGCGCGACGACGCCTGGGTCACGCGCATGGTGGCGAGCGAGGCGTCGTACGCCGAGCTGCCGCGCTACCTCGCGCGTGTGCTCGGCGCGCGGCTCTACGGCCCCGACTGGACCCCGGCACAGCTCGCCGACGGCCTCCGCGCGGCCGGCGCCGGGGACCGCATCGTGAAAGAGGCGGACGCGCTGCGCGCGCACCAGTTCCGCGTGCTCGGCTACGGCGACCGTGACGCCGGGGCCACGATCGACTGGCACCGCGACCTCGTGAGCGGTGCCGTGTGGCCGCGCCGCTGGTGGGGCCGGATGACTCGCGGCCGCGCGCAGGGCTGGGACCCGAAGCTCGTGTGGGAGCCGAATCGCCACCAGCACCTGCTGGTCCTCGCCGCCGCCGCCGCGCTCACGGGTGACGAGGGCTACGCGGACGAGGCGCTGGAGCAGGTCGCGGGCTGGATCGAGCAGAACCCGACCGGCCTCGGCGTCCACTGGATCGAGGCGATGGAGCCCGCGCTCCGCGTGCTCACGTGGCTGTGGGCGCTCCCCCTGCTGCAGGACGCGCCGCGCTTCACGCCCGCGCTCGCCGCGTCGGTCCTGCGCGCGGTCGTGGCGCAGACGCGGCACGTGGCCGCGAACCTCTCGCTCTACACGAGCCCGAACACGCACCTGATCTGCGAAGCGCTCGCGCTGTTCGTGGCCGGCACCGTGCTCCCGGAGCTCGGGGCCGCCCGCGGCTGGCGCGAGCAGGGCCAGGCGATCCTCGAGCGCGAGATCGTGCTGCAGGTGGGCGACGACGGCGTCTACCGGGAGGCGTCGCTCTACTACCACGCCTACGCGGTGGAGTTCTATCTGCTCGCCGCCGTCGTCGCCGAGCGCAACGGCGTCGCGCTCGCGCCGGTGGTGCGCGCGCGCCTCGAGCGGATGCTGGAGGCGCTCGCGTGGCTGGCGCGGCCCGACGGCCGCCTGCCCAACGTCGGCGACGCCGACGGCGGCCGCGGGCTGCGCCTCGGCGCGCCCAGCCTCGCGCACGTCACCGAGCTGCTCGCGAGCGGCGCCGTGCTCTGCGGGCGGGGGGAGCTCCGCAGCGGGCCGACGCCGACCGGCGAGGAAGCGGCGTGGCTCTGGCCCGACGGCGTGCGCCGCGTCGAGCGCTTCGGCTGGGCGGCGCCGCCGCGCGGGGCCCGCCACTT
>Ga0194131_10009193_pt1 | contig 12574 bp, 11 predicted proteins | sample TA2KigO120mmetaG_FD_148631 | JGI IMG/M metagenome (GOLD analysis project Ga0194131, IMG submission 148631) | Freshwater microbial communities from Lake Tanganyika, Tanzania - TA2015053 Kigoma Offshore 120m | ecosystem: Environmental > Aquatic > Freshwater > Lake | place: Tanzania: Lake... | reverse complement strand
ACTTCAGTCTCTACACAATTTTGCAAATTCTGAGTCTGACTTTGTTCGAAAGAAGGCTGATTTTACAGGTACTTTCAGAGATTGAGCCCGCACCTGCTCAGCGGCCTATGAGCAAACAACTGAACCTATTCAACTTATAGTTGGACACTAGTGGGTGCAGTTTATTAATTTACGTCTCCTTACAGGCAAGCAAAGTAAAGGCGAAGCTCAGAGTCCCGGCTTTCGACTCTTTTCAGACTCACTTCCAGAAGGAGTCAAGGAGGCTCGTGTGGAAGAGCTTCGACGCTACTGAGCTACTGCAGCAAATCTTCGATGTGGTAGATCATTTCCTTGCGGCTGTAGGCGGCGATTTCGACGATGCCGGTGTCCATGCGAATGGCGTCTTCGGGGCAGGCTTCGACGCAGAAGCCGCAGAAGACGCAGACGCCGAGGTCGATATCGAACCGGGCGGGGTATTTTTCGATGTTGGGATCGGGGTGTTCGCCAGCCACGATGTAGATGCAGCGGGCCGGGCAGGCTGTTTCGCACATCATGCAAGCGACGCAGCGCGGAGAGCCGTCTTCGCGCTGGGTCAAGCGGTGGCGGCTGCGATAACGTGGGGAAAACGGCCGGCGCTCTTCGGGATATTGAAAGGTGACGGCTCCTTTCTCGATGCGCGTAAATCCGAGCTGGCGGGCCAGATGCTTCTTCATGTTGGAGAAGAAGTGCCCGCTGGTGAGCCACAGGCCCTTAAAGACCTCGGATAAATAAAGGCGCTCGGCAAAGTTCAGGTCGCGTCGGTTCATCGGATGGTGTTCGTTCTGCTGCAGGTCGTCAGATGGACTCTCTCTTTTGGGAGATCGAAAAGAAAGACCCTCTCTTGATCTCCCCCTTAAGCGCTTCGCAAGGGGAAGAAAGCGTCAATTCAACAACAAGATCACAACAGCGGTTGCCAACAAGTTCAAGATCGAAAGCGGGAAGATCATCTGCCAGCCCAAGCGCATGAGCTGATCGTAGCGGAAGCGCGGCAGCGTCCAGCGCACCAGCAGCATGAACCAGCAAAAGAAGAACACTTTGATTGCGTAAGCGATGACCTGGGTGATGGCAACGAGCCACTGAGGCCAGGCGAGCAAGGTTCCACCGGGCAGGTGCCAGCCATCGGCCATGAGATAGGGTACTTGCCAGCCGCCAAAGAACAGGGTTGTCACCAGGGCAGCAATGAGCACGGTCTCGACGAAGTCGGTCAGCATGAACAGGCCAAACTTCATGCTGCTGTATTCCACGAAAAAGCCGATGATCTCCGATTCGCCTTCCGGCAAGTCGAAGGGAACACGTTTAGTTTCAGCGATGCCCGCCACCAGGAAGAGAATGCAGCCCAGCGGCTGGACGATGACGCCCCATTTCGGCACAATCCCCCAGAGCAACTGGCCTTGTGCCCGCACGATTTGCTGCAAACTCATCGACTCGAAAATCATCAGCACGCCAAGAATGGTTGCGCCAATGGTGACTTCGTAGGAGAACATCTGCGAGCTGCCGCGCATGCCGCCCAGAAAGGCATAGTTATTGTTCGAAGCCCAGCCCGCCAGCACGACGCCATAGATCCCCAAAGACATTGCCGCAAAGATGTAGAGGATCCCCACGTTCAGATCGATGATCTGCAGAGGAATCTCACGTCCAAAGAGGTGGATCGTGTCGCCAAACGGTATGGCGGCAAAACCGATCAGAGCGAAAAATGCAGCCACAAAAGGCGCTAGACCGTGCAGAAACCGGTGGCCTTGCGCCGGGATGAAGTCTTCCTTGACGAACATCTTCAAGCCGTCGGCCAGAACTTGAAACAGGCCAAACATCCGGAACCCAAAAATAGAAGCGCGGTTCGCTCCAATTCGGTCTTGCATCACGGCGCTCTGTTTGCGTTCCATCCAGGTCAGGATGGCGGCAAGGTTCAGCACGCCGATAAGAACAGCGAGAACTTTAGCCAGCTCGATTCCGATGTTGACGATCATAGCAATCTGAACTTGCACGCCCTACCCACTGTAGTGAGTCCTGGCACCAAAGAACCCTGGGACAACACCACTCCGTCGCCGAGGGGAGCAGATTCCGGCTCGCGCGTCCGGCTTAGGCTGGCACCGGCTGAGTCTCCGGAAGCTTCATTCCCTCGCTTCCAATCTTTTCGTAGCTCAAACCTTCGAATTCGGTGACCGTCTGGGCCAACTCGACAAACACTTCTGCGGCCGATTCATAGCCGTAGTCGAATCCGGCAGTTTGCGCTAACTTGCAGATGACTCGCCAGGCAGGCAGCGAGTCACCCAGCGGTTCGATGCCCGCATGAATCCTTTGCACACGGCCTTCAAAGTTAGTGAACGTGCCGTTGACTTCCGCGTAGGTGGCGGCCGGCAACACCAGATTGGCGAGGCCGCTTGTCTCGTTTTCGTTGCTTCCTTGATAGATGACGTAGTCGAACTGGCCTAAGAATCGGCGCGCCGGTTCACTGCCGAGCTTTTTCACAAGGTCCTGCTCGCAAAGGTAGAGCAGGCCAAACGACTGTGTGCTGGCAGACTCGATGATCCGCTGCAGATCGAAACCTCCGCCGTCCAAGAGAATGGCCTCCGCGCCGCGCGTGTTGGGATTACGGTCAGCGCGCAACAGGAAATCGTCGTCACTGAGAGTGTTTTTATCGGGAATACGGAAATCGATCTGGTCGATGCCCAGGTCGACGCCAAAGAACTTGCGTGTAACGAACAAGTCTTCATTCGTCAGTTGCGGGGAAGCGACAATCACGATCGAGCCTGCGCCGCCCCTCTGTTTGGCTTCCCGAATCCGGCCTACGGCTCGTTCCGCAGCGGTGGACCAATCCAAGGGTTCGAGCTCGTCCCCCTGTTTTTCGAGCGGCTGGATGAGGCGGGATGGATCGTCGATGAATTTGTAGCCGTAGCGGCCAATGTCACAAATCCACCAGCGGTTGACCTCTTTGTTGAAGCGGGGCTTAAGCCGCATGACACGGCGTCCTTCGCCGTGGTGCGCGCGCTGGCGATTGGCTTCAACCGTGATGTTGCAACCCCGGCTGCAACCGTTGCAGACGGAGTCTGCTTTGCTGAGGTACCAAACGCGGCATTGAAAACGGAAGTCGCGGTCCGTTAAGGCGCCGACGGGGCAAATATCCACCACGTTGCCCGAATAGTTGTTGTCCAGCACCTGGTCAGGCAACAAGCGGATCTCCGACTGCCCGCCTCGGTTGAAAATGCCAATCTCGTGGCTGCGCGACACCTCGCGGACAAAGCGCACGCAGCGTGAGCACAGCACACAGCGCTCCGTATCCAGAATGACGTGCGGGCCGATGACTTCGGCTTTGTGACGCTTGATCTTGTTCTCGTTCATGCGGCTGTCGTGCAGCCCGAACTTCATGTAGTACTCCTGCAAATAGCATTCGCCCGCCTGGTCGCACACCGGGCAGTCCAGCGGATGGTTGATGAGCAGGAATTCCAACACGCCACTGACAGCCTCTTTCACTTTGGGTGACTGGGTCGTGACGACCATGCCATCGGTCACCCGCGTGTTGCAGGCAGGCTGCAGCTTCGGCATCTTCTCGATTTCCACCAGGCACATGCGGCAGGAGCCGGCAATGCTTAGTCCGGGGTGATAGCAGTAGCGTGGGATTTCGATGTTCAACTGCTCCGCCGCCTGAATGATTGTCGTACCTTCAGGCACAGTCAGAGATTTCTGGTTGATGGTGACAGTTGGCATGGTAACGAAGAATGGAGAGTGATGCAGCTTCGCATCCGAAGCGAAGCCACCTCGAAGCACCCGCTCCGCCCAACCCCCGCGGGACTTCAAGCAGCCAATGGGCAAGCAGCCGTGCTCTTTCGGAATCGGAGGCCTGAACTAAATCCGGACTGCCGGTTTCACGTCGCAGCACTTGTGCTGGACGTGATACTCGAACTCGTGCCGGAACTTCTGGATGTAGCTTCGCACCGGCATGGCTGCAGCATCCGCAAGCGGGCAAATGGTCGTGCCCATCATGTTGAAGGCGATGCTCAACACTTGGTCCAGTTCGGCCTGCCGGGCATCGCCCTCGTAAACGCGCTGCAGTGTCTTCTTGAGCCACGTCGTGCCTTCCCGGCAGGGAGTGCACTGCCCACAAGATTCGTGGGCATAGAACCTGGCGATGCGCAAGAGCGCTTTGACCATGCAGGTATCTTCGTTGATGACGACGACACCACCCGATCCCAGCAGCGAGCCGATCGCTGCGACAGAATCGAAGTCCATCTTTACATCGATCTCGTCGGCGGTCAAAATGGGGACCGAACTGCCCCCTGGAATCACCGCTTTCAACTTCCGGTCATCTTTCATACCGCCCGCGTAGTCGTAAATGATCGATCGCAGCGGTATGCCCATCGGCAGCTCGTAGGTGCCTGGCTTCTTCACGTGGCCACTGACGCAAAAGAGGCGCGTGCCGCCATTCTTCGGAGTGCCCAGCGCGGCATACCAATCGCCGCCGTTTTGGATGATGGAAACAACGGCTGCAAGAGTTTCGACGTTATTGACGCAAGTTGGGCAGCCGTAAAGCCCCGAGATTGCCGGAAATGGCGGCTTCAGTCGAGGCCAGCCCTTTTTGCCTTCGAGCGATTCGAGCAAGCCGGTCTCTTCCCCGCAGATGTAGGCGCCGGCTCCCCGGTGCAGGTAGACATCGAGGTTGTAGCCCGATCCCAAGATGTTCTTGCCTAGGAAGCCGTGGCGGTAGGCATCCTCGATCGCTTGCTTCAGGATCATCGCCTGATCGTAGTATTCGCCCCGAATGTAGAGGTAGCAGGTACTCGATCCGACGGCATAGCTGGAAATTGCGATTCCCTCGAGGAGTAAGAACGGGGTCTTCTCGATGATGACGCGATCCTTGCAAGTACCGGGCTCGCTCTCGTCCGAGTTCACCACCATGTACTTGGGCTTTTCGCTGTTCTTGGGAATGAAGCTCCACTTCATCCCCGTCGGAAACCCGGCGCCGCCGCGGCCGCGCAGACCGGACTTCTTGACCTCTTCGATCACCTGGTCTGGCTTCATCTCGAGGAGCACCTTTCGAAGCGCTTCATAGCCGCCCGTCTGGCGGTACTCCTCGACCGTCATCAGGTTTCGGTGCTGCACATGCGTTAGAAGAGCGAGTTCGGGCATAGCGTGTCGAAGTTGGGAAGCAGCCAAAGGCTTGATTGCCGCGGAACGGGACTGGCAGACAGCGAGCTCCGTCCAAACTAACGGTCAAGTTCTCCCGCGATCATGTTGATCGAGCCGAACGTTGGCACGATATCGGCCATCATGAAGCCTTCCAGCATCCTGTGCACGCCGGCCATCAAAGCAAAGCAGGGTGGGCGAACGCGGACCCGGTAAGGCCGGCCCGTTCCGTCGCTGACGACGTAGAATCCCAACTCTCCGTTTGCCCCTTCCACACAGGCATAGGCTTCGCCCTTGGGCGGCTGGATTCCATAGCCCTCCATGATCAGCATGAAGTGATTCATCAAGCCCTCGATGTTGCCGTAGGTATTGCTCTTGGCCGGTAGCACGGCGCGCTTGTCGGAGGCCACGACCTGCTTGTAGCGCGGATCCTGCAAGCCTTCGAGGTTGGGCGATAGCTGTACCAAAGTCTGCTTGACACCGCGCGTCTGTCCCATCTTGGCGCGGTCCACCATGTCACGGGCTTCAATGACGTTGCCACTGGCATCCACATTGACGGCCCCGCCAGGAAGCGTGGCCAGCGCTTGTTCGGCAATGCGAAGGCTCTGCTCCATTTCCTGCATGCGGACGTAGTACCGATCGAGATTGTCGCCGCGGGTACCTAACGGCACCTCGAACTTCAACCGGTTGTAAACGCCGTAGGGCTGGTCCCGGCGGACGTCGTAGTCGATCCCGACAGACCGTGCCACAGGCCCGGTGAATCCGTAGCCGATGGCGTCGGCCCGGCTTATCGTACCGACGCCTTTGGTGCGGTCGACAAAGATGCGATTCCGGGTCAGAAGCTTGTCCACCTCCACCAAGACTTTCCGCACTTCCTTGAAAACGCCGAGCGCCTTCTCTTTGAAACCGTCGGGCAGGTCACCGCTCACACCGCCCACCCGGCCGTAGGAAATCGTCAGCCGAGCACCCGTCACATCCTCCACAAGCTCCCAAAGGAATTCGCGCGCCTTGATCATGTAGAGGAAGACCGTCATTGCGCCTAATTCCATGGCGGACGCTGCCACGCAGGTGAGGTGGTCTGTCACACGTGAGATCTCGCCCATGATCACGCGGATGTACTCGCAGCGTTCGGTCACCTGAATACCGAGCAGCTTCTCCACTGCCATCACATAGCCAAAGTTGTTGATGAGCGGGGAGACGTAATTCAAGCGGTCGGTGTAGGGGACCGCTTGATTGTACCCCCCTTGCTCGCAGCTTTTTTCGAAGCCGCGATGGAGGTAACCGATCTCGATCTCGCATTTCTCCACCGTCTCGCCTTCCAGCTGCGTCACGATCCGAATCACACCATGCATGGCTGGGTGGGAAGGCCCAACGTTCAACAGCATGGCGCGCGGCGTGAGTTCCTTCGGCTGGCTGGGCTCGGTCGACGTGGTTTCGGTTTCGCTAGTCAATGAGGTTCTCGCCTTTGCTTGACTCGCGCCCGGTCAATTCCAGGACGCGCCGGATCAGTTTGCGAACCAGCGCTTTTTTCTGAGCAGGCGTCTTTTCTTTGACGCTGATCTTCGCACCCGCCATCATCTCGTGGCCGCCGGCAACGCCTAGATCGCCAACGGCTTTTCGAATGAGCGAACCGGCATCGTTGGTGCGATCGATCGTTCGTGCCGAAACGAGGATGCCTCCGTTGTAGCCGCCGAAACTGAATCCCCAGGCGATCTTCTCGAGCCTCATCAGCAGGTCTGCAACCTCGGCCACGATATCGGGATTACTGACCTGCTCGACATTGGCAATCACGACATCGTCGTGAATCACGCAATGTTCCAGGGCGCTGTGGATGATCTTGAAATGTTCCCGGCTGACTCGGGCGTTCTCGATGTTGGACAACAGCTTCTGGTCGACCCGAGGATACAAAAAATGTCGCAGCCGCGCTTCGATCTTGCCCACCTCGCGCGACAGTCCCTCGGTTTCACTCTTGATCGCGTAGAAGAGCGCTGTAGCCAGATTCGAATCGAAATCCAAGTTCGAGGCAATGAGGTATTCGGTGATGATCGATGCGGTAACGTTGTATTTCGGCTTGATTTCGCGGTACAGCACTCTTCGGCTGGCAGGCCGGTAGGGATGGTGATCGAAAACGATGCTCGGTATTCTTCCAGCGGGCAGCGAATTGTTCCCGGTCAGAGGTTGCGTGTCAACCAGCGCGACACATGGATAGTCCTGGAGCGAAATTCCGGACAGGGAGCGGATCCGGATGCCCAGGTGCTTCAGCATAGCTCGATTCTCGGCACGACCGATAATGCCAGAGTAGCCGATAAGCGACGGCTTCTTGGCGAGATTCTCAAGCAGAAACTGGAGGCCAACCGCACTGGCGATGGAGTCAGGATCCGGATTGTCGTGCATCAGGATGAGTACCTTCTCCTCATCCTTCACAACGCTGACCAACGAGTCCAGCTTTCGCTGTATTTCCGAGATGACCATATAACGACAGGAGCCGCTTCAAAAGCCAAAGCTACTCCCACTGAAACGCACCCTTTCGCCAGGCATAGACATAGCCCGCTCCCAGGACAAAGATGAAGATAAAGATGCTCCAGAACCCCGCCCAGCCCAACGCCTTGAACACGACCGCCCAGGGGAAAAGAAACACCACTTCGATATCGAAGAGGATGAACAACATGGCGATCAGGTAGAACCGCACGAAGAACCGGTCGGTAGGAAGCTGGAATGGCTGGAAGCCGCACTCGAATGGGGAATCTTTGACCTTCCCCCTTCTCTTGGGGCCGAGCACCGCGCTGAGGACGATGATGGCACCGACAGTGGCCGCCACAACCACAAACATGAGCAGCAACGGAAAGTAGTTCCTCATTGAGGAGCAGTGTGGGCCAGCCGGGAACTTGGGGGGGGGAATATCTGGAAAGAAAAACCACCATCCTGCCTATTCCCCGGCAAGATGGTGGTGATCTCAGCTGTTATTCGATTGTTCCAAGGACATGTTCGGTTCAACCCGATGGAGGTTGAGCCAACCGTTCAAGATCGTTCAAGATTTACCCTGCCGGAGGATTTTCATTCGGGAGACTCTGCGCCCCTTGGCCGTGAGCGACACGTCGTAGCCCACTCGAATCCCTTTGCGAATGTCGTCAGTCCAGCATCCCATCGTATCGACTTCGGGTAGGAAAAAGAAAATCTTCTCACCCTTGTCGTTCGTAATAAAACCGTAGCCCTTTTCGGGGAAGTAGTTGGTTACCTCCCCTTCCGGATACTTCAGCTTCATGTCCTTGAGAGCTTTGACAAATTCGGAGCCTTTCATCGCATCACTCCTTGTCGAAGCTCCCTCAGCGTCTAGGCGCGAGCCATAGAACCGGGAGCGTCCTGGCAGAGCAACACAGCCTCCTGCGCTTTGCTGCAAAAAAGAACCAACCAGAACCTAGAGGGCCTGCCCTCGCTGGAGCGACGCGGCAGAGGGCAAGTCCAAAAAATTACTACGCTTAGAAACAACAAGTTACACTACATACCGCGTCCAGAAGCTACTTGAATCACCGGGCTTCGTCAAGGAGTATTTCCTAAACGTAAGAATCAGCAAGGCTGCCATGCGGCTTGGGTTTGCTGTGCTGAAATCCAGTGAGGTGCCATGTCACACAGAATTATCGGTACGATCGCCGGCCAGCATGAGGTGAGCGAGATTGTTTTGCAGGGAGGGATGATTGAGGCCATCCGACGCGTTGAGCCAGAGTCGCTTGGAGCTTCTGGGAACCCTCACTTGCAGATTGCGTCAGCGTTCCTGGACATTCAGGTCAATGGATTCGCTGGAGTCGACTTCAATTCCCCTGGGCTTTCGGCCGACTCTTTCTGGCGTGTTGTGACGGAACTCCGCCAAAAAGGGGTTGCTTTCTTTTGCCCGACCATCATCACCCACGCCTTCGAACACATGGCAACCTGCTTGAGAGCCCTCGATACTGTTTGCCACAACGCTTCGGTGGGACCCTGTGTTCCCGCGATCCATTTGGAGGGACCCTGGATTTCACGTGAGAACGGCCCCCGGGGCGCTCATCCACTCGAACATGTGCGGAGCGCGAACTGGGATGAGTTTCTCCGGCTACAGGATGCAGCAGGCGGACGCATTCGTTTGGTGACGCTAGCTCCTGAAGTGTCGGGGGCAATGGCGACCATCGAAAGGTTGGTCGACTCTGGAATCGTCGTCGCAATCGGGCACACGGCCGCAAGCCCCGACACGATCCGGCAAGCCTTGCAGGCGGGTGCGAGGATGTCCACTCACCTTGGCAACGGCTCGCATCTGCAGCTGCCGCGGCACTCAAACTACGTCTGGGAACAACTGGCGGCCGACGACCTGTGCGCCAGCTTCATCGTCGATGGGCATCACCTTCCGCCCTCGGTTGTGAAATGCATGGTCCGGGCTAAAGGTGTGCATCGCAGCATTCTTGTCAGCGATGCGATCGCAGCGGCTGGCATGCCGCCTGGCCGTTATCGGCTGGGTGCGGTCGACCTCGTCGTGCAGCCCGATTATCGTGTGGAGCGGGCCGACAACGTCGGCGGCGGCATACTGGCTGGGTCTGCCATCGACCTGCTGCGTGGAGTCGAAAATGTCGTTCGCTTCGCAGGCGTGTCCCTCTCAGAAGCACTCGCTATGGCGTCAACCAATCCAGCTCGACTGATGGGCCTGGAAGATCGCCTCGGGTCTATCGAAACCTCTCGGGAGGCCAATCTAGTCGTCTTCGAATGGGACCCGGCTTCCAGCTCAATCCGATTGCATCAGACCATCGTGTCCGGCGAGGCTGTCTGTGCCCGATAGGCCGGAGCCCTTGCATTCAGTCGGTTGGGGCAGGAGGACCCGACGCAGCCGGGAATGGAGCCCGCTCGAACCCGGTGGCCGGACCCCAGTGCGGACCACTTGAAGCACGGCGCGTTTCGCTACAGACGAGATGGGTGTCGTTCATTCCCAGGGTAGAGGCTGACGAAGTTCCCCCTCGCTTTTCGGTGCCCCAAGGACCAGGGAGGGCACGGACTTTGGCGCGACCGTGCCGAGTCTCTGCGTTCAAATTGACCTGCTAAAATACGGGGCCTATAATTCTTCTCGCAATTCGACCTCTTAAGCTTCGCGGAGTTTACAAAGAGATGAGATCGAGACTTTTCCTGACGCTTTCGCTGTTGGCTGCCGGCGCGCAGCCGGTTGGCCCACAATGGGCGCAAACCCCCTCCCCGGGAAGCAGCGCCCCGGCATCCAAGAAAGAACTCGTAGTCGATGTCGACCTCGTCAACGTGGTTTTCTCTGTGCTCGACAAAAAGGGAAAGGCGATGGTGGACGTCAGTCAAAACGAAATCTCAATATCCGAAGACGACACCAAGCAGCGAATCACCAACTTCACGCGAGAGGCGGATGGTCCGCTGGCTTTGGCTTTGTTGATCGACACGAGCAACAGTATTCGCGCTCAATTCAAGGTGGAGCAGGAGGCCGCGATCGATTTCTTTCACACAACCATTCGCCGGCGGCTGGACAAAGCAATGCTGGTGAGTTTTGATTCGACCGTCGACGTACTGCAATCGTTCACCGATGACGCTGACCTGCTGACGAAGGCGGTACGCCGCCTCAAGACCGGCGGGGGCACGAAAATGTTCGATGCGATTCAGTTCGCCTGCCTGGAGCACCTCGGCAAAGAGAAAGGAGCGCGCCGGGTGCTGGTTCTCATCAGCGACGGTGACGACAACATGAGCTTCGAGGTGTTGAACTCAGCCATCGAGGCAGCCCAGCGAGCCTCAGTTGCCATTTACGCAATTAGCACGAATACGAGCGGCTTTTTTGGAATGTCGGCGCCGAAGAACGACAAGACTCTGAAGCGCCTGGCAGAGGAGACGGGAGGCAGAGCCTTTTTCCCAAGCAAGATCGACGAGATGGCCGTCAACTTCCAGGACATCAGCATCGAGCTAAGGAACCAATACTCTCTGGCTTACCGGCCGGAAAACCGTCGCCGGGATGGCAGCTTCCGGAGTATCAAGATCGATACAACCCGCAAGGACGCGAAGGTGTTTCATCGGAAAGGATACTTTGCTCCTGCCAGTTGATCGATGAGCCAGCTCAGCGGATCGATTTACCTCCAAAACCAGAAGCAGGCTGCAGCCAGCAAAGCGAGGAAGAGGAGAACGAAATACGGAAGCCAGTTTCTGGCAGAGGGTTGCTGGATTGTCAGGGTGGGCCACTTTCCCGCCGAATCGGACGCACTCGTTGCTGCAGAAACTGGGGATTCCGGAACCGTTTGCCGAAGCACCTCGTCCAGCTCGAACTCGCCGCCTTTGCCAGCACTCGCCACGGCCTCCTCTGTACCCTGGCCAGCCGACAGGCTTGGCTCGAACTCGAGAATGCTCTGCCCTCCCTGTTGGATCTCCAGTTCTAGTTGCCGGGCGAGGAATTCGTCTCGCCTCTGAGCTTCCTGGTGCAAGTCCGTTCGCACCGAGTCTAGTGCAGCATCAATCTCCTGACTGTCAATAGAAGGCATGAGTGACTGTCCAGACTCGACATGGGCCGTCTCCAGCACGGCAGGGCCGGTGGCAGGCTCGGCCGAAAGCCCCGGAACAGCCGGCGCCAAGCTTTCGAACAAGGAATCGACTCCCAGCGGGTCTCCCATGTCGGAAGCTGAGGAGCTTTCGGCAGCCGGGCGGCCGTCGCCCAGCCCCGCCAAACTGGCGATGCGCTGGCCGTCGCCCGCGAAGCTTCCGAGAACGCGGTCCGCACGGATTTCAGCAGCTGCCATTTGGGGATTGGCTTGTCGAGGAACTCGAACGCTCCACAGCCGTCGATCGCTTCTCGTTGGTACTTCTCGCCTTTGTAGATCGCCGAATACATGATGACAGGGCGAACGTCGAGCGCTTCACCTCGGGCTATCTTCTTGCACAGCTCGAATCCGTTGAGTTTCGGTAGAAGTGCCTCCGTCAGCACCAGGTCGGGCTTTGCCGCCTCAAAAACCGCCAGCGCCTGCTGCCCGTCGGAGGCCGTCAGAACAAGAAACCCCTCGCTCAGCAAGATCTGCCGCAGCGCCTCGCTGGGTTCCTGCTCGAAATCTGCAATAAGAATCGCTTTCTGCATCCTTCTCGTTCTATTTCTTGTTCCGGACTGGGCCTGGACTAATGTCGACAGCCGCCGTCCGCTGCAACTCCAGGCGAGGACTGTCTCATCTTACCGAAGCAACCTCGCCGGCCCTGCCGGCCGATTCGGGTGAACCTTCAGCCCTGTGATATGCTCTGCACGATTGATGCCGCGAGTCCGCGGTCTGCATTCGCAGATAAGACCTGAATGAAGCTATACATTGGGCCATAAGTAATTGCGAATAGATTCCGACTGTTGTATCCTGATGGCATGAAAGTCATCAAGCTGCAGGATGCGGAATCAGTCATAACGGGCCTCCAGCAGGAAATCCAACGTTCCCAGGAATCGCGCTAT
>Ga0194131_10009191_pt1 | contig 12575 bp, 10 predicted proteins | sample TA2KigO120mmetaG_FD_148631 | JGI IMG/M metagenome (GOLD analysis project Ga0194131, IMG submission 148631) | Freshwater microbial communities from Lake Tanganyika, Tanzania - TA2015053 Kigoma Offshore 120m | ecosystem: Environmental > Aquatic > Freshwater > Lake | place: Tanzania: Lake... | reverse complement strand
AACTGCAACCGCGGGCTTATTCTTACGAAGTCGAGAGTTCTGCGGGGGAAGAGATTTTTGCCCCTTGGTGAGAACCGAAAAAAGACTGGCTCGTCGTACATCGCAACGGGCTCGATTCGGCCATTTCGCGCTTGCCCGTCTGCTGCCGGCAGGCGACAATGCATGGGTAGCCTGCCTTGATCCCAACCGACTTCCTGGACAGCCCGGAGTCCCTCCACGCAGAACTCAAAGCTTAGAGATTCGCGGGTTTCAGAGGATACGCATGTTTCACCTTGGCCGCCAGTTGTCGCGAACGTGTTCCGGCATCAGCCGCCGCAGCTTTCTTCAGGTTGGCGGGTTGTCGCTCTTCGGGCTGAGTTTGCCGAAGGTGCTGGCGAGTCAGGCGGCGAGGCCGGCGGTAAATCGGCGCGACGTCAACTGCATTCTCTTGTGGATGGGCGGCGGGGCGTCGAACATCGACACCTTTGATATGAAGCCAAACGCCCCGGCCGAGGTTCGCGGCGAGTTCCAGCAGATCGCCAGCACCATTGCCGGCCTGCCGGTGTGCGAGCATCTGCCGCGCATGTCGCGGCACATGGACAAGGTCTGCATGGTTCGCTCGATCACGCACACGGAGAGCGGCGACCACGTGGCGGCCACGCATTACATGATGACCGGCTATCCACAACGGCCCGACCCTACCGGCCAGCCGGTGAACTCCGTCATTTATCCGGCGTTCGGCTCGGTGGTCGCCCGGCAAAAGGGTTGGCAGAATTCACTGCCGCCCTACACCGTGCTGGCCGGCAAAGGCACCGTGTACACCGGCGCCGGTTACATGGGCTCAGCCTACGATCCGCTCATGATCCGCGGCAACCCGAACGACCCGGCCTTCCGAGTGCAGGATGTGTCGATTCCGGCGTCCATAGGCCGGGACAGGACCATGCGCCGCCGCGGCATGCTGCAATCGCTCGATTCCTGGCGGCAGCAGGTGGAGCGCACGTCGTCCGGCCTGCTCGAGCGCGAGCAATTCTACGCCCAGGCCTTCGACCTGATCACATCGCCGGCCGCCCGGCGGGCGTTCGATCTGACGCAGGAATCGGCAGCCGTGCGCGATCGTTACGGCCGGACGCAATTCGGCCAGTCCGCCCTGCTGGCACGCCGGCTCATCGAGGCGGGTTGCCGGTTCGTGACGCTGTCCACGCATTACTGGGACACGCACCAGGACAACTTCCGCACGCTCCGGAACACCAACCTGCCGGAGCTGGACATGTACTGGTCGGCGCTGCTGGACGACCTGGCCGACCGCGGTCTGCTGGACACGACGCTGGTGGTGTGGGCGGGCGAGTTCGGCCGGACGCCGCGCGTCAACGGCGCCGCCGGCCGCGACCACTGGGCCTGGACCAATGCCATCGGCCTGAGCGGCGCCGGCACGCGCATGGGCAGCATCGTCGGCCAGACGGATCGCCTCTGCGAACGCCCCGTAGGCACCGGCCACAGCACCCACGACTTCGCCGCCACCATCTATCACATCCTCGGCATCGATTACCAACAGGAATACCGCACTCAGGACGGCCGCCCGCTTCTCGTCAACTATCATGGCCAGCCCATCGCCGAGGCGCTGGCGTAGACAAGTTCACTCGTGGTGATCGCTCGCCTTGCGCTTCGCGCAGCAAGGACCGTAGGTGACTTACCGACGTTTGGAGAAAGGCTGTGACTCTGTGATCTGCGTAGTCGCCGCAACGCGACACCCGGGCAACGAATTCCATTTCGCAGACCAGTCCGCAAGTCGTTGTCATTCCGCTGGTTGCATCAACGGCTCTCGCGCAGGATTCGTTGCCGGGGTGTAGAGACGGGGGTGGCAATGCAACGCATTCCTGCCTCGCTGAGCATGCTGATACAATTCAAACATCGTCAATCGTAATTCAACGAGCTCGGCGAATGTTCCCGGTGTTCTCGAAGCCCTGGTTGCTCATCTTGTTGTTGCTGGTGCCGGCGCTGATGTGGCAATGGCGGCGGCGCACGTGGGGGCAATTGCGCTTTTCCAGTTCGAAGCTGCAGGCGTTGCCGACCGGTCGTGGGCGCCGCGCGGTCCTCGTCGGCACGGGCTTGCGTGCCGCGGCGCTGGTCTTGCTCATTGTCGCGCTGGCCGGGCCGCGCTGGCCCGATCCGGGATCGCGCATCGCCACGCACGGCATCGCCATCGCCATGGTCGTGGATGTCTCGGGCAGCATGGCCAGCCAGGACTACAGGTGGAAAGGCGACCCCATCGGCCGGCTTGACGCAGTCAAGCATGCCTTCCGGCTGATGGTCGAGGGCGGCGTTGGGCCGGACGGCGAAGAGTTGCCGGGCCGGCCGGATGACCTGATCGAGCTGATTGCCTATGCCACGCGGCCGGAGACGGCCTGCCCGCTCACGCTCAATCACCACGTGCTGCTGAAGATCCTCGATGGGCAGCAACCGCGGACGCTCATCACCGAGGCGACGACCAACACGGGCGACGCCATCGCCTGGGCCGTCGAGAGCTTGCAGCGCGCCCCGGTTAAGCGCAAGGTGCTGGTGCTGCTGAGCGACGGCGAGCACAACGTGCCGTCGCCGGCGCTGAAGCCGCGGCAAGCCGCCCAGCTTGCCGGCAACCTCGGCATCCCCATCTACGCCATTCACGCCGGCAACGAGACGGGCGAGGACGGCAAGGCGTCCGAGGAGGCGGCCCGCGCCAGGCAATCGCTGGAGGATGTGGCCCGCATCTCCGGCGGCAAGTATTTTCAGGCCGGCGACACGAACTCGCTGCTCACCGCCTGCCAAGACATTGATCGCCTGGAGAAGGTGGAGATTCCTAGCTTTCACTATCGTCTCTACTATGAAGGGTTCGCCTGGTTCGCCCTGGCATCGCTGGCCGGCTGGCTGGCGCTGCACCTGCTGGAAAGCACGATGTGGCGGCGAGTGCCATGATGATGTCACTGGACCATGCCTGGGCCTTGTGGTTGCTGGCGCTGCTGCCGGCGGCGGTCGTGCTCGCGCTGCATGCCTTTCGGCGGCAACGGGCCGCGCTGACCTTGCTGGGCGACGCCGTGCGGCTGCAAGCGCTCGCGCGGATCGGCTGGCCGGCGCGGCGCTGGAAGGCCGCGCTGTTCATCGCCGGGCTCGCCCTGCTGGTCGCCGGCAGCGCCGGGCCGCGCTGGGGGGACGATCCGGACGCCGAATTGGCCCTGGCCGGCCGCGACATCGTCGTCGTCGTCGATCAGAGCCGCAGCATGCTGGCGGAGCAGCCCAGCCGGCAGGAGCGAGCGCGGCGGGCGCTTGACGATCTCGCCGATGCCTTGCAACGCTCGGGAGGCCATCGGCTGGCGCTGGTCATCTTCGCTGCCCAGCCGAAGCTGTTGTTCCCGTTGACCAGCGACCTCGACCACTTTCGCGCCGTGGTCGACAAGCTGGACGCCGACAACTTGCCGGCCGACATGAGGCCGGACGCGGACCGCGGACCGACCTCCGGCACGCGCATCGGCGCGGCACTGACGCTGGCCGTCGAGGCGCACGATCCGCGTTTCGCCGGCGCCCAGGACATCCTGCTGCTGTCCGACGGCGACGATCCCGGCGACGACGGCGAGTGGGCGCGTGGCTTGCACGCCGCCCGCCGCCAGAAGATTCCGGTGCACGTCGTCGGCCTCGGCGATCCGGACACGAGCTGGCCGATCCCGTTTCGCGGCGGCCGGCTGCGGCACGGCGACAAGGTCGTCACCACGCGCTTGCACGAGAAGCCGCTCGAAGAAATCGCCTCGCGCACGGACGGGACATACATCTCGGCACGTACGCAGGTGTTGCCGCTGGGCCGCTGGTTCCGAGATGTCATCGCGTCCCGGCAAGGAAGTCCGCGGCACACCGACGACGCCACCAGCCTGCGCTTGCTGCGGCCGCGTTACGGCTGGTTCCTGGCCGGCGCTCTTGTGCTGATCGCCGTCAGCATGTTGCTTCCGGAGCGCAAGGGAGCACGGCTGGTTTCACTACGCTGGACGAAAGCGGCAACCGCGGCGCTGGTCCTGATCCTCGTGTCGGCGGCGAAGGACGATGTCGATGATCTCGTGCGCCGCGCTGCCGCCGCCTATGACGGCAAGGACTACGATACCGCCGTGGCGCTGCTCACGCAGGCGGAGGAACACACTGTCGATCCTGGGTTGATCGCGTTCAACAAGGGGGCGGCGTTGTTTCGGCTGGGCCGTTACCGCGAGGCGGAGCTGCATTTCCGCCGCTGCCTGCAAGACACCGAGGCGCCGCTGCCACGCCTGGCCCGCGCCTGGTACGACCTGGGCAATTGCCTGGTCAAGCAGGCCGGCGTGGACGATGTCAAGAGCCTGGAAACCGCGCTCGGCTGCTATCGCGAGTGCGACAGGACTGCCGGCGACGATGTCAACCTGCGCGCCGACGCCCGTCACAACTTCGAGATCGCTCGCCTCCTCTGGCTGACGGCGCGGACGAAGTCACAGCAAAAAAACGAGCGGCCCGAGCCGCACGAGACCACAAATGACACGCCGCCGCCGAAAAAAGACAAGTCCACCGAAAAGAATGGCGACGATCCCGGCCTGTCGAAAGAAAAGAACAAGCTGGCCGCGCTCGGCAAGCTATCCGTGTTGCCGGACGTGGACCACCTGACGCCGCTGTCGCCTCAGGACACGATGTCGTTCCTGGAGCGGACACGGGCTCGCGTGCTGCAGGAGCGACGCGACTTCCGCCGGCAAGGAGCGATGCCGTCGGATCGAGTGAAGGACTGGTGATGATGGTCGATTACAACGAGCTTCTGGATCGCATACGCGGCTCTGGCCGCGAAATCTGGGTCGCCGGCCCGCAGCCGGCGCCGGCGCTGGCCGCGCTGGAACAGGCGCTCGGCGTCAAGCTGCCGCCGAGCTATCGCGACTTTGTCGTTCGCTTCGGCGCCCTGACGATGCAGGATTCCGCGGTCTCGGGCATCATGGATGAGGATGCCGTGAACGAGGGGTTCGGCTGGCTCTATGGCGATACGCTGCGCTGCCGCCAGGAATTCGGGCTGCCGGAGCATCTGCTCGTCGTCCAGCCGGACGAAGGGGCCCCATATTGCCTGGACACGCGTCGCCCGGATGCCAGTGGGGAGATGCCGGTCGTCTGCTACGAGCTGCATTCGGGCCATGAACGGAAGATTGCCGACGACTTCGCGAGCTGGCTGGAAAACTGGTTTTTTGACGGCGTGCAATGACAAGCTTACGAGAATGGTCATGGCCTGGGTTACGTTTCGCGCTTGCGCGGCGCCCCGCGAACGCGAAACGCGAGCACGCGGCGACCCTGTTCCTTCTGTTCGTGTGCACGCCCAGCGTTGCCCTCTGTCAAGACGGTGACGCGCCTTCCGTCGTCGGCCGGCCGCAGGATTTCAGCGGCATGGCGGGCGCCTACAAGATCGCGCTGCGGGCCGAGCCACAGGCGGTGCACGTCGAGGACCCGATCACGCTCGTCATCCGCATCACCGGCGACGGGCCGCCCGAGCACCAGCCGAAACGGGCCCTGCTGCGGCTCTTCCCCGCACGGATGCAGGACGACTTCATCATCCAGCCGCTTCCGGAAAAGGACCGACGACTGCCCGGGGAAAACGCCTGGGAGTTCGCCTACCGGCTGCAGCCGAAGCATGAGCGCGTCACCGCCATACCAGGGCTGAAGCTTGTCTACTATCGGCCGGCCTTCGGCAAGTACGTCACGACTTACGCATCAGGGATTGACATCAAGGTGACACCGCGGCCGCAAGTCCTGCCGCCGCCGGAAGTCGTCGCCCCGGTGACGGCGCCGCCGAGCTTCTACGAACTGGCGCCAATGGGGCAAGCCGGCGACAGGCGGCTCGATGGGCTGATCGTCGCGGCGGTGTTGCTGCTAACGCCGCCGTTGCTGGCCATCGGCTGGCGGCGCTGGAAGCACGGCAACGGCGTCCGCGTCGAGCAACAGAAGCGCAGCCAGGCGGCGCGGCACGCTTTGCGCGAGCTGGACGCGGTCAACGATCTGGAGACAGTCGTGGCCGTCGTCAACGCCTACCTGCGGCAACGGCTCAACGTGCCGATGGCGGAGCCCGCGCCGAGCGAGCTCGAGCGCATCCTGGCGCGCGGCGGGGTGAGCAAGGCGCTGCGCAGGCGCGTCGTCGAGTTCGCCCGGGCGTGCGATGCCTTGCGCTTCGCCGGCAACGCCTCACCAAATGGGACGCCTTCTCGCGAAGCGATGCAGCTCATCCAGGCACTGGAGGCGGAACCATGCCTGCGCTGAGCGTGGCCCTCACCGCCTTGCCTGTTCTTCTGGGCGCTTCCTTGGCGAGCGCCGAGGCGTCATTTCACGCCGGTGTCGCGTCTGGAGACCCGGCAGCAGCGCGCAAGCATTTCATCGCTGCCGGCAACGACTTCGATCAGCTATTGGCGCACCGACATCAACAGAGTCCAGCGCTCTACCGCAACCTCGGCAACGCGCGTTTCCTGGCCGGGCAGCTTCCGCAAGCGCTTGCCGCGTTTCGCCAGGGGCTGCTGCTGGCGCCGGACGATGCTGTGCTGCGCAAGAACCTTGAGTTCGCCCGAAGCCGGGTCGAGTATCCGCCGGGTGCCCGGCCGCCGGCCAATGTCTGGCCAAAATGGCTTTTTGCCAATCTTCTGCTGGGCGCGGCCTTGCTGGCGCACGCACTCGGCTGGCTGGCGTGGACGAAACGACGGCACGGCTGGATGTGGTTCGCCTTTGCGCTCGCCGCGCTGCTTGCCATTGCGTGGGGAGTCAAGAAAGTCCACGATCTGCGGAGCGACACGTTCGTCGTGATCGCCAAAGACGACGTACCCCTGCGCCGCGGCAACGGCGACGAATACCCGACTCCGCCGGATGCCCCCACGCTGGCCCGCGGCATGGAAGCGCGTCTGCTGTCACGCCGCGGCGACTGGCTGCAAATCCGTCTTTGCTCGGGACAGGTCGGCTGGGTGCAAAATCGAACCGCACTGGTAGAATGGAAAGCTGAACACTGAAAACTGAAAACTGACCAGGAGTCCGCCTTGTCCACCGATCGCATCAGCGAGTATCTTGCCCAGTTCAGCCAGGCGCGGATCCAGATCGTCGAGCAGTTGCGGCGGACGATCGTCGGGCAGAACGATGTCGTCGAGCAGATCCTCGCCGCAGTCTTCACGCGCGGCCATTGCCTGCTCGTCGGCGTGCCCGGACTAGCCAAGACGTTGATGGTGAGCTCCATCAGCCAGATTCTCGACGTGGCCTTCAAGCGCATTCAGTTCACGCCGGACCTCATGCCTTCCGACATCACCGGCACGACTATCCTGGACGAGCAGGAAGCCGGCAAGCGCGAGTTTCGCTTTGTTCGCGGCCCCGTGTTCACCAACATCCTGCTGGCAGACGAGATCAACCGCACGCCGCCCAAGACGCAAGCCGCGCTCCTGCAAGCGATGCAGGAGCGGCAGGTCTCCATCGGTCAGGAGACTTATAATTTGCCCGATCCGTTCTTCGTCATCGCCACGCAGAACCCCATCGAGCAGGAAGGGACGTACCCGCTGCCCGAGGCCCAGCTCGACCGCTTCATGTTCAACATCAAGGTGGACTATCCCGCTTACGACGAGGAGAAACGCATCCTTGACATGGCGACACGCGACGAGCCGGTGGAGATCACCAAGGTGCTGAGCGGCCGGGCCATCCTGAACATGCAAAAGCTGGTCCGCTCCGTGCCGGTGGGCGATTATGTGAAGGACTACGTGGCCCGGCTGGTGCGGGCCACCAGGCCGCGCGATCCCTCCGCGCCTGACTTCGTCAAGAAGATGGTCGACTGGGGCGCCGGCCCGCGCGCCGGCATCTTCCTCATCCAGGGGGGTAGGGCGACGGCGGCCATGGATGGCCGGTTCAGCGTCGCCGTCGACGACATCAAGAAGGTCGCCATCCCCGTCCTACGCCACCGCGTCAGCACGAACTTTCAGGCTCAGGCCGAGGGCAAAACCAGCGAGGACGTTATCGAGGAGCTTCTGAGGACCGTCGGCGACCCGGAGGTGGCCAAGTACGAGAAGCGGAAGAAATGACGAGCATGCATGAAGCTCGCTCGGCGGTTTCGCGCGCGATGTCTCGCGCGAAAACGCCAAGCGACGTTCAGTCACGCCTGTCTGGTGTCGCTGACTTGGCCGAGGGGTCCAACAACAATGTGGATCCGAGTGTTTTCAGCCACCGACGTGGAAATCCGGCCCGCCGACCTGCTCGAGTTCCTGCACCGGCACGGTCACGAGGTCGCTGCCCACTTTTGTGGCGACGACCAGGGCTGGTTCAGCGCCGAGTTGCAATTACCCGGCGAGGAGACGTCACTTGAAGTGCAGCGCTACCTCGTCAGCGAAAAGGGCATTCGTGACGAGCTGAATACCTGGGCGGCCTGGCTCGAAATGCAAACCAGCAATAAGCACCGTGATGACCTGATGCGGCGCGTCGTGCAGAGCCAGCAAGTCTTCACGATCTGCAGCCCGCCAGAGATTTGTGGAGACTCCGCAGCCGACGAAGTCTGCCGGCGGACATGCGCTTTTCTGGCTCAGGCCACGGCTGGCATCTATCAGATCGATGATCAGGGTTTCTTCGCAGCGGACGGAACGCATCTCGTGCCCGAGGCATAGGCGGCAGTCAAATCCCCATTTCCTGGTAGCTGCTGGCAATCTTCTGGATGGCGACGACGAAGGCGGCGGTGCGTATGTCGGGCACCTTGGGGTTGCCGTGCCAGACGTCGCGCATTTCCTGGTAAGCCTTGCGCATGGTGTCGTCGAGACCGGAGCGGATGTGGTCAATCTCATCAGCGCCGTACTTGACTTGCCGGGCCAGGTGCTCGGGGACCTTCTTGCCGGCGACGCTCTCGATGGCCTCGATGACATGGGCGCCGCGCACCTCCATCATGCGGCGATCCATGCGGCCGAATCGAATGTGCGACAGGTTCTTGATCCACTCGAAGTACGAAACCGTCACACCGCCGGCATTGAGGTAAAAGTCCGGGATGACGACCTTGCCGGCGTCGCTGAAGAACTTGTCCGCCTCGGAGGTGACGGGTCCGTTGGCGGCCTCGGCGATGAGCTTGGCACGGATGCGCGGTGCGTTGGCGATGGTGATCTGGTTCTCGGTGGCAGCCGGAATGAGGATGTCGCAGTCTTCTTCGAGGATGACCGAGCCGTTCTTCACAAAAGTCGCATCCGGAAAGCCGCAAACGCCCTGATGCTGCTTCTTGTAGGCGGCCACTTCCTCGACGATCAGGCCGCGTTCGGATACCAAAGCGCCGTCGCGCTCGATGATGCCGATGATGCGTGCACCGTCCTCCTCTTGCAAGAACTTGGCGGCATGGTAGCCGACATTGCCGAGCCCCTGGACGATGATACGCTTGCCGGCCAGGTCTCCCGTCAGGCCGGCGCGGGCGACGTCCTTGGGATTACGGAAAAACTCGCGCAGGCCGTACTGGACGCCGCGGCCAGTGGCCTCGACACGGCCGGCGATGCCGCCGGCGATCGGCGGCTTGCCGGTCACGCAGGCGATGGCGTCGATGTCGCTGGGATACATGCGGCGATACTCGTCGGCGATCCAGGCCATCTCGCGAGCCCCCGTGCCCATGTCCGGCGCCGGCACGTTCAGACTCGGGCTGATGAAGCCGCGCCGCGCCAGCTCGTTGGCGAAACGGCGAGTGATCTGCTCCAGTTCCTCCTCGTTGTACTCCTTGGGATTGATGCACAGGCCGCCCTTTGAGCCGCCGTAGGGGACGTCCATCAGAGCGCACTTGTAGGTCATGAGAGCGGCCAGCGCCTCCACCTCGTCCTGCCCGACCACCGGGGCGTAGCGGATGCCTCCCTTGGTGGGCAGGCGGTGTTCGCTGTGCACGCCGCGCCAGCCGGTGAACACCATGATCTTGCCGCGAATCTTGACGGGGAACCGCACCTGATAGACCCACAGGCAGCGCTTGATCAGCTCCGGCAAGCCCGGCGGCAAATCGAGCGTCGCCGCCGCCCGGTCAAACATCTTGTTGACGCTTTCCAGAAAGGAAACTTCCTTGTGCTCGGCGGTCGCGGCAGGCTTTCGAACCGCGCCGTCGCGGGAGACTTTTCGACTGAGCTTCTTCACCATGGTTTCGGTTCCATTGATCGGCACGGGCATTGAAAGACTACGAATGAGTTAGTTTAGCGGCAGTTGACACAGAGCGGAAGCCGACCTGCCAATCATATCACGATTCCTTTCCTGGTTATTGGTTGCCCGAGTCCAAAAAATGGGCACTCGGTGGCGCGCCGCGGAAGCATTCCGAGCCTGTGGTCACTTTTCAAAGACCAGCACGACGCGGAAGCCGATTTCTTCCGCGGAGAAGGGGAATGACCCGACCCTGACTGGAATCGACGCGCCGGGGCCAATGCGGGCCTGATCGGGCTTCAGGTCGTTGCCGAAGCTGAAGCGCGTGGTCGTCCCGGCCCGGCAGGCTATTCCCACTCGGCTTCGGTCGGCAAGCGATATGTCTTCGACTCCTTCTTGCTGAGCCAGCTGCAAAATGCAAGCGCGTCGTTCCAGGTCACGTCACGGACGGGGTGATCGTCGGCCACGACGAGACCAGGAGTTTTCCAGGTGGCTTTGGGGTCGCGAATGAACTCCTTCATTGGTGAATCCCACCGATACGAGCCGCCTGCCTTTTCCGCTGCAGTGACGTATTTGCTTTCGTCGACGAACGTCTTGAATTGTCCGACGGTCACTTCGTGAATGCCCATTCCGAACGACCGACTGATGCGCACGCGATGCGCCGGCGCCTCGCTTTCAATGGCATTGCGCTGCCACTCCTGGCCGGCGAGGTTCTCGAGAGCTTCTTTCACTTCCGCGGCGCTGGAGCCCATGACATACTCGCCGGCTGGGATGCGGGCCAGCTTCATGCCGATCGAGTTGGTGATCTGCGGCGGGCGGTATTCGCAGACGACGCGGAAGCCGATATTCCATTGTGTCCTTCCCGAAGGTACTGGATGTCGGTTGGCCGAACGACAAAAGCCGGACTCAAGGTCCCCGGCATAACAGGAACCTCCACGACACGAATGATCACTATTCTCGTCGAACAAGTCCGAGCACCATTCCCAGACATTTCCGTGAGTGTCATAAAGGCCCCAGCTATTGGACTTTTTTCGCCCAATTGGATGCGTCGATTCATTAACTCCAGGACCCGTCCAGCAATAGATCCCGGCTTGCTGCGGATCATCCCCAAAAGAATACGCGGTTTGAGTGCCGGCTCGGCATGCGTATTCCCATTCAGCTTCGGTTGGCAGCCGATAGATGCGGCCCATCTTCTTTTCTTCGGGTGCTTCGGACAACTTCTGGCAAAAGGAGATCGCCTCCAACCGCGTCAGCTGATCTACGGGATGATCTGGACCTCCACCGTTGGCTTTATTGAACCTTGATGGGTTCTTGCCGGTGACGATCTCGTACTGGGCTTGGGTTACCTCATGCTTACCCATGTAATATGGTTTTGTGATTGTAACTGAATGCTGTGGTCCTTCGTTTGCCTCCCGCCCCAGCTCGTTTTCTGGCGACCCCATCAGGAAGCGCCCCGGCGGAACAAACCGCAACTTCATGCCGATGGAGTTCTCGACCTCGACGGGCACGCCGAAGCGTTTCGCTTCGTCCTCCTGCTGCTGCTTTGCCTCCGGCGGCGGAGAGGGCGCGCGGTGGGCCATCGGCGAGGCGGAAGATGTACACCGTACCGTTGCCATTGGCGGTGGCGATGTGCCGGCCGTCGTGGGCGAAGGCGACGGCGTGCACCGGGCCGGGGAGTTGCCATTCGCGGACTGGTTTCAGCCCGGCGGCTTCCAAGACTTGCAACGTACCCGCGCCTGCCGTGGCCATCAGCTTATCGTCAGGGGAGAAAGATGCGCAGTTCCCGTTGAAGGCCCCGATCTCGCCACGAGCGCGCGTCCAGAGCTTGAAGCGCCCGGTGGATCCATAGAGAATTCTCTCGCCATCCGGGGAGAAACTGGCAACCTCAATGAACGCGTTGAAATTCGCGCGCCATTGTTGCAATTCCCGGCCGCTCTTGAGATCGAACAGGTGCATGCCATCGCCGTTGTCGCCAGCGACGCCCAAATGTCCCGATGGTGAAAACGCGACAGGACGGGCGACGGCGCTATTGAAGTTCACGTCCAGCGTTCGCAATTGCGTACCTTTGAGAGCATCCCACAGAACCACGCCGTTCTGCTCGCAGCCGGACAGCAATTGCAGGCCGTCGGGCGAGTAGGCCAGGCCGTTTACAAGCCCGATTGGCCCCTTAAAACGAAGGTAACCGTTCACAGGTCGGTCTAGCGTTTTCTACTCGGAGTGGGGTATCCTTGCAGCTGGCATGGATGCTTCTCCGTTTGTTTCCGAAGCTGATCTCGCCGCGACGCCGGCAGCGGTGCTGGCGCTGCTTCGGCACTTGACTGCTCGCGTCGCCAAACTCGAGGCGGAGTTGGCCAAGTTCAAGGGCGGGAAGGCAACGCCCGCGAATTCCTCGAAACCTCCTTCGACCACTCATCCGCACGACAAGCCGCCGTCGAGCAAGGCAAAATCGGGCCGACAACACGGCGGCCAACCCGGTCATGAAAAGCATG
>Ga0194131_10009186_pt1 | contig 12580 bp, 11 predicted proteins | sample TA2KigO120mmetaG_FD_148631 | JGI IMG/M metagenome (GOLD analysis project Ga0194131, IMG submission 148631) | Freshwater microbial communities from Lake Tanganyika, Tanzania - TA2015053 Kigoma Offshore 120m | ecosystem: Environmental > Aquatic > Freshwater > Lake | place: Tanzania: Lake... | reverse complement strand
AACGACAGACCATCCAACGCAGACGCTTGAACCACCGTGCGATCGCCGCTTAACATCAATCAACAGAGCCACTGGAGCCTCTCTTCCAAATAGGCCTGATCTGTCTCAAATGTTCTGACGACGGACAGTGTCGACCACTAACGCGCATTCTCGACGATCATCGCCGCGCCCTTCTCGGCGATCATGATGGTAGGGGCGTTGGTGTTGCCGGTGGTGAGCGTCGGCATCACCGAGGCGTCGATCACGCGCAGGCCCTCGAGGCCGCGCACACGCAGGCGCGAATCGACGACGGCAGTCGGGTCCTCGCCCATCTTGCAGGTGCCGACCGGGTGGTAGAGCGTGTTGCCGGAACGCCGCGCATAGGCGAGCAGGTCGGCATCGCTCTCCAGGCCGGGGCCGGGCTGGGTCTCGCCCAGGCTGTGCTGGGCGAGTGCCGCCTGGGCGAAGACGCGCCGCACATGGCGCGTGCCGGCGAGCAATGCCTGCTCGTCGGTGCGGGTCGCGAGATAGTTGGGCTTGATGGCTGGTCGCGCGAACGGATCGGCCGAGGTCGCCATGATGGTGCCGCGGCTGTCGGGCTTCACGACGCAGACCACGCAGCTCATGCCGGGCTGCTCGTCGAGCTCGCCGAACTTCAAGGGATGGGTGCTGCCCGGCGTGAACAGGAGCTGCAGGTCGGGCGAGACGAGACCCTCGCGGCTGTCGCAGAACACCTGGGCCGTGGTGACGCCGAAGGTGAGGGCGCCCTTGCCGGTGAAGGCAAAGCGCACGATCTCGGGCAGCACGCGTGGCAAGCGCGCGATCTCGTTCACCGTCGGCGTGCCCTGCACGCGGTGCACGATGCGGATCACGTAGTGGTCGATCAGGTTGGCGCCGACGCCCGGCAGATCGTGCACCACGGGAATGCCCAGCGACCGCAGGTGATCGGCCGGTCCGATGCCCGAGATCTGCAGGATGTGCGGCGAGTTGATGGCGCCACCCGAGACGATCACCTCGCGGTCGGCCCGCGCCTCGGTGAGACTGCCGCCACGCTGGAAGGTGACACCGACGCAGCGCTTGCCCTCGAAGATCAGCCGCCCGCCCTGCGCCTCGGTCTCGATCCGAAGATTGGGCCGCCGCCGCGCCTCGCGCAGGTAGGTCTGCGCCGTCGAGCCGCGCAGCCGGCCGCGCCGTGTCATCTGCGAGTAGCCGACGCCCGACCGCTGCTTGCCATTGAGGTCGGGGTTGAAGGGGAAGCCCGCCTGTTGCGCGGCTTCGACGAAGCGATGGGTGAGCGGCAGGATGGTGCGGTAGTCCTCGACCTTGAGCGGCCCACCCTGGCCGCGCTCGGCGGGATCGCCGCCCTGCACGTAGTGTTCGGACTTCTTGAAGTAGGGCAGCACGTCGTCCCAGCTCCAGCCGCGGCAGCCCATCTGCGCCCAGCCGTCGAAGTCGGCCGGCGCGCCACGCACATAGAGCATGCCGTTGATCGAGCTCGAGCCGCCCATGACGCGGCCGCGCGGCCATTCCATGCGCCGCTCGTTGGTGCCCTTCTCGGGCTCGGTCGTGTAGTTCCAGTTGACCAGCGGATTGCGGATCAGCGAGCGCATGCCGGCCGGGATGTGGATCATCGGATGCCAGTCGCTGGGGCCGGCTTCGAGCAGGATCACCGAGGCGCCCGTTTCCGACAGTCGAGACGCCACCGTACAGCCGGCCGAGCCGGCGCCCACCACCACGTAGTCCGCCCGCATGGCGTCTTCTCCCGATATCGCTCGACAACCTCCATCGCTTTCCCATACCAAGCAAGCAGATTGAAAGGATGGAGCAATGCGCGGTCGTCAGGTGTTCATGGAGACGTTGATCGCCCACGGCGTCGATCGCATCTTCGGCAATCCCGGCACGACCGAGAGCCCGTTGCTCGATTCGCTGCTCGACTACCCGCAGCTAAAATACATCGTGCACCTGCACGAAGGCGTAGCGGTCGGCGCGGCGAGCTTTTATGGCCAGGCGAGCGGCAAGACGGCGTTCGTGAACCTGCATGTCGCGCCGGGCCTCGGCAACGCGATCGGCATGATCTACGGCGCGCTCAAGAACAACACGCCGATGGTCGTGACGGCGGGCCAGCAGGACACGCGCATGCGCCTGCGCGATCCGGTGCTGGGCCACGATCTTGCGGCGATGGCCGCACCTGTCGTCAAATGGAGCGTGCAGGTCGAGAGCGCCGACGAGCTGGGACCGATCCTGCAGCGTGCCTTCAAGATCGCCAGCGATGCGCCGGCTGGGCCGGTGTTCGTGGCGCTGCCGATCAACGTCATGGAGCAGGAAACCGCGATTCCGCCGGGCCGACCGGCGACGCTGTTTGCCGCCAACCATCCCGATCCAGCCGGTATCGCGGCGATGGCCCGGCTGATCGTCGCCGCCAAGCACCCGACCATCGTGGCGGGTGACGAGGTAGCGCGGGCCGGCGCGTCCAAGTCGCTCGAGAAGCTGGTCGAGCAGATCGGCGCTTCGGTTTGGTTCGAAGGCCTGCGCGGCCGCAATTCCTTTCCGACCGATCATCCTGCCTATCGCGGCACGCTCGCCTTCGATGCGCCCGGTGTCGCCAAGCAGCTAGCCCACAACGACCTGGTGCTGTTGCTGGGCGGGCCGTTCTTCGAGGAGGTGTGGTACGGGCCGGGCTCGCCCTTCGCGGCGGGGTGCAAGGTGCTGCAGGTCGAGCCGGCGGCGCCGCGGCTGGCCTACAATTTCGCCGTCGATGCCGGCGTGATCGCCGACATCGATGCCGCCCTGCAGGCCTTGGGACAGGCGACAACCGGCATCAACCACACCGCGGTGCGCGCCCGCCTCGACTCGTTCGGAGCGCAGAAGCAGGCCGACGATGCCGCCCAGCAGGCACGCGTGCAGAAGGCGTGGGCGCGCACGCCGATCTCCATGCCGCGCGTCATGGCAGAGCTGCGCGCGGGCGCACCCGACGATGTGATCGTGGTCGACGAGACAGTTACGGCCAATCTCGACCTCTTCAAGACATTCACGTTCCAGGGGCCGGGCGACTACTACAGCGGCCGCGGCGGTGGTATCGGCCAGGGTGTGGCCGGCGCGCTCGGCGTGGCGGTGGCCGAGCCGAAGCGGCCGATCCTCTGTATTTCGGGCGACGGCTCGGCGATGTACTCCATCCAAGCGCTATGGACGGCGGCGCATCACGACCTGCCGATCGTGTTCGTGATCCTGGCCAATCGCGAGTACCGCGTGTTGAAGCATAACATCGACGCCTATCGCACGCGCTTCGATGTCAAATCCAACAAGCCCTACATGCACATGGACCTGAACGGACCGGCACTGGCCTTCGCCGAGCTGGCCAAAGGCATGGGCGTGGCCGGCGCGCGCCTCACCAAGGCCGAGGACATCTCGACCGCGGTCGCGGCCGCCTTCAAGTCCGGCAAGCCGCACCTGATCGAGATCGAGATCGAAGGGAAGCGGTGAAGCTGTCGTCTCGGGCGCAGCTCAGGGCAGCCTGTCGTTTCGCTCAGGACATCTACTTCTTCTTCCCACGCACCTTCTGCAATGCGCGCACCTTGGCCTGGTGGGTGCGTGCGGCGTTGGTCAACATGGGCAGGTCGTTGCCGGCCAGCACCAGCTTCATGCCCTTGCCGATATAGAGCTGCAGCAACTCCTCGCTGTAGGCGCCGCCCATGCCCGGCCACTTGCGGTGCTTTTTACAGGCGGCGATGACCTTGTCGACTGCCTCCTGGATCTTGGGATGGCCGGTCTCGCCGGGAATGCCCATCTCCATCGACAGATCGCTCGAGCCCATCAGCAGGCAGTCGATGCCGGGCACCGCGGCGATTGCCTCGGCGTTGCGCACCGCCTTTGGGGTCTCGATCATGACGGTGATCAGCGTGTTGTCGTTGCTGCGGCGGGTCATCTCGCCGAGCTTCATCGGTGCGTAGTCGAATTGCGCTTGGCCGCCGCCCACCGAGCGATGGCCCAGCGGCGGGTAGCGCAGCCGGTCGGCGATTTCGCGCGCTTCCTCGGCGGTGTCGACATGGGGAATGACGATGCCCAGCGCGCCGCCATCCAGCACGCGGGTCGCCATGGCAAGCTCGCCATAGGGCACGCGAACGATCGGGGCGATGCCGGAATCCTGCGCCGCTGTCGAGATCTCGCAGGCCGTCTCGATCGACATCGAGCCGTGCTCGAGGTCGAGGAACAGCCAGTCGAAGCCTGCCGCCTTCATCACCTTGATGATGTCGACGTTGCGGACCAGCCGCACGCCGATACCCAGCGCGAGCTGGTTGCGCTTCAGCCGCGCCTTGGCAGCGTTGATCGCATGAGCCATGCTTCCCCCTCCAGATGGACGTTCTTCAAGGCTAGTCGCCATGACCTTCCATGTCGAACGAATCGACCATGTCGTGCTGCGTTGCCGCGACCTTGGTGCCATGGTCCGCTTCTACGAGCAGGCGCTGGGCTTCCGCGTCGAGCGCACGCTCGATCGCATCGCCCTGGTCCAGATGCGGGCCGGCGCGTCGCTGCTCGACCTGATCGCGGCCGAGCGGCCGGATGGCGCCGGCAACATGGACCACCTCTGCTTCCGGATCGACCCCTTCGATCGTGACGCCATCGTCACGCGCCTGGCGCCGCTCGGCGTATCGGTCGGCGAAACCGTGCAGCGCTATGGCGCCGAAGGTGCGGGCCCGTCGATCTATTTTCATGATCCGGAAGGCAACCAGATCGAGTTGAAAGGCCCGTCGACCGGGCCGGCGGCGCATTAGCACTTGGCCGGTGCAGAGCTTGTGCTAGCTTCCAGGCGACGGGGAAAGAACGGCGCCCAAAAAAACGGCGCGTGTCGGGAGGACGACTGATGCGTTCATGTGTGGCTTTGATGGCCGGGACCCTGGCTGCCTTCGCTCTGGCGACGCCCGCCCTCGCTCAGAAGCAGGGCGGCATTCTCAAGTTTACGCACCGCGACAATCCGCCGAGCGCTTCGATTCACGAGGAAGCGACGATCTCGACGGTCATTCCCTTCATGCCCGTCTTCAACAATCTCGTGATGTTCGATCCGAAGGAGAAGTTCAATTCTCCCGACAAGATCGTGCCCGATCTCGCCGAGAATTGGTCGTGGAGCGCTGACAAGACGAAGCTCACCTTCAAGTTGCGTTCGGACGTGAAGTGGCACGATGGCAAGCCGTTCTCGGCCAACGACGTGAAGTGCACGTTCGATGCCCTGATCGGACAAGGCGACGAAAAGGTCAAGGACCTGATCCGCAAGAATCCTCGCAAAGTCTGGTACGACAACCTCAAGGAGATAACCGTCGGTTCGCCGACCGAGGTGACGTTCACGCTCGGCCGGCCGCAGCCGTCGTTGCTGTCGATGCTGGCCTCCGGCTATACGCCGGTCTATGCCTGTCACGTCGATGGCCGCACCTTGCGATCCAAGCCGATCGGCACCGGCCCGTTCATGGTCGTCGAGTTCAAGCGCAACGAATCGATCAAGCTGACGCGCAATCCCAACTACTGGAAGAAGGGTCAACCCTATCTCGACGGCATCGAGTTCAAGATCGTTCCCAACCGCAGCACGCGTGTGCTCGGTTTCGTCGCCGGCGAGTTCGACATGACGTTCGATTCGGACATCACCTTTCCGCTGCTGAAGGACGTCAAGGATCAGGCGCCTCATGCGGTATGCGAGGCTCGGCCGACCAACGTCCGATCCAACCTGATCGTCAACCGCGACAGGGAGCCGTTCGACAATCCGAAGATCCGCGAGGCGCTGGTGCTGGCGATCGACCGCAAGCCGTTCAGCGACATCCTGGCCCAGGGCAACGACCTGATCGGCGCCGCCATGCTGCCGGCGCCGGCTGGCGTCTGGGGCATGAAGCCGGAGGAATTGTCCAAGCTGCCCGGCTTCGGCCCGGATACGGCGAAGAATATCGCCGAAGCGCAGAGCATCATGAAGAGCCTGGGCTATGGCCCCGACAAGACGCTCAAGGTCAAGGTGGCGACACGCAACATCGCCATCTATCGCGATCCTGCGGTCATCCTGATCGACCAACTGAAGAAGATCTACGTCGACGGCGAACTCGATCCGATCGACACCACCGTCTGGTTCACCCGCGTCCAGCAGAAGAACTACCAGATCGGGCTAAACCTGACTGGCGCGGGCGTCGACGATCCGGACGTGATGTTCTTCGAGAACTTCCACAGCAGCTCGTCTCGCAACTACACCGGCTACAGCAATCCGGAAGTCGACAAGCTGATCGTCCAGCAGTCGAGCATCGAGGACAAGGCCGAGCGCATGAAGGTAGTGGCCCAGATCGAGGAGATGCTAACCAGGGATGCCGCCCGTCCGACCATTCTGCATGGCGTCGGCAACACCTGCTGGCAGCCGTTCGTGAAGGGGGTCGTGCTGCAGCACAACAGCATCTACAACAGCTGGCGGTTCGAGAACATCTGGTTGGAGAAGTAGCCGCAACCACTGGCCAGGGAAGGCGTTGATGGGAGCTTACCTGACGAGGCGCGTGCTGTTGATGGGGCTGACACTGCTCGGCATGTCGGTACTCATCTTCGTCATGCTGCGCCTCGTTCCGGGAGATATCGCCGACATCCTGGTCGACTCGGCGGGCATCGTCGATGTCGACGAGAAGGCCAGGATCGTCAAGGAACTCGGCCTCGACAAGCCGCTGTTCGAGCAATACCTGCATTGGCTGGGCGGCCTGTTTCAGGGTGACCTCGGCTTCGCCTACGTCTCTGAGCGGCCGGCGCTCGAGGAGATCGCTCCGCGCATTCCGGTCAGCGCCAAGCTTGCTTTGTTGGCACTGATCTACTCGGTGATCCTCGGTGTGCCGCTCGGCGTCATCAGTGCGGTGCGCCAGAACACCGGTCTCGACTACATGCTTCGCGTCGTCAGCCTCAGCGGCCTGTCATTGCCGTCTTTCTGGCTGGCGCTGTTGATCCTCATGGCCTCCGTTCAGTGGTTCGGAGTCATTCCGATCTATACCAACGAGCCGCGGAGTCTGGTCGACGAGATATTGCTGCTCAGCATCCCCGCCGCAGCGGTGGGCTTCCGCAGCTCTGCCCTGATCATGCGCTTGACGCGCTCCTCGATGCTCGAGGTCCTGCGCCAGGACTACATCCGTACCGCGCGCTCCAAGGGCGCGTCGCAGACCTCGGTGAACTACGAGCATGCGCTGCGCAACGCGCTGTTGCCGGTCGTCACCATCATCGGCATCGAGGCGGCGTTCCTGATCGGCGGCTTGATCGTCACCGAAACCGTGTTCAACATTCCCGGCGTCGCCCGCTTCCTGGTCGAGGCGATCCTATGGCGCGACTATCCGATCGTTCAGAACCTGGTGATGCTGATCGCCTTCATCACCGTGGTCGTGAACTTCCTGGTCGACATGGCCTACATGGCGCTCGACCCCCGTATCAAATACGCCGACTGAGGGGTCATGGCCATCCTCGACCATGATGCTGCACTTGCTCGCGCCGGAGCCAACGTCACCGGCCTGTGGAGCCAGGCCGCCTTTCTTGCCCGCCGCTATCCTCTGGGAGCGGTGGGCGGCTTGATCGTGGTCGCGTTCGTGCTGACCGCAGCCTTTGCCAACGTCATCGCGCCGGTCGATCCACTCAGCACCAACTCGCGCGCCTCCTTGGCCGCCCCCAGCAGCACCTTCTGGCTGGGCGCCGACTTCATGGGCCGCGACATGTTCAGCCGCATCGTCTACGGCGCGCGCATCTCGCTTGCCGTCGCCGTGGGTGCCACCGCTCTGGGCTTCTTGATCGGCATTGCCATAGGTCTCGCCAGCGGCTTTCTCGGCGGCTGGTTCGACCTCGCCACCCAGCGCCTCATGGATATCCTGCAAGCGCTGCCGTTGCTCGTGCTGGCGCTGGTCATGGCTGCCTCGCTCGGCCCCTCGCTCGAGAACACGATCATCGCCATCGCCGTGGCGCTGGTGCCCAACGTGGCGCGCGTCGTGCGGTCCAGCACGCTGTCGCTGCGCGAGCAGCCCTTCGTCGAAGCGGCGCGCGCCGTCGGCATGGGCGAGGTGCGCATCGCTGTGCGCCATGTCCTGCCCAACACGATGGCGCCGTTGATCGTGCTGGCGACGGCGCAGCTCGGTTCGGCGATCCTCACCGAGGCGTCGTTGTCGTTCCTCGGGCTGGGCATCCCCGAACCCTATCCGTCGTGGGGCCGCATGCTGTCTGAGTCCGCCGCCGAGTACGTCCGCACTGCGCCTTGGCTGGTGATCTTCCCCGGCGTCGCCATCAGCCTCACCGTGTTTGGCACCAATCTTCTCGGCGATGCGTTGCGAGACATCTTCGATCCTCGGGAGCGCACATGAGCGCTCTGCTCGAGGTCGAGGACCTCGGTACGTGGTTTTATACTCGACAAGGCATCGTCAAGGCCGTCGATGGGGTGGACTTCCAGGTCGCCGCGGGCGAGACCCTGGCGATCGTCGGCGAATCGGGCTGTGGCAAAAGCATGACTGCGCTGTCGTTGATGCGCCTGATCCCCGAACCGCCGGGGCGCATCGTGTCGGGGTCGGTGCGCCTCGCCGGCCGTGACCTGCTGCAGATCAGCGAAGAAGAGATGCGCGATGTGCGCGGCAACGAGATCTCGATGATCTTTCAAGAGCCGATGACGTCGCTCAACCCGGTCATGACCATCGGTAAGCAAATCGCCGAGGCATTGATCCTACATCGCGACATGGACAAGAAGGCCGCGCACCAGCGCGCGATCGAGATGCTCGGCCTGGTGCGCATTCCCGAGCCGGCGCAGCGCGCCAGGGAGTATCCGCACCAGCTCTCCGGCGGCATGCGCCAGCGTGCCATGATCGCCATGGCGCTCGCCTGCAATCCCAAAGTGCTGATCGCGGACGAGCCCACGACCGCGCTCGACGTCACCATCCAGGCGCAGATCTTGGAGCTGATCGTCGAACTGCAACGCGAGTTCAGCGCCGCCGTCATCCTGATCACGCACGATCTCGGCGTGGTTGCCGAGACGGCGCGGCGCGTCATCGTCATGTATGCCGGTCGCAAGGTCGAGGAGGCCGAGGTCGGTGAGCTCTTTGCCAGACCGATGCATCCCTACACGGTCGGCCTGCTCGCTTCGATCCCGCGGCTCGACCTGATGCGAGGCAAGGACCAGAGCATCGACTCGAGACTTCAGGAGATTCCAGGCATCGTGCCGCCCTTGTTCGACCTGCCGGAGGGCTGCGCCTTCGCGCCGCGCTGCAGCCGCGCCGACGACCGCTGCCGCAAGGAGCGCCCGGCCTACGAGCAGAAGAGCACGGGCCATTGGGCCGCCTGCTGGCACAGCAATGGCTGAAGCCAACATGCCCGTGGTCGAGGTCAAGGACCTCAAGAAGCACTTCCCGGTGCGCAAGGGCCTGCTGCGCCGCACCGTCGGCCATGTCTTTGCCGTCGACGGCATCAGCTTCACCATCGGTGTCGGCGAGACGCTGGGCCTGGTCGGCGAGAGCGGCTGCGGCAAGACCACGGCCGGCCGCGCCGTGCTGCGGCTGATCGAGCCGACCTCGGGCTCGGTGAAAGTCGGCGGCACCGAGATCACCGGACTCTCCAAGGCGGAGATGCGGCCTTACCGGGCGCAGATGCAGATCATCTTCCAAGATCCGTTCTCCTCGCTCAATCCGCGCATGACGGCGGGCGAGATCGTGGGCGAGCCGCTGCTGGTGCATGGCGTCGCTAGCCGCCGCGAGCGCGAGGCGCAGGTCGCCGCCCTGTTCGAACGTGTCGGGCTGCGGCCCGCGCAAATGACCAACTATCCGCACCAGTTCTCCGGCGGCCAGCGCCAGCGCATCGGCATCGCCCGTGCCCTGGCGCTGGGGCCCCGGCTGATCGTGGGCGATGAGCCGGTGTCGGCGCTCGACGTGTCGATCCAGGCACAGGTCATCAATCTGTTGCAGGACCTGCAGCGCGAGCGGCGGCTGTCCTATCTCTTCATTTCGCACAATCTGGCGGTGGTCGAGCACATCAGCCACCACATCGCCGTGATGTATCTCGGCCGCATCGTCGAGTATGCCGACACGCGCTCGATCTTCACGCGACCGCAGCATCCCTACACCGAGGCGCTGCTGTCGGCCGTGCCGGTGCCCGACCCCGCAATCCGCCGCCAGAAGCGCATCCTGCAGGGCGACGTGCCGAGCCCGGTCCGCCCGCCGCCCGGCTGCCATTTCCACACCCGCTGCCCCTATGCCGTCGCCCGCTGCAAGGTCGAAGCGCCGCCGCTGCGCGAAATCGCGCCGGGACACCAAGTCTCCTGCCATTTGAGGTGACCGGAGCGCCGCCCTGGCGGCTCGCGCTCCGTAGAGCATGAACGGGCGGGACGCCCGCACTGCGATGATGCTATGACTCCTTCGTTACGGAGGAAACCAGCGTCATGGCCGATTGGGACTATGTGATCGTGGGCGGTGGCTCGGCGGGCTGCGTTCTGGCGAACCGGTTGACCGAGGATGCCAATGTCAAGGTTCTGCTGCTGGAGGCGGGGCCGCCCGACAAGTCGATGTGGATCGACATCCCGGCCGGTTTCGTTCGGCTCCTGAACCACAAGGACTACAACTGGAATTTCGAGATGGAGGCCGAGCAGGGCATGGCGGGACGTCGCATTCCCTGTCCGCGCGGCCGCACGCTGGGTGGCTCGAGCTCGATCAACGGCATGCTCTATGTGCGCGGCCAGCCGCTCGACTACGATACCTGGGGCCAGCTCGGCAATCGTGGCTGGTCGTACTCGCAGATCCTGCCCTACTTCAAGAAGTCGGAAAATTTCGAGCGCGGCGGCGACGACAGCCGCGGCAAGGGCGGCCTGTTGAACGTCGCCGACATGCGCGACACCCATGAGCTTTGCGACGCCTTCATCGAGGCCGCGGCCGCCTGCGGCTATCCGAAAAACAAGGACTACAACAACGGCGACCAGGAGGGCTTCGGCTACTTCCAGGTGACGATGAAGGACGGCAAACGCCAGTCGACGGCGCGCGCCTTCCTCGACCCCGCGCGCAACCGACCCAATCTCAAGATCGAGACCGACGCGCTGGTGAGCAAGATCCTGGTCGATGGCAAGCGCGCGGTCGGCGTGGCCTACACTGTGCACGGCCAGGCGCGCGAGGCGCGAGTCGGCCGTGAGGTCATCGTGTCGTGCGGCGCCGTGCAGTCGCCGGGCGTGCTGGAGCATTCCGGCATCGGTCAGCCCGACCTGCTGCGCCGCTTCGGCATCGAGGTCAAGCACGAGCTGAAGGGCGTCGGCGAGAATTATGGCGATCACTTCGCGCCGCGCATGAACTGGCGCATCAAGCTGCCGATCACGCTCAACGAGCAGACGCGCGGGCTGGGCCTGGTCAAGGAGGTGCTGCGCTATTACACCACCGGCCACGGCGCGCTGGCGCTCACGGCGGGCATCGTCTACGGCTTCGTGCGCACGCGGCCGGGCCTCGACAGCCCCGACATGCAGTTCCACATGGCGCCGGCGAGCTACGATTCGGCGCAGACCCGCATGCTGGAGAAGGAACCCGGCATGACGGTGGCGATCGGACAGTGCCGGCCCGATTCGCGCGGCTCGATCCACATCAAGTCGGCGACGCCGGGTGTCGAGCCGGCCATCCGGCCGAACTTCCTGTCGGCACAGACCGACCGCGACGCCACGGTGGCGGGCATGCAGATCGCCCGCAAGATCGCCTCGCATCCGTCGCTGGAGAAATACGTCGCCTTCGAGAACAAGCCGGGCAAGGATGTGAACAGCTACGACGAATGGCTCGCCTTCGCGCGCGGCAACGGCCAGACGACCTACCACGTGATCGGCACCTGCAAGATGGGCAGCGACCCCATGGCGGTGGTCGACGATCGGCTGCGCGTGCATGGCATCGCCGGCCTGCGGGTCATCGATGCCTCGGTCATGCCGACCGTGCCTTCAGGCAACACCAACGCCCCCACGATCATGGTGGCGGAGAAGGGGGCGGATATAATCAAAGAGGATGCCAAGGCGGGGCTCAGGGCCGCCGCATAGTCAGGGAGGCCGCGGTGAAGCCGTTTGCGCCGTTCGTTGTCGTGGTCGGGCTGGCCCTCGCTGTCGCGGGTTGCACCAGCACGTCGTCCAATCCGCTGATGTCCAATCCGTTCGGCTACAAGCCGGAAAGCAAGGAAGACCTACTGGCCGAATCGGGCTTCAAGACGCTGTCGCTCAACACGCCGCAGAAAGTGGCGGCGTTCAAGACGCTGCCGCCACATCGCATCTCGCAGACCACCTTCAAGGGGCGTCCGGCCTGGGTCTATCCCGACCAGAACGTCTGCGGCTGCATCTATATCGGCGGCCAGCAGGCCTACAACACCTTCATCAAGAAGGGTCGGGCGCAGATGATCGACAGCCGCGTCAACCAGATGAACAAGTCCGACGATCCGTACAACCCGACGCAGATGAACGCCGAGATCTACTGGGACGATCCGTGGGACGATTCGGATGCCTACGGGCTCTACCTCAACTGACGTCTGGAGCGCGGCCCCCATAGGCGCTAACTTATGACGAAGCATGGGAATGCCCTTCGTTTGCGCTTGCGTCGAGGTGGCTCGAACAGCAAACGGGTAAGACGGCAAGCATTTG
>Ga0194131_10009184_pt1 | contig 12584 bp, 9 predicted proteins | sample TA2KigO120mmetaG_FD_148631 | JGI IMG/M metagenome (GOLD analysis project Ga0194131, IMG submission 148631) | Freshwater microbial communities from Lake Tanganyika, Tanzania - TA2015053 Kigoma Offshore 120m | ecosystem: Environmental > Aquatic > Freshwater > Lake | place: Tanzania: Lake... | reverse complement strand
GCTGCTCGAGACGATCGGCCATCGCGAGATGGAGGTGTTCGACCGGGCGATGGATCTGCGCATCACCCGCATCCGGCGCAAGATCGAGAAGGACCCCGCACACCCCGAGGCGATCCGCACGGTGCGCGGTGTCGGCTACATGTTCGTGCCGCCGAAAGATTGACCCGGCAATCCCCAGGGCTGGCCGCGGCCGACGCGAACAGACCTAGAACTTGTGTCAAGAAGATTAATTATATCAGGGGGTTATTTGCCCTCTTGCCGATCAGAACAAAATAGGTACATTGGCCTGACCCCCGGCGGACTTATCCGCATTGCCGCTCCCGACAGGGGCGTGGGAGAACGAGGAGACAGCCAATGTCCGCAGTTCTGAAAGTGGTCGAGAAAGACGGCATGGAAAGCAAGAACAAGGCGCTCGACGCCGCCCTGGCCCAGATCGAACGGGCGTTCGGCAAGGGCTCGATCATGCGCCTGGGCCAGCGCGAGGCGCTGGAGATCGAGGCGATCTCGACGGGCTCGCTCAGCCTCGACATCGCGCTCGGCATCGGCGGCCTGCCCAAGGGCCGCATCGTCGAGATCTACGGGCCCGAGAGCTCGGGCAAGACGACGCTCGCCTTGCACGTCGTGGCCGAGGCGCAGAAGAAGGGCGGCGCCTGCGCCTTCGTCGATGCCGAGCATGCACTCGATCCGGCCTATGCCAAGAAGCTCGGCGTCGACATCGACAATCTCCTGATCTCGCAGCCCGACGCCGGCGAGCAGGCGCTGGAGATCGCCGACACGCTGGTGCGCTCGGGTGCGATCGACGTGCTGGTGATCGACTCGGTGGCCGCCCTGGTGCCGCGCGCCGAGCTCGAGGGCGAGATGGGCGATGCGCTGCCCGGCCTGCAGGCCCGCCTGATGAGCCAGGCGCTGCGCAAGCTCACGGCGTCGATCTCAAAGTCCAACACCCTGGTGATCTTCATCAACCAGATCCGCATGAAGATCGGCGTCATGTTCGGCAGCCCCGAGACCACGACGGGCGGCAATGCGCTGAAATTCTACGCCTCGGTCCGCCTCGACATCCGCCGCATCGGCGCGCTCAAGGACAAGGAAGAGGTGATCGGCAACCACACCCGCGTGAAGGTGGTGAAGAACAAGGTGGCGCCGCCTTTCAAGGTGGTCGAGTTCGACATCATGTACGGCGAGGGCGTGAGCAAGACCGGCGAGCTGATCGATCTCGGCGAGAAGGCCGGCGTGGTCGAGAAGTCGGGCTCGTGGTTCTCCTACGACGGCCAGCGCATCGGCCAGGGCCGCGAGAACGCCAAGACCTTCCTCAAGGAACATCCCGAGGTCGCCCAGGCGATCGAGCACAAAGTCCGGGCCAATGCCGGCATCCTCGCCAACGCCCTGATGGACGCCGGCAAGGGGGACGACGAGGACGAAGAGTAGAGCGTTTCAGCGACAAGGATCCCCCTGTCTCCTGTCGCCGGGCCGGTGCTGTCCCCCCACGCGCAGCGCCGGCCCACTCTTTTTGCGCCCCTTGGGGCGCAAAAAGAGTGGGCCAAGCTATCGACTTGCCGACGAAAGCCGCGCCAAGAACCGTTGGACCCACTCGGGTCCAGCCCGCCTCGTCGCCGTGTGCCGCCGCCGGCGCGCCCAGGCCATCAGCATCGCCAGCGGAAACCAGTCGTCCTTGTCGTCCTGCAGGCCGCGGGCGGCCAGCGACACTTTGGGCACGGCGACCGGCGTCACGCCCTCCTGCGCGGCTCCGGCGCACAACGCGGCGGGCGAGGTCACGAGGTACTCGCGGCAGACCAGCGGCCGCTCGGGATGGATCGAGCAGCTTTCGTCCTCGAGGAACGGGCAGGGCAAGCCGAGCGCGAAGTAGGCCGCCGACAGCTCGCGGTCGCTGCGGCCCTGGCGATCGCCGAGGCCCGCCGCCTCGATCCTGCTTTCGGCGGCGGCAAAGCGCGCCTGCAAGCGCTCGCGCCGCTCGGCCGGCAGCGCTGCGATCGTCTGCACGAGCCGCTCGCCTTCGCTGCGCGACACCGGCACGAGCTGGCGGCAGCAGGCGCCGCAGCCCTTGCGGCAGGAGATCGTCTGGCCGCGCTCGGCCTCGGCGACCACTGCATTGACCAGCCCCTGCAATGCCGGCACGACCTCGGACGCCGCCACCGGCCCGCTCGGCACGGTGATCGGATGGACGATGCGCAGCGTCCCCACGGTGAGGCGCAAAGTTGCGGTAGATTGGGCCTGATCGGCCATTTTCCGATGGTTCCCCGTCCTGGACGACGGCGTCGGCCACACGCTAAAAGTTTCTCATGCAAAGCGTCAGCGACATCCGCCGCACCTTCCTAGAGTACTTCCGCCGCAACGGCCACGAGGTCGTGGCCTCGAGCCCGCTCGTGCCGCGCAACGATCCGACGCTGATGTTCACCAACGCCGGCATGGTGCAGTTCAAGAACGTCTTCACCGGCCTGGAGAAGCGGCCCTACAGCCGCGCCGCGACCTCGCAGAAATGCGTGCGCGCCGGCGGCAAGCACAACGATCTCGAGAATGTCGGCTACACGGCGCGCCATCACACCTTCTTCGAGATGCTGGGCAACTTCTCGTTCGGCGACTACTTCAAGGAGCGGGCGATCGAGCTCGCCTGGAACCTGATCACCAAGGAGTACGGCCTGCCGGCCGACCGCCTGCTGGTCACCGTGTTCAGCGAGGACGAGGAGGCGGCGGGCTACTGGCGCAAGATCTCGAGCTTCTCCGACAACAAGATCATCCGCATCCCGACCTCGGACAATTTTTGGGCGATGGGCGACACCGGTCCGTGCGGGCCGTGCTCGGAGATCTTCTTCGATCACGGCGATCGCATTCCGGGCGGTCCGCCGGGCAGCGCCGACGCCGACGGCGATCGCTTCATCGAGATCTGGAACCTGGTCTTCATGCAGTTCGAGCAGGTGACCAAGCAAGAGCGCATCGAGCTGCCCAAGCCCTCGATCGATACCGGCATGGGGCTGGAGCGCATCGCCGCGGTCCTGCAGGGCAAGCACGACAACTACGCCATCGACCTGTTCCGGACCCTGATCGAAGCGGTGGCGCACGAGACCGGCGCCGATCCCGACGGCCCGCAGGCCGCCTCGCACAAGGTGATCGCCGACCATCTGCGCACCACCGCTTTCCTGATCGCCGACGGCGTGCTGCCGTCCAACGAAGGCCGCGGCTACGTCTTGCGCCGCATCATGCGCCGCGCCATGCGCCATGCCCACATGCTGGGGACCGACCAGCCGGTGATCTTCAAGCTGGTGCCGGCGCTGGTCCACGAGATGGGCGACGCCTACCCCGAGCTGGTGCGCGCCCAGCCGCTGGTGACCGAGACGCTGAAGCTCGAAGAAGGCCGTTTCCGCAAGACGCTGGGCACCGGGCTAAAGCTGCTCGACGACGAGACGCGCGGCCTGGCGGCCGGCGGCACGCTCGCGGGCGATGTCGCTTTCAAGCTCTACGACACCTACGGCTTCCCGCTCGACCTCACCCAGGACGTGCTGCGCGCGCGCAGCATCGCGGTCGACACCGCGGGCTTCGACATGGCGATGGACGAGCAGCGCGCCAAGGCGCGCGCCGCCTGGGCGGGCTCCGGCGAGACCGCCGACCAGGCGATCTGGTTCGACGTCCGCCAGAAGGTCGGCGCCACCGAGTTCCTGGGCTACGACACCGAACGCGCCGAGGGCCAGATCACGGCGATCGTGCTCGACGGCAAGGAAGTGCCGGCGCTCGCCGCCGGCCAGACCGGCTGGATCGTGGTCAACCAGACGCCGTTCTATGCCGAATCGGGCGGCCAGGTCGGCGATACCGGCCGTTTCGTGGGCGCGCAGGGCGAGGCTGCGGTCGACGACGTGCAGAAGCGGGTCGGCGATCTGCATGCCCACCGCGCCACCGTCGGCAAGGGTGCGCTGAAGATCGGCGACGATCTGGTCATGACCATCGACCCGATCCGTCGCGCCCAGCTGCGCGCCCATCATTCGGCGACGCATCTCCTGCATGCCGCGCTGCGCCGCCAGCTTGGCGAGCACGTCACCCAGAAGGGCTCGCTGGTGGCGCCCGACCGGCTGCGCTTCGACGTCAGCCACACCAAGGCGATCTCGGCCGACGAGTTGCGCGCCATCGAGGACGAGGTCAACGCCCGCGTCCGCGCCAACTCCGCCGTCGAGACGCGACTGATGACGCCGGACGAGGCGATCGCCGAAGGCGCCATGGCGCTGTTCGGCGAGAAGTACGGCGACGAGGTGCGCGTGCTGTCGATGGGCGGCGCCGACGGCCAGAAATATTCCGTCGAGCTGTGCGGGGGCACCCATGCGCTGCGCACCGGCGACGTCGGCCTGTTCAAGATCGTGGGCGAGGGCGCGGTGTCGGCGGGCGTGCGCCGCATCGAGGCGCTGGCCGGTGCGGCGGCCGAGGCGCATGTGCGCCAGCAGGCGGCGCTGCTGGCCGACGCGGCGGCCGTCCTGAAGGTGCGGCCCGAGGATCTGCCGGCGCGCCTGCAGGCGCTGGTCGAGGGCCAGCGCAAAATCGAGCGCGAGCTGTCTGGTGCGCGCAAGGCCCTGGCGCTGGCCGGCGGCTCGAGTGGCGGAGCGGCGGCGCCGGCCGACGAGGTGCGCCAGGTCGGCAGCGTCAAGCTGATCGGCCGCGTGCTGACCGGCGTGCCGGGCAAGGACCTCAAGGGCATGGCCGACGAGTTCAAGAAGAAGCTGGGCTCGGGCGTGGTGGCGCTGATCGGCGTCGAGGACGGCAAGGCGTCGGCGGTGGTCGGCGTGACCGACGATCTGTCGAAGACCCTGAGCGCGGTCGAGCTGGTCAAGGCCGGCGTGGCGGCGCTGGGCGGCAAGGGCGGTGGCGGCCGGCCCGACATGGCGCAGGGCGGCGGTCCCGATGCGACCCGGGCGTCCGACGCGCTGAAGGCGATCGAGGCCGCCGTGGCAGGCGTCAAATGAGGGCGCTCGGCCTGTTCGTTGTCGCGGGCTTGCTGGTGCTGTCGGCGTGCGCGCCCAAGGAGTTCAGCAAGGAGGGCAAGAACACCGACCAGATGGCCAAGGACGAGGCGCAGTGCCGCGCCCAGGTCCGCTCGATCGCGCAGAACGAGCGCGGCATCGAAGACCAGCGGCGGGCGGTGTTCTCCGGCGAGCGCGAGCGCTACGGCTGGGGCGACCTGTACACGACCATGGACAACCAGGGTTACAAGAACAATCTCGACCGGCTGACGGCGCGCTGCATGGAGGCGCGCGGCTGGGCGCCCAAGAACGAGAACGCCTTGAGCAGCTGGTGGAACCGCGTGTCGACCTTCAATACGAGCAAGTAGTCGTTTCTAGAACGCTCGCGCGACGCGCAGGGCGGCGCGGGCGAAGAACTCGACGATGACGCCCGACAGCACCAGCACGAAGGCGTTCACTGGCATGGCGTAGCTGTGGCTGGGCAGGGCCGCCATCGCTTGCGCGAGGAACAGGGCCATGAAGGCCACCGCCACGCTCTCGATCGCCAAGCCCTGGACGAAGGCGATGCGGCGCCAGGCCCCGAGCGCCGTCGCTGCCGCGAGATGGCCAAGCCCGATCATGAGCACGATGCCGAACGGCGGCCCGGGATGGAGCGTCGGCGAGCCGAGCAGCATCCACGCCTTCGCCAGGTAGATGCGCAGCACTTCACCCGGATCCTCCAGCCAGCGCGTGATATAGAGCCGCCACATCAGGCGGAAATATTCGGGCGAGCAGAACACGACCGGCGGCGTGGCCTTGGCCGCGATCTCCTTGCCGTGCTCGTCGTCGTAGCGGATGTCCCACTTGTTGGGCACGAAGCCCAGGCCGAGATAGAGCGTGTGCGACAGGCCGTGCGTGGCCAATCGCTGGGCCGGCTGCATGTCGAAGGCGGCGTCGCGCGCCCCGCGACGGCGAGCGGCAGCACGGCGACGAGGCTCACCAGGCCGATATAGGCCCAATGCGGCGAGGTGCCCATCCAGCCGAGATACTGCAGCGGCCCCAGCCACAGCACGGTGAGCGAGGTGAGGTAGGCGCGTAGCGCGAACAGCAGGCCGGCCAGCGCCAGCAGGCCCAGCGTGTCGACCAGGGCGTTGAGCCGCGCCACCTCGGGCAGGGCGGCGCGGCGCTGGGTCGCCATCGACCACAGGTCGAGGATCAGGGCGTGGCCCGGATCGTCGGCGATGGCGCGCTCCGACATCGGCACCAGCTTGCCGTCCTCGCACAGCGCCAGCCAGGCGCCGCGCTGCGCGGCGCAGTCGGTGGTGTCGAGCCAGACGTTGGTCGCCTTCCAGTCCGCCGGCATGATGTCGGTGAGGTAGCCGTAGCGCTCGGCGTCCTGGTAGGTGTGTCGGAACTGTCCCAGCACCAGGACCAGCGCACAAAGAACGAAGACCAGCCCTCTCACGACTCCCCCTGGCGTGCGGCGCCGCCGCGCCGCACCATCTTCCAGCCAGATTCGCCGGTCAATCTGATGCCTTCGGTCGGGAGATCGCATGGTCGTGGCGCGTGTCCTTGTTTTCGCCCTGCTCGTGGCGGCGTGCGCTGTTCAGACCGGTCCGGATTTCGATCGCAGGCTGGGCGAGATGGGCGGCGGCGACGAACGCGCCTTGCTGGCCGCCATGGGTTGCATCCCCGACAACAGCTACCAGCTCGACGACGAAACCAGAATCCTGCAGTGGCGGTGGGACACCTCGTACATCGCCGGCGGCTGGGCGCCGGCCTATCGGCGCGTCGGCGGCCTGTGGGTGCCGATGGGTGGCTTCCCGCCGACGCTGGTGCGCCAAGGCTGCATCGTCGAATGGACCCTGTCGCGCGGGCGCACCCAGTCCTACCGCTGGCAGGGCAGCGGCTGCAGTGCCGCGCTGCTGCACGGCGCGCCGTAGCCCGACTACAGGAACGTGCCGTCGGGATCGCCGTTCAGCAGGATGCGGCCGACCGTCTCGAAATGCGCCTCGCGCGCCTGGATCTGCTGCGACAGCGTGTGCAGGTCGCGGAAGCGCCGCTCGAACGGCGTGCCGCGGAAGATCGCCGAGGTGCCGGCAGCCTTGTAGACCCAGTCGGCGGTCTTCTCGGCGGCGTGAATGGCCTGCGTGCAGCCGAGCCGCACCTTGACGCGGTCGGCGCTGCCGATCGGCGCCACGTTGTCGGCGCGGGCATGGACATCCTGCAGGATCTCGACCAGCCAGGCGCGCGCCGAGCCGATATCGGCCTCGCGGCGCGCCACGTCGGCCTGCACCGTCGGGCTGTCGGCCAGCCGTGTCATGTAGCGCGGCGTCTTGCCGGCGGCGAGCGCGATGAAGGCGTCGAGCATGGCCCGCGCGAGGCCGAGCGCCACCGCCGCCACGCCACAGGCATAGAGGCCCTGCATGGTGAAGGCATAGAGTGGGCCCCTGTCGCGGCGCAGGCTCGGGTCCTCGCGCGTGCCGGAGAAGGCTTCGGGCACGAATACGTCGCGGCAGGCATAGCCTTCCGATGCCGTGCCGCGCATGCCGAGCGTGTCCCAGTCGTGGATCGGCGTGGTCGCGCTCTTGGGCATCAGCACCGTGCGCACGGTCGGCCGGCCGAAGCGGTTGAGCCGCAGCGATCCGTCGGGCTCGACGACATGGCCGTGCGCGCCGATCCAGCTGGCCTGGCGGTAGCCCGACGAGAAATGCCACTGGCCGGTGACGCGATAGCCGCCGGGCGCCGCCGCGAGCTTGTGCTGGTTGGGCGGGCCCCAGGAGACGAGCCCGCGCGGGTCGCCGTAGATCGCTCGCGCCGCCTCGAGCGAGATGAACGGGGCGATCAGGGCCGAGCTGTTGGCGACGAACATGTTCCAGCCGAGCGAGCCGTCGTGCCGGGCGATCTCCTCGACCGCCGCGGTGTAGACCCAAGGCTCGACCTCTTCGCCGCCCAGCACGCGCGGCAGCAGCAGACGGAACAGCTTGGCGTCGTGCAGCGCCGTGAGCAGCGGCTCGGGAAAGTCCTGGGTCGCCTCGATCTCGTCGGCTGCAGCCTCGATCGCCGGCCCCAGCGCGCGGGCGCGGGTCACCGGATCGGGCTTGCGGGTCGACACGCCAACGACGTTCATGCCGAGGACGATTGGGCGCGCCTCGCCGCGCCCTTGTCAATGGAGTGCACGCGCTGCCGGGTCGCCCGCGCTCGCTGTGCGGGCACCGGCGATGTCCTACTCAGCGGCTGCCTTCAGCGCCGACGGACTGCGCCAGCGCGCAAGCAAGGCGGCCTGCTTGCGCTTGACCTTCTCGATGTTGGCTTCCTTGACGTGGCCATAGCCCTTGATGTCCTGGGCAGCACCGGCGAACTCGACGGCCAGCCCATGATTGGCCGCGTTGAGGCCGGCGAGCAGCTCGCCGATCAAGGTCTCGTACTCGCCGCTCAACGCCCGTTCGGTCTTGCGTTCGGCGGTGCGGCCGAACGGATCGAAGGCGGTGCCGCGCAGGAATTTCAGCCGGGCCAGCACCTTGAAGCCGCGAAGCATCCAGCTTCCGTAGGCCTGCTTGAGAAGGTGGCCGGTCTTGCCATCGCGCTCGGCAAGCAGAGGCGGGGCGAGGTGGAATTTTAGCCGATAGTCGCCTTCGAACTGGCGCGCGACCTCGGCCTGGAAGTCGGTCTCGGCGTAGAGCCGTGCCACCTCGTACTCGTCCTTGTAGGCGAGCAGCTTGGCGAAGCTGCGCGCCACGGCCTCGGCCAATCCACTTTGACCGATGGCTTGCTCGGCGGTGCGCACTCTGTCGACCAGCGCCGTGTAGCGACCGGCGAGGTCGGCGTTCTGGTAGGCCGTGAGGTGGCGCACGCGAGAGGCCACGATCTCGTCCAGGGTTTGGGGCTGCCGGGGGAAGGCGACGACGGTAGCCGGCGGGCCGACGATCCGCTCGACCGCCGTCCAGTCGTGCGCGGCGCGGCGGCCCCAGCGGAACGACGCGGTGTTCATGGCGACGGCGGCGCCGTTCAGCTCGATGGCGCGCTCGATCGCCTCGTGCCCGATCGGCACCAGGCCCTTCTGGTAGGCATAGCCCAGCATGAACATGTTGGTGGCGATCGAATCGCCCATCAGGCCGGTGGCGAGCGCGCTGGCCTCGCGGAAATCGCAAGCCTCGCCGCCGGCCGCCGCCTCGATCGCCAGGCGCAAGGTATGGGCGGGGAAGGCAAGGTCGGGTCGGCGCGCGAAGTCGCCGGTGATGGTCTCGTGGGTGTTGATGACGGCGCGCGACTGACCGGGCTCGAGCCGCGCCAGGGCATCGGCGCTGGCACTCACCACCAGGTCGCAGCCGAGCAGCAGATCGGCGCCGCCCGCGCCCAGCCGCACGGCGTGCAGCGCTTCGGGTGAAGCGCCGATGCGGACATGGCTGATCACCGCGCCGCCCTTCTGCGCCATGCCGAGCTGGTCGAGCACGCTCGCACCCTTGCCTTCGATATGGGCCGCCATGCCCATGATGGCGCCGACCGTGACGACGCCGGTGCCGCCGACGCCGGTGATCAGAACGCCATAGGGCTTGTCGGTGATCGCCGGCACGGTGGGCGCGGGCGGCAATGGCAACTCCGGCGGCGTCGACGCCGCAGCGGCATCGGCCTTGCCCTTGCGCAGCCTGCCGCCTTCGATGGTGACGAAGCTCGGGCAGAAGCCGGCGAGACAGGAGAAGTCCTTGTTGCACGACGACTGGTCGATCGCCCGTTTGGTGCCGAACTCGGTCTCGACCGGCACGACGGACAGGCAATTGGACTGCGCCGAACAGTCGCCGCAGCCCTCGCACACGGCTTGGTTGATGAAGACGCGCCGCGCCGGGTCGGGGAAAGTGCCGCGCTTGCGTCGGCGGCGCTTCTCGGCCGCGCAGGTCTGGTCGTAAATCAGCACCGACACGCCCTTCCAGCCGCGCAAGTCCCTCTGCACGTCGTCGAGCTCGCTGCGGTGATGGAAGGTGACGCCGGGCGCCCACTCGGTGCCGACCGGATATTTGTGCGGCTCGTCGCTCACCAGCGCGATGCGCCGCACGCCCTCGGCATGGACCTGCTGGCTGATCGTCCACGGCCGCACATTGCCGTCGTGCGGCTGACCGCCGGTCATGGCGACGGCGTCGTTGTAGAGGATCTTGTAGGTGATGGGGGTGCCGGTCGCGACGGCATGGCGGATCGCAAGATAGCCGGAGTGGAAGTAGGTGCCGTCGCCCAGATTCTGGAACACATGCGGCATGTCGGAGAAGTGATGTGCGCCGACCCATGTCGCGCCCTCGGCGCCCATGTGGGTGAAGGTCTTGGTGTTGCGCTCCATGTTGATGGCGAGCGTGTGGCAGCCGATGCCGGCCATCGCCATCGAGCCGTCCGGCACCTTGGTCGAGGAGTTGTGCGGGCAGCCGGAGCAGAAGTAGGGCACGCGGGCAAGTCCGGCTTCGTTGCGCACCTGCCGGCCGGCGCGGCGCTGCAGCGCCTCGAAGCGCTGCTTGGCGCGTGCGCCGAGCGAATCGAGCCCGAGCCGCACCACCAGGGCGGTCGCGATCTCGAACGGCGTCAGCTCGCCGTCGCTCTTGAGCAGCGGCCGGCCGCGCTCGTCGGTCTTGCCGACGACCAGCGGCCGTCGGTCGGCCGGCGCGTTGAACAGGGCATCCTTGACCTGCTGCTCGATCAGCGGCCGCTTCTCCTCGACCACCAAAAGCTCGCGCTTGCCCTGGACGAAGGCTGCGATGCCTTCGCTTTCCAGCGGCCAGACCATCGCCACCTTGTAGATCGCGAGGCCCATACGCTCGGCCTCCGCCTCGTCGATGCCGAGCTCGTCGAGCGCCTGCCGCACGTCGAGGTAGGACTTGCCGACCGTCACGATGCCGAAGCGCGCGTCGGGCCGGCCCATCGCCAGCCGGTCGAGTCGGTTGGCGCGCCAGTAGGCGAGGGCGGCCGGTTGCTTGACCGTGAAGACGCGGCGCTCCTGGCCGACCCAGTCGTCGGGCCAGCGGATATGCACGCCGTCGGGCGGCGGGGCGAAGTCGGTCGGCGTCCTGATTTCGATGCGATGCGGATCGATATGCACCGAAGCCGACGAATCGACGGTCTCGCTCAGCACCTTGAAGCCGACCCACAGGCCCGAGTAGCGCGACAGCGCGAAGGCGTGCAGGCCGAGGTCGAGATACTCCTGGACGGAGGCGGCATGGATCACCGGAATGCCGGCGGCGATCAGCGCCGGCTCGCTCTGGTGCGCCGTGGTCGACGACTTGGCCATGTGATCGTCGCCGGCCAGTGCCACGATGCCGCCGTGGCGCGCCGTGCCGGCGTAGTTGGCATGCTTCAGCACGTCGCCCGAGCGGTCGACGCCCGGCCCTTTGCCGTACCAGATGCCGAACACGCCATCGTAGCGCGCGCCGGGGTAGAGGTGGATCTGCTGCGTGCCCCACAGGGCCGTGGCGGCAAGGTCCTCGTTGGTGCCGGGCTGGAATTCGATGTGGCTCTGCTTGATGAAGCGCTTGGCTTGCCACAGCGCCTGGTCGAAGCCGCCCAAAGGCGAGCCGCGGTAGCCGGAGATGTAGCCCGCTGTGTCGAGCCCGGCCGCCTGGTCGCGCTGGCGTTGCATCATCGGCAGGCGGACCAGCGCCTGCGTGCCGGTCAGGTAGATGCGTCCGCTGTCCAGGACGTACTTGTCGTCCAGGGTCACCGCATGGGCCATGGCCCCCTCCCTGACTGTCATGCCGCAACGGTAACGACAGATGCGCGGCGCATGCAATCAGGAACGCCGGTGCAGCGGAATAAAGACGTTTTGCACGCTGCGACGGTGGTTTGCCGGGTGCGGCGTTTCACGGTTTCGTCGGCGAATGAAACGTTGTAAGCGTGCGGCCCGTTCGCTTTCGCCCAGCGTTTTCGTCACGCAGACCAACTCATGACCGTCCTCGTCACCGGCGCCGCGGGTTTCATCGGCAGCCACATCGCGCGCGCTCTACTGGCGCGCGGTGAGACGGTATTGGGCGTCGACAATTTCAGCCCCTACTACGATCCCGTCCTGAAGTTCGCGCGCCTGAAGCCCTTGCGAGAAGAACGGTCTTTCACCTTCCTCGAGGCCGACATCGCCGATCGCGAGGCCATGCTGGCGTTGGCCGACCGACACGCCATCGATCGCATCGTCCACCTTGCCGCCCAGCCGGGCGTGCGCCACTCGCTGGTCGATCCATTCGTCTACGTCCAGGCCAACGTCATGGGCCACCTGGTCATGCTCGAACTGACGCGGCGGCTGAAGGACCTGAAGCACTTCGTCTATGCCTCGTCTTCGTCGGTCTACGGCGCCAACCGCAAGCAGCCCTTCGCCGTCGCCGATCGGGTCGACCGGCCAGTATCGCTCTACGCCGCCACCAAGCGGGCCGATGAGCTGATGACCGAAGCCTACGTGCACCAATTCGGCTTGCGCGCCAGCGGCCTGCGCTACTTCACCGTCTACGGTCCGTGGGGCCGACCCGACATGTCGCCCTATATCTTCGCCAAGGCGATCCACGGGGGGCGGCCGATCACGCTGTTCCACGGCGGCGCGGTGAAACGCGACTACAGCTACATCGACGATATCGTCGCCGGCACGCTGGTCGTGCTCGACAAACCCGCCGTGGCGCCCGGCCATAGGCTCTA
>Ga0194131_10009181_pt1 | contig 12588 bp, 7 predicted proteins | sample TA2KigO120mmetaG_FD_148631 | JGI IMG/M metagenome (GOLD analysis project Ga0194131, IMG submission 148631) | Freshwater microbial communities from Lake Tanganyika, Tanzania - TA2015053 Kigoma Offshore 120m | ecosystem: Environmental > Aquatic > Freshwater > Lake | place: Tanzania: Lake... | reverse complement strand
TCCACCAGCTTGTAGGGGAGGGTCGCCGGGTCGTCGGTGAAGGCGAGCCAGAACTCGTTGTTGCCGTCGCCGCCCTGGTAAGTCGCCTGGCCGTTGTTGACGACGATGCCCGCCTTGGCCTCGCCGATCAGCGCCAGTTCGCCGTTCACCTCGGCGGTGTGGCCGGCGAAGCGCTTCAGCTGCCGCGGGTCCTTGAGGAAGACGGCGTAGACCTGCGCGCGGGCAGGGGCGGCGAGCAGCAGGGCGAGCAGCGGCAGCCGCAGCGCGAGCAGGAGCGGGGCGCGGACGAGCGTCGTGGAGCGAAACATCATTGTGCGTCCCATCGGGAGGCGCGACCCGGAGGAGCAGGCGCCCGAGCGTAGCGCGCCGCCGCCGGCCGCGCCGCCGCGTGAAAGCCGAACCGGAACAACTGATCCAGGAACAGTTGTTCCGGCATGATCTCGGCGATGCACCCTGCGCCGCTGCCGCTCGAGCTGCCGTTCGAATTCGCGCCGCGCCTGCCCGGCTCGAAGTCGATCGCCAATCGGGCGCTGGTGCTGGCGGCGCTGGCGCGCGGAAAGACCGAGTTCGCGGGGTTGTCGCCGAGCGACGACGTCGCGGCGATGAAGGCGGGACTGCGGTCGCTCGGGGCGAAGGTCGCGGAGGCTGGGGGCGGGGGCGGCGGCAGCAGCGACGGCTACGGCGAGGAACGGGCGATCGTGCACGGGATCGCCGCGGATCGCGCGGGCGCGCGCGCCGCCACGCTCGACTGCGGCCTCGGCGGCACGACCGCGCGCTTCCTGCTCGCGCTGGCGGCGGTGGTCCCGGGCCGCTGGACGATCACCGGCGGCGCGCGGCTGCGCGAGCGGCCGATGGCGGAGCTGCTCACCGCGCTGGCGCAACTCGGCGCCCGGATCGAGGGTGACGTGCGGGTGCTGCCGGCGACACTCGTGGGCGGGACGCTGGTGGGCGGGAGCGTGCGGCTCGATGCCTCACGCTCGAGCCAGTTCCTGAGCGCGCTGCTGCTGGTGGGCGCGGCGACGCGCGACGGGATCGAGGTCGTGCTCGAGGGGCCGCTCGCATCGGAGCCGTACGTCGAGATGACGATCGCGGTGCTGGCGCGCTTCGGGGTGAAGGTCGAGCGCGGCGGGCACAGCGAGCGCGGCGCCGCAGCGATCCGCTCGTTCCGCGTGCCGCCGCAGCCGATCGTCGCACCGCCCTTCTTCCCCGTCGATGCCGACGCCAGCGCGGCGGGGGCGTGGTGGCTGCTCGCGATGCTGACCGGCGCTGCCATCACGATGCCGATGGGCGGCGCGATCCCGCAGCCCGATTCGGGACTGCTCGACCTCGTGACCGGGATGCCGGAGTCAGGGCCATGCACGGTCGATGTCGCCGCGCTGCCCGACCAGCTGATGAACCTCGCGGTGGTGGCGGCGGCGCGGCAAGGCACGACGCGCTTCACCGGCGCCGCGAACCTCCGCCTGAAGGAGAGCGATCGCCTGGCGGTGCTGGCGGCGCAGCTCGGGCGCGCGGGGATCGTCGTCGCCGTCGAGCCCGACGGGATCGTCGTCACCGGGCGGGCGCGGTTGCGCGCGGCGACGCTCGACGCATGCGGCGACCACCGGATGGCGATCGCCTTCGCGCTGCTGGCCACGCTCCATCCGGGGATCGAGGTGGTCGGACGCGAGTGCGTGACGAAAAGTGACCCCGGTTTCTTCGCCGAGCTCGCCCGCCTGCGCGAGCCGGCGGCGGCACGCTGCATCGCGCTGGTCGGGATGCGCGGAGCGGGGAAATCGACGCTCGCACCGCTGCTGGCGGCGCGGCTCGGGCTCGCGGCGCACGACACGGACGCCGAGTTCGAGCGGCGGCACGGCGAAATCGCGAAGTTCGTCGAGCGGCGCGGTTGGCCGGCGTTCCGCACGGAAGAGGCGCGCATCGTGGACGCCCTGCTCGGTCCGGGGCGGGTCGTCGCGCTCGGCGGCGGCGCCATCGAGACGGAGGCAGTGCGGCAGGCGCTGCTCAGCCGCGCGATCGTGGTCTGGGTGCAGGAGGCGCTTGCGACGCTGGCGGCGCGGCTCGCGGCGGCGGGGCGACCGGGCGTGACCGGCAGCGATCCGATCGCGGAGTTGCCCGAATTGCTCGCGCGGCGCGAGCCGCATTGGCGCGAGGCCGCACGGGTGGCGCTGGCGCCGGGTCGCACCGTGCCGGAGCGGGTCGAGGAGGCGGTGGCGGCGCTGCGGCGGTTCGTCCGCTGGCCGCAGGAGTGAGGTCGCGACGGCGGGGCCGCACGAGCGGCGGCGTGCACGTGTCGCCGCTCGCCCTCCTTCGCCACAATGGCGCACCATGGCCAGCAACAGTTTCGGCGAGCTGCTCCGCATCACCACGTTCGGCGAGTCGCATGGAGCGGCGCTCGGCGTCGTGATCGACGGAGTGCCGGCGGGGATCGCGCTTGCGGTCGAGGACTTCCTGCCGGAGCTGGCGCGGCGGCGGCCGGGGCAGAGCGGCGTGACGACGGCGCGGCGGGAGAGCGATGCGCCGACGCTGCTGGCGGGCGTGTTCGAGGGGCGGACGACCGGCAGCCCGATCGCCGTGACGGTGGCCAACGAGGACGCGCGCAGCGGCGACTACGCGGCGCTGAAGGACGCGCCGCGGGCGGGGCACGCCGACGCGGCATACCAGTCGAAGTACGGCCATCGCGACCATCGTGGCGGCGGGCGCAGCAGCGGGCGGGAGACGGTGGCGCGAGTGCTCGCCGGCGTGGTGGCGCGCAAGCTGCTGCCCGCTGAGACGCGGATCGTCGGCCATGCGACGCGCATCGGGCCGATCGTGGCACGCCGGTTCGAGCCGGCGACGATCGAAACGAATCCGCTGCGTTGCGCCGACCCCGAGGCGGCCGTCGCGATGGAGGCGTACGTGCGGCAGCTGCGCGAGCAGCACGACTCGACCGGCGGGGTGGTCGAGATCCGGGTCGAAGCACCGCCGAAAGACCTCGGCGATCCGACCTTCGCAAAGCTGAAGAGCAAGCTGGCCGAGGCGGTGCTGTCGGTGGGGGCGGTGACCGGCTTCAGTTACGGCGCCGGGTTCCGGACGGCGGAGATGCGCGGCAGCGAGTACGTCGCCGAGACGGCCAACTTCGGCGGGATGCTGGGCGGCATCTCGACCGGCGCGACGATTCGTCTCGAGGCGTCGATCAAGCCGGCCAGCACCGTCGGCGCCGCCGCCGCCGCGGGCCGCCACGACCCGTGCGTCGTCCCGCGCGTGATTCCGGTCCTCGAAGCGATGGTCGCCCTCGTCCTCGCCGATCGCCTCCTGATGCAGCGCGCCCTGTCGACGCCGCGCTGAACCAGCGGACGCCGGGCGCCGCCGAGTCGGCGGCGTCCGCCGGCGTTGCGTCGACGCTGCGCGAGGCAGGGGGTGGTGCGGGCGACTCGTCGCTCGCGTCCGCCGCCGCGACGACCGTCACCTCTGAGCCAACCGTCGCCGCATTCGGCTCGTGCAGCCACCAGGCTCCGGCGCCGACGGCCAGCAGTGCCGCGGCGACGCTCGCGCAGGTGGCTTTGGTCCGTGCGCACGAGGCCTCACGGTCGGATGGGGGACGAGGCCTTGGCTCTCGCGCTGTCCTGCTCGGCCTCACTTCCCCGTCTCCGGCACAGCCCCGCCGCTCGAGGACGACGCACGATGCTTGAAGTTCAGCTTCGTGGCGTGCTCACGCATGCGGAGGCGTTCGGCTCGGGCTTCGGCGCTGGTGGCGGGTGAACGTGATCGGCCGGGCGGCGAAGGAGGGACCCTTCTGGGACGCTTCAGGGTTGGCCGAACCGACAGTCGTGGAACATTGCGCGGGTTGCCTAACAAGCCCTTGAAGCTGACGGTCCGCCGGGAAAGGTGGTAGGTGTCCCGGTCGCTAGCGTTCCGGCGGCCCGCAGCTTAAGGACGACGTTAGGCAGACAGATCGCCAGGGATTCTCGCTGCGTGGGGTGAACTTGCCCTTTCGTGCCATCTCTGCCTCCCTCGAATGCGGCCACCTGCCATCATGCGGCTTGACTAGTTCTTGGGGGGCAGGTCAGGGGACTGACCGCATGAAGGAGAAATACGAATCAAGTTCGTCTCGGTGGAACTCCACGGCGGGTTCTTCTCCGGCAAACCGAGAGACGACTATCGCAAGGACATCATGGACAACGCGCGAGATGGATGGCGCTTCGTGCAGGCATTTGCGCCGGGAGTCAGCGCGTATGGCGCCTCCGGCTACGCCGACCTGATCTTCGAGCGCAAGGTCGAGGACTGAGAGTGCCTGGTTGGGTGTCCGCTGCGTTCGACCGGCCGCGGCCGCGCTGAGTCGAGACGCGATGCAGGATCCGCTGGATGCTGCGGTGGCGGGTTTCGACTCCACGGCCGAGCAAGGCGGCCGCGAACTGCCGCAACGGTGCGCCGCCGATGACGAGCGCGACGTCAGGTCCTTGCGGCCGCGGCGGCGATCAGGTCGCGCAGCAGTGCCGACGCCGTTCCGGTGCGGCTGCTCGCGCCGCCGGAGACTGTCAACTCGCCAAGGTCGTCGCTCCGGAAAGTGACCGCCTTCTCGGCGCCGTCCAGGGCATGGAACGGATCGCCCGGCGCCACCAGCTCAGGCGTCACCACGATCCGGGTCCGTCCGCCGTCGCGCCAGGCGCGGCCGATCAGGCGCAGGCGCTCGGGGCCGCCTTGTGCCGCCGCCACCGCGCCCGGCGGCAGGTCGGTGATGCCGCGGCGCTCGACGGCGTCCCAGGTCAACGTGGGGTCGATCAGTCCGCGGGTGAGGATCAGCAGCTTGATGGCCGTGTCGTAGCCTTCGACGTCGAGGCGCGGGTCGGGCTCGGCGATCCCGGCGCGTTGCGCCTCGGCGAGCGCGCTCGCGTAGTTCGCGCCGGGTTGGCGCAGGCGCGTGAGGATCAGGTTCGAGGTGCCGTTCAGCACGGCGCGGATCGCGGTCACCCGGGCGGCACCGAACCAGGTGCGGAGCACGTCGAGCGACGGCAGCGCGCTGCCGGTGGTCGCGCTGGTGCCGATCGACGCGCCGGCAAGCGCTGCCGACTCCTCGAGTTCCGGCAACGCATGGAGCGCCGGCCCCTTGTCCGCCAGGATGACGTCGAGCCCGCAATCGAGCGCCGCACGCGCCCATCCGAGGCCCGGCTGGCCGGTCGCGAGATCGGTCGGCAGCGAGATCACCACACCTTCGACGCCGCGCGCGCGCAGTTCGTCGGGGCGCAGTGCCGGGCCGATGCCCGGCCACGCCGCCAGCGCGCCGTAGTCCTGCTTGAACTTCGCGAGCGCGGCCACCGGAAGGTTCGTGGCGTCGTGCAGGGCCGCGCCGCGGTCGACGATCGCGGTCAGCGCCAGCTCGATCCCCAGTTCGGCGGCGACGGCCGCGCGCCGCTCCTGCCAGTGGAGCGCCAGCGCTCGGCCGACGTTGCCGAAGCCGAGCAACGCGAAGTCGTAACGGCGCATCGCGCTCAGTCGCGCGGCTTGAAGCGCAGCACGAGTTCGCTCGCCCCGCCGGGCGGCAGCTCGAACTCGATCTGCTGCATGTCGTTTCCCGGTCCCCAGAGCATCGCTTGGTAGCGGCCGGGGGCGGCGTTCTTCACGGCGAAGGTGAAGTCGGGCGGCCGCAACTGCGCCCAGCCATTGAACCCGACCACGTCGTCTTCATTCTCGAGCGGCGACAGGTAGAGGTGCCACTCCCACTCGTCCTCGCCGCGTCGGGCGGCGAGGTCGACACCCTCCGCCACGACCCGGCCGGCGCACGGGATTCCCGGCTCCATGACGATCGTGACCGGTTCGCCCGCCGCCGCGCGCACTTCGCAGGTCGCCTTGCCGCGACCGTGCTCGTCGCTCGAGCCGATCAGGGAGTAGGACCCGAGCAACAGTTGCAGCGTCACCTCGCCCTTGTCGTTGGTGCCGCGCGCGCTGCCGCTGCTCCCTCCGAACATCGACCGGGTGGCCGCGGGATCCTCGCTCCGCTGCGCGACGGCGTGCACCATCACGTGCGGCGCCGGACTGCCGTCCGGCAGCGTCACCCGGACGAGCTGCTCGGTGAGGCGCGCGTCGATGTCGAGCTGGCGCACCTCGCCCAAGCCGAGCGTGAGCTCCTCGTTGAAGAGGACGGTGCCGCCCATTTCGCGGTCGCCGAGGATCTCGACCCGGTAGCGGCCGGGCCGCAGCTCGCCGAAGGTGAACTCGCCGCGTTCGTCGAGCTTCTCTTGATTCCAGCGCCGGCCGGACAGCTGCACGCGGCCGCCGCTCACCCGCGTGCCGGCGACGCGGACGACGCCGCTCAGCGTCGCCGGCTCCATCGGCACGTCGGGCAGCGCCTCGATCTCGACGCGCGTCTCCTGTCCCTCCTCGATGACGAACTCGCCTTCGGCCAGCGTGTCGGGCTCGGCATCGGTGGCGATGCGCTTGATCAGCGCGGTCGGCGATTCGGCGAGGAAACGGCCGAAGACCGAGTAGCGATACTTGCCCGCCGGCAGGTGGCGCACGGCGAAGGTGCCGTCGCTCGCGGTGAGGCCGAAGCGCGGCATCTCGCTCTCCGCGATGTCGTCGTCCCGATCCCGCCCCGAGATCGTCAGCATCAGCGGCTTCGCCGGCGGCTCGCCCTGGGTGGTGATGCGGCCGACGAAGTCGCCGCCCTTGTGCAGCACCAGATCGACCGGCTGCCCGCCGGCGAGCTGCTCCGGCGAGATGACGACATATCCGCGCGCGAAGCCCGGGTGGCGTCCGCGCAAGGCGACCTTGCGGCCGAGCGGCAGTCCCTGCAGCGTGGCGCGCCCCTCGGCGTCGGCGCGCGCCGCGGTGAACGGCATGACGTGCACGTACTCGAACTCGGCCAGCGCGGTGACCAGCGCGTAGTCGATCGGTGCGGCGGCGGCGTCGCGCACGTTGACCACGAGCGTCTGCGCGCCGGGTAGCTGGATCAGCACCGGCTCGGCGCCCTCCTGGGTCAGCTCGACTTCGGCCGCGCCGATGCCGTAGGCAGGGGCTCGCGCGAGCACTTGCCAGCGGCCGACCGGCAGCTGGCGTGCGACGTACTTGCCGGCCTCCACCTCGGTCACGCGGCCGCGCAGCTCGTGCGGCTCGAACAGGAAGTCGGCGAAGTCGCCCGTCTGCGCCTCACGGAAGCGGAAGTCGACACCGCTCACCGGCCGGCCGGCCATGTCGCTGACCGCCACTTGCAGCGACGTCTCGGGCGGCAGCTCGACCCGCACCGGCTGGTCGCCGGGGAACGGGCCGAGCACGGTCCAGGGGTCGCCCGCCTGGCGCTGCACCGAAACCAGCACCTCGCCCAGATCGGGCAGGCCCCGCAGCGCGAATGCGCCGGCCGCGTCGGTGGCGCCGGCCGGATGCCCGATCGCGACGGCGTCGGCCGCCGTCGTCTGGTCGTTGTCGCCGCCGAGGGGGGTGAACATGCCGAGCAACTGGCCGAGCGGCAGTCGCGAGCCGACGATGATCTTCGCCCCCTCGATCGGCATCGCGCCGGCCGTCAGGGTCCCGCTGACGCTCAGTCCGTGCCCCATGCGCAGCGTCGGGACGCTCGACTCGGGGCGCTTGCCGGTCGGGTGTGCGCGGGCAGTGCCGAGCAGCCCGGCGCGATCGGCCATCACCGTGACCACGCCGGCGGGAACGCCGGGAATGCGGAAGGTGCCGTCGGCCTGCGTGCGCGCCGTCGGGATCGGCAGATGGTCGAGCAGGAAGCGAAACGGCGCGGGCACCGGGAACTGGCCGCGGAACTCATCGAAGGCGACGATCGCCGTCACGTCGCTGCGGATGTCGGTCACGCCCATCTGCAGGATCTGCGGCGGCACCTGCGCCTGGCCCGGCAGCTCCGGCAGGACGCGCAGCCTCGCATCGGCGACCGGCGCGCCGTCCTCATCCTCGACCTTGCCCACCAGCACGACGTGCGGCGGCAGGACGATGTCGCCGAGTTCGGTGGTCTGGCCGCGCGCGAGCCCCTGCTCGATCAACCGCACGGTGGCGCGCCCACCACCGAGATCGACCACCAGCAGATTCAGGTTGCCGCTCTCGACGTTGGTCAGCGTGAAGCGGCCGTCGGCGTCCGCCTGCGTCGTGCCGATGATCGGGTCCCTGAAGCGCGGCGGTGGCTGGCCGAAGCCGCCCTCGATGGTCGCCATCAGCAGGTCGATCTCGAGCTGCAGCAGGTCGACTCGCAATGCCGGCACCGGCGTGCCGTCTTCCTCGACGAGGCGGCCCTTCAGGCCCGACAACTCCTGCAGGAACGACTGCGGCGGTGGGCGCGAGTCGAGGTCGAGGCCGGCCACCGGTGCCACCGGCGCGGGGGTCGCGACTTCCTCGCGGACGGCATCGTTGCGGCCGGCCGCCACCGGAGCGGGAAGCGTGGCCGAGTCGGCGTTGCCGGACTTCGGCGCCACCAGTTTCGGGGCGTCGTTCGCGTCCTTGGTGAAGATCCACCAGCCGGCCACCCCTGCCAGCGCCAACACGGCACACAGGGCGACCAGCGGGGTGCGCGCGGTACCCACGCGACGCAAGTCCATGCAAACGACCTCCGAGCGGAGAGGCGGCCAGCGAGCAGGGTGCCAACAGTGCACCATCGACTCCGCCGAGTAGGCCGATCGCCAGCCCGGGGATCAAGTTGCGCAAGCGAAGCGCGCGCCGGCGCTCACCCCCCGGCCGCGAACAGCGCTTCGCGGGTGGACTCGTCGATGACCTGGCCGCTGCCCCGGGCGACTGGCGGGGGGGGCCGTCGCCAGTGCGCCAAGAGTTGCGCCGGCGCGAGCCGGCTCAGGCGCGGATGGACGGCGAGCTGCCATGGACCGGGCCGCAGCACCGGGATGTGGAAGCGGCCGTCCGGCCCGGCGACGGCGAAGCGCGGCAGCCGGTCCTCGAGCGGCCCCTCCGGTCCGGTCCAGGTGGCGGTCACGGTCCAGTCGTCCGGCGAGTTCGCGAACTCCGCGGGCAGCCGACCGCTCAGGGTGCCGCCGCGCGCCAGCTCGATCCGCAGCTCCTCACCGACGGTCGTGATCGGGTCGGCATGGACCACCGAGCAGTAGCCCGGGTGGCTGATCCGCAGCACCAGCGCATGGTCGTGGCGCAGCGTCTCCAGCGTCGCGCGACCGTCGGCGGCGGTGCGGGCGAAACCGAGCGGATCGCCGAGTTCGCGCGGCGTCCTCGCGATGGCCAGCACCTGCGCACCGGCGATCGGCGCGCCGTCGCGCGCCGCCACCACCCGCACGCGCCGCGGCGCCGCCACCGGCAGGTGCAGCTCGAGCTTCCCGCCGCCCGCCTGGACCGTGGTCCGACCCGACTCCCAACCGGCGTCGTCGGTGCGCGCCAGCACCAGCGCGCTGCCGAGCGGCATCTCGCGCAGGATGAACGTGCCGGGTGCGCCGCGCTCGAGCAGCGCGCCGAAATCGTGGGGCAGGCCGAAGCCGCGCAGCGCCGCCGAGTTCTCCGCGCTGATCATGAAGCGCAGCGCGGCGTCGGGTCGAGGCCGGCCGAGTGCGTCGAGCACGCGGATCTCGAGCGGCGCGATCGGCGGCACGGCGACGTCGAACTCGTCGCCGGCAAACGGGCCGAGCACGACGATCGGACCGCCCGCCTTGCGCTGCACGCTGACCAGCGTCGACGCGCCGGCCGGCACCCCGGACAACTCGAAGCGCCCATCCGCGCCGGTCGCGCCGAGCGGCCGCGCCCACGTCATCGGCCCCATCTCGCCGAGGTCGGTGGCGGGCCCCGCATGCACGGTGGCGCCGGCCAGCGATCGCTCGCCGGCAAGCAGTCGTCCGCGCACGGTGCGACCGCGCGGCAGCAGCAGGTCGACCACCCGTTCCGCCGCGCCGGACTCGAGGGTCAGCACCGCGCTGACGGCGCCGGCGTGGCCGTCGCGGGCGACCACCAGCACGACCGGTCCGACCGGGAGCGCCGGGAAGGCGAAGCTGCCGTCGGCGGCCGATTCGGTGGTGGGCAGCGGGAGGCGCGATTCGATCGCGTGCGTCCACTTCGGCAGTTCGAGGAAGACCTCGCCGGGCGCGCCCGCGAGCAGCACGCGCCCCGGCGCATGGTCGCGCACCATCAGCTGGATCAGCGCGCCGGGGAACGGCAGGTCGAGCGGCAGCAGCGCGCGGATGCGGGCGCCACCGACCGGGGCGCCGGCGTCGTCGACGACGCGGCCGCGCAACGGCGCGCCGCCCGGCCGCACGAGATCGCCGAGCTCGGCCGTGGCGCCCGGTTCGAGCGCGACGTCGACCAGATGGAGCGCCGCGCCCGGGCGACCCAGATCGATGGCCAGCGCATGGAAGCGCTGCGGATCGGCGCGCCGCAGCAGGAAGCGGCCATCCGCTGCGGTCGTCGTCTCGCCGCGGACCAGTTGCATCGCCTCGGCCGGCACGTCGTCGAACGGGTCCTCGCCGAAGGTGGCGGTCAGCTCGCCACGGAACTCGAGCAGCGTCACGGTGGCGGCCGGCAGCGGCGTGCCATCGGCGGCGACGAGGCGACCGGAGAGCGCGGCGAAATCGGCGTCGCTCGCGGCCGGCGCGGCCAGAGCGAGTACGAGCAGGCTCGGCAGCATCCCGTTCATCCCGGCAGCACCTCGTCCCTGAGCGCTTCGCGCAGCAGTCGCTTCGAGATCTTGCCGGAACCGGTGCGCGGCAGCGCATCGCGGAAGAGGACCGTCTTCGGCACCTGCGGACCGCCGAGGTGCGCGCGACAGTGGCTCAGGAGCGCCGCGCCGTCGGCGGCGGCGCCGGCGCGGCACACGACGACCGCCACGACCGCCTCGCCCCAGCGTGGGTGCGGCAGGCCGATCACTGCCGCCTCCTGCACCGCGGGATGGGCGAAGAGCACCTGCTCCACTTCGGTCGAGTAGATGCTCTCGCCGCCCGACTTGATCACATCCTTGGCGCGGTCGACGATGTGGAGGAAGCCCTCGGCATCGCGCACGGCGAGGTCGCCGGTGCAGAACCAGCCGTCGCGGAAGGCCGCCGCCGTCGCCGCCGGATGGCGCCAATAACCGGGGGTCACGCTGTCGCCGCGGCAGACGATCTGGCCGACCTCGCGGCCGTCGGGCGCGACGTCGCTCAGATCCTCGCGCACGACGCGCACCTCGACGCCGGCGAGCGGCCGGCCGGTCCGGCAGCGCCACGCGAACTGCTGCTCCGCGGGCAGTCGCTGCAGCTTCTCCGTGAGCAACGACATGGTCAGGTAGGGGCTGGTCTCGGTGAGGCCGTAGGTCTGCACGTACTCGGCCCCGAACGTCGCCATCACTTTCGCCACCAGCGCCGGCGCGATCGGTGCCCCGCCGGAGAGGACCCGGCGCAGCGCTGGGTAACGACGCGCGGCGGCCCCGGGCTGATGGACCAGATCGACCAGCATGGTCGGCACGAGGTTGGTGATCGTCACGCCGCCGGCGAGCACGTCGAGGACGGTGGTCGGCACGAAGTCGCGCACCATCACGTGGCAGCCGCCGACCCAGGTGACGGCAAACGTCGCCCACGCGTCGGCGAGGTGGAACATCGGCGCGATGTGACCCCAGGTGTCGCGCTCGCTGAGCTGCAGCGCGGCGATGGCCAGCAGCGCGTGGCTGGTCACGTTGCGGTGGGTGAGGATCACGCCCTTGGCGTCGCCGGTCGTGCCGCTCGTGTAGTAGAGGTGGGCCGGGTCGTCGGGCTCGACCGCGGCCCGCGGCAACGGCGGAATGCCGGGAAGCGCCGCGGCGAAGGCGTCGTCCAGCAGCAGGAGGACCGGCTTCTTCTCGCATTCCGCGAGCGTCGCCGCCGCGAGTTCGGCGAAGCGCGGCGTTGCCACCAGCAGCTTCGCCTCGGCGTGAGCGATGACCCGGGCAAGCCCTTCTTTGTGGTTGCGCCAGTTCAGCGGAGTCAGGACGGTGCCCGACCAGGCGGCGGCGAAATACGCCTGCAGGAAGTCGTCGCTGTTCTCGGCGAGGATGGCGACCCGGTCGCGCGGCAATGCGCCGAGTGCCTGCCACGCAGCCGCCATCCGCGCGACGCGGACGCCGAGTTCGCAGTAGGTCCGGCGCAGCGCGCCGTCGACCACGGCCACTGCGTCGGGGTACTGCGCCACTGCGCGAGTCAGGAGCGAAGCGATCAAGGACGGCTCCGGATCGGAATCCGAACTATAGTTGGGTGCGGCGTAGTTCTGAATCCGAACTAAGCCTCCCCCGGGAGCCCGGGAGCGTCATTGATAAACGAAACGGCTGCCGCGAGAATCCCCGCCCTCGAACTCAGAGCAGGCCGGGAGCCCGGCACTGCTCTTGGTGTCGGAGCCGCACGAGGGGTTTCCTCTCCACGGACGCGCCGGCCGAGGTCCGCTCGCCGCGCTGCCTCCGTGTCCTCGGGGAGTCGTGGGCCCGACACACTCCTCTCTCGATTTCTCCGCCGCACCTCTTCGCGCGCGGGGAAGAAAGGTCACTTGTGGAAGAAGGCGTGGAAGGTCCGCAGAGCTCCGATTTCGAAGGAGGCGGCGGCGGTGGCGGCGGTGATCCGCGCCGCGGCGGTCGTGGCGGACGGGGTGGTCGTGGCGGTCGCGGGCGCGGCCCGCGCGGCGGCGGTCACGGCGGCATGGAAGGCGGCCCACGGTACGGTGGCC
>Ga0194131_10009179_pt1 | contig 12590 bp, 11 predicted proteins | sample TA2KigO120mmetaG_FD_148631 | JGI IMG/M metagenome (GOLD analysis project Ga0194131, IMG submission 148631) | Freshwater microbial communities from Lake Tanganyika, Tanzania - TA2015053 Kigoma Offshore 120m | ecosystem: Environmental > Aquatic > Freshwater > Lake | place: Tanzania: Lake... | reverse complement strand
AGGCCGGCGAGATAGGTATCCAGAGGCAACTCATTGATCAGCGTCAGTGTTCCCTCAACAATGCGACATTCAATGATTCCCGCGTACCGGTTGAAGGGTGAAGATTTCGAATCCACGGTGATATCGGTGTTCCCGCTGACGCGCACGATTCCTTCCGCCAGAGTGCGGCTGCCACTCACCGCGACACAGTTGTCGCCGTCTCTTCCGAGGCGCATCTCCGTTATTTCCTGACCGTTCACAGTGAGCCCGTCGCGGGCGGAGATGCGCGCCACGCTGCCGTCGTGCGTGAGGCGGATGCGAATTTGTGATTCGTTATTTGTTATTCGTGATTTGGTTTCTGCAGTATTTTGCATTGCCGAATAATCTTGCAATCCGCGTACCGGTCTGCTGGGCTGTTCCTTCGTGCTTCGTGTATCTGCAGGCGCATTACGCACACTCTTGAACAGTTTCTGTCTCCCGGTCGTATCATTTATCCGCGACGCAGTACGCGTCAGTCTATTGATCCGTCCAAGCCTGCGGGATTCGGGAATATCCGCTTTTTCCATTCGCTCTTTGAGTCGCGTCACCGTCTTGTCGACGAATTTCTTCGTGATCGCTGCCGGAAAGGTGACACCGGCATCGGTGTTCCCGGCGATCACATTCGTCCGCACCTGTGCCATAGCACCGCTCATGTAGTAGCCGGGGCAGTCCGTGGAGAGCAGGTCTTTATGCCGCACGATCGGCGGCATGGTTTTTCCGTGGAAGGTCACGTTCACGGCGGGGTCTATCTCGTAGCGCTCAGCGAGATCGTCCAGCAGCCACTGCAGAGCCTTCGTCTGTTCCTGTGTCGGTTGCTCCTCGTCGAAGTTGCCCATGAGGGCTATACCCAGGGTTCCGACGTTGTAGCAGTAGGCATGACCTCCGACGATGTAGTCTCCGCCTGCGCGGCCCTCGTAGATCTGTCCGGTCTCATCGATGAGGAAGTTGTAGCCTATGTCGCCCCACCCGCGGTTATTCGCGTGGTACGTATAGAGCGCGCGCATGCGTTCGACGCCGGGTCTCTCGTCGCCGCCGACCGCAATTGCCGTGTGGTGCACCACAAGCAGCTTGATGTTCGTCGAATAACGCTGTGGCCACCGGTAGCGGTTTCCTTCGGCATCGGTTTTGACAGCCGCGCTCGCTTTGAATTCCTCAGGGTAGAGTTTTTGCGCTTGCTCACAGTCGATGATGCGCTGCGACGGCGTTCCGCCGTTATCCGAAGCGGTGATATCGGTCGTCGGTTCGTCCGAGCGTGTCACCGGAGCTCCTTCGATGCCGTAGCTTTCATCCGCACCCCAGTCCCTGCGGGAGAGGATTTTCGGGGTGGAAGCAGGGGTTGTTGCTGCCACGCTGTAGGAAGCAGGGGTGTGTGAAATCCGGATTGGATGGACCGTGAAGTCTGTTGTTGCCCCACGCAGGACGATTTCCGTTACGGGTTTCGGAAAAATAACGAGGTTGCTTTCGCGCAGCAGTGGATCGAATTCTTTCTCGATCACGAGTGTTTCCCACCCTTTCGATGAGCGGATTGCCAGCTCTGGTGCATCCGTTGAAAAGCCGATACTGACGGCGTCAATCGGACTGTCGAAAGACACGAATTGCGTCGTGTGTACCGATGCCGTGAGAAGCATCACGACCGGCGCAAAAAGAAAGGGGCGCACGGTTGGGTAGTATACCGTGTACCCCTTTGGTGAAGACAGAAAGAGACCTACATTTACTTCTTCTCTCCTGTTCCAAAATCGTAGGTAATGCTCAGTGTGAGCAGGAACAACACAGTGTTGGAAAGCGGATCGTAGGGGTTTCCGTAGTACGAGTAGTTGCTTCCTGTATCAATGACACCGTAGACGTTCATACCGGTCACTTTTTCGAGTTTCAGACCGAGCATGTCTTCAAATACAGACTTCTTTTCTTCGATCTGCTCCATCAGTTCCGTCTTGTGCTCGCGGATCAGGTGCCCGAAGCGGAATACACGTGCGTCCCATGTTGTACTGCAACCCGAATCATCCAGCTTCTGATCGAGGCTAGCCGTGGCTTCAGGCTTCACGTTATGGATGACGTAATTGACGGATCCGGTGAACATGCCGTCGATTTCCCCCAGCGTATTGTAGTGATCGTAGATGCTTGCTGTTCCGATTTTCCGCACGGTACCTGCTGTACCTATGATTGTCTGGAGATCCCTCTGCTTCGCCATGATCGCCGTGCGCATCGCTGCACGGGAAAGCGGCTCATTGAAGCTGCAGGAGAGACTGGCATTGATCATATCCGGAGTGGCACCCACGAGGACGTTCGCATCCAGTGTGATGCTCGCATATTCACCGGCGGTCATTGCTGCTGCTGCCGAAGGGGCAAGCATCGTCCAGAGCGACACGACGGCAAGAGAACGGACCAGTGTACGCATAGAATGGAGGGGGGAATTGTGCGCAAAGTGTAAGGATTTTTCGGTTGCTGTGAAGTCTAAAACTACCTTTACCAGAGCCTTCCGGCAGGACGTGCCGAGAATTGCAGCCGTTCGGTTTTTGCATGCTCCAGCGCCTCTTTTCCCATGGTCCGGTATTTCCCGGCGTCCTTCGGGTAGATCTGTGCGAATTCTTCCGTCAGTGTCACGTATTCTTCCGGTACGGTGCCGAGTGCGATGAAGTGCGCGTTCTGTACGATGGCATCATGGAATGCCGTGAGCAGCGCGTCGAATTCTCCACGTCGTTCATCCACAGCTTTCCCTTTCATCAGGGCGAAATGCGACACCACGAGTCCGCGCAGTGCATCGGGATGGTTCCATTTTCCGAGGTCATACGCCTGTTCGTAGGCGGAGAGTGCGAGTTCCCATTCGTATTCTTTCTCGAGAGTCTGACCCAGCTGTAGCCATGCGCGTGCATCCAGGGAGTTGCGTCGGAGGTACCGTGTCAAAGCAGTTTTTGCCTCGTCAGTGCGACCGGTTTGTCGTAACAGATACGCTTCGCTCAAGTGCAGGTCCCGGCTGAAGATTTCTCCTGCCGACGCGGCATAGTACTTGAGAGCCACTTCGTAGCGTCCGTTTGCTTCCGCATGTCGTCCATAGGAAGAGATGATCAAGTGACGACCCTCGAGAATCGCGAACACGATGAGAATAGTTGCGACCATGATCTCCGTTTTTCTCCGGAGAATGAGAGACGGACGGATCACGGGCGTACTCACAGGGGTGAGGAATCCGAGCATCATCCAGAAGGGCAGTGCGTTGCCGACGAATTGCAGATTGTAATCGATCATGACGTGCGCAAGAACGCCGAGGACGCTTACCAGTAAGAGCACATCCGCGTCTTGTTTTGCTTTCCGGATGCGCGGTACTACCGGCAGGAGAATTCCGATGAGTAAGATCAGGAACAATCCTGCTGCGGGAATCCCCTCCTCCATTGCGAACTTCAGCAGCATGTTATGCGGATGGTCCGATGTTGCGTAGACGCCTTCCTGGAGCCGCGTTTGGACAAACCGGAAGCTATAGGGTCCGTAGCCGGATAGCGGCTGTTCCAGCGCCAGTCTTGCGGCCTGCTTCATGAAGGCAAAACGTTCATCGACTGATGATGTTCCCTCCGCCGAATTCAGTGTTACTTTCGCCCCGAGGCTCTGCACCGTATGGAATGTCGAACGCACGGCGTTCGCGCCGTAGAACGTCAGTGCCGCAACGATCACGACGCTGAGTGTCATCAGGAATTCATGTTTCATATTTTTCTTCTGCACGACAACGCACACAGCGAGGAGCACCAGCTGTCCGGCGAACGCGATGTATGCGCCGCGCGAATAGCTCAGCAGCAATCCTCCAAACAGCAGTCCGATGGCGATGAGCCAGGGGTAATGTTTTTTCTGCTTCATATGAAGCGCGACCATCGGCCACGTCAGCAGCACGAATTCCGCCCACGCATTCGGCCAGTAATCCGTTGTGAAACGGAAGTCGAAGAACGGCCCCACAAAGCGGGAAACCGGTTGGAGAACGTACACGCCGATACCGATGATCATCGCAAAGACAGCGGTCCACGATACGATGGAAGCAAATTTGCGGAGTAGTGTCCCATCACCATTGTTGCGGGCCGCCCAAAAAAGTATCAGTGCGAATGATCCCATCCGAAACACTTCATCGAGACCGTAATTTCCTGTTTTGGAAAAAAGGTAACTGATGACGGTCCATAGCGTGAGAAGCATCGCGGAGAACCACAGGCCGCCATTGATGTCTTCCTCTTTCTTCCTGGAGAGCCAGTACACCAATGTTACTGCCCATGCGACACCGAGAAGCATCCATGTTGTTTCCAGGCTCTTCCCCCCCTTCCAGAGGACTGCGACGGGAATAAAACCAGACACGAGAAACACGGAAAGCCTGCGGAGATCCGGTATGCGCATCATGATTCTGCAAGTGTACCTTCCCTGATGAGTTTTTCGTAGTGATCGACCATGCGGTTGAAAGAGAACGCTTGTAATGCGGTGTTCTTACCTGCCTCCGCGATCTTCTTGCGCGTGACGGGATCTTTGAGTTGTACAATAGCCTCTTTCAGGGCTTCGACATCATCTGCAGGAATCACCAATGCATCCTTGCCATCGTGAACATAACCGGCCGTGCCGCAAACCTCCGTCATGATGGTTGCGATGCCGTGAGTCATAGCCTCCGCCGGAGCGAGTGGACAGGGGTCATGCTCGCGTGAAGGGAGCACGAACACATCGAGGCTCTTGTAAAACGCACCTATTCCCTCCGGTACGTCAGGGAAGATTCGCACACACTGGCGTTGTGTATTCATTCTGGTTACCAATCGTTCGATGTCCCACGCGTCGCGTCCCCTGCCTACGATATCCAACGTGACATCAGGAATATCCCGTATTGCGAGCAGCAGGACGTCTACACCCTTGTCTCTCGTCAGCCTTGCGACAGTGCCTATGTGCAGTGACCCCCCCTGTGGCCTCTCGACAGTGGCGTCGGAAGTGATGTGCGCTTCTTCGATGCCATTGTGTACCGCGACGATACGCTTGGGGTCGAAGCGGAGTTTTTGCACGTACATCGTTCTGCTGAGTTCGGAGACCGCAATGGTCGTTGCTTTCCTGTGCTTTTCCCTGAGCATGGGAAGCCACGGATTTTTTGTCAGCCAGCGGCCCATGCGATCGTGCTCCATCCAGAATACTTTCATTGTTTTCTCTGCTGAGGCATCCGTCAGCAGTAGTTTCTCCGTGAGGCTGAGCATGAAGACGGCATCGATAGAATGAAAATTATTCAGGGCGGTCGTCAGAGTCTTGCGCATGCGACCCTTGCGCCACAAAAAACTCACCGCAGTCCATTTGCTGACCGGGGGCGGTCCGATGTGCAGTTCCGCTGCGGGAATCCCACGCTCTCTGCAGAGCCGGAGCATCACCGGACAGCTTCCGAGAAATGCGACAGCGTGCCCCCGCTGTACCAGAGCATCCATCAACCCGATTGTCAGTACTTCAGCTCCGCCGTATGCGCTCTCCAGAGGAAAGCGGGTGAAGAGAATACGCATGCGGAGAGAGTACCAGAAGGATGCTCTATCCCGCCCACTCGATCAGCAGATTCCGGAGCGTTTCCAGCACATACTTCTCGTCACGGGTGGTGCAGACAAATGCCTCCGCTCCTGCTGCCATAGCCTCCTTTTCGTAATCCGCGCTGTCACTTGAGGTTGTCAGTGCTATCCGGGAATTTGGTTGCTTCTCCTTCAGATACGCGATGACGGCAGGACCGTTTTCCGTGGGCATTTCATAGTCGATGAATGCTGCGGCGATCTGTTCACTATCGATCAGAGCCTTTGCATCCTGTGTGGTTTTAGCGATGAGAATCGTCGGGAATTTTTGAGAATGTTTCACCACTGCTTCCAGCATCATGGCTTTTCCCTGAGAGTCGTCGGCGATGAGAAATACGGACATATGCCCGCATCATAGCGGATTCTCACGACCGGATATCACTCCTGTCTATGCAGTCTTCTTGCGGATAATACCGTCCAGCTTCTTGCAGATCTCCACCATGGAGGCTTCTGCACCGTTGATGGTGTGGTCGAAATCTTCTCCCTCCTCTGCAGTGCCCAGGTAGACCGTCGTGATGGGTTTGCCTAGTTCTCCACGGATATTCTCGATCATTTCCAGTTCCGAACAGGTGATGATGACCCTGTGACCTTCCTTGTAGGCTTGCATGGCGCATTCGCACGCGACCATGGTCAGGAACGTTTCCTTGAATCCCAAAATATCCTCATCTTCCTCCGGCTCTGCTTCGCGGATGTCCTCCATCGCGAGGTGTTTCCAATCCTCGTGCGCCGTCAGAAACTCATCGACGATGAGTGCCCGGGCCGTATCGGTGGAGCCTGCGAGGAGGAGAAACATAGGTTCGGCGTAACACATCATTATAGCAAAAAACCCCCACCGGAGGTAGGGGTGTTTGTGGCTTGGATCAGAGGAAAAACATGGCGCCTTAATCAGCGTGACCGTGCGTGGAGTACCATTGCATATGGTCGTCAATTTTCTTCTGGTTTGTCTGGATGCCCCGATCACCCAGGGTCATGAATGTCTCATGGCGTTTCAAGTCTTTGGTGTCGCTTACGGTAGAAGGATCCGGTTTTTCGACGGTTTGCGCTGCATGCAAAGGCAGGTCGAGTGTGTCTTCTAAGTTACCTTCGGACATGGTGAGGAAAGGGGAAAGAAAGTGGGCGCAGTCTGCAGGTGTTCATTCCGGAAGACAACAATGATCGCAGACCTCTCCCTTTGCCATTCCCTAGCCAAAATATGCCTGTTTACCGAGTTCATTTTCCCAACAGGATGCACAGGAAACCCTTGTGCGTATCATGTGCGTTTGAGGTTGGTTCTTTCTCCTTTCCTATCCCCCACCCCCTGCTTCCCTATTTCCCTATTTCCCTATTTCCCTACTTCCCTATCGTCTTCTGTCCTCCCATGTACTCCCGGAGAACCTCCGGAATCGTAATACTGCCGTCTTTGTTCTGGTAGATCTCCAGAATCGGAATGAGAATGCGCGGTGAAGCAATGCAGGTGTTATTGAGAGTGTGTACAAATTTCTTCTGACCTTCAGCAGTTTCATATTTGATACCGAGACGGCGTGCCTGGAAGTCTCCGAGGTAGCTGCAGCTGTGGGTTTCACCGTAGGCACTGCGGCTCGGCATCCAGGTTTCGATGTCCTGCATGAAGACTTTGCCTTTGCCCATGTCTCCCGTGCAGACATCGATGATGCGGTACGGAAGTTCCAGAGCTTTGAGAATGTCTTCTGCATTCGTGCGGATTTCTTCGAACATCTTCAGTGCTTCATCCTGATCGGCTCTGCAGAGGACCACCTGCTCTACTTTCTCAAACTGGTGGACTCGGTAGAGGCCTTTCGTGTCTTTCCCGTAACTTCCCGCTTCGCGGCGGAAGCAGGCACTGTAGCCGGCGTAGCGCTTCGGCAGATCATCTTCCTTCAGAGTCTCATCCTTGTGGAAGCTGCAGACGGTCACCTCGGATGTGCCGATCAGGTGCAGCCCGTCCCCCTCAATCGGTCCGCTCTCTACGGTCTGACCGCCCACGGCGTAGATATTGTTCTGGTCGCTGCCGGGGAAGAACCCGGTGCCCATGAATGCCGCGAAGTTCGCAAGGAGAGGGGGTGAGAAGAGCGTCCAGCCCTTTGCGGTAAGGCTTTCCATCGTGTAGCGCAGCACTGCGTGTTGCAGCCGCGCACCGTCGCCGATGAGAAAGTAGCTGCGACTGCCTCCGACTTTTGCGCCGCGCTCCAGATCCAGTATGCCGAGTTCCGTTCCCAAAGTGACGTGGTCTTTGGTTCCGGCAAGCTTGAGTTTTGTAGGGTCACCAACCTTCCGGTTCTCCACGTTCTCCGTGTCGTCTTTCCCGACCGGCACAGTCGGAAGTGGGATTGCCGGCAGCATGTACTGCTGTGCCTTCCATTGTTCCTCTACTTCTTTCAGCTCATTGTCGGATTTCTTGAGGGCTTCGCTTATCTTCTTCATCTCCGCAAGCATCGCGTCTTTTTCTGCGCCTTTGAGCGATGGGATTTTCTTACTCGCATCGTTCTGGGTTTTGCGCATGGCTTCGACCTCCGGCAGGAGCGTCTTTCGCTTCTCGTCGAGCTTCAGGAATGCAGTGACATCAATAGCGATTCGCTTGTCCTTTGCGGCCTTTGCGTAGACGTCCGGCCGTTTGCGCAGATCCTCAAGATCGATCATATAGATGCACGATACAGGAGGTGGGGAACCCCGAACAATGTCCTTAGTGCAATATTCTGTTCTCTATCAGGGCATCAAAGGCCTCCCGGAGTCTGGCGTATTCGAAGCGGGCCTGCAGATAGGTTTCATCATCCCGCTCTTCCCAGGCACCCACGATTACGTATTCCTCATCGTCCGGATCCGGGTCGTCGTCAGGGAATGCACAGATGAGGTTGTTCCCTGTTTCTTCGTTGTAGAGTCTGCACAGTTCGTCGTCGCGTTCCATGCATTGGATACTGAGCATGTGCGCGAGCGTCAGACGGAGCTCCCGCGGGATCGTTCTGAGAATTTTCCGGGTGGCCTTTTCCGATACGTTATATGTGCTGCAGTTGGTCAGTTCGCCGGTTGTTTCCCGTACGTTCGGGTGCTGCTTGATCGTCAAACAGGTGCAAACCGCGAAGCGCAGGTTTTCGATCTCCGAAAGAGTTTCCTTTTCATGGTAGGGAGTCAGCTCTTCTCCGGGCAGCGCAATCGCCTGAATGATATGCGGCGGAGGAGGCGTATTGAGATACTGGCTTTCAAAAAATGTATGTTGTTGTTCGGGCGTTGCACTCTGAAAAAATTCCTGAACGAGTGGGTCTCGTGTTTTTTTAGAACGCACGCTCTTGTGTACTCAAAAAAATCAACTTTTGCGCGATCGGATGTCTCCGGATCCACGAGTACGGGTGGCCAGTGGGGAGAAGGCTTATTCATCGGGGGTGATATCGGGCATGTCCAAACCAGTCAGCTGCCGGTATTGGTCTTCAAAGATGGCGCGTAGCGCAGCAGTCGACTCATACGATGGGTCTTCCGCTTCCGTCACGTCCGTCCAGAAATCGAGTGAATTCATGAGGAAGTAGTCTGCGAGCGTCTCCAGATTCTCATTTTGCATGTGTTGCAGCACCTCAAGAACGATTTCCGGATGCACCTGGATCGTGTTCACTTCTATTTCACGGCGCTTGCCCCATTCCTCATTCGAGTCTGCTCTGCGCTTGTACGTTTCAATGTTCATTGTTGGTACGCATCGCATGTTCTTCTCCCCTCTGTTCTCCACTGTGAATCCGAAACCGATTTTCCGGTGCGGGTTTTGTCGTTCTTCGTCTGTTGCCAGCTCGTTTTCGGTGAAGAGCCGATACATCTCGTGATGCAGCCGCATCAGTATTTGAAATGCATCTTTCCGCGCTTCATCGACTAAAAATCTTTGACGCTCTTCATGGTCAAGCCGTTCGTCGTCTTCGTACGGCATCGTCATATTTTCGGGTGTATCGAATCGATTTTCCGGCTGTAGGCATTGTGCAACGCGGCCATGCGTTCGATGATTGTGCCAGGATGTCCGTGCGCACTGCAGTGCTGTATGCGCAGTGCATCCAATTCCTCATGCCTCATGGCATATGTCCCGCGGATGAAAGGGATTTGCACTGCTGGACCGAATTGCGAAAGGAGTTCCTCTGTTTCGGAGTGCGTCATGAAGAAATATCGTTGCCGAACACATTCTTGCCAGTAGGGAAGAGAGTGATTTCGTATGCGCACGAGTCCGGCGAATCCGCAGTGCACCACTCCTCCCTCTTCATCCTCCTGCGTCCCACTCAATATCGATACGACATTTTGTCTCCCTGAACCCGTCACAAGCATTTCATCCTGCGTATCTTCCGTCATCGGCAAGAGTATCTCCCTCATGGGCTCGAGGATCATTCTCTGGGCATGAATGTAGGACGCTGTGCTGGAAAATTCCTGATAATTCGACGGAAAGGAATTCATGCACCTTCGATTTGATCATAAAGTTCCTAAGAGTACAATACGCTGACATGTCAAAGGACAAGCAATTCCGGCTGGTGGCCCCCTTTTCGCCAACCGGAGACCAGCCTGCGGCCATTGCAAAGCTCATCAGAGGCATCGAGGCCGGCGAGCAACACCAGATTCTCCTCGGAGCGACCGGCACCGGGAAAACCTTCGCGATGGCGAATCTCGTCGAGAAGCTCCAGCGCCCCACGCTCGTTCTCGCCCATAATAAAACGCTTGCCGCGCAGCTCTGTTCGGAGTTCCAGAGTTTCTTTCCCGATAACGCCGTTTCGTACTTCGTCTCCTACTACGACTACTACCAACCGGAGGCGTACCTCCCGACGACCGATACCTACATCGAGAAAGATGCATCGATCAACGAGGAGATCGAAAAATTCCGTCACGCCGCGACCATGAACCTCCTCACACGTCGCGATGTTCTCATCGTCGCCTCGGTCAGCTGCATCTACGGTCTCGGTAACGTCGAGGATTACGAGAAGCTCGCGATCACCATCAAGCGCGCCGAACCCGTGCAGCGAGACAAACTCCTCCGGCGCCTCACAGACATCCAGTACATGCGCAGCGGCACCGAATTCAAGCAGGGTATGGTGCACGTCCTCGGTGATACGCTCGAAATTTTTCCGCCCGGCGGAGACACCGTCTACCGTATCGAATTGCCGTTCGACGAGGTCGAAACCATTCAGGAAGTAGACTGCTTCACGGGCGAGCTCATTACAGATCTCTCCGAAGTCACCATCTTCCCTGCGGCACACAACGTCACGACGAAGGAGAAGATCGATCAGGCCGTGACCGGCATTCGCGCGGAGCTCGAAGTGCGCGAAAAGGAACTGAAGGATGCCGGCGAACTTGTGAAGGCAGAGCGCATTCGCACGCGCACAGACTACGACATCGAAATGCTCCTCGAAACCGGTTACTGCACCGGCATTGAAAACTACGTGCGGTACCTGAATAACAACGGCGTACCCGGCAGTCCCCCATCGACACTCCTCGATTACTTCCCGAAGGATTTCCTCCTCTTCATCGACGAGTCCCACATCAGCGTGCCGCAAGTCGGAGGCATGTACGAAGGGAACCGCTCTCGCAAGCAGACGCTGTATGATTTCGGGTTTCGTTTGGCGAGCAGCTTCGACAACCGCCCTCTCATGTTCTCGGAATTCGAGAAGCGGGTGGGTCAGCGCGTCTACGTTTCCGCGACGCCGGGAAAATATGAATATGCAAATACCGACAAGAAGATGATCGCCGAGCAGATCATTCGTCCGACAGGCTTGCTGGACCCCGTCGTTACCGTGAAACCGACGAAGAACCAGATTGATGACATCACACAGGAGATCAATGAAGCGATCTCGCGCAAGGAAAGGGTTCTGATCACGACCCTGACGAAGAAATCCGCCGAGCGTCTCGACGAGTATCTCCGCGATCAGGATTACAAGGTGCGGTATCTGCACAGTGACATCGAGACACTGGAGCGCATCGAGATTCTCCGTCAGCTGCGTACCGGTGAAATCGATATCATCGTCGGTATCAACCTGCTCCGCGAAGGTCTCGACCTGCCGGAAGTCAGTTACATTGCGATTCTCGATGCCGACAAGCAGGGGTTCCTCCGTTCACGCGATGCACTGATCCAGACCATCGGACGTGCGGCGAGAAACGTCCACGGTCACGTCACGCTGTATGCCGATACGATGACCGATGCCATGATGCAGGCGCTTGCCGAGACGGAGCGTCGCCGCGACATCCAGGACGCCTACAACAAGAAGCACGGCATCACGCCGAAATCCATCGAGAAAGCCGTCCATGATATCAATGAAGAACAGAAGAAGCTGGAGCTTCGTCGTCCCAAGCGGGATCATACGAAGATTCCCCCTGATGAGAAGAAGCGACTCATCGAAGAGCTTACCGCCCAGATGGAACTGGCTGCGCAGAACATGGAGTTCGAGAAGGCGGCCGATCTACGCGACGAAATAGAGTTGTTGAAGAGAGGGAAATAACGGGCGATCCGTGATTCGGGATTCGTGATCCGGGATTCGGGATTCGATCTACTTACTCCCGGGTCTTAGGTTGTACAGACACAGCGCAAGCCGCGTGCCGCGCATTCCTGCGCACTCGCCGGGGTTGCTGTACTTCAGTTTGTCGATGCGGTTGATCTTCTGCTCCTCACGCAGCTCCTGCTGCTTCAGGCGAGGATCGTCGATCGGCCGTCCCGTTCTGCGGTGCGGCGTGGGCACGCGTGCATTGTCGAGGATATCTCTCGGTGGCTCTGTGGCTCGAGGCGACAGTACGCGACCGGAATTGAACTGTCTCTCCTGGATGTCTTCCGTCTGTTTCCTGCGCTGCGAAACCCGGAGGTTCTCGATGCGTTGCCTGTGGGTCGTCAGTGATCCCGTGCCTGCCGTATACATCTGTGTTTCCAGATGCCGTCGTGTGAACTTATAACGATCATTGATGTTGGCACGACGGAAATCGATACCCCTCTCTTTCGCAGTAGTAGCGTCTCCGCTCTGATTTGCCATGACGGGCGGAACGAGGAGAATGATGCTGATGACAGCGAAGCCGATGATGCCCACGCGCTTCATGAGA
>Ga0194131_10009176_pt1 | contig 12592 bp, 29 predicted proteins | sample TA2KigO120mmetaG_FD_148631 | JGI IMG/M metagenome (GOLD analysis project Ga0194131, IMG submission 148631) | Freshwater microbial communities from Lake Tanganyika, Tanzania - TA2015053 Kigoma Offshore 120m | ecosystem: Environmental > Aquatic > Freshwater > Lake | place: Tanzania: Lake... | reverse complement strand
GGTCTGACGGACTTTTTTGACACCAAGGCGGACTTTCTGGATACACTATGTCATGAGATGATCCACTTGTGTCAGGACTCCGTTTTTGAAATGGAACCGGATCATGGTCGTCTTTTCAATAAGATGGCCAAATTTGCGCGTAAACAGGGTGTAATGTTATGAAAAACAAGCTAAAGGAGTCAATGATGTTTACAGTTTCTTCGCCCGTACCGGCCGCAGAATACGATGAGCGGCACGGTGGCGCCGATCACAAACAGGCGGCGACGTACAGCGCCGCGATTGAGACGGAAATCCTTAAGGACGCTGCGGCGGAGCGTGCGCTCCGTGGCGCGGCAATGAGCAATATCGACACGTGGGACGAGTTCTACGTGCGCATGATTAACCGCTTGATCGCTGAGGCTGGCTGCGACTGCCGTACCGCGATCAAGGCATTCTTCGCAAGCGCGGCGGCGGGTCACCGTTGACCCATCGACAGAGCCGCTCGGGGACGGGCGGCTCGAGCGACGGAATTGTCATGGCAATTTTATTGCCAAGGCTTTTAGTTATCAGTTTGCTATAAACAAGGAAATTTCATTACCCGCCTTTCATCACTTTTTGATATACATCGATCCTGGTCTATAGTATGATCTAACTATCAAATGAACAGCTGCCATGCCGCGATCGGCGGCAAACGAGGGAGAGAGAAGATGCAATACGAGATTTCCCAGCCCGAGACCCACCCCGGCGCTCGGGGGCGGGTTGTCGACGGCCTCGAGGCCGTTGACGCGGCCATTCGGCCGCATCTTGTCGGGGCCGAGGACCTCGCCGACCTCGACGACCTCCTGGCCCATTTACGGGCCCATCCGGGCGCGTTCGGCTGCGCGGGGGAATACCTCGTGCTGCCGGCCGATCGGCCGATCGTTCGGATTCCGAACGCGGGGCCGGCATGCGAAGGGAGCAAGGAGTGACGCCATGACGACAAAGTTCGAACTTCAGGCCGAGGCACTCGACCGCGCGCAGCAAGGTCAATCGCTCGCCAACTATCCGGCGATCATAGAGGGTTTCCTGGCCATGGGAATTTCGGCGGCCGACATATCGCCGCGCGAGAATGTGTTTACATTCAACGCCTGGAAGGCGCTGGGCCGGGTTGTCCGCAAGGGCCAGCGCGGCGTCAAGGTCGTGACCTGGGTCGGCATGACCAAGCGCGTGATGGACGACAACGGCGAGGAAAAGCCGGCGAGCTTTCGCCGGCCCAAGACGACGACCGTGTTCCACGTCTCGCAGACCGAGCCGTTGACCTGACCCGCCGCCAGGGCCGCTCCTGCGGGGCGGCTCGAGCGACGGGCTGGGTGGGCCGGCACGCAAACGAGGGAGAGAGAAATGGCATACATTAGCGCGGAAGAAGTGAAACAAATCCGCAACGCTCTGAAGGCCCAATTCCCGGCGTTCAAGTTCAGTTGCACCAGGGATCACAAAATCGGCATCAATGTGGCGATCAAATCCGGCCCCGTCGATTTCGCGGCCAACTTCAACGCGACGAACGCGGGCCGAGGGGATTTCCGGCCTGCAAATAGCGACAACATGGGAATCAATCATTTCTGGTGCCATGAGCACTTCAGCGGCGCGGCCAAGGATATGTTGGTCAAGGTGGTTGAAATCATCAAAACCGCGAGCGCCCGCCAGTGGTTCGATAAATCCGACCTCATGACCGACTATTTCCATACAGCGTTCCATATTCACCTGGAGGTCGGTCGGTGGAATGCGCCCTATGTCCTAAAAGGCTGACCCGCCTCGATCAGAGCCTGCCGCCCCCGTGAAACTGATCTGCTACCGCCTGTCCCAGACCATGCTGACGATCAGGCCGGCGCCTGCGACCCGCGATTGGATGGACAAGACGCCCAACTCGTTCGCCTATCGCTGCCTGCCGCTCAACATCGCCAACGCCCATGGCTGGGAGATCCTGTCGCCCTGCCGTTTCCTCGCGGTATGGGATGGCGGCATCGGGCTCGATGCCATCAAGATCAAGACCGATGCACCGGAGCACCTGCGCCCGGTCAGCCATTTCGGCTCGGGCGTGCTGACGTTCCACGTCCATGGCCTGTTTCGCACCGAACCGGGCGTCAATCTCTTCGTCACCGGGCCGGTCAACCTGCCGAAGGACGGCATCACGGCGCTGAGCGGCGTCATCGAATCCGACTGGTCGCCTTATACCTTCACGATGAACTGGAAATTCACGCGGCCAGGGGCCATTGTGGAATTCACCGAGGGTGAGCCGTTCTGCTTCTTCTTTCCGCTCGACCGGAGCGCCATCGAAGCGATCGAACCGGAAATTCGCGACCTTGCCGAGGATCCGGAAACCGAGCAGCGCTATCGCGTCTGGGTCGAGGCACGCAACAAGTTCAATCGCGAGCTGCCTGTCCCCGGATCGGAGGCGCAACGCGAGAAGTGGCAGAAAGCCTACTATCGCGGCAGTGCGCCGGACGGCACGGCCGGGCCCGCCGACCATCAGATCAAGCTGCGCATCAGGCCCTTTGTCGACAAGAATAAAGCCTAGTCTAGGACCTAGCGGAACGAGGCCATGGCCATAGACCCCCCCGCGGACAGCCCCGCCCCTGGGCGGGGCTCGAGCGACGGCTCTGTGGCTGCTGAGGAGTATCTACATGGCGCATGTTAGGAAGGGTCAACTCGCGAAGTCTCCACAGTGGTGGAAGCATCTTCGCGACTGGAAACGCACCTTTTGGAAAAAGGAACGCCGCGCGGTCCGCCGCGCGGTCAGCAAGGAGGAACTGAAATGATAACCACATATACGCAAGCCCAATATTCAACAGACGCTGGCAGCGTCTTGGTTCTGGGCTGCTTGGATGGCGAAACGGACCAGCAGGCGGTCGAGCGACATCAACGTCTGTAGCGAAGTTCTCAGCTAAATCCCATTGACTCAGGGTGCTATATGTTATAGAATGAGTACAATGGTGATGATCAGGAGTACATAGAATGGTAACCTACCAGCCAACACCTCCGCGATTCGTCACGACTGACATACGTAGGCGAAAGGTTGCGGCTCGGCGTATCGTTCTCGAGTACGCCGCTGGCAATCGCGGTGAGATCGCTATGGCACTGCGCAACGGCGTCGATGTAGTCGTCGAGCGTGCAGACAAGGCTTGGTCGATCATTGCCCACCTAACCTCCAGCGGTGTAGTGTGCAGATGAACGAGAAGAAGTACTACGTCATCGTCGATCCCAATGACTCCGAACTCGGCGCGGAAAACGTCGCCAAGATCGAGCAGAAAATGAATGCGATGTACGTCGGCGAACTGCAAGTTAGGCTATCGCCGTCGCCGACCGCAGCATGGGCCAACCGCGCCGTATCCGTATTCTATCAGGCGCCGCCACTTCCTAAAGCAGCAAAGAGTAACTACTTCGCCATCTTCAACCAGAATGGCAAGACTCTGATCTGCGATGCATTCGCAGCGACGACACCGATGAATGCAGTGATCGCCGACGACGATGAGGTCGTGTACAGTAGGTATGGTCACGATATGCGGTGGAGCCGTGATCGCAGCATCGCGATCGACGGTGGGCGCGAGTACACCCGATTAGTCGGTCATATGCATCATAACCTGGAAAACAAACGGTGCGCACGGCTGTGTATCGCTCACGGTGAGTACTACATCTGTCTGCACGTCGATGAGCCTGACGATATCAGGCTGCGCGCGCCGGGCGGCGAGACCATTAAGTGTGAGCGAAGGCGAAGGCTGCCAACATGAACGTCAACACAGATATTCAACATGAAATCGCTAAACAGATCATGGCACACCAAGTCGTCGAAATAGACACTCGCTTAGGCTATCGTAGAGGTATTCCACCGATCATAGTCCCATCGTACATTATCTACATATGTTTGTTTTTATCCACGTACATCGTGGCATATTATTCTATCGACGAGATGCGGGTGATCCATCTGAGTATCGGCATGCTCTGCGTGACGCTAGTGTTAGACGTAATTTTTTGGAGTCGTGTAAGATCCATCGCGGCGGTGACGCTACTTCGTAGTAACACTGGGTTGGCTGATATTGTATTGAATGCGAGTAAGTACATGAAATTGACAGCTAACACTGATTCGACGGTAAGGAAGTAGCATAGTGCCGACCTATACGTTCAGACGCATATCTACTGGCGAGACGTTCGTTGAGTTCATGACGATCTCCGAGATGGAGTCGCGACTCGCTGCGGGCAACCTCGAGCTCGAGCCATCGGCACCACGGATAGTAAGCGGCGTTGCGTCAGCTCGAAACAAGCCCGACTCTGGATTCAGGGACGTACTTAAGCGCATCAAGACTGCTAACCGCGGGAGTAAGATCAACACATGGTGATCCCACAGTACGAGCACGATCTACTGATTCGCGAGTTACGCTTCGAGTCTGACAACGACAGGAACGATGGGTGGGTCAAGGAGCACTATAGAAGACTCCTGAAGTCAGTTGACAACGTGAAAACTGCAACACACGACTACTCGACATCACTGTGTAACAGGAGTGATATGCATATGTACGCCACAAACATGAAGACCTTCTACGAACGCGCGCGTGCAACACCGTTCGATGAATCCGAACTTGGCGAGATCATTAATATGCTTGGGTTAAATCTCACAAAAGACGGTCCATGGATCTGCGGTGGTGCGGTGAGGCGCACCCTGTTGGGCGCATCGATCGACAGTGACATCGACATCTTTTCATCGTCGGCCGAGCAGCTCGATGCTGCCGTAGAGCATCTACTGAATGTACTCGACGATCACAACATCAACCACCATACTAATTCGCGCAATACTAGCATGGTTCATGAGGTAGTCGTAAAACTACCTCATCAGTCGTCCGAAAAGAACGATGGCATCAAATCTGTCAAGGTTCAGTTCATCAAGAAGTACTATCCATCTGTGAACGATGTCCTGGACTCGTTCGACTTCACGATCTGTCAGTTCGGATATGATGGCGAGAACTTGTTTCACGGTGAGTACTCACTGTGGGACCTAGGTCGTCGGCGCCTCGCTGTCAACCGCATCACGCGCCCAGTGTCGTCCATTCGCAGGCTCGTGAAGTATTCGAACCAGGGCTTCACATTTTGCAATGGAACAATCACGAGCATTCTGGCTAGTGCAGGTGTCGACGTGAAAACGCTCGCCGACAGTGGGATACTAGTCGACTACATTGACTAGAGAGAGGGTGCGTTTGAGCCCGTCCGCCATCAAAGCCTTCTTCAACATCATGGAAAAGTGGACGATCAAGGACGCGGACGCCCGTGACCTATTGGGCGGCGTTGCGCTTGGTGGATATGCCTATGAGGGAATGCGGCGTCTATACGATACAGAAACATACTCAGAGAAGATTCAATGAAGTTCGTTCTCGAGGCTCCGGTTAACCTGCCGGCCGCTAAGCGTATCGACACGCTTAACGGTCGTTTCTATAAAACGCCCTCTGGGCTTATGTTGCCGTCTATTACGACCGTTCTATCGGCCGATCCAGAAAAAGAAGTGGCGCTGTCGAAATGGCGCAAACGCATTGGCGAGGAGCAAGCGGCTGCCATCAGTAATCTCGCTTCATCGCGCGGTCAGCGCCTACACGAGGCCATAGAAAACTACATTCTGCATGGTTCGCTGCCGGCTGCCGATCGTCCTATTACCCGAGTGATGCTGTCGAAGTGTAGTAAGCTGTTAAACACACACGTCGACGTCGTGCAGGGTATTGAGCTTCAGTTATTTTCAGAGACGATCGGGGTTGCTGGTACGACCGATCTTAAGTGTAGGTGGGACGGCATCGAGGCAGTTGTTGACTGGAAGACTGCTGGTCGTGAAAAGGATGAGGGGTGGATTCGCAACTACTTTGTGCAAGCGACTGCATATGCCATCATGTACGAGGAGTTAACTGGAGTACACGTGCCGCGAGTGGTAATAGTCATGGTTGGCACTGATGGTGGGTGGTGTCGACACTGGGTTCGTGATCGCGACGAATACGTCGACGATCTACTGGCCGCAATCGAGCGATACGAGAAATGGCGTGCCAAATAGTTAACCTTAACTAATATAAAGGTTAACATTAACCAAAAATCAAAAAGGAAACAAAATTACACCACTTTTTAGTGTACACCGGTCCCCAGATGTAGTAGAATTGATAATGTAATCTGGTGATAAAGTTCATCATGAACAAGAAGTACGAACTGATCGACGATCCCAAGGCTTCGAACGGGCTGCAGCGCATCCGGGCGCTCCGGGACATTCCTCAGCATGGCGTCAAGGTCGGCGACCTCGGTGGGTTAGTCGAGTCCGAACGGAACCTGTCGCAGAGCGGCGACTGTTGGGTCTACGCGAACGCTCGGGTCTCCGGCGACGCTCGAGTATACGACAACGCCCGGGTCTCTGGCGACGCTTGGGTTGATGGCAACGCCCATGTCTCCGGCTACGCTTGGATCTCCGACAACGCTCGGGTCTCCGGCAACGCTCAGGTCTACGACGACGCTTTGGTCTCCGGTGATGCTCGAGTCTCCGGTGATGCTCGAGTCTCCGGTGATGCTCGAGTCTACGGCAACGCTTGGGTCACTGAGTATGAGTAGGAGTTCGTCGTGAACGTAAAGTACACGCAGAGTGTGTACGACTGAACCTTTAGAAAAGGAGTATGTGTCATGAGAACTACGACGTTAACGGTAATCGCTATGACGATCGTGGCAGCTACATCCAGCACTAGTACTGCGCAGCAACCCCACATCCAACGCGCGATGCCGATAACGTGTGGCGTGTCAGCGAAGGTGCACGAGATGATTCAGACTGAGTTCAATGAACAGCTCGTCGCTGGCTGGGTGATGAACCCTGAGAAGAAGATTTTCGGATTCATGTGGTACAATCCCACGACTCACACGATGACGGTGACGTCGTACGTCAAGGATCTCGACGAGGCATGCATCATCAGTTCCGGCACCGGGGCTGCATACACTCCGCCCATTATGCCAGGTCTGGAAGCCCTGGACACTGAGAACTAGGAGTTCATCATGAATGCGAAGTACGAACTGATCGACGATCCCAAGGCCCCGAACGGTCTGAAGCGCATCCGGGCGATCTGGGACATCCTCGGCCGACTCATACGGGTCCACGAGGACATCAACGAGCTCGTGGCGTGAAGACACTATACCAATACCAGCTTGCCAACCGGATTATCCTGAACGACGCCACTGGCCGCTAGGCCCACCAACCAAGGAGACCCATCATGTCTAACCTCATCGACCGCACCAGCGCACCCATCGCCCCTGCCCCCGAGACCGAACTCGAGCGCAGCAACCGCAATTTGCTCCTCCTGGCTGAGGAGCACGAGAGGCAGGTGCAGTTCGAGACAATCAAACTGGACATGATGATCGTCTACACGACCAGAGCGTGCGGTAGCGTTTGCTGCTCCCTCGGCCTCGCGGCCTCCATGCCCGTGTTCCAGGCCATGGGGTTCTGCCTCGTCACCAACCAGGAGTTCGGCACAATTGTGAAGGACGGCGTCCCCCTCAGTCTCAATTCCGCGGCGCTGGGAATGCTGGGAGTGCCCTTCAGCTCGTGCGTCCGTATGCGTCTCGACCCAGACAGTGTGCCTCGCCAGCACTACCTCTTCAGCGGCACGGATCTCCGCACCCACGCCGAGCAGGCCGAGATCATCCGCGCCTTCGTCGCGAACCGGAGCTAGGCCCATGGACAAAGCAAGATTTCTGAACATGGTCCGCTCCTTATACAACATCGATTCCTTCCGGTTACCGGAACTGAGTAGGGAGGACTGGGAGAAGTTTGTGGACAATCCCCCACGATACTTCATCCAAGCCGACGCCACGCAGCAGGCTGCGATCTTTCGTGAGGTCGAGCACAGGCAAGTCTGGAAGCCAAGGGTTCGGATCAAGGTCCAAAGTTCGCGGTCATATAAGAGTGGCGAGTATTGACAACTCTGAGAGAGTGTGATACTATAGTATAATGAGTCGCATATGGAACTGGAAACTCGCATGGCTCGAGTCGTCAAGCTCGTCGCTGCTCTCGAGGACCGACCCGTCCTTCAAGTATACCTACCGCTAGAGACTGTGCGCGGGATCGCACTAGACGCAGTATAGATCGCTCTATCGAGAAAGGCTATGGAAAAGAGATGAACCGGTTCATACTTCACGAGGATCCCGTGGTAGCAGCTCAGATGCACTGCGACAAGCACGTGGTCAAGATGGTCCTCGAGGAGGCGCAGATGCTTTCTACTGCTCACCGAGTCGCCGACTCATTCGTCATTCGCACTCACGTGCCGAAGCAGAGGTCTCGCACCGAATATTACTTCGAGCCTGGAGACAGCCGCGAAGGCCTTCTCTATCTAGTCACTCATAAGAACCACCCGTGCTCAGTCTGGGCTCGAGCCAGTCGAGCGAACTACTCCTGGGCCTCGAGCCTCCTTCACTCTTTACTGAATGAGTACGAGTATCGGTACAGTAAGATTCACAAGATTCGCCGCACGGGTCTCGAGCGAGCCCTGATGCAGTACCCGAGGGGAATTCCCGACTCGCCGCGGACACCGTTCCCGCTGGCCATGCCCGACGAGTATAAGCGCTATGGTGACGCGGTGGGCAGCTACAGAACTTTATATAGACTGAGTAAGAGTCGATTCGCAGCGTGGAATCGTGGTCGATCTGCCCCAGATTGGTATTCGGAGGAACTAGATGATCGCTGATAACTGTCAGATTCGCGAGGCTCGGTTGGAGCTCGATAAGTCTTGGATCTCTCACCGAGTTCCCGAGTGGTGCCCCCTCCTCTACGAGTTCAACCTAGTCATCGGAGTGCTGATCACGGCTGTCGGAGGCATCGTCGGACGAACCTCGTCATCCTTCTCGCCGCACTCTACACCGATTATATATTTTGGAAAGGAATGCGCAGGATCCTTGAACAATAAATACAACTATGCCGACTTACACCTTCATAGATAGAGTTACTGATAAGGAGCACCAGCGTATAGCATAAGTTCGTGGTCGTTGATGTGCCTCGGGCACAGTACCGGACGTGGGGGCGGTACCCACCAGCTCCACCATCATACGGGGCTGAAATAGGATAGACGGGCTGAAGATGAGTCGCGGAGATCACGGGGTTGGCCGCCTAATAGGCCGAACCGAAGAGTGCCAATGTAGGTACTCCTCTCGCCCTCGCAGCCTAGGCTGCGGCGGCCGGGTTTCGGGGGGTGAACCTGGGAACAGAATCATCCCCCACATTCTAGCATACATATTTCTATCGCTCGCGATCGCAATGCCAAGCACTGCGGCAGCATCTTCTGAACGCGAGTGTCTGGCAAAAGCAGTATACTACGAAGCGCGTGGCGAGCAGCAACAAGGCATGCTCGCTGTCGCTTTAACGACGATCAACAGGGCGAGGTGGTTGAAAAAGACGGTGTGCTTCACGGTACATCGTCGGTGTGACTACAGCTGGCGGTGTGTTAAAAAGAAACGTATGATCAATAGAAAGTCTGCCGAGTGGATCGAATCACTCGAGGTGGCGACCCTCGTGCTTACTGGGAAAATTGCAGACTTCACTGGTGGTGCGACTCACTTTCACGCATGGTGGGTCGATCCCCCATGGAGGAGCAAGATGCAGCACCTAATCAACATCGGTGGCCACTCATTCTATGCAACAAAATAGTTTACATTCAATCATCAATGTGTTACTATAGTCAATTGGATCGGAAAATAGATGTCTGAATTTTTCAAATACCTTTCGAACGATAAACAGATCAGCGTCATCGCAGGCCCATGCGTTTTCGAGAACGAGGAACACGCTGTACGACATGCTGCCGAGATAGCGCGAATCGCTCGCTCGATGAACGTCAACTTCATCTATAAGACGTCGTTCGACAAAGCCAACCGCACTAGACACGACTCATTCAGAGGACACAGCTTTGACGAGGCGTACTATGGAATGCGCGCAGTCAAATCTACTGTGGGATGCGAAGTGCTGACTGACGTACACGAACCATGGCAGTGTGAGCAAGTTGCCGCCGACGTCATTCAGATACCAGCAATGCTATCGCGTCAGACTGATCTTCTGCGCGCCGCCGCAGAGAGCGGTCGCACAGTGAACCTCAAGAAGGGTCAGTTTATGACCCCGGACGACGTCGGACACGCACTCGAGAAACTCGAGAAGTTTGGCGCCAAAGAAAAGTTCGTCACCGAGCGCGGTACTACGTTTGGCTACAGCGGCGTTGTAGTCGATTTTCGCGCGCTGTCGTGGATGCGACGATTCGGAGAGCCGATCGTACTCGATTGTACCCATACGACAATGATCGGTGGACTTGGGGATCAACGAGTCATAGAACCATTAGCCCTCGCAGCAGCAGGACTGGGTGTCGCCGGCCTGTTCATTGAAGTACACGAGGATCCTGAAAATGCACCATCCGACGGCTCGTGTATGCTCGAGCTATCGCAATTCGCTGGACTACTCACCAAAGTGATCGCTGTCGATTCAGCTAGAAAGACTTTCAATTGATCGGAGAAAAATGATGTCGCAGAAATCGGGTAAGATATGGGGCACGACGCAGGCGATTCTACAGAACCCAGTCGTCGAACTACACCGCATCGAGATCAAACCTGGATACAGGTGCTCCATCCATAAGCACGCTCACAAGTGGAACGCATTCTTCATCGAAAGCGGCTCACTCGAGATTCATATCTTCGGTAAGGAACCGCCAAAATTTGTAAATAAAGACACACCGATGGATGTCACAGTCCTTCGAGTCGGCGAGTCGACACAGGTGCCGCCTGGTGTCTACCACTGCTTCGTGTGTCGCGAAGAATGCATCGCGTTCGAGACGTACTGGCCCGAACTCCTCGGTGAGGACATCGTGCGGCATGACACTGGTGGTTCAATCGACAGACCATGGATGAGTTCTAAGGCTCTCGAAGCGTATCTCGTCGAGAGGGATCGGACACGGAACAGGGATGTTCCGATTCCTGTGAATGATAACGATGTGATTCGAGATGAGAATGATCCGGCAACCGTCACATACAACTAAGGAAGAGGAGAATCACCATGCAGCACCACACCCAAACAATTAAGTTTCAGTGTGGACCGATCAAGGAAGTCGGCAGCACCGGCGCGGATGCGCTGTACGGCGGTGAGGGCAACGACACGCTGCTCGGCAACTCGAACCAGCTGCTCTATGCCGGCGACGGCAACGACACCATGGAAGCGGCGACGTCCGGCAACTTGTACGGCGAGGCCGGTGAAGACCTGCTCATGGCCACTATCGGCGGCAGCACGCTGTACGGCGGTGAGGGCAACGACACGCTGCTGTGTGGCACGGTCGCCGACATCCTCTATAGCGACGACGGCGCTGACAGTATGGACGGCGGCGACGAAAATGCGATTGCCTTGACAAAGCTCGAGGAAACGTTGATGCAGCATCAACGTACTCGCAATCGACTCATGCACGGTGCCTTAAGCGCATTACATCAATGACAATAAGAACGATCACGCCGATAGCATTCTCCGCGGAAGTGCTAGACATTGTTGGCCAGCAAGATGCCTCCTCGGTAACGTATCTCGATGCGATAGACACTGTCTGTAAGCGTCATGGACTTGAGTGCGACGTGGTACCAAAACTGATGACGCGAGAACTCCGAAAACTCGTCACCGAGGAGGCAATGACCCTAAACCTCATAAAGAAGACTGCTGCACCTGACACAGGATCGGGAAGACGACGTAGATTGCGATGAGCGGCGCGACTGCATACCAGAAGTTCACTGCGATCAGACTCCACTTTACATCCGATGAGTACGACTACTTTAAGTACTGTGGAAAGACGCGCGCGCGATTCAATGCGGCACGCAACGACTCGCACGTATATGCGCGACTTGAGCGCCGATACGGTACCGATGAAGAGTTGATTGACTACATTGTGGCTAACTTCGCGACGCTACAGCAACCAGGTTGGGTTGGCGCCATGCACGAAAGACACTACGTAGCGTGGCGCGGTCGGATCGAGTCAATGAAATACGTACTCAACAAGGAGCTAGGTGCAATCGCCAGTAAATACACTGACGACAGAGTCGCCGTCAGTGAGATATGGTCACATACCAGCAGTGACACTCACCCAGAGTTTCTACAAATGATACTGCGTAAACAAGTTTCTCTGGAAACTGCTGCAATAGTCAACGATGTAGCCGATTACGCGAGATCGTGGGACTCAACGATCACTGAGGACGTGGTATGGCCGACCGTGCGCAGGTTGCTAAAGAAGTACTCACCGTTCCTCGCGCGCCGCGTCGGCCGACGCGACGTCTGGGAACCTATTGTGCTGCACTCACTCGGATTACGAAGGACGTCATGAACTATCAGGACTTAGTCGTCGACAACGTCGCGCGTGAGATCGAGCTCATCAATCATCGCGAAAACTATTTGCTTCGCGAGCTCGAGTCTCTGCGAAATTATAGGGCGCAACTGATCAAACAGTCCCATGATCATGGGACTGCAGTCCCAGCACCGCAGACGCTGTTTGAAGAATCTCCAACTACGGCGTGCAGGAGGGCGGCTTCATCGCCGCCGGCGCTCTGAGGCACCTCTTCCGTACACACACTCCTACCT
>Ga0194131_10009172_pt1 | contig 12598 bp, 9 predicted proteins | sample TA2KigO120mmetaG_FD_148631 | JGI IMG/M metagenome (GOLD analysis project Ga0194131, IMG submission 148631) | Freshwater microbial communities from Lake Tanganyika, Tanzania - TA2015053 Kigoma Offshore 120m | ecosystem: Environmental > Aquatic > Freshwater > Lake | place: Tanzania: Lake... | reverse complement strand
CCCTCGTTGCCCTCGTTCCCCTCGTTCCCCTCGTTGCCCTCGTTCCCCTCGTTGCCTTCCCCATCACGCACATACCAAAAACCCCCACCCAGTTACGGGCGGGGGTCTTGGTTCTTGTCGTTACAAGAGGGAGATACGTGTCAGACGATTAGCTGTTGTAGCTTGTCGACTTGACCGTGGTCTCCGGGTACTCGATCCAGAGGAAGGAATTTGCAACCGTCTGGTCCGTGTCGCGCCACTGCATGTGGGACCTGTTGGTACCACCGAGGACGCCATACGGCGTGCGGCCAATTGAATCGAAGTTCTGGAGAGAGACCTGCAGGACGGAGACACCACCGTTCGCCGAAGCGGTGTTCGGGTTGACGATGTCTGCCTGCAGAACGAATGTCGCGGACTGACCCTGGTCGATCTCCGTGTCTACAACGTGGACCACAAGGCTCGGACAATCCACAAGGAGTGCACCGGAAGCGCGTCCAGAGATAGCTAAGACAGGCGTTGTTGCGTTGAACGCGTTACACGTCTGCTGCTTCGTCTGGTCGGCCTTGTTGTAGAACCTGAAGGTCGTACCGTCGATCTGAACGTTCGTGGCGTTCAGGTTGAAGACGACACCGGAGAGAACCACGTCGTTGTTACCATCCTTGTTGTTCGAGTTCGCGGCAGCCGTGAACTTGAACTGACCAATGGCGGAGATGCCCGTGGGCACTGCCGTACCGTTGGCGTCAGGGTTGGCGTTCGTGATCGACGTGATCTTCGACATGACGGCAACGTTCTTGTTGCCGGCGATGGTGGAGTTGCTGCTGGAGTTGCTTGTAGCCGTGGTAGCTCCAACGAAGATCTCACCTTCTGCACGACCGTCCTGGTCGCTCATATCAAGGTCATTGCTGGACTGATGACCGCGGGCAGCCACGACAACGTTGTCGTAAGTGGCAGCACCGGAGCCGATGAAGAGAGCGAGGATTTCCGCGCTCGTTCCACCCTGCGTATCGGTCTTGAGCTTCGGACGGACGATGACGTCCACATCCATGCCCTCCGGAACGACGAGCTGTTGGTTCTCCATGTTCGCACAGAACGTGGTGATTGACTCGCCGCCGCGGGGGTTGGTCGTGAGCTTAGCGTCGCTGCCGCAACCACCGACGGTGGCTTCAGCGAACCTCGTAGACTCACCTTCACGGTACAGTTCGAGACGATCGATTGATGTCGCGACCGAACCGGAAGACGACAGCTGGATATCCGTCACATCAACTGCTTCATTTTCAGCGTGCAGCTGCAAGCGGAGGATAGCCTCGCCGAGCACGCCACCAAGGAGTTGGCGGGAGCGCAGCGGCGTGGAGTCGTTCGTGACGTACAGGTCACCCTGGTTCACGAGCGTCCAGAGCTGGGAAGCAACAGTCGTAACCGTGATCTCACAGCTCGTAGCAGCGGAACCGCTGCTGTCGAGACAGGTGCCGTTTCTGCTGATGTTGGTCAGGTTGCTGCCATCATCAAGCTCTTCGGCCTCAAGGAACGTCACCGTGGAACCGGTGTCGAACATGAGGAAGAGATCATTGTTGGTCAAACTGGAAGCGATATCGGAGTGCACCTCGAAGACCACAGTCTCCTCGGCAGGCACCACGTAGCCTCCGCCGGCCAGATCGTTGAAGGAGACCTGGGACGACTGGGAGGCGATACCACTCTGGAGAATGGTGTCGACCGTTCCGTCACCGTCCGTGTCTACCCACAGCGTGTAGTTCTGACCGTTGTTGAGCGAACCGGAGGAAGCCTTGAAGACAGCCTTGGTGAAGAGGATGTCCTCGGCCTCGCCGGCGCGTGCCTCGAAGCGGAAGAGGTTCACGTTCTTCGAGTTCTCAACCGCCGTGTCGCCGTTACCGATGTTCTTCACGGTGACCGTGAGAGTGGCGGTGGCAATGCGGTGGAAGTTACCCGAGATCGTTCCGCGGGGGCGGACGTCACCGACTTTGTCGCCGGTGGACAGACCCTCGACCTGCATCTGGTAGGACGTCGAAGCAGTCGTGAGAATGCTTGCGAAGCCACAGGCAGTCGAGTTTAAGATCAACGAGCCGGCGGACAAGATGTGCGTCGGTTCGCCACAAATGTGAGCCTTGAATTTGTCACCGCTCGACGGGTGCTTGCCTGCGCCGTTGTCGATGAAATCGACACGGAGTTCCCAGGATTCGTCACCGCGGACGATGAAGTCATCAAAGCGATAGATCTGGAATGTTCCACGACCTGCGGACACTGTCTGCTGGCCGGAATCGGACGTGCCCGTCAGACGGACACCATCGATCGTGCGGCCGGTAGCCTTGTTGCGGATTTCGACATCCTCGAGAAGCTCGCTGATGTTGTCGTCCGTTCCTGCCGTACCGCAAGCGGTAGAGGCAGCTCCGGCATTTGCGCAGAGAATACCACCGGTGGAAGACGTACCCTGGATGAGAACGAAGAGGTCCTTCACATCGATGGACTCGCCACCCGTCTTGAACGTGATGTTCGCGAGGGTAGCGTCGTTGTCGTCGCGGGTGTAGTCCTGCTGAGCCGGTCCGTCGATACCAATGGTGAATTCACCGGCATCGATGGTCACGGTGTCAGGCAGGGTTGGAGACTCGGTCGGCAGGGAAACCTGCGAACCGTAGAGCTGACCGTTCACGCCGTATCCGTAGAGGGAGCCGACAGCGAAGAGGTCAGAGCTTTCTTCGAAGTGCATGATGATCGAATCACCGGCACCGCCGACCACGTCAACGATCAACTCGAGGGTGATCTTGTCACCTTCGAGGACCGTGAACGGAGGATCGAAGACAACGGTGACGAAGTCACCGACGGTCTGCGAAACGGTGTTCGTGAGGATCGTGCCATCCGTGCGGCGGATAGCGATGTTCGTGAAGTCTCCGTCGGAAGCGGAACTGTTCTGCTCCAAAGTCATGGAGTAGAACGTCTGGTCTTCCGTGGAGTTCACGGACACCTCAAACTTACCGGTAACGACACCTACGTCGCCGACCTCCACCTCATCGGGGGAGATGCTGCGGTAGGACACGCTGATGATACCGCTGGTTACAGCAGCAATCCGGAAGCGGTCGCCACGGAGAGGGAAGTTACCCGTGACGGACTTGGCGTTGCCAAAGACGTCGGACGGGAGTTCAACAACGAAGTTGTGCTCGGCAGCCGTGGAAGCGGTGGACGCGAAGTCCGCCACAAGGTCCACAGTGACCGTCTCACAAGGATCGAGGATCAGCGGGGAGCTGAAGCGAAGATCAGAGGTCTGATCCTCGGAATCGATCGTGCGCTTGCGCGTGACGCGTGCGCCGTTCACAGCAGCGTACACGCCGCCGATGTCCGTCTCGGAACCGAAGCCCTCGTGGAGCATGGTCAGGTTCTCGACAGCGACGGAATCGTCGCAGGACGCAGTGAAGTCAACGGAAAGCATAACGACGCCGACAGCGCCTTTCGGCACAGTGTCGCCGACCGGGGAGGAAGCCGCGAGGGAAACCTCGAGGACGCCATCACCCTTCACGAACGCCGTGTATCCCGTGAATTCAGCAGTGTCGCCGAAGACGACGCCGGCTGCAGTCATGAGATCTTTAGCGGAGAGCGTGTAGTCGTGGTCTGCCATCATGGCAGCACCAAGCGTGATCTCCACAGTGGACGTGCCGAGGAGTTTGGCCGAGCTCACCGTAACGGTCGAACTGTTCGTGACCGTGTAGTGGCTCTTCATCTCAGCGGCAGCCTTGTCGAGAGTCTGGTTGAATTCGACCTCGATCGTCGTTGCGGATGTCGCAACAACGTCCGTGATCATCGGCTCGGACGACACATCACCCTTGCCACAGTCCACACCGTAGGTGAGACCCTGGTCGACGCGGTAAAGCATCACGACCATTTCGGCACGGTTCATGTTGTCGCCGGGGCGAACGCGACCCGTTGCGTCGTCACCCTGGAGGACGCAGTGATCAGCGGCCGTCTGAATGACGGTCGTGTACCACTGGCCGGATGGGTTGTCGACGAACTGCTTGGCATCGCCGGTTGCAGCGAGGCCAAAGGCGCGAACGATGAGAGCGGCAGCTTCAGCGCGGTTGATGTTCGCGCTGGGGCGGGCCCAGCAAGGGTGCTTGCCGTAGCAATCACCGTCGCCGCGAACCCAACCCTCCTTACCTGCCTCCTCAAAGTACCCGTAGTACCAAGCGCCCGTAGAAACATCGTTGAAACTCGGGACAGCCGGCGGAGTGGAGAGAATACCTCCATTCAGCTCGACCACGAGCTTCACGAATTCTGCGCGGTTGGCGTTGTCGCCAGGGCGGAACCGCGCTTGCGTAGCATCGAGATACCCGGCATCCGTGAAGGCGCCGACAGCATCACCGAACCACGCTCCTGCAGGGACGTCGCTGTATGCCGCGAGAACCGTTCCCACTTGTGCAAGTGAGAGGGCAGCGACCGACATTCCTGCGAGGACTTTCTTCATGCGAATAAAGTCCATAGTAATGTGGTGGATAAAAATGAAATAAAAACGAAGGAAAGAAACTACCGTACTCATCGCCCTATATAAGGAGGACAAGTACAGAGTGGTGAATCAATGTAGGAGGTTCTGTGTTCCATGCTTCTCTCTCAGTGCTATGCGCGGGGGAGACTATGCTCTCTCCTTATATATAAAGAGGGTACGCAAGCGACATCGAAAGCGTGGGGCAGAAAACACAAAACAGAAAACACGACGGATACTGTCCTGTCCGCCTGAGGCGGACGAACAACCGTGTGAATGACTTGTCTTCAGCAAACCTAGCAATAAGGAAGGCTTGCCCCGAGCAAGCCCGAAGGGCTTGTCGAGGGGTAAAGGCAAGGTGCCGGCACGTGAAGGAGCGTGTACACGGATCAGACTCTATGGGCACATAGAGGCGGATCAGCGGTATTTAAGCGTCCCATTTGCCGGTAGGCAAGGTGGAGGCACTGATCCGTGCATACAGAAGAACGCGGTGAAGGGGTATCTGTTACATCACATGGGGGATGGAACATTTGGTCATATCTCTGCGAATATGAAGGCCAATTGCCAAATGCATAGACGAATTCTTGAGAGAAACGGCCCTCGCAGCATGATTTTGAGGTGGAAAAAAAGACTTGTTAAAATTTAATTATATTGCTTAATGTTATTTTGGAGAGCAAGAATAGTTCACCGGACGTCAGGATGAATGTGCATGTACTCTACCTTCCTCACCTTCTGGCCCTCTGCAGTGTCTTTGAGCTCATATCCCCGTGCGGCAATTGCATCTCGCAGGCGATCACTCTCACCGAAGTTTTTCGCCTTCCGCGCAGCCTCACGTTCCGCGAGAAGTGCGACGACTTCCTTCGGGATATCCTGTGAACGCTGTGCGGCAAAACAACCGAATGTTTGGCGAACCAAAGCCATAAAATCCTTACATGCAGCAAGCGAACCTTTGGTACGCGACCACGCCATAGCCTGGAAGATCACAGCAAGCGCCTCGGGGGTATTCAGATCACTATCCATCGCCTCAGAAAATTTTTGCTTCCACTCTTCCGTGTCCTCTGAGTCCTCTGAGTCCTCCACCTCCCCCATCCACTCCGCAATCTTCGTACGTGCCTTCCGTGCGTCATCGAGTCCCTTCTCCGTAAACTTCAAATTCGTGCGGTAATGAACGGAAAGAAGGTAGTAACGCAGGTCCATGGGATCGTATCCCATGGCAATAATGTCTGAGAGATTCAACACATTGCCAATACTCTTTGACATTTTCTCTTCCCCCATCTGGATACGCCTCCTATGCAGCCAGAGGTGCACAAAGGGCTTCTTGCCCGTCACAGACTCTGACTGCGCGATTTCGCATTCGTGATGCGGAAAAATATTGTCCTCGCCGCCCGTGTGAATATCGATCTGGTCCCCCAATAAGGAGGAGCTCATCGCACTGCACTCGATGTGCCAGCCCGGAAAGCCCTCGGGAAATTTTTTCCCTCCGGGATTTTCCGGGGACTCCCACCGGAGCAGATGCTTCTCATTCATGCCGACACAGAATTTCCAGAGTGCGAAGTCTGCCGGGTGTTTCTTGTCCTCGCGCACGTCGACACGCGCACCGGCGGAAAGATTGTCGAGTGTATTACCGGAGAGTGTCCCGTACGGCGTCGGTGTTTTGCTCGTAACGGAAAAATAGATTCCGTCTTCGGTCACATAGGCATTTTTTTGGCTAATTAGAGCCGTAATCATTTCCCTCATTCTTGGTATAAACTCCGATGCACGCGGCCGATATGCGGGTTCGAGAAAGTTGAGCTCATGTTCGTCTGCGAGATACTCCGACTCATAGTTGCGCGCGACACCGATGACATCCGCTGCGGTGATCTCCGTCCTCCCCTGCGCACCCGCAATCCGGCGCGCTTCCTTTTCCACTTTGTCCTCTCCCTGGTCCGCATCGGCGACGAGGTGTCCGACGTCCGTAATATTTTTGACGTGCGTCACGGTGAGTCCGTGTCCGGCTTCCAACCACCTGCGGAGAAGATCCGCCATGAGAAAACTGGAATAGTTGCCGATGTGGGGTCGCCCGTAGACCGTCGGACCGCATGTGTACATGGTGACGATCTCCTTCTTGATCGGAGAAAAGATTTCCTCCTTCTTGGTCAGGGTGTTGTAGAGACGCAGGGGCATCATCGGGAGGATAGCGCGATTGCAGCGGGCGCGCACATAAAAGGACCGGCGTTCCATCCATGGAACGCCGGTGATCCCTTCACCATGCCATCTCCGTGCGGAGACGCTCTGGGAACGTCTCCCGCAGCCTCCGACGGCCTTCTTCGCTCTGTGAAGCGATTCCTGCCGTCTTAAGGTCTTCGAGAAAACAGCAGTAGGCAACCTCTGCGCGGTGGATGGTCACCTCGCGGGGAGCCCGCAGACCGAGGCGGACCTTGTCGCCTCGGACCTCCACCACCATCACGGACCAGCACTCGTCCGGGTCGGTGTTGTCACCGATCAGAACACGCTGATCCATCTCGCGATGGATGAGGAGGAACCCCGTACCGGATCCGCCGGAGTTCGGCACGAGTGTGCCGCCACTCTCAGCGATACGGTCGAAGACCTCCTCGCGGTGGATGGGGATTGCCTTCCTAGCAAGAAACCCCAAGATCACCTCGTTGCCGCGCAGAGCACAGATCCGGATCCAGATCTCACCGAGCTGGATCCACTCTCCGACTTTCCGACTGAGCACCAGCATGACTGAGCCTCCTTCACTGGCACCGTACCCCTCTGGTAGGGGCCCGAAACGGAGCGGACACGCTGTCCGCCGATCACGCTATCCGACGTACGACGGACACTGCGATCAGCGGACGGCAATGGTAAAGAGCAGATGCTCCTGCACGCAGGAACACCCTGAGTATGCATACGACGCCGGAATCTGAACAGAGAAATGCTAAGAAATCGCTAAGAATAGATAAAAAAGAACCCGGCAGCAGCACGCTAGCTGCCACCGGGCTTTGTTGCATTCCGAAGAACGCAACAGAGGGTTGGTAACGCACCATTTCTGGTGCGCGTGTTGAGGGTGCGGGGAAGGTCAGACGAGGATCGCCGGGCTTTCAACCCGACGGATCGCGACCTTCTTCGGAGCCTCGAATCCGAGACGGACCCGCCGACGGCTGACCTTCACCACCGTGATGGTGATGTGAGCGCCGATGCGAATCGCCTCGTTCTCCCTTCGGGTCAGCACCAGCTGACCACCCGTGGAGCCCTCGCGGGCATGACACGAGCGCTGGATCAACTCCGTCCGCAGGATCTTGACGCCCTGCGGCGCGAAGATGCCGATACGGACCTTGTCTCCCTGGATCCGATGAATGGTGATGTAGATGTCATCACCAACCTGGACCCACTGCCTCACCCTTCGTCCAAGTACCAACATGGCTCTTCCTTTCGCAATGAGCCAACCGGTTTCCTCCGAACGCTCGTAACGGCATCCTCGCCGCCGACCACGTCCTGAACCGGCCACGCAATCCGCCTTCGGCGAACTCCGTGTCCGGCTCAATGGAAGCTGTGAAAGAGCTTAAACACTCTATATATTTTTTGTAAAATGTCAATGAAACAACAATTAAGCACGGAATTGGCATATTTTGACATATGTAATAATAAGATGCTTAATATCCTTATATGCTCACAGAGGGCCAGCGACATGCCTGGAAAGATGTCATCCGAGGAGTCGAATAGTGCGGTGTAGAAGCAACGGAGAACACGTGGTAGGGTACGGGCACTCATTTTCACATACTCATCTATGTCTCCCTCTTCCCCCTCCCTGAAAGAACCCGCCGGATTCGAAGCCGCGAAGCGACGCATCGCAGGACCTGGTTTCATCGCCGCGCTCGACCAGAGCGGCGGCAGCACGCCGAAAGCACTTGCTGCCTATGGCATCCAGGAAAATGCTTGGGGGGATGATAAGGAAAAGATGTTCGAGTTGATGCATCAAATGCGCACGCGCATCATCGTGAACTCCGCCTTCGACAAGCGCATCTCCGGCGCCATTCTCTTCGAGAGAACCATGAACAGCGTTGTGGAAGGCCTGCCGACGGCTCGGTACCTGTGGGAGGAGAAAAACATCGTCCCGTTTGTGAAAGTGGATGAAGGCCTCGCCGAGGAGAGTGAGGGCGTACAGCTGATGAAGCCGATGACAAAGCTCGATCCCCTACTTGCAAGCGCCGTCCAGCACGGCGTTTTCGGCACCAAGATGCGCTCCGTGATCAATACTGCAAATGAGAAAGGCATCGCTGCGGTCGTTGCGCAGCAGTTTGAAATCGGCGACAAGATTCTCGCTGTGGGTCTGATGCCGATTCTGGAACCGGAGGTGAATATCAAATCGCCGGACAAGGCTGCAAGCGAGGCTATTCTGCGTGATGAGCTCCTCAAGCGCCTGGATGCACTGCCCAAGAAAACCATGGTGATGCTGAAGCTCTCCCTGCCCGAAGAAGCGGGCTTCTATGAAGCGCTGATCCGTCACCCGAACGTCCTGCGCGTTGTCGCGCTGTCCGGCGGATACAGCTGTGAAGAAGCGAACAGGAGACTCGGTAAGAACCTGGGAATGACCGCCAGCTTCTCCAGGGCGCTCGTCGAAAATCTCCGAGCAGACCAGTCTGATGCAGAGTTTACGAAAGCGCTGAACGATTGCATCGAAAGCATCTATCAGGCATCGGTGACCTGAGAGTTCATTTTCCTTCGAGAAGTCCTTCAACCTCTCGTAATGACCGTGTGCAGTAAGAGGCAGCTGCCTGGGGATCCATGGACAGCGGGTATTGTAAACCGCGAATGTGCTCTCGAACTTCATCTGTCCAACGCGAATCAAAGGGGCCTCCGATTAAGATAGCGTCATCGGAGACTTCGCGACGCAAGACGGCGCGGCGTCCCGCCTCATCGGACTCCAGAACGACGTAATGCTCGGCTCTGTGCATATGATCGCAGCGTAATACACCGAAGAAACACTCCGCAAGCAACTTCCCATGATAGGGAATTGGCCATGTCCGCAGCACTCTCATGACAACCGGAAAAAGTGCAATCAGGATAAAGCCTTTCGATTCACCACCAGCTGCTGGCCTATGCCAAACAGCGTGGAAACACCCCAGTAGAGTGAAACTGCTGCAGGGAATTGCAGCGCGAAGAACCCGATCATCAGCGGCAGCGCGTAGAGCATGACTTTCTGCTGAATCTCCTGCTGGGACATGCCCTCTTCCTTCTTCTTCTCCGGTTTTCCTTCGTCTTTCGCGCTCCTCTTTTTCTTGGCAATGGCAAAGCTGAGTTTCATCTGGAAGAACTGCAAAGCGACCAGTGCAATGGGAAAGAAGTACACTTCCGGCACAAGCAAATCGAGACCGAAGAAGCTGGTACCGAAGGCCCATGTGAGGTGCTGGTACGGCGGATAGAGCAGATGCTTCGACAGTGCCAGAACGGAGCCGTCGCGGACGGTGTAGAAGAGCCCGATGAGGATGGGAAACTGCACGAGCATCGGCAGGCAGGACTGCATGGGATTCACCTTGCTCTCCTTCCAGAGCTTCATGGTTTCCTCCTGCTGCTTCTTGGGATCATCCTTGTACTTCCTGCGGATCTCATCCATCTTCGGCTGCACCGCCTGCATCTTCCGCTGTCCTTCGAGTGCATGCTGCGTCGGAACGTACAGAATGAGCTTCACGAGAATGGTGACGAGAATGATGGCAATGGCGAGGTTATGACCGGGCAGGAGCGATGCAATGAATATGAAGAGATTCAGAAGCGGCTTCGTCACAAACGTCCGGAAAAGCTGCGTACTCACACCCGGCTCGTAGATGGAGAATGCGGCGATCACCGTCCCGCTGCCTGCGGAGAATCCTGCGGGAAGAACGAGCTCCGCTTCGTAGTTTCCGTACTCCGAAAAGAGTGAGTACTTCCATGGGGCAAGATCGAATTTCACGCTTGCACCCGGGGTGAGTGCAGCAGGAGGCGGTACGCATGGCACTGCGTTTTCCTTTGTCAGAAGCTCGGTCTTCGTACCATCGGCTGCAATCTGTCTGATGACGACCGGCGGCATGGGGCAGCGATCGTTCAGGGGCAGTGACGTATCCGTGTGATTCTCCAGGACGAGAATGGGATGGTGCTGACCTTTGACCGTTGCATCCTCTGCGGAGAGGACAATATCTTTCGATACCGCGCTCTCATCGGCAAATTTCTCCGGCATCAGCCACCGCATGCCCGACTGTGTGAGCATGTAGACAAGCGCAAAGATAATCGCAAACTGGAGAAAGGAACCTTTTCTTACAGACGCATCAGACATAGGGAAATCGGAAGATTTCGGAGATCCGCACTACCATACACGAAGATCACCCCCTGCGCTTCAGAAGGGCGAGAAACATGCCGGCATCTGCCGCTATATCGGCAAAATCACAGGTCATACTGGCTGGCCTCGGCGTCATCAGCACCTGCACGGCAGGCAGGCCTACGCACTGGGCAAGACTGAGACGCAACGCTTCCCTGCAACGCCTCCGCATCCGGTTTCTCTTCACTGCGGATGCATCCAGTCTTGAAGAAGCGAACGTGCCAAGGTAGAAAGCCCCCGGCTTGGGCGGAGCAGAGAGGTTTTTGGGGTGCCCCATGATGAACCGGATCGTCATGGTTTTACCGTTCCAGCGCTCGCCCTTGCTCAGGACCAACTCATTGACTTTGCGCCCGCGCAAACGGGAGAGATGCATGCGAATGCAGATGGAAGAATTCGGAAGTATGAATGACGAATATGCCCACAATACTACAGTTTTCTGCATGAATAACACGGAGTTCATTATTCTTCATTCTGCATTCATTATTCTTAAGTATTCTGCCGTTCTCCACTACACTCCACCCATCATGACCGCTCTGACCGCTGACCAAGTCCGGCACATCGCAAAACTTGCACGTCTGAACCTGAAAGAAGGGGAAGAGGAGAAATTTGCGAAAGAACTGTCGGCGATTCTCACATACATCGATGCGCTGCAGAAAGTGAATACGAAGAGCGCCGAAGCTACCGCACAGATCACCGGACTCGAAAGCATCTTCCGCGAGGACCGTATACGCACGGACAACGTCCAGCCCGATGCGTTGCTTGCCACAAGCCCGCTGCCCATCATCGATCACCAAATTCAGACGCCGTCCGCCCACGGAAGTACGTGACTCGTGATCGGTGATTCGTGATACGGATCACGAATCACTAGGAACGAATAACGACGCTTCTGACCACCTATCAACTCTCATGTCGCTCCACGCACTCACAATCACAGAGGCCCACGAAAAACTCCGGAAAAAAGAAATTTCCTGCGAGGAACTGACGCGCTCATGCCTGGAACGCATAGAGAAGGTGGATGGCGCACTGAATGCCGTCGTGTATAGGAATTTTGACAGAGCCCTATTAGAAGCCAAAAAAATAGATTCGGAAGGAAAGTTTTCTTCACCGCTTGCAGGAATCCCTTATCTGGCCAAGGACGTCTACTGCGAAGAAGGCGTACCCACCACAGCCTGCAGCAACGTGCTACGAAGCAAAGATTACGTGCCTCCGTTTGACTCCACGACAACCAAGCGACTGAAGGCCGCCGGAGCCATCTCCATCGGAAAGACGAACACCGACGAATTCACCATGGGTGCTTCCACGGAAACATCCTGTTACGGCGTTACACGGAACCCGTGGGACACCAAGAGAGTGGCAGGAGGATCATCCGGCGGAAGCGCCGCAGCCGTCGCCGCCGATGAATGTATCTTCGCTCTCGGCACCGATACCGGCGGCTCCATCCGGCAACCCGCAGCGTTCTGTGGCCTCACCGGTATCCGCCCGACCTACGGCCGCACCAGCCGGTACGGCGTCATGAGCATGGCGAGTAGTCTGGATACCATCGGCCCGATGTGTAAGAACGTCGAGGACCTTGCAATTGTTCTCCAGGCGATAGCGGGAGCCGACCCTCTGGACGGAACAACCGGAAAGAAACCTGTTCCCGATTACACGAAGGCACTGACCGGAAACGTGAAGGGAATGAAGATCGGTCTTCCGAAGGAGTACTTCGCGGACGGCATGAACGAAGAAATCCGTGCATCGGTGATGAATGCAGCAGACGTTTTCAAAAAACTCGGTGCGACCATCGTTGATATCTCGCTCCCGCACACGGC
>Ga0194131_10009171_pt1 | contig 12600 bp, 10 predicted proteins | sample TA2KigO120mmetaG_FD_148631 | JGI IMG/M metagenome (GOLD analysis project Ga0194131, IMG submission 148631) | Freshwater microbial communities from Lake Tanganyika, Tanzania - TA2015053 Kigoma Offshore 120m | ecosystem: Environmental > Aquatic > Freshwater > Lake | place: Tanzania: Lake... | reverse complement strand
CCCCCAATCCGATCGGGGTCGCCAGTCGCAACTTCTGATCTTGCCCCCGCTCATCGCCATCGCCTGAAACAGCGGCTCGAGGTGTGGGCGCGGGGCGAACGCTCCTAGCGTAGCGCCGTCAGTCTCCACCGCGGCGAAGGCGAGCGACGCCTTCACGACCGCGGCGCGCTCGGCCTCCGTCATGCGGGGCCACAGGCGCGGGATGCTCAACATCTCCTCGACCGCCGCCACGGTTGCGTCGCCGTCAACTGGGATCAGACGGCGTAGCTTCGCCTCGAGTTCGAGCGGGGGGCGCTCGTGCGGCTCGCCCCTCTCGCCGCCGACACGCCGGCCCCCTCCATCCCGCGCGAGCTGCGCGAGCTTGTCCACGATCCGCGTGCGCTGCTGGACCGCGCCGCGGTGGTGCACGCCTGGCGCGAGCGGCGCGGTCCGGACGGGGGTTGAGACGTGCCCCGCGGTCGGCGTGGGCGCGGCCCCCCCTCGTCGACGCGAGGCCGCCTGGCACGCGGCGCCGGGGTGGCCCTCCGCCCGGCGAGGCGAGGCCGCCTCGAGGGCGGAGGTGTGGCCCGTCGGGTGTGGCCCGTCGGGTGTGGCCCGTCGGGTGTGGCCCGTCGGGTGTGGCCCGTCGCCAGCACGGCGGCGGTACAGGTGGGTGGGGTCTCACTCGAGCACCCGCTCGGCGCCGACCACCTCTCTCGAACTCTTCGCGCGCGACTCGGTCGGGATGCGCCGCACGAACGTGAACGGGCTCGAGGCCCGGCGTCGGCGCGCCGGGGACGCGGGGGCGTGCTGCGCGAGCGCGAGTACGTGGCCGCGGCGCGCTGCATGGCCGCGTCCTGGAGCCGCATCCTCTTCCGGCAGATCGCGATCAACACGTTCCGCGCGTTCACCGCGCGGCTGCCGATCGCCGGGGTCGCCTCGGTCGGTGCGCCGGCGCGCCGTGCACGACGCCGACCCGCACGCCGGGTCCCACGGCCGCGCTCGCTGTGACCGCGCCCGGGTTCCAGCACTAACGACCTCCGGATCGCGGGACCCGGGCTGCCCGACCCCCGGGCACGGCGCGCGTGTCCGCATGTATGATGGCTTCCCGCCACCTGTCGCCGGAGCCCGTGTGTTGCCACCGTTGCCGCGCTGCCGTCAGCACCGCGATCGGCCCGCTCGCCCTGCGAACACGCGCACCCCGCGCCCCGCCACACCTCGTTCCCCAGCACCCCCACCGGCGGTGCGATCGTGAACCGCGCCCCGCGGCCCCCCATGGCGCCGCCGCCTGACGCAGCCGCCGGGGAACGGACGCCGCGCCGGGGACGGCGCCGCTGGTGGCCGGGCGCCCTGGCGTTCGGCTTCCTGGGCGCCGTGCTGGGGCTCGGGCTTTTCGTCGCGCTGCAGGACCCGCCGACGCCGCTCACGCGGGAGGACGTGGAGGCGGCCGTCGCCTCCGCGATGAAGGCGGCGGCCGAGGACGAGGTCGAGCCCGCCGAGGTCTTCGAGGCGATCTTCCCCTCGCTCGTCTACATCCGCACGACCGGCAGCGAGGAGAGCCCGGAGGGCCGCGGCGTCGGCGCGGGGGTGATCATCAACGCGGACGGGTCGATCCTCACGGCGTTCCACGTGGTCGAGGGGGTCCGCACGATCTCCGTCACCTTCGCGGACAGGACGGAGGCGACCGCGCAAATCCGGGCGGCCTTGCCGGACAAGGATCTCGCGGTGCTGCTCCCCAGCGCGCTCCCCGAGGTGGTCGTGCCCGCCGTGCTTTCGGGCACCGGCGGCATGCGCATCGGCGACCCGGCGTTCGCCGTCGGCAACCCGCTCGGCTTCGCCGCCTCGTTCACCTCCGGCGTGATCTCGGGCTTCGACCGCACGCTCCCGTTCCAGCGTGCCGGCCGCACGCTCACGGGCCTCATCCAGTTCGACGCCGCGGTGAACCCCGGCAGCTCCGGCGGCCCGCTCCTCGACGGCGAGGGGCGCGTGGTCGGCATCGTGACCGCGCTCGCCAACCCGACGAACCGCGAAGCCTTCTCCGGGATCGGCTTCGCCGTCCCGCTCAGCGCCGCCGGTGGCGCCGGTGGACCACCCAGGTAGCAGGGAGCAGACCATGACGACGCAGATGATGGAGCCCGCCTCGCACGGCAGCCGTCCGGTGGAGCAGGTGCTCTACGAGATCAAGAAGGTCATCGTGGGGCAGGACGCGCTGCTCGAGCGCTTGATCGTCGCGCTGCTCGCGCGCGGGCACGTGCTCGTCGAGGGCGTGCCCGGCCTCGCCAAGACGATGGCGATCAAGACGCTCGCCGCCTCCATCGGCGGGGAGTTCCGCCGCGTGCAGTTCACCCCCGACCTCGTCCCGGCGGACCTCACCGGCACGCGCATCTACAACCAGCAGTCCGGTGAGTTCCAGACGTCGCTCGGCCCCGTGTTCACAAACCTGTTGCTGGCCGATGAGATCAACCGCGCCCCCGCGAAGGTGCAGAGCGCGCTGCTCGAGGTGATGCAGGAGCGGCAGGTCACGATCGGCCGCGAGACGCACCTGGTCCCCGACCCGTTCCTCGTCATGGCCACGCAGAACCCGATCGAGTCCGAGGGCACCTACGCGCTCCCGGAGGCACAGCAGGACCGCTTCATGCTCAAGGTGCTGGTCGACTACCCGACCCAGACCGAGGAGTTCGTGATCGTCGAGCGAATGACGAGCGCGCTCGAGCGGCCGCACCGCGTGATCGACGGCGCGCAGCTGCTCGCATTGCAGCAGGCGGCCGACGGCGTCTACGTCGACCCCGCGCTCATCGAGTACTCGGTGCAGCTCGTGCGAGCCACGCGGCAGCCCGAGTCCGTGGGCCACGGCGAGCTGCGGCGGCTCGTCGCGTTCGGCGCGAGCCCGCGCGCCTCGATCAACCTGATCCTCGCCGGCCGCGCGCTCGCGTTCATGCGCGGTCGCGACTACGCGCTCCCACAGGACGTGCACGACCTCGCGTTCGACGTGATCCGCCACCGGCTCGTGCTCTCCTACGAGGCGCTCGCCGACAACGTGAGCGCCGACGACGTGCTGCGCGAGCTCGTGCCGGCCGTCCCGCTCCCCGACCGGTCGCTCATCGAAAGCAGCCGAAGGACGCATGACCGCCCCGTCCGTCACACAGCCGACGCCTGAGCAGCTGCTGCACCGGCTCGACTGGCAGGTGGTTCGCCGCCTGGACGGTCTGCTGCAGGGCGACTACCGCACGCTCTTCTACGGCGCGGGCGTGGACTTCGCCGACCTCCGCGAGTACCAGCCGCAGGACGACGTCCGCCACATCGACTGGAACGTCACCGCGCGCATGGACAGTCCGTACGTGCGCGAGTACATGGAGGACCGCGAGCTCACGGCGTGGATGCTGCTCGACCGCTCCCCCTCGATGGCGTTCGGCCCGGAGGAGCGCACGAAGGGTCACGTGCTGGGTGAGGTCGTGGTGACGCTGGCGCGGCTGCTCACGCGCCGCGGCAACCGCGTGGGCGGGATCCTCTACGACAACGCGGTGGAGCGGACGGTGCCGCCCCGCGGCGGTCGCAACCAGGTGCTGCGGCTCGCGCGGTACCTGCTCGAGCCGCCGCCGCGCAGCGGGCGCACCACCGACCTGACGGGGCTCGTCCACGCGGGCCTCAGCACCATCAAGCGCCGCTCGCTCGTCTTCCTCGTCTCGGACTTCATGAGCGAGCCCGGCTGGGAGCGGCCGCTGCCGCTGCTGTGCCGGCGTCACGATGTCGTCGCCGTGCGGCTCTGGGACCCGCGCGAGGTCGAGCTCCCCCACGCCGGCGTGATCGTGCTGCAGGACTCCGAGACGGGCGAGCAGATCTTGATCGACACCGGAGACCCGCGGCTGCGCGAGCGCCTCGGCGAGCTGGCGCGCGCGCGTGAGGAGGCGCTCGACGCGAGCTTCAAGCGCGCTGGGGTGGACCCGTTCGCCCTCTCCACGGAGGACGACCTCGCCACGGCGCTCGTGCGGATGGCCGCGCAGCGGAAGCGGCGGGTGCGCTGATGTCGTTCGCCTGGCCGCTCGCGCTGCTCTCGCTCTGGATCGTCCCGCTGCTGCTCGGCCTCTACACCTGGCTCATCTGGCGTCGCGAGGCGTCGGCGGCCCGGCTGCGCGGGATGACGCTCGCCGACCGCTCGTCGGGACGCGCGGTCACCGTGCACCGGCACATCCCGCCGGCGATCTTCCTCGCGGCCATCCTGTTGCTGCTCGCCGCGCTCGCGCGCCCCCATGTGACGCTCTCCCTGCCCCGCATGGAGGGCACGGTGATCCTGGCGTTCGACACCTCCACGAGCATGGTGGCCGACGACCTCAAGCCGTCGCGCATCGAGGCCGCGAAGCGAGCCGCCGCCACCTTCGTGCGCGATCAGCCGTCGTCGGTGCAGCTCAGCGTGGTCGCGTTCAGCGACGGCTCGCTCGTGGTGCAGCGCCCGACGAATGCTCGATCCGACGTGCTCGCCGCGATCTCGCGGCTCCAGCCGCAGGGCGGCACCTCGCTCAGCGAGGCGCTCTTCGCCTCGCTCGGCGCGATCACCGGGCGCAACATCGTGCTCCCCGAGGGCGCGTCCGAGGAAGACCTGCTCGGGATGGACATCGGCTACTTCGGCTCTGCGGTGATCGTGCTGCTCTCCGACGGCGAGCACACCTCGCGATCCGACCCGCTCAACGTCGCGCAGCTCGCCGCGAACGCCGGCGTGCGGGTCTTCCCGATCGGGATCGGGAGCCCGGACGGCGCGACGATCGAGGTCGACGGCTTCCGCGTCGCGAGCGTCCTGAACGAGCCGCTGCTCACCGAGATCGCGAGGCTCACCGACGGCCGCTACTTCCGCGCGCAGGACGAGGGGCAGCTCGCGCGCGTCTACGACACGATCGACCTCAAGCTCGCGGTGCGCGGCGAGCGGACCGAGGTGACGTCGGCGTTCGCGATCGCGTCGATGCTCCTGCTCGTGATCGGAGCCGCCCTGACGACGCGCTGGTTCGGGAGGGTGCCGTAGCGATGACGTTCGCCTGGCCGTACTTGCTCGCGCTGCTGCTCGTCGCGCCGCTGCTGCTCGCCGTGCACCTGCTGCTGATGCGCCGCCGGCGACGGTTCGCCGTACGCTACGCGAGCCTCTCGCTGATCCGCGAGGCGCTCCCGAAGCGCCCGCGCTGGCGCCGCCACGTCCCGCTCGTGCTCTTCCTACTGTCGCTCGCGAGCCTCGCGGTGGCCGCCGCGCGCCCGCAGGCGGTGGTCGCCGTGCCGATGAGCCGCACCTCGGTCATCCTCGCGCTCGATGTCTCGCTCTCGATGTGCTCGACCGACGTCGCCCCGAACCGCCTCGCCGTCGCGCAGGAGGTCGCGCGGTCGTTCGTGAAGGACCAGCCCTCCGGCACGCGCATCGGGATCGTCGCGTTCTCCGGCGTCGCGCAGCTCGTGGTGCCGCCGACCACCGACCGCAAGCTCCTGATCGAGGCGATCGACGGGTTCACCGCCGGGCGCGGCACCGCGGTCGGCAGCGCGCTGCTGCGCGCTCTCGACGCGATCGCGGAGGTCAACCCCGACGTCGCCCGCACGGGGATCGACCTGAGCGCCAGCCGCGGCATACGCGGCGCGGGCTTCGAGCCCGACATCGTCGTGCTGCTCACCGATGGGGCCACCACCCAGGGGGTGCACCCGATCGTCGCCGCGCAGCAGGCCGCCGACCGCCGCATCCGCGTCTACACGATCGGCTTCGGCACGACCGACGTGGCGCCGCTGGTCTGCTCGCGCGAGCAGCTCGGGAGCAACGTCTTCGGCGGCCGCTTCAGCGGCGGCTTCAGCGGGCCGCCGCCCGGGACGCGGCGCTCGTTCATCGTGCTCGACGAGCCCACCCTCCAGCGCGTCGCCGACGCGACGGGCGGCTCCTACCACCGCGCCGCCGACGCCGACCAGCTGGTCTCGGTGTTCCGCAACCTGCCCGCGGAGGTGACGCTGCAGGAGCAGCACGTGGAGGTGAGCGTGGCGTTCGCCGCGCTCGGCGGGCTGCTCGCGGCGGCCGCCGTCGGCCTCTCGCTCGCCTGGAACCGCTACGTGTAGCGACGGGGACGGTGCGCGCCCCAGGGCGCGTCCGAACGCCGGCTCCGCTACCTTCTCGCGCGGCCGGCCGCGATCCCCGCGGCGCGGGAGGCGAGGAGGCCGCGGGTGAAGTGGGAGTACCACGTCCACGTCGTCGACAACGACGGTGACGGGTTCCCGAGGTTCTCGATCGACGACCTGAACGCGCTGGGCGACCAGGGGTGGGAGCTGCTGCACGTCAACCGCCTGCAGGGGGTGACGACGGCGAGCGGGACGGCCGGCGAGCTGACGCGGACGAAGCGCGTGGCGCTCTGGTTCAAGCGGCCGCGGCCGGAGTAGCGCGGCCGGACTGGGCCCGGCGACCGTTGCCCGCGACGTCACCGGCGCGGCGATGTGCTATCCCACGCGGACCGCCTGCGCGGCGGGCTGGCGTCGACGGGGGCATCCGGGCGCAGGGTGAACGGAGCGCGTCGTGGAGGAGCGGCTGGTCCGGGAGGTGCGGGAGGCGCGCGCGGCCGCGCTCGACGGGGCGCGGGCGGAGGCGGTCGCCGCGCAGCACGCCGCCGGGCGCCTCACCGCGCGCGAGCGGGTCGAGGCGCTGCTCGACCCCGGCTCCTTCGTCGAGTACGGCGTGCTCGCGGAGTCGGCGCCCGACGCGCCCGGGGCGGGCGCCGCGGACGGCCTCGTCTGCGGCGCCGGGCGCGTGCTCGGGAGGCCGGTCGTGGTCGCCTCCTACGACCGCACCGTGCACCGCGGGACGCAGAGCCCGCGCAACGACCGCAAGCTCGCGAAGACGCTCTCCCTCGCGAAGGAGCACCGCTGGCCGTTCGTCTGCTTCCTCGAGGGGGACGGCGGGCGTCCCCCGGATGCGGTCCCGGGCGAGGGCGGGCTCGCCAGCGTCGGCGGGCGGCTCGCCACCTTCGAGGCGCTGGCCGACCTCTCGGGCTGGGCGCCGACCGTCTCGGTGATCGCCGGCGCCGTGCTCATCGGGCACATGAGCATCGCGATGCTCTGCGACGTCGTCGTGGCGACGCGCGACTCGGTGGTCGGCGGCGCCGAGCCGTCCGATCCGCTGCGCCCGGTCGAGCTGCACGAGCAGGCGGGCGACGTCGACCTCGTCGTCGACGACGAGCCGGCCGCGATCGAGGCGGTGCGGCGGTATCTCGAGTTCTGGACGGCCGACCGCGCCGGGGACGGGCGTGCGTCGGCGACTGCCGGGGCGATCGCCGCGATCGTGCCGGACGACCGGAAGCGGCCCTACGACATGCGCCGCGTGATCCGCGCGGTGGCCGACGAGGGCAGCGTGCTCGAGCTGCGGCCGAACTGGTCGAAGGCGATGCTGACCGCGCTCGCGCGGCTCGGCGGGCACGCCGTCGGCATCTTCGCGAACCAGCCGCTCTCCGCGATCGCAGGCGCGATCGACGCGGCGGCGGCGGACAAGGCCTCGCGGTTCGTCGAGCTGTGCGACGCGTACGGCATCCCGCTGATCGCGTTCGTCGACAACCCCGGCTACATGGTCGGCCCGCGCGCCGAGCAGGAGGGGATCGCGCGACATCACCTGCGCCCGGTGATGGCGTTGCACCACCGGAGCGTCCCGCTCTACAGCGTGCAGATCCGCAAGGCGTACGGGATGGGCCCCGCGGCGATGTCGGGCTTCGGCGCAAGCCGGGTCAGCCCCGACCTGCGGCTCGCGTGGCCGTCGGTCGAGTCGGGCGGGATGTCGCTCGAGGGCGCCGCCTTCCTCGTCCGGCGTCGCGAGATCATGGCGGCGAAGACGCCCGAGGAGGCGCGCGCGATCCGCGACGACTACGCGCAGACGATGCGCGACCTCGCCTCCGGCGTACGCGCGGGGCGCACGTACGCGTTCGACGACGTCATCGAGCCGGAGCAGACGCGCGAGCGCATCCTCGCGATGCTCGAGCTGACGCCGCGGAAGCGCCCGGAGCGCAAGCCGCGATACCTCGATTCGATCTAGCGACGGCGCCGGCGCGTGGGCGCCGGAAGGCGGCCCCCTGCGGTCGGCGGGTTCCCAACCGCCGCCGCACGCCGGCCGGCCGCGGGGTTCACCACCCGTCGATCGGGTGCTTCTTCTCCGGCCGCTCGAGTGAGCGCCGCATCAGCCGCAGCACGCGGACGATGCGGTCGCGCGTCTCGGCCGGGTCGACGACGTCGTCGAAGGCGTTGCGGTCGCGCAGCGACTTCGAGAACCCGTCCGGGCGCCCGAGCTCGACGGTCGGCCAGGCGAGGCGCAACCCCGGGACGCGCGCGTCGGTGAAGCCGGAGAGCGCGAACGGCGCGAGCCCGGCGCCGCGCCGGATCTGCACCGCGAAGACCGGCACCGTCCGGTGATGGTGCGCGAGCAGCGGGCGCGCGTGGTGGCGCGTCACGCCCGGCTCGGGGCCGCGGTCGCCCATCGCGCCGGTGACGAAGCCCGGCGAGTCGATCAGCGCGAGCAGCGGGTACTCGTAGGCGTCGCAGACCTCGACGAAGCGCGCGATCTTGTCGGCGGCGTTCGGGTCGATCGCGCCCCCGAGCGGCGAGTCCGGCTGGCTCGCGATCACGCCGACCGTGCGGCCGGCGAGCCGCGCGAGCGCGGTGATCACCGAGGCGGCGAACTTCGGCTTCAGCTCGAACACGCTCCCGTCATCGCAGATCGCCTCCACCACGGGGCGCATGTCGTACGCACCGGCGTCGGGGACGAGGGACCCGATCTCGCCGGCGCGCCTCGAGGGCTCACCCGCGGGGAGGTCCTGGTAGTACGAGAGGTAGCGTCGCACCGCGGCGATGGCGGCCGGCTCGTCGTCCACGAGCAGGTCGATCCCGCCGAGCTGCTCGTGCATCTCGACCGGCGCCAGCTCCTGCGCGGTGAGGCGGATGCCGAGCGCCACCTCGACCATCGGCGGGCCCCCCATCCCGATCGCCGAGCCGCGCGTAGCCACGAGGAAGTCCGAGAACGCGGCGAGCGAGGCGTGGCCCGCGAACGACGGTCCCGAGACGATCGCGGCGGTCGGCGCCCAGCCGGAGAGCTCCGCCATCCCGTCGATGATGCTGAAGCGCCCGATCGGCCCGCTCAGCAGCGCGAGGTCGGCGGCGCTCCCGCCCGGTACCTTCGCGCGCGTGCCGCCGCCGTCGAGAAACTGCACCACGGGCCAGCGGTGCTCGAGCGCCAGCGCATAGAGGCGCGGCAGCCGCCCGGCGCCGTAGTCGCCTCCGCGGTCGCTGAAGTCGGTGGACGAGGCGACGACGGGCTGCCCGTCGATCGTGCCCACGAAGTCGACGCCGCCGCTGGTCCCCACCCAGCCCGGGGGATCGTTCGAGCGCGCGGCGATCACGCCGTACTCGACCCCGGAACCGGGGTCGAGCAGCAGGTCGATGCGCTCGCGCGCCGTGATGCGGCCGGCGGCGTGCACGGACTCGACCGCGCCGGGACGCGCCTCGTCGAGCCGGCTCGCGCGTGCCGCGAGTACTTCGTCGATGCGACGTTGATCCACCCGTCCCGCCTCCACGGCTCCGCGGTCGCCAGGGCTCGCCGCATTATGCGCGATTCCCGGGCGGGGGTTGCCGGGCGCGCGGCGACCGCGCAGATCGGCCTCAGCGACGTCCGCTTCCTCCCGTTCCGCGACAGCGGGATGCCCGGCGCGCCGGAGCACGGGGATGAGCGCTGCTTCCACCGTCAGCCATCGGAGCTGGCGGTGCCGGCGATCCTCGCGATCATGCGCGAGGTGCGCCGCTCTCCGCGTTCATCTGGCAGGCCGACGGTGGCTAGGGCCATCCCGATCACGTCGCCGCGCACCGTCACACGGTCGCCGCGTTCGACGCCTGCGCCGACGGCAGCGCGTACCGAGGCCGGGCCGCCGTGGACCCCTGAGCGGCTCTACTGGCGCGCGCGCGGCGCGGCAGTTCCTCGGCATCTGCCTCGAGAGGGAGCGGCGTGGCCTGCTCACCGAGCCGATCGACGAGGGGCAGCGCCGTCGCATGGACGAGATCCTGGCGCGGCCCGAGCCGCCGGTGAGCGTCGTGATCGACTGCTCGCCGTACGTCGAGGCGAAGCGACGGGCATCCGCGTGCGCTCGAGAGCCCTGCCCGCTCAGCGCCCCGTCCAGCGCGGATCGCGCCGCTCGAGGAACGCGCGCGTGCCTTCGCCGCGGTCCTCCGCGAGGCCGGCGCGCGTCGCGGCCCACGCCTCGTTCCGCAGCTGGCGGTCGAGCCCCTCGCGCGTGAGGTCGTCGACGAGACGCTTCGTCAGCTCGATCGCGACCGTCGGGCCGCTCGCGAGCCGCGTCGCCAGCGCCATCGCCGCGTCGAGCAGCCGCTCCGGCTCCACGACGCGGTTGACGAGCCCCCAGCGCTCCGCGGTCGCGGCGTCGACCTCGTCGCCGGTCATCATCATCTCGATCGCGCGGCCGCGCCCGACGAGCTGCGTCAGGTGGTAGCTCGTGCCGGTGTCGGGCACGAGCCCGCGCCGGATGAAGACCGCGATGAACCGCGCCTCGGTCGACGCGATGCGGATGTCCGTGGCGAGCGCGAGCGAGAGGCCGGCGCCGGCGGCGACCCCGTTCACCGCGGCGATCGACGGCTTCGGGTAGCGGCCGAGCGCGGAGTAGAGCACGCCCCAGTGGCCGATCGGGCCCTCGAGCATGCGACGATACCCGTCCCGCTCGTCGAGCCGCACGTCGCGGTCGCGGTCCTCGACGCTCGCCTGCAGGTCCGCGCCGGCGGAGAAGCCGCGGCCCGTGCCCGTGATCACGAGCACGCGCACCGCGTCGTCGGCCCACGTGCGCTCGACGACGTCGAGCAGCTCGTGCACGAGGTTCGGGCTGATCGCGTTCAGCCGCTCGGGCCGGTTCAGCGTGACGAGCGCGACGCCGTCGCGCAGCTCGTAGGTGAGGTCCTCGTACTCCACAGCCGTTCCTCCGCTCCCTGCACCGGCCCGCATCATACGGGGGCGTCACCCCGCACTCCGCGGGGTGGCCCCGCACGCACCCTGGCCAAGCGCGGCCGCGCGCGGCCGCTCGGTCCCCGGGGTGCCCGGGTCGCCCGGTCGCCGTGCCACGCGGCCGCCCGGGTCACTCCGGCACGAGCCGCGGCAGGCGGCGCGCGACCGCGAACAGGATCAGCGCGGCCAGGAACGTCCCCGCGTACATCACGAGCGCGGCGTCGTAGGCACCCGTGGCGTCGAAGATCGCGCCGGCCACCGTCGGGCTCACGACCTGCCCGGCCGTCTCGACGACGACGACCGCGCCGAGGATGGTCCCGAAGTGCGCGACTCCGAACGTTCGCGTGAGCAGCAGCGCCTCCATCATCGGGCCGCCGCTCGTGCCGACGAGCCAGAGCGTGATGAAGAACGCGATCCCCGCCGGTGTCGAGTTCAGCCAGAGGCTGACCATCGCCACGAGCAGCACGCCGGAGAGCACGACCGCCGCCGACTCGAAGCGCTCGATGCGATCGGCGACCAGCCCCAGCGTGATGCGCGAGATGATGCCGAGGCCCGCCGCCACGGAGACGATCCACGTGGCGGCGGAGCGCGAGATCCCGACCGACTCGTAGAACGGGATCTGGTGCACGAGCCACCCGAACATCCCGGAGAAGAACAGCGTGAGCGCGATCGAGAGCACCCAGAACTGCGGCGTGCGCAGCGCGGCACCGACCGGCATTCCGGTGCGCGGCCCCGCCGGCGGCGACTCGGCCGTGCGGTGTGCGCCGTCCACCTCCGCGCCGACGTCCGCCGGGTCGTTGCGCACGAGGAAGAGCCCGAGCGGGATGAAGAGCGCGGCGATCGTGACGCCGGCGAACACGAACGCGCGCTCCCATCCGACCCGGGCCATCACGGCGCCCATCACGGGAAGCACCGTGAGCCCGCCGAGCGAGAAGCCGCTCCCGAGCACGCTCACGGCGATGCCTCTTCGCCGGTCGAACCACCGCGAGATCAGCGCCATGAACGGGATGAAGAACATGAGCTGGCGCACGACCGAGTTGAAGACCGAGTAGAGGTACCAGTGCCAGAGCTCGCGGGTGGTCGCGAGCAGGACGTAGCTGAGCGCGGTCAGCACCGCTCCGAGCAGGATCGCGTCGCGTGGGCCGCGCACGTCGATCCAGCGCCCGATGACGGGGCCGGTGAGCCCGCTGGCGAGCAGCGACACCGAGAACGCGAGCGACACCTCCGCGCGGCTCCACCCGAAGGTGCGCTCGAGCGGCTCGACGTAGAGCCCGAACGCCCAGAACGAGACGCCGCTCCCCAGGGCCATCGCGACGACGGCGCCCGCGAGGAGCCACCACCCGTAGAAGACCTTGCGGCGCCCGATGAGCACGCCGACGGCGTCGGGGATCCACTCGCGGACCGTCAGGGTGCGCTCCTCCCGTCGCGGGCCGCCCGGGGGCGGCCGCCGGACCCGCGGTGAGACGGCACGTCGCATCCGGCACCTGCGCAGCATGCGCCGCGCGGGTGCGCGCCGCTAGCGCAGCGTGAGCGAGCGGACGGCGAGGCCCGCTGGGTGGAGCGCGAGCGTCACGCCGCTCACCACCGCCGGGCCGTCGCCCGTGCGCACGAGTAGCGCGCCGTCGCGCCGCTCG
>Ga0194131_10009170_pt1 | contig 12602 bp, 3 predicted proteins | sample TA2KigO120mmetaG_FD_148631 | JGI IMG/M metagenome (GOLD analysis project Ga0194131, IMG submission 148631) | Freshwater microbial communities from Lake Tanganyika, Tanzania - TA2015053 Kigoma Offshore 120m | ecosystem: Environmental > Aquatic > Freshwater > Lake | place: Tanzania: Lake... | reverse complement strand
GGCGCGAGCAGGTCGCGGACGAGCGGAAGCTTCGACACCCACGGCGCGACCACGAAGCGCAGCGGCATCGGACAGGAGGCCACCACCACGAACGGGTCGATAATGCTTCCGTGGTTGGCCACCACGACGCACGGCCGGTCCCCAGGCAGGGGCCCGCGGACCTCCAGCCGGAGCCCGATCGCGCGCAACAATCCCCGTCCGAGCGCCGGGGAAATTCGACGCGCCAGCCGGGGATTGATTATTCCCGCGACACGGAGTGTGCCCCACGCGCCCACCATCATGCCCCAGTACCAACCGCCGTACAGCATGCGCGCGGGCCACTCCAAAACGCGCTGTCCGACACGCTCGGCCACCTGTCTCACCAGGGAGAGCGCCTGGCCGACGAGGGTGCGGCGCCGGCCCAGCGTTCCGTCCAGCCAGCGCGCCTGGCACTCGGAGCGGCGGATTTTTCCGCTGGGCGTTTTCGGCACGGACTGCGGTTGAACCAGCACAACACGATCCGGCGGCACGCTGACCGCCCTGGTGACGGCGGCGGCCACGGCTTCTTGCAGCGCATCGCTGGGCGAGCGCGTCTCCGCCACGACGATGAGGCTCTCGGTGCCAGTCGCCTCGTCGGGCACCGAGAACGCGGCCACGCAGCCGCGGCGGATTCCGGGGACGTCGGACACGGCGTCCTCCACGTCCTCGGGGTGCAGGTTGCGCCCGGCCTTGAGGATGAGATCCTTGCGGCGGCCCACCACGTACAGCTCGCCGTCGGCCAGGTAGCCCTCGTCGCCGCTGTCAATCCAGCCTTCGGCGTCGCGCGTCTTCGCGGTGGCCTGGGGATTGTTGAAGTAACCCTGCATCGCCGAGGCGCCGCGGAAGACGATGCGGCCCACGCATCGCTCGTCGAGCGGGCGGCCCTTCGGATCGTGGACGCGGACTTCGACCTGCTCGACGGCGCGGCCACAGGAAACCAGCTCGGTCCCCGAGGGCGACTCCCCCTGGATCAGACCCTGGACAGGCCATGCGCGGCCCTCGCGCTCCAGGCGCTCGCGATCCACGCAGTCGATGCGCGGCGCGCGGCCGACCGGGGGAAAGGTCACCGCCAGCGACGCCTCCGCCAGTCCGTACACCGGGAACATGGTTTCCTCGGGCAGACCGTATTTCTTGAAGCGTTCGTAAAATCGACGGACGGTCTCCGGGCGCACCGCCTCGGCGCCGTTCAGCGCGATGCGCCAGCGCGACAGGTCAAGGCCTTCCAGCTCGCTGTCTTGAACCTTGCGGGCGCACAATTCGTAGGCGAAATTCGGCGCGGCGGAGATGCTTCCCCGATACTCGTGGAGCGCCCACAGCCAGCGGGAGGGACGCGCCAGAAAATCCTGCGGCCCCATCAGGGGAAGCGGCAGTCCGTAATAAAAACTGCCCAGCAGCGCGCCGATCAATCCCATGTCGTGGTAGAGCGGCAGCCAGGAAACGCACACGTCGTCGGAGATAATTTCCAGTCCGTTGCCGAACGCGCGGATATTGGCCAGCAGATTCGCGTGGGTGAGGGCCACGCCCTTGGGCGCGCTGGTGCTGCCCGAGGTGTACTGAATAAAGGCCAGATCGGATTCGGCGAGCCGCGGCCCCCGGGTTTCTCCGTGCCCACGCAATTCATCGGCCACGACCACGTGGCGCAGTTTCGGGGTGAGCGCCTGGAGCACGCGGGCCGCGCCCCAGGCCTGCTTGAAGGTGACCATCACTGGCGCGCCGGCGTCGTCCACGATGGTGGCCTGCCGTTTCAAGTGCTCCTCGATCTGATCGGGTCGAAACGGCGGATAGAGCGGCACCGGCACCGCGCCCAGAATCAGCGCGCCGAAAAATGAAGCGATGAAGTCCAGGCCGGTGGGCAGCATGAGCGCCACCCGGTCACCGTGCGTGATGCCCAGGCGGGCCAGTCCGGCGGCCAGGGCGCGCGCCTCGTCGAGCACCTGCTGGTAGCGGAGCGCCTGCTGCTGGCGTCCCTCGGACAATAGAATCAGGGTTTCCCGCTCCGGCTGCGCGAGGGCCTGCGCCTCGAGCATCTCCACCAGCGTGCCCACGTGCGCCGGGGGCGGCGGCGCGTGCCCGGCACCCGGGGATGGGGGAGCGGGGGATGGTGTGGGAGCGGGGGGAGCGCCGCCCAGCGCCCGCGACAGGTCTCCCACGCTGCGCGCCTGGAAGACCGCGTCTCCGCTGATGGAGGCGCCCAGCGCCCGCTCCAGGCGGGTGGTAAGCTCCAGGCGCTCCAGGCTGCCGATGCCCAGATCGTAGTCGAGGGACGCGCTGTCGCCCGGCGTGCGGATCTCGCGGCCCGGGTTCAGCTCGGCGGAGAGGCCGCGGACTACTTCGAGCACCTTCTCGCGGCGCGCGGTGTCCTGCGCTTGCCGGCTCATGCGCGCTTCGCCCGCGTGATCTGGCCCATTGCGAAATCCGCCACGAGACGATCGCCCGAGGCCGGTCGGCCCTCGACCGCTTCAGGCCCGAGCCGACAGGTATGCTGCTGGTCATCGCCCGCCATCGCGTACACCAGGTCGTAAAACTGGCTTGCGTGGATCGTCACGTCCCGCACGTCGCGCACTTCGATGGCGTGCTGTCCCATGAATGGAGGCTGCACCCAGGCCACTTCAGGCCCGCGGCGGCGGGGTCCTTCAATGACGGCGCCACCTTCCCGAGAAATGACACGCCCGGGTCAGTCGTTGTCTCGTAAGACGAAGTTCCTTGTGTCGCGCGCCACCTGGGCCCCGGAACAAGAAGAGGCGGGTGCGCGGCTCAGGCTCTTGCCAACAGGGCATTGCAGCGCTCCAGCAGGCGCGGCGCGTTCATCCGCTCGACCCACTCCGAAAAGGCGGGCGTGGGCCCCCGCCAGCGAAGCGCGTCCACGTCGTCGAACAGAGGCGCGTCGTCGCGAAGGATTGCAAGCCGCTTGAAGAGCAGCGCGAGGTCGCGGTGCTCGCCCAGGACACTGTCCGGAAACTCCTCGAGGGCGCCGTAACTGGTGATGAGACGCGCGGCGGAAACCGCGCCGATTTTTGGAATGCCGGGATATCCGTCGGCGGCGTCGCCGACCAGCGCAAGAAAATCGGGGATGCGCTGCGGCGATACTCCGAATTTCTGGCGCACGCCGTCGGCATTGCGGATGGCGCCGCTGCGCCGATCGATCTGCACCACGCGGTCGCCCCGCACACACTGGGCGAGGTCCTTGTCGTTGGCCCAGATGGCGACTTTTTCCACGGCCTCATCGCGCGCCGCCAGAAATGCAGCGGAGGCAAGCGCGTCGTCGGCTTCCAGATCCACCATGGGCCACACCGTCACGCCCATCGCGGCCAGGGCCTCCTCAAGCGGCCCAAACTGCGCCGCGAGGGCGGGGTCAACGCCGGCGCCGGTCTTGTAGCCGGCCCAGAGGTCGTTGCGAAACGATTCGATCACGTGGTCGGTGGCCACTCCCACGTGGGTCGCCCCCTGCTCGATCATCTGCAGGACGGTGCCCAGCACGCCGGCCACCGCGCCCAGGGGCGGGTCCTTCGCCATCTTCCCGCGGCGCAGGCCGTAGAAGTGGCGAAACAACTCATAGGTGCCGTCAACGAGGTGGACGATCATGCCGCGACCTACGGCTCCCTTCGTGCGAAGACCTGCAGACCACACGCATCGCTCTGCCAGCCAGGCCACTGCCGATCATTTTGACCTTCTTTCGCCCCGATGACGCCCAGAATGATCGGCAGCGCCCCGATGCGCCCCTCAGTCAATTCGATTGCGGGACCAACTGCAGCGCGAAGTCGCGCATTTCGTAGATGGTGAGGCCGTCCACCTGGAGGAAGCCGTCGGCCACCACGGTGGCGTCGCGCGACTCGCGAATGTACGCCTCCACGATCACGCGCTTGTTGGTGGGAATGACCTGGCCGCGGTACAGCCAGGTGTGCTCGCCGCCCAGCACCGGCTGGAAGCGATGGGTCGCGGCCAACTCCGGCCAGCGGTCTGACATCACAATTTTTAGCAACTGGATAAATGATTCCAGCCCCAGCGAGCCGGGGATTACCGGATCCTGGTAGAAGTGCGCTTTGAAGAACCAATCGTCGGGATTGACGTTCTTCGCGCCGCGGATATAGCCCTTGCCGTGGGGGCCGCCGTCGGGAATCCACGACTCGATTTCGTCAAGCATCAGCCAGGAGCCGGACGGCATGCACGCCGGCGCGCCCGGCACGCGCGCCGGATCGTCCGGGGTCATGGGCGGCACGCGCTCCAGGGACCACGCGCGGCCCTCGACCGACGGCGTCCAGGACCGCTCGGCGGCATCGCGGATGCCGATCTGGTTGGCCAGCGCCGCCGCCGAGAAGAATCCAAACACTGTCGTGCCACGATACACCGGACGGCCGCCGCACGTCATGTCGAAATCGAAATTCTCGATAATCATGCCGCCGGCTTCGGAAGCGCCGGTCAGGCGAAACCTCGTTCGCAGCGTACCGGCGCTGGGAAGTACTTCCTCGTACTGAATGGCAGTGCCGCCCAGGTTGCGGAATTTCAGATCGACCGGACTGTTCAGCGCCGACCCCAGATAGGCAGCAAGCCATCCGCAGGGTTGCAGCGCCGCCTCCAGCAGCACCGCAAACGGCATGGCCAGGCCGCGGTCGGCATCGAAATACCAGGCGTCCGGCGGCACTTCGTACTCGGCCTCAAACCACCCGCCCGGCGTCAGCACGAAAGGCGGCTGGCCCACCTCCGTGACCCGGTCGAGAAACATGTAGGGCGGACCGGGCAGCCGCGCGCAGCGGCGCTCCTCATCGTACACGGCATAGGTGGGGCCAAACGCCAGGGACGGCTTTCCAACGGCAAACTGCAAGATGCTCTCGTGATCGTAGAGCGCGCGCTTCCGCGGCCAGACGGCCTCCAGGCGCTCGCGGGTCATGCCGGTCATCTGCAGGCTCATGTCCACAAAGCGCACGATGCGCTTGCCGTCCGCATACATCAGCGCATCCGCGATCACGTACGGGTGGGGATTGTAGCCGATCTCCTTGATTTCCACGTGGTAGGCGACCTTTTTCGTGTGCACGGTGACCGGACCGCGGCAGCGCAATACCGCTGAATTTCCCGGCACCGGCTCCCAGGCGATCTCGCCCTGCTCCGCGATCCAGCCCATGCGCATCAGCAGAAAGCGCAGCGCGTGCGCGCAGCACTCGTACATCAAGGTGCCGGGCATCACCATGTCGTCCACGAAATGGCAGGTGAGAAACCAGTCATCCGGATGAATATCCGCCTCGGCGCGGACGCTGCCGAGGCCGTAGCGGCCGCCGCCCGGCTCCAGCGCAAGCACGCGGTCGAATAATTTCAGACGGCCTTCCGGGAGACGCACCGGGTTTTGCAGGCGGGCAAATTGCGGTCCGAAGCAGGCCGCCAGATCGCCAGCCCGCAGGGCGGCCACTTGAGCGTCGTCGTACGATTCGTTATGCGCGGTCGCGACCAGCGCTTGCCAGCCATTCACACGCCCCGTAGTCGGCGCAATTTCCTCGTCGGTGAGCACGATGCCGCGGGAATCGTGGATTTCCTCATAGGTGAAAAATCCCGCGCAGCCGTTGCGCATGGTGAGCAGCGGCTGGCCGTTGACGGTGCCGTCAAACTCGAAGAAGAACAGCCACGCGTCACCCTGGCGCACGAAGCGGAGGATGCGGATGTCGTAGCGGATGACCTCGCCCGCCACCGGGAGGCCGCGGTGGAAGGTGACCGTGGCGTCCAGCAGGCGATAGACGCGCTCGCCGCGGGTGGCCAGATCGATGCCCAGATAGCCAGACAGGAATAGATCCGCCTGACCGGCTTCCACGCTAACGAAGACTGGAGCGCGACTCTGGTCGAGATACCAGGCACCCGGAAGGACGTCGTGCTCGGTGACCACGCGACCGTGCGACAGCGAGCACGGCTCGCCGTCAATTTCCATGATGCGATCGACCAGCATCAGCGGCTCGTCGGGCAGGCGCACGCGCGTTGGAAAACCATCCACCTCGGCGAAGGCGGCGCCCAGCACGCGGGCGATGGAGCCGCGCGCGAATTCGAGGCACATTTCGCGGTCAAGCGCTGGTTGCACGACGGAAGGCGACGCGACCGCGGCCGGGGGCGGCGCGACGGCCGCGGTGGCCGGTCCGGCGACCGCCATCGCCTGCAACAGGCGGGATTGCAGTGCCGTCGCGTTGGCCATCGCGGTCAGCGCGACTTCCTGCGTGCGCAAGAACATCTCGTGCGCCGAGGCCACCGTGGCCGAAGCCGCCACCAGCTCCGACTTGTACCCGTCCAGCACCGCAACGTGGGTGAGAGTCGGGCTCACCGCTGGACCCGACACCGCGACGGACGGGAGGGTCGGGCTCACCGCTGGACCCGACGCCGCGACGTACGGGAGAGTCGGGCCCACCGCTCGACCCGACGCCGCGACGGGCGGGAGGGTCGGCTGCGACGGCGTGGACGGCATCTGCGGCAGCGGTCCGAGGGGCGTCCCCAGCGGCACGGTGACCACGCGGTCAACATGGGCCTCGACCGCGGGCGCGCGGCGGATCAGCGCGTCCAGCGACACCGGCACGCGCTCCGCGATGAGCGCCGCGGCCAGCCGCGCCACGCTCAGTTCCTCGTCCTCGCTGGCCACGCTGATGGAGCGCGCGAAGTGCGGACGTCCGGCCAGGATCCGCTTGATCATCCGCGTGCACGACGCCTGCGGGCCCATCTCCACGAAAATCCGCACGCCGTCGTCGTAGGCTTTGCGGATGGTGGCCGGCCAATCGAGGCCGTGCAGCGCACTTTGCAGAATCGAGCCAGCCGCATTTTCACTGGTCAATTCGAAGGCGCGCGCGTCGTGCCCACCGTAAAACCGCACCGGCCGTGCTACCACGGGCAGGACGTGCAAATCGTGATATTCATCGGCCACCGGCTCCAGCGCCCGGCAGTGCACCGACGGCACGCCCTCCAGCACGAACGAGCCGCACTTCAAGCGCCGCACCAGCGCTTCGACCTGCGCTTTCTCACCGCCGATCACGCACTCGTCGTCGCTGTTGACAATTAACAAGAATGCCTGCGAAAATTCCGACAGCAGCGCGCGCACTTCATCCGCCCGGCGGTTCACGACCGCAACGCACCAGGTCCAGTCCGCGTCTTCGGAAATTCCAAACGCCTGGCGCGCCGACTTCCAGGGGCGCGCCAGCAAATCTCGGAACAGCCCCGAGCGCTGCATGCGGTTGAACATCTCGTCGCGGCCTTCCCACGCCCTCATTGAAAACAGCGCCGACGACTCGCCCAGGCTGTAGCCGATGGCGGCCTGCGGCGTCACGCCCAGCAGACGCGCCACGTCCGAGGCCAGAATTCCAAACGTCACCTGACCGTAAAGCGGGCGGTGCAGATCGGCCTCGATCGCCGCCATCGCCTCGCGCTCCCAGCCTTCCGACCAGCGCGAGCGATAGGGGCCGTACCAGCGCGGCATCCATTGCGAAGCCATGCGATCGGTGGCGGCATCCAGGCGGCGGCAGATTTCCGGCCAGGCGGCGGCGAGCCCGCGGCCCATGCCGGGAAAATGACAGCCCGAACCGGGATAGACGAAGGCAATATCCGCACGCGCGCCCAGCGGATCCGGAGAATAAAACGCCGGACCGTCGAGCGCACGGGACGGATCCGCGCGCAGTCCCTCGGATGCCTCGTCAATCATGCGCAGCGCCGACTCCGCATCGGAGGCCACGAACGACACCGCAAGGCCGCCGTCGTCGCGGCGGACCGCGAGGGCGCCGCTGGAAATATCGCGGCCCAATGATTCAAGCTCGGACAGCAGTCCGGCCGCGTCATCCGCCGTCACCGCCAGTGAAAAATACTTTGGCGCGCCCAGCGGCCGGGCGCGCTCGTCCGCATGGGCGTCCGGCGCGTGCTCAAATCCCTCGAGCACGACGTGCCCAAAAATCCCCTCGCGCGACAACGCCGACGCGGCGGCCCGCCGCGGCCCGTCCACCCGGTCGCGCAGCCAGTAGTGGGCCGCGCGCGGCACGTGCAGTCGGGTGCTGTCCAGCCGCCGCAGCGGAGACTCGAAACCGCGCAGCGGTGGGAGAATCTCCTGATAAAGCGCGGTTGCGGCCGCGGCCACCGAGGCGAGACCGGCCACCGCGCCCGCGGTGCCCACGCTGGGCGTCACCGAAGTGATGGCGCAGGGCAGGTCGCCTTCGCCGTAAGTGTCCACCAGCGCGTCCAGCTCGGACAGATCCTCGGTGGGCTCGCCCGCCCCGTGCGCCACCACCAGGGAGACCGAGCCGGCGGAAACGTCCCGCAGCGCGCGGCGCATCGCGGTCTTGAGGTCCGCGGTGGACGTGGCCACGCCGCGGACCACGGCGTACACCCGCTCGTCGGTCACCTCGGAAAGCCGCCTGAGGACGAGCGCCACGGCGCCCTCCCCGACCGCGGTGCCGGCCGCCATGGCGTCGAAGGGGCGCGGAACTTCGCCGGACAGGGGCCGCGACCCGCAGCGCACGGCGCGCACGTCCCCCGCGAGGTCCACCGCCGCGGCCACCGCCCAGTCCAGGTCGCCGCGCTGCAGGGCGCGCACGGCGAGCTCCAGGGACACCGTCCCCGACAGGTCGTCGGCGGAGATCGCGAACGACGGCCCGCCCAGCCCCAGCTCGCGCGCCAGGCGGCTGGCGGCGATGCTGCCCAGCGCCCCCATCACGCGGTTGGCGTCGAGCACCGGGCTGGCGGCCTCGCGCAGCACGGCCAGCGTGGCGGGATCCAGGCCGGGGAAGAGGTGCGGCACCGCCCAGCGCAGGTGGAAGTTGGTCGTGTTCATGTCCAGGGCGATGCCCACGAAGGCGCCGGCCCGCTCGTGCCGGCCCGGGGCAAGCCCGGCGTCCTCCACCGCGCGCGCCGCCACGTCCATGAGCAGCAATTGCTGGGGGAGCGTGCCGGGGATGTCGTTGGGCGGCAGCTTGAATTTTCCAACCGGGACGTCCAGCCGGTCGATCCACGCGCCGGGAACGTCTCCGGGCAAGGGCCAGCGGCTCGCGGGCCGAGGCCCGATGGCGGTCTCGCCGCGGAACAGGCACTCCTGGAATTCCCTCAAGGACATGAGCGGGCCCAGGCGGCAGGCCATTCCCACGATGGCCACCGGCTCGTCCACGCTCCGCCAGGAGGGGATCTCGGGCGAGGGGACCGGCTCTTCCACCAGCAGGTGCGCGTTCACGCCGCCGAAGCCGAAGCCGCTGACCGCGGCCCGGCGCGGAACTCCGTCGGCCCGCCGGGGCCAGGGCCGGGCCGCGCCCGGCACGTAAAAGCCTGGTCCGGATTCGGCGCCCCCTGGCCCCCCCTCGAGCGGCTCCACCGGCTGATCGCAGTGCAGCGAGGGCGGCAGCGTCTCGTTTGCCATCCCCAGCAGCACCTTGATGAACGCCGCAATCCCGGCTCCGGTCAGCAAATGACCGATCATCGATTTCACCGAGCCGATGGCGCAAGGGCCCGACGCGCCTTCCCAGAGCGCGGTCAGGCTCTTCACCTCCACGCGGTCACCGGTTGGCGTGCCGGTGCCATGGCACTCGATGAGGTCCACGTCCGCGGGCCGCCAGCCGGCTTCAGCGTAGGCGGCGCGCATGGCCCGCAGCTGGCCGTCCACGTCGGGCGCCAGCAGGCTGCCGCCGATGTCGTTGGACAGGCCGATGCCGCGGATCACGCCGTAAATGTGGTCGCCGTCGCGCTGGGCGTCGGCCAGCCGCTTCAGCACGCAGAAGCCGGCGCCCTCGCCGACCACCAGCCCGTCCGCGCAATGGTCGAAGGGGGCGCAACGGCCGCTCGGGGACAGCGCCTGGAGCGCCGTGAAGCCGCTGTGCGTGTACAGCGAATCGGCGCGGTTGACGCCGCCGGCCAGCGCGGCGTCAAGGCGCCCGGCCTCCAGCTCGTCGCAGGCCAGCTTGAGCGCGTACAGCGAGGACGCGCAGGCCGCGTCCAGGGTGTAGGCGCCGCCGCCCAGCCCCAGGGCGCGAGCCACCAGGGCGGCCGGCAGCGACACCACCTGGGCGTTGCGCGGATCAGTGGCGCCTGAGACGGTGGCGCCCAGCGCGGGGCCCAGCATCTCCAGGGTGAGCCGCGAGGATGATTCGGTGGGCAAAGCGATCGACGCCAGCACCACGCCGACGCGCGCGAGATCCAGGCGGGCGGTGTCGGCGTCCGCGAAGGCGGCGCGGGCGGCCGCAAGGGTGAGCGTGTAGAGAGGGTCAAGCCCGTGCGCGGCCGGATCCGGGGGCAGGTCGTCGACGAATCCGCCCCGTCGCGAAGCCACCGCGTCCAGGCCGGTGCCGGCCGGAAGATCCGCGACCCAGCGGCCGGCCGGGACCTCGCGGATGGCGTCGCGGCCTTCCACGAGATTGCGCCAGAACGCGTCGACGTCCGGCGCCTGCGGAAACACGCAGCCGAGCCCGACCACGGCAATGGGGACGCGCGCGGCCACGATCTACGCCTGAGCGGCGATGGGGTCCGCGTTCATCACGGGCTGCCGCTCCTTCGCAACCGCCGGGGCCAGTGACGGATCCACCGCCCACTCGAAGCCCTCGCAGCGCGCCACCACGGAGCCTTCGGCGTCGCGCAGGGTCACGTCGGCAGTCACCTTACGGCTGGCGTGGCGCGTGACCTGGAGCGCCGCCCGCAGACCTTCGCGGGGAATCCGCGCCACGTACTGGCGATAGCGCGCGCCCCCGGTCGGGAGCGACGGCTGTCCAGACTCGCCGAAGTTCCACAAAAGGCCCAGTTGCATCGCTCCGTCGATGGCCAGCGGATCCGTGATCCACTCGCTGCGCGGCGCGTCGAACATCCACTCGGAGGGACGCGGAGACGAGGCCAGCGAGGCCACCATCCCTTCGTCGCTGAAGCCCTCGACACGCCCCACCGCGTGCAGGTGTGGCCCGTGGAAGAGGACCTGCGCGTACACCGCCTCTCGGGAGTGGGGGAACGCTCGCGCGGCCAGCGTCGCGGGCTCGTCCACGAGGGGTGGGGGGGGAAGCTCCTCCGCCAGGAGCACGCGGGCTCGGGTGTACACCGTGCCGTCGGCGCCGCGGACCTCGACGTGCCGGTCGTTGACGTGGAACTCGACGCGCAGGGGCTGGTCGTCCTCCAGCGCGATCCCCTTCATCACCGCGAGATCGTCCACGCCCACGAAGCGCAGGCCGGGATTTTCCAGAAGGGCCGCGTGGCCCATCCACTCGATGAGCATGGCCAGGGGAAGCACGGGGCGGCCGCCGATGCGATGCGAGTCGAGGAAGGGATGGGTGGCCAGCGAGAGCGTCTGCTCGAAGGCGGGGGACGCCTGGGCGGGCTGCGGGAAGCCATCGCCCACCATGACCTCCGGCGCGTCCGCCACGCACGCCATCTCGCGCACCATCATATGCGCGCCGCCCTGCAGCGGGATCAATCCCACTCCCAGGCGCGCGAACTCGCGGCGCAGGCCGTCGTTGACCATGCCCCCGTCCCACGGGCCCCAGTTGAGCGCCATGGACTTGCAGTGGGGATGGCGCCGCGCGTGCCGCTGCGCCACCTTGTTCAGGACGTTGTTGGCCACGCAGTAGTCCACCTGGCCGGGCCGCCCAGAGCGGGCGGTCACCGACGAGAAGAGCACCAGCGAGCGCAGGTCGGCGGCCGGGATGGCGGCCAGCAGGTGGCGCAGCCCGTGGATCTTGGTGTCGAACACGCGCGCGAACTGCTCGTCGGTCTTTTCGTCGAGGCGGCGATCCGCGAGGACGCCAGCCCCGTGGATGAGCCCGCGGATGGGCCCGTGCGCGGCGCGGATCTCCTCGACGGCGGCCAGCACGGCCAGCGGATCGGAAACGTCCACCGAGTGGTACACGGCCGCGGCGCCAGCGGCGCGGATCTCCGCCAGGGTAAGGGCCACCTCGCGGTTGGCGGCGAACTCCTGGTACACGCGCTCCAGCTCGGCGGGCGCGGGACGGCCGTGGCCGTTGAAGTGGTGGTCGAGGATGGCCTTCTTGAGGGCGCCCTCGCCCTGGATCCCTTGCAGCCAGACGGGCTCGGTGAACGGCTCGTTGGAGCGCCCGACCAGCACCATGGTGGGACGCGCGGCGCGCGCCAGGGCCAGCGCGCAGGCCGCGGTCACCCCGCGTCCGCCGCCGCTCACCAGCACCACGTCGCCCTCCCCGACAGGGAGACGACCGAACGATGCGCGCTCGTCGTCGACCTGCAAGACGCGGCGGGTGCGGCTCTCCAGGCCGACCTCCAGCGGGCCGTCCACGGACAGCTCGCGCACCACCGCGTCGGCGGCGTCGAGCGTGGCGGTCCACGCGAGCGAAACGTCGAGCGCGCGGCAGGCCACACCCGGCCACTCGTGCGCGGCGGTGCGGGGAAGGCCCGCGAGGCCGCCCTGCAGCGGATCGAAGTCGGTGCCGAGCAAGCCGAAGGCGCCGTCCATGCGGGCCACCGTGGCCAGCAGGGCGCCGCCGTTGGCGACGGCGCGGCGCAGGTCGGCGCCCAGGTCGGCCACCACGCGGAACGCCTTCTTCAGGAAGGGCTCGAGGGCGTCGGGGACATCCTCCAGCAGGCCGGCGCCTCCTTGACCGCCCACTGGGGGAGCGACGACGATGAGGCCGCCGAGCGGCGCGAGG
>Ga0194131_10009163_pt1 | contig 12605 bp, 11 predicted proteins | sample TA2KigO120mmetaG_FD_148631 | JGI IMG/M metagenome (GOLD analysis project Ga0194131, IMG submission 148631) | Freshwater microbial communities from Lake Tanganyika, Tanzania - TA2015053 Kigoma Offshore 120m | ecosystem: Environmental > Aquatic > Freshwater > Lake | place: Tanzania: Lake... | reverse complement strand
CTTGTGAGCCTGATGGGTTCGAAGCGTTCGCAGGAAAAGGAGTGATCGGTCACGGCGGCCGATGCCCCACATGACCCCACTGAAGTCCATCCGCTCGCCCCGCTTGAAAGCATTGATTGCAGCGAACCTGCTCATCGCGGCGGCAATCGTTGTGGTGCCCTTCGCACGCAGTGCAATCGGACAGGAAGGCGGGGCGGTCCGAAGCGTCTCCACATATTCGATGGCGGGCGGCAACATCGGCGGTATCGATGCTGGCGTGCTGTTCATCGTCGACGAAACGCACGAGGAAATGATCAGCCTCATGTGGAATGAGAAGTCGCGGCTCATTGTCCCGATTGGTTACCGCAATCTGAATGTCGATGCGGCAGGGGGCGGGAGGCCACGCCCGTGAGCATCTCCACACGCTCCCGACTGCGAATGGAGTGGGGATTGGCGACGAGCGCATGCGTTCTCACCACAATCCTTGTCATGCTGTGTCTGCAGCCACCGATCGATAGCACCGCCTTTGCGGGTGATTCGGTGCAGCCGCCCCTCGGCGGCATCAGCGTCATGACATTGACAACGGGGCAGGGACCAGACGCACGACCAACCGAGTGCGCCTACGTCCTCGACACACGCGGCGCTCGGCTCTTTGTGTACGCCGTGGAAAGCGTTGGTGGAACGCGCACCATGCAGTTGCGAACGGTCGAGAGCATCCCGGCGCTGTTCCGTTCCGCGCGCCCGCGCTGACCATGCGCACGCGTCCCGTGGATGCAGTCATGGTGACAGCGCGCGCCGCGCGTTTCACCAAGCGATCCATCAAGGCTGCATCCAAGCGTCAGGCGCTGCGCATGGCACTTTCCATGCTCGATCTGACCACGCTTGAGGGGCGCGATTCGCCAGAGAAGGTCCGCGCGCTCTGCCAGAAGGCACTCCGACCGAGCGACCTGCCCTTTGATCCTCCGCTTCCATCCGCTGCGGCAATCTGCGTGTATCCAACGCTCGTACCCGTGGCGCGCGACAGCCTCGCCGGAAGCAGCGTCAAGATCGCCGCCGTTGCAACGGGGTTCCCGAGCGGTCAGTTCCCGCTTGAAGTGCGCCTCGACGACTGCAGACGTGCGGTGGAATCGGGCGCGGATGAAATCGACATGGTCATCTCGCGCGGACTGCTGCTCGCAGGTCGCAGCGATGATGTGCGCCTTGAAATCCGTGAAGTGCGCGCCATGTGTGCGAGCGCTGCGGCCGCATGCGGTCGGCCGCGCGACAGCGTTCACCTGAAGATCATCCTTGAAACGGGTGAACTGGGATCGCTCGAACACGTGCGCTGGGCGAGTGACTTGGCGATGGATGCGGCAGCCAGCGTTCCAGGATTGCCTGCGCCAACGGACGGGGAAGTGTTCATCAAGACATCCACCGGCAAGGTGCAGCCAGCGGCAACGATGCCCGTGACCCTCGTGATGCTCGAGGCGATCCGCGATCATCACCGCGCCACAGGGGTGCGCATCGGCATGAAACCCGCCGGCGGCATTCGCGCTGCGAAGTCCGCGATTGCCTATCTCGTCATGGTGAACGAGACGCTTGGCGAGGCCTGGCTGCAACCGAGCCTCTTCCGGTTCGGCGCATCAACGCTGATGAACGATCTGGTGCGGCAGCTGATCCGCATGGAACTGCCCGCACATGCAGCGCTGCCTGGTGTGGCGCGCTACGTCGCCGGCTACGACTTGTCGGAGTGATTGCGCTCAGGGCGCGCGCCCGCCGTCTGTCCCATCACCAGTTGGCGAGTACCACAGCGAGATCCGTTCCATCGACGATCCCGTCACGGTTGCAGTCCTGCGCTTCCGACGAGGTTGCCCACGCGGCAAGGACACTTGCGAGATCAATGCCATCGACCGCACCATCGAGATTGGTGTCGCCCAAGGCGCGTTCGCAGCGATCTGCGAGACCATCCGCATCGGCATCGGAGAATCGGAACGCAAGCCGAGCATCGCCGCACGCCACACCATTGATGACTTCACGGTACGCCCCGATCGCGGCCACTTCTCCACGCAGATCGACCGCAAAACCATCGCGCAGCAATCCAGTCGATTCCCACGACCCACCCGTGAGGACGAAGTACTCATGCTGTCCGTTGCTGTCCGTCGTGCCCCAGGAGCCAACGAGCAGGCGATCTCCATCCACTGCGAGGCGTGAACCGAACTTCGGTCCATTCACCGACGATGATGCCTCGATGAGTTGCACGGGCTGCCAAGTGCTGCCCGTTCGCTCCATCACATGCACGCCTGACTGCGTGGAACCGGACTGCGGTCCTGCCCCAGGAGCACCCACAAACACGCGGTCACCGCTCGTCGCGACCGCGGAGCCGGCACGCGTGCGCGTTGGCGGCAACTGCACGAGTCTCTCGGCGGACTGCCACACGCCACCGATGCGACGCGACACGTAGGCGGCTCCCACTTCGACTCCGCTCGAATCGGTCACATATGGAGCCCCAATCACGACCGTGTCTCCCGCGACGTCGACCGAGAATCCAAAATTGCCTTGATTGGTCTGATCAAGCGGGTCGAGGGTCTTCACGAGCGTCCAACTGCTCCCGCTCCGCTGATAGATGTACGCGCGCCCACGCTGCGGTGGTCCACTGTCGGTTTGCACCTGCGGCGAGCCAACGACAAGAACATCGCCCGCAAGGGCGACGGCCACACCGAATCGTGCGGCTTCGGTGGCCGTGGGCGGCGCAAGCGTTGCCTGAACTTGCCACGGTGCTCCAGTCGCCGACTTCTTGAAGATCGTGACATCACCCACTGCCTGCAGCCCCGCGACATCACGCGACTCAGCCGAAATCGCAAGCGTGTCTCCATCGACCGCCAGCGCGCGACCAAAGAGATCGAATGCGGCTGGACCGACATGGCGGAGTGTCGCAACGAGTTGTGTGTTCACCCCATCGATCGAATACACCGCCGTACTTCCCGCGAAGGCACCGCCCACATCATCGCCGTAACTGCCCACAGCCAATGTCTTCCCGTCGGTCGCGACCGCGAACCCAAAGAAGTTGTCCAAGACCGCGGGCTGCGGCGAAACACCATTGATCACGCCGCCGCTGCACACAAACCGTGATGGAGCTGCACACAGGGTCGTGCTTGCAAGATCGCACCGATCGAGCACACCATTGCCATCGCAGTCGCTGGCTGCACCACTCGCCAATTGCAGCACATCGATCCTCCCATCCTGATCGCAGTCACCGAACAAACCGCTCGGTGCAGCACATCGGAATCCACGCATCGCCTCCCGCGTCGTGCTGAGCGTTCCCGCGTTGTCGCGGCCGGGATCGCCTGCCGTCGCGGCAATCCCCGTCGGTGTCCCCGAATAATTCACAAGTGGATTCGAGAAGTGATCGATGCGGTTGCCGGGCGCATAGGCCATCACCGTGCGGTACATCGTGCCGTTGGTGGCAGTAAAGCGATGACCGACGGACTGCGGGAAAATCCCGCCCGATGTGCAGCCGCCACCATCATTGGGCGCGTGGCAGCAGCCCATGTTGTGACCGAGCTCGTGCGCAAAGGTCTGCGATGCAAGACAGCCCCACGCCGTCACGCTGAAGCCGATGCCGGATGATGACGGCTCATTGGCCGGCAGCAGATAGGCGATGCCGCAGTACTCGCCTGATGTACGAATCATCGCCACGAGATCGGCACCCGCCGCGTCGCGCACCTGATGGATGAAGTCGAGCGTGCCATCCGTCGGATTGGCGAGCGTCGACAGATCGGTACCGAAGAGCTGTTCTGTGTACGACACGCGAAGATCGAAGAGCACGCGGATGCGCATCGATGTCTGGCTGTTGATGTAGGCGGCATTCGCACTGGTCTCGGCAAGGTCAACCAGCGCGCCAAGTTGCGCTGCCCCGCCCGCCTGCGACTCGGCACCAGGCGTCGTCAAGACAAGCACATCCACCGTCTCCGCATCGTTGCACGCACCCGCAATGCCGCCCTCCACCTGCGCGGCGTGGCTTGCCAGAAGGAGGGGATCAGGCGCAACGACTGCACCGCCGCAGTCCCGCAGAGCCTCCTCTGGGAGTGGATCAAAATCGAGCGCTGCGCCAACGGCACCGCGTGCCCAGAAGCGGGATCCGTCCCCGTCCACAAGCGTCGCCGCGATCTGCCCATCCCGCTGAGCCACAACGATGTTCACGGGTCCACGCCCGTCGCTCCCCCAGATCACGCACGATCTGCGATCGAGACTGCGGCTGAATACCTGCGCCCTTTCCACTCGCACCTTGGGCGGCAACCACTGCCCCAACTCTGGCCAGTCCCGGAGCGCCGAGGCTCCGGGGTTCACTGCCCTTGGCAGATCCTGGCCAAGCGTGGCACAGGCAACAAGAATCGAAAGTCCGTGAAAAATCACCTGTCCAGTTTAGGACGAAACGCGCGAGGGGCAAATGTTTTTGGCGGGAACTTCAGCCTTTCCACGACCGAGCACAGCCTCTCGACATCCGCAAGTGCACTACGAAGGCGGGACCACGGTCCAAACATCGCTTCTCGGTCCAACTCCTTCGCGTGTTCGAGCGCAACCGCCGAAGGCACGCGAAGAGATTCGCGGCGCAGCGAGTTTGTCGCTGTCTCCAGTGCGCGCAGTGCGAGTTCAAGATCGGCTCGTGCTGCGGCAATGCGCACCGAGGCGGGACGCGGCGAGTTCGGCGCAGAAGATCGCTTCCACGTTTCACGGCGAGAACCTCCGCCACGACCTACACCAAAGCGCTTCGCGCCACCAGTGCGGCCGCCCGAGTCCGCGGAACGGTCCGATTTGCGGAAGTCACGACGAGGGGAACCAGGATTGTTCACGCAACCATCGTAGAGGCGCAACCTTCGGCTCGTACGATCTCACGCGTGACATCGCCGAAGTCACTCGCCACACTCGCTGCTGCCGCATCGGTTGTCATTCTTGGCATCAAACTCGCGGCGTGGTGGTGGACCAAGTCCGATGCTGTCCTCTCCGACGCGCTCGAATCGATTGTGAACGTCGCGGCGAGCGTGATGACGCTCTGGGCCGTGCGAATGTCCGCTGTGCCGGCCGATGAGGATCACCCCTATGGTCACGGTCGGGTGGAGTTCATCAGCGCGGCCATCGAAGGCGGCATGCTCGTGGCGGCAGGTGCGTTCGTGCTGATGCACGCCATCCGATCCATACTCGAACGGCAGGAGCCGATCTCAAACACGGGCCTGGGGATCGCACTCATGCTCGCCGGCGGACTCATCAATCTCGCGCTGGCATGGCTCCTCATTCGCGCTGGACGGCGCAGCAACTCCTCCGCGCTCACCGCGGACGGCATGCATCTGCTGTCCGACTCCATCACGACGGCCGCGGTCATTGGCAGTCTCGTTGCGGTTCGACTGCTCGGCGTGTGGTGGATCGACCCGGCGGTCGCGATCTGTCTTGGGATCGTGCTGATCGTGATGGGCGCGCGCATTGCCCTGAAGTCGGTGGATCTGCTGATCGACCGTCAGGATGAACGAGACATTCATGCGCTGCGCGAACTGCTCACTTCACATTTGCCAAGCGGCGGTGCGGTCCCCACGATCTGCTCCTTCCATAAGGTTCGATGTCGTCACGATGGACGTGACCACTGGATCGACATGCATATCCGACTGCCGCGCACCATGAGTGTTGAGGAGAGCCACGACATCGCATCATGCATCGAGACGCAGGCATTGAATGCTCTCGGCGGTATCGGCGATGCAACGGCTCACTGCGAACCATGCCGTGAAGCGGATTGCTCCTGCAATCGCCGCAGCAGCAGTTCATAGCTCGCGCAGAAGAGCGCCACAACCTCGGGCAGCCCGCGGGTCACGATGCCAAGTCCGAAGTCGCGAAGCACACTCGCTCCGAGTGCAACGAGCGCGTCCCACGCAACCCAACTGAGCGGCAGATTCTGTCCGCGAGTGAGACGCCACGAAAGCACCGTCGACCCCCATCCACCAACACGCCCGCATGAAGGGTCGATCGCTGCGATCCCACCAAACACGAGGCGGAACTGAAAGTAGATGCTGATGAAGATGAATGGAACACCCACGAGCAACACGGTCCACAGCATCGGCAGCATCATGTCGGCTGGGTCGGGTGTGGATCCGAGCAGTGCAAGCGTCACGACGACACCGACGGCGACGGCCGCGATCATCCACGCCACGAGTGGCACCAGCCCCGATGCGATGAGCAGAAGGGCAAATCCACCGAACGCGATCGGTCGCTGAAACGGCAGAAGGAGATCCGCCGTGCGGGGGGGTTCGCCCCGAATGGCGCGCACACCGATGTACGCCGCCCCGTAGGACAGCGGCAACGCCAAGAGCAGCAGGAAGCCGATGCTGACAAGCGCGCGCAAACCTGCAGATGCAAGCACACTGCCCAGCGCCTGCAGCGCTTCGTCGGCTTGCATGGTGGCGGTCGAAGTTGGGATGGCCCCAGGCTGCAGCAGCGCGATGGCCCCAACAATCAGCGGCACAATGGTCGTGAGCGCTGTCAGTATCCCCGCCCAGACAAGCGCGGGTCGATGGTGATCGAGTGCGGTGGTCGCCAGCACCCGCGCATCACGGCGCAGCGTTTGCCGAGGCATCGCGAGCCATCTCCTGCTGGCTCAGCATGGCATACGCCAGTCCAAACAGCGTGATGTACAGGGGAACTCCAACAAGGAAGTACGGTGCGCAGCACAGAACCAACGTGAACGCAGCCATCAGTGATGCGGTGAGCAACAGACCAAACAGTGACAGCGCAGATCCCCGCGTGATCTGCCAAGACCGATTGATGCTCGCCCATGCGCCACGCCGAGGACCGACCTCGTCCACTGCCACGGCGATCCACATCATCAGGCGTATGCCGATCCACCAGATGATCACCACACACACGACAAGCCACACCGCGGCGATGACGAACCCAGCGATGGCCCCGCCAGTCCATGTGTCAAGTGCATTCAAACTTTGCCCGACCTGACTCATATCCCAGCCACTCTGCGACAACAGGAAGACAAGCGGCACACTGATGGCAAGCAGATATGGAATCAGGAGGAGGAGCAAGCAAAGGAACAGCCCCCCAAGTAGCGTGGGAAAGCGTCGATATCCCTGAAGAATGCTGCCCACAGCTGGAACCGTTCCACGCGCTGCCTGCACACCCATCCAGACAAATCCTGCAGTGATCGGCAGCGCGACAAAGATCCACCAGACAAATGCAAAGCAACCGAAGATGCCGATGACCCCAGAGGCCGCTGCCGTGACTGCCTTCATGCTCTCCGCAGCCTCAGGCGACTCGGACGCTCTCGCGTTGGCGATGGTCACAGGGATATTCAACAAGTTTGGTAGTTGCAGTGGCACATTCACTGCAGCAACGATGAGCGTTCCAAGGAACAGCGGTAGAAACGATGCTTTCCATCTCGGCCATCCAAGTCCCCAGGCGTTGGTGAACGAATACGGCGGCAACGAGGCAGGGATCGTCGGCGGTGTGTTCATCGGTTGCGCATCTTGCATGGAGGGTTCCTCTGAGACTCAAGTGCGATTGACAGATGACTGATGCAGCGAATGCTACGGTGTTTGAGGGATGCTGACACCGCACGCCCACAGGATGCCGCCGCGCAGGTGATCGCGAAAGAGTGGCTCTTGAAACGACTCTTCCGTATGACCGCCTGCGGTGTACCAGCAGCGCCCGCGCCCCATCAATCGCCACCAAGCGCAGGGATGATCCCCATCCATCCCACCGCCCTGATACGTCGACTCATCAAGGGTCGCAAGCACATGGATCCCATCCATGGACCGCGGATTTCTGTGAAAGCGATACCACTCGTCCGTCCGCTGCCAACGCGGTGGCAGCATTCGTGTCGATTCGTGCGTGCGGTCCTCCACGACAACGGTCGCCGGCTGCACGGGTGGATGCCCGATGAAACGCGCACCGATCATGTCGGTGAACCATGGCCAATCATGCTCTGTGTCGCTCGCAGCATGAATGCCAGCGAACCCTCCGCCATTCTCGACGAAGCGTCGAAACGCATCTTGTTGACTCGAATCGAGTACATCGCCTGTCGTCGACAGGAACACCACCGCTGTGAATCTCGCGAGTTCCTTGTCCGTGAAGCGCGACGAGTCCTCGGTCGCTTCAACTTCGGCGGTTTCACCGAGAACCTCACGAACGCACTTGATGCCGGCGGGAATGGAGGTATGGCGAAACCCCGCCGTCTTCGAGAACACCAGCACTCGTACGGTGGGCTTGTCCCTTTGCGGACCGGTCGGCGATGTCTCCTGCGCACAACTGACCAGCAGCAATGCACAGACGGCAATGAGTATGCGTGTGATCAAGAGCCGCTGCTCGGCTGCGACGTGGGTGCGGGCGTGACGGGCGTGGCGGGCGTTTCCGCTGGCGTCGGCAACTGCGCACCGCGCTGCCGTGCGGGCTGATCTTCCTTCGGATTCACCACTTCGGGTGGCAATCGAACCACGATCTCGTCGGCGGATGGTTCGCGCAGCAGTACTTCATCCCCTTCGCCAAGACCATCCACCACCTCCACCTGCAGTTCGCTCGAACGCCCAAGACGAACCTGCCGCTGACTGAACCCCTTTCCATCTGGCACATACACGTAGCTCGCGGCACCTTCACGGAACACTGCCTGCACAGGAATGCTCAGCACATCCTCCGCACGTCCAAGCAGGATGGATGCCTTGCAGCGCATGCTCGGCTTCAGGTCCAGTCCATGCGAGTCATCGAGGAGCACGCGCACCTTGTAGTCGCGGCGGTTCGGATCGCGCCATCCGCCGCTCTCGGCGAGCACGCTCACATTCAGCACAGTGCCGACAATGGGCACGTTGGGATTGGCATCACTGAACACCGTGACTTCCTGGTCCGGCTTGATGCGTCCCGAAAGTGCCTCGCTGACCTTCAGCGACGCGACCATCTGCGAGGTGTCAGGGATGATCATGATGAGTTCGTTCGGCTTCACTTCCGTGCCGGCCGTGGGTGGCGAACTCTCACTACCACCACGTCCCCACCCACCCGACTCAAGGCTGCTTGCATACACCACGAGTCCGTCGGTAGGCGAGCGAATCGTCGTGTTCTCGAGTTGCCGCTGTCCCTGCTCGAGCCGCTCCTGCGCTGTCTTGGCGCGGAACTGCGCGCTCTCGAGATCTGAGGTCGCCTTCACAATCTCGGAGTCCTTCCGCTGCTCCGTCCGACCGAGTTCCGCTGTTGCCTGGTCGAGATCCGACTTGCGCTTGGCTTCGTCCTGCGGACGCTGGAACTTCTCATACACATCGATGTCCAGTTTCGACTGCTTCATCTTCGCGTCCGCCTGAATCATCGCGATGCGGTCGCGTTCGAACTCGTCTCGGCTGATGAATCCCTTCGCCACAAGCGACTCGGACTCCGCGAAACGCTTCTGCAGCCGCTGCGCATCAATCGTCGCCGCTTCCAGTGCCGTCGCCAGCTGCTGCCGCTTCGACACCTGGTCGCCGCTGCGCCAGCCTTCGAGCGCAAGTTCCGCAAGCTGCACCTGCAAACGAGCCTTGTCCATTTCGCTCGCCTTCTCATTGCGCTTGATCGCCAACGCCTGCTCTGCCGAGATCGCTTCGGTCTGCGCAGTCTTGAGCTTGTCCTGCAGATCCTTGTTGCGATCCGCCGTCTCCTCGCTGGCAAAGCGAACGAGCATGTCGCCCTTCGCGACGCGCTTGCCCTCCGCCACGATCTCCGTGATGACCGCGCGCCCCTCAAGCAGATTGCGCACTTCCACCTGACGCAGCGCGGACAGCTCACCCGACACGGGGATCACCATGTCGAAATCACCACGTTCGACCAGAACGAGCGCGGGCCCATCGAAGCGCTCGGTCGAAGTCGCCATCGGCGTTCGCCGCGGCGCTGAGGGCCAAATCAGCAGCGCACCAACAACAACGACCAGCGCGCCGCTTCCGATCCACAGCATCCGACGCCCCGTAAACGGCCCGCGACTGGCACGCGGCTGCTCTGGCAGCACGTCAGGATCGGGGGGTGTGTCAGGTTGCATGTGCACCGAAGCGTAGCCTCACGCGGGCGGCATCCCAACTGGTTGCGCAAGAAGTCCGGGGCCGCGGCGGTATCGGACCTGCAAACCTGGCGGCGCGATGATCTCGCCGTCATCGGAAACGCGCAGTTGCCCCGTCTGCCTCAGATACTCCAAGATCGCGATCTGCACTTCGCGAAGTGCACGCGCCCTCTCGTTTTCCGCCCGAGCCAGTTCATCGACCGCTTCCGTGCGATCGCGTGGGCTTGCACGGTCGGGTGCGGCATCGATGCTCGCCTGTCGATTCCGCGCGATGTCAATGTTCTTGTCCTGCAGCGACAGCGTGTAGAGCGCCCGGTCAATGCGACGAGCAGCCTGTCGAACCTCGACTGCCGCCGTGTTCTGCGCGAACACGAACTGACGGTCCACCTGCTCAAGCAGCACCTGCGCCTTCCGCACATTGACTTCTTCGATGGTGCGGTCAAGCGGCAGATCGACCGCCATGCCGACTGCCCAGTTGTTGAATGTGTCGTCCAACTGCACGCCATTGAAGAAGTCGGGATTGTTGAGCAGCGACGCGGTTGCAAAGAAGTCCGCGCCCGCGAGGACCGCATTGCGCGCATTGTCGACCTTGCGCCTCGAATCCACGACACGGTCACGCGCATTCTGGAGGTCAAGCCGCCACTCAAACGCGGAAGCGATGGCCTGCCCGGGATCGATCGTCGGTGCATCGAGATCAAGCATCTCAGGCTCGATCACGATCGCCTTGTCCGTTTCGTAGCCGATCCTCAACTTGAAGCGATCGACCGCCAGTTTGTAAATCTCCTCAAGCGTCGCAAGGTTGTTGATGATGAACAGCGCACGCTGCTTCGCCAAATCCGCCTGGAATGCGACCTGCCGACCGCTTTCGACCAGCGCATCCTCGCGCTCGACGATGAGGCGAAGGCGCTCCACCTGCGCACGCGTGTTGGCGATCACCTGCTGCTGCACCACGAGATCGTGGTAATCACCGAAGACCGCGATGTAGAAGCGCCTGCGAAAGTCCTCGAAGGCGCGGGCACCGTAGACCAGATTGCGCTTGGACTGGATCAGATCCTCTTGCGCGACCAGCCCTGCGCCACGGAGCAGTGGAATGTTGAGATTGAGGGCGACATCGATCGAGTTGGTCTGACCTGTGATGACCGCCTCTTGCAATTCGTTGGACGCCTGTGCCAGAATCGATGCACTGATCTCGCCGCCGTAGGGCAGCTTCTGTCTCGCCGAAAACTCGTTCACCAGTTGCAGCGCCGTCGACTGCGCGCTGTTGACGGTCACGCCCTGCACTTGCGGCGTGATCGTGTCGAAGATGCGGGGACTCCAGATGTGCTGCTGGATGAGCAGGTCGAGCGCAATCAGCAGATAGGTCTCCTCCGCAACGCGGTACTCGATGCTCTTGCGGATCGCATACTGAAAACTCTTGGAGAGGTTGAATCGCTCCGCGTCGGGCGGAGGAGGCGAAACGGAAGTGACCTCGCGAATGACGCGGTCCGCATCGAGCTTCTGCTTCAGCCGTGCTTGGTAGTCCAACTCCTCGGCCGTCGGATTGATGGTCGGGGGCTGGTTCAGTCCTGGACTGTCCGCCGTGAAGGGTGTTCCCTGGTACTTGGACTCGGTCTGGTTCAGAAGTGGAACACTCGCCGGCTCGCGAATGGAATCGCTTGCCTCCCGCAGGCGACGCTCGGCATCCGCATCAATTGCCATCAGGCTCTCATCGCGGCACGATGGAACGGCTGCGGCGAGCACCAGAAGAGCCAGCCAGCCCAGCCCGGGTCCCCTCAGAAGTGCAAGAACATTGTGGTGGGGCATTTGCACGACTTCGGCGTCCAATCTATCGGCGCAGTGTGACACTCCACCGTGGAATGTCGATCCGATTCGCTGGCGAAATCGGTGCCGTGCCAAATGTCCAACCTTGAAATGAAGGTGATCAGAACGACGATCGTGTCATATGTCGCTGTTTTTGATGACAATCTAGATCATATTGACTAATTTCGCCGAAAATGCGCTTATTTGCTTCGAAAAGTATGTGATTGTCGACAGTGATATGAGCGAATGCGCTAAAAATAGACGATTATGCGATCTTTGTCGCCGAACATCATCGATCTTCTCCAAAAAGCACAAGGCCTAGCTTGCGCTAGGCCTCGGCCAGATCCCCAATGTTCGTGCGCGGTCCATCCCAGCCGCGCGTTGTTCCTTCCCATCCATCCCTTCAGAGGCTCCTGCGCCCCTTTCCTACCCTCCTCGGTCCTTTCCGTCCCTCCGAGGCCCTCATCTTCCTCCGCTCCGCCCTTGTTGCCCCTTTCCTACCCTCCTGATTCGCCTGAAAACGGTTCTGAAAGGACTCCGAAGTACTCGCCCAGTCCTGTCAGAACCTGAGAACCGCACTCCGAGAAGCCTCGCCCAGTCGGCTCCCACCACGAAACTTCCGCGTCGGACGCTCGTTGAGGGTTTCCCCGCTCTTTTGTGCTCTTCGAGGGGTGGCAAACTTCGGCGCATCTCTCGCGTTGCTGAGCGGGGCGCCTCTTGGATTGCCAGACACCAACACAATCAGATTCCCCGGTGGCAGATGCAAGTGACTTTGCTACTTTTTCCAAAAACG
>Ga0194131_10009162_pt1 | contig 12606 bp, 10 predicted proteins | sample TA2KigO120mmetaG_FD_148631 | JGI IMG/M metagenome (GOLD analysis project Ga0194131, IMG submission 148631) | Freshwater microbial communities from Lake Tanganyika, Tanzania - TA2015053 Kigoma Offshore 120m | ecosystem: Environmental > Aquatic > Freshwater > Lake | place: Tanzania: Lake... | reverse complement strand
TCCTATTTCACGCGCGACGCTCTAGCTGACACGTATACTGTCGGTTGTCGAGGGCGATTGCCGACGGACCGAGGCGCTCAGACGACCTTGCCGTCGATCTTGTATTGGCCCTTGCGGTCCTCGACTTCGAGCACCCAGACGTCGGGATCGCGCGCGACTTGGCGGGCGATGTAGGCGTCGGCCTCGGCCTCGGTCACCGGATTTGGGCCGGTGCCGCGGCTCCACGCCGGCTCGCCGTCGAGCGTGCTCGCCTGGGTGTAGACGGTGACGCCGGCGTCGAAGCGGTTGACCTTGATCAGCACCGTGCCGGCATCGGGATCGCCGCGGCGCACCACCGTCACCGGCATGAAGGCGCGATCGCCCAGCCGCACCTGCGCGCTCACCCACAACCCGGTGGTCAGGCCCATGGCCATCGACGGCTCCTCACTCGACCGTCATGTTGCTCTCCCCGTCGCGGGGGAGAAGAGCATGAATTTCTCGTCGGGCAGGACTCATTCCAGCGCATCGTCGAGCCCGTCGAACACCGCCCGCGCACCACGCCAGCGGAAGCGGACACAGGCGAAGGGCAGGGCCTGCAGGGCCGCGTCGTCGCGCTCGGCGAGTGCGGCCGGCGCCACCAGGATCGGCCGCACGTCGCGGCCGCCGCGCGCCGAGGCGAGCGACAGGGCGCCCACTGCCATGGCGAGCTCTTCCGGCCGTCCGTCGGCGACCAGCGCGAACAGCGGCTGCGGGCCGTCGCCCGGCAGCGAGAAGAGATCGCGAGCGCCGCCGAACAGGCCGCGCTTGGCCAGCTCCTCGTGCAGTGCCACATCGACCAGCCGCCGATCGCACGCCGCCGTCGCCGAATCGGCGATCGCCGGCTCGACGCACAGGCCGGTGCGCTCGACCGGCGGCTCGCCCGCCTTGAAGCGGCGCACCGCGTCGACGAACTGGCCGAGCAGGCGGGTGAGCCGCGGGCTGTCGAGCGGCGCCACCACCAGCGCCTCGCTCTCGGCGCCGTCGGGCCAGGCGAGCGGCCGCCACACGCCGTCGGCCAGGAACTCGCGGAAGCCCGCCTTGCGCTGGCCGCGCCGCGCGCCGCCCATGCGGCCGGAATGGCAGAGATGGAGCGCTCCCGCCTCGTCGACCGCGACGATGCCCGCCACCTTGCGGTCGGCGCGGCGCGGCAGGTTGATCTCGCAGGTGATGCTCTCGCGCTTGGTCGGCGCGTGCGCGGCATGGCCGAGCAGCAGCGCCTCGCGGGCACGGCGCGGCTCGAAGGCCCACCAGAAATGATCGTCGCGCGCCCAGCGGATGGTCGTCACGAGCTCGCCGCCGCGCCAGGTCAGCCGCACGCCGCGCGCGGGAATGCCCTTGAGCGCACCCTGCAGGCGCTTGATGGCGCGATCGATCCGCCTCGATTCCCCGACGACCCGCAGCATCGGCCATCCTACCGCCACCAGTTGTCCTTGCCGATGTGGACAGGTTCGGCCATGTAGCCGCCTCGTTGGCGATCCACGACATGGCCGATCCTCCTCTGCTGGCGCTGGCCGGCATCCGCTACCGCCTGGGCGACCAGACAATCCTCGACGGCGTCGAGCTCGGCATCGCGCCGGGCGAGCGGCTGTGCCTGGTCGGCCGCAACGGCGCGGGCAAGTCGACCCTGCTCAGGATCCTGGCCGGCGAGCCGATCGCCGATGCTGGCGAGCGCTTCGCCCAGCCCGGCGCCACCGTGGCGAGCCTCGCCCAGGAGCCCGACTTCGCCGGCCATCCGACCGTCGCGCACTATGTCGCCGCCGCGCTCGCCGATGCCGCCGGCCCGTCCGACTGGCGCGTCGCCGCCCTGCTGGCCGAGGTCGCGCTCGACGGCGGCCGCGATCCCGCGACCCTGTCGGGCGGCGAGGCGCGGCGCGCCGCGCTCGCCCGCGCGCTGGTCGGCGAGCCCGACGTGCTGCTGCTCGACGAGCCGACCAACCATCTCGACCTGCCGACCATCGAATGGCTGGAGGACAAGCTTTCGACCTGGAAGGGCGCCTACCTGCTGGTCAGTCACGACCGGCGCTTCCTCGGCACTCTGGCGCGCGCCGTGCTGTGGCTCGACCGGGGCATCGTGCGCCGCCTCGACCGCGGCTACGCCGCCTTCGACGACTGGTCGGGCGACATCCTCGAGCGCGAGGCGACCGAGCGCCACAAGCTCGACCGCCTGATCGAGCGCGAGACCGAATGGGCCGGCAAGAGCATCCGCGCCCGGCGCACGCGCAACGAGGGACGCCTGCGCCAGCTCAATGAGCTGAGACGGCAGCGTCGCCAGCAGATCGGGCCGACCGGCCGCGCCGCGATCGACGTGGCGACGGCCGAGCCGTCGGGCGCGCTCGCCATCACCGCGCGCAACATCGCCAAGCGCTTCGGCGAGCGCGCGATCGTGCGGGATTTCTCCAGCCGCATCTTCCGCCGCGACCGCATCGGCCTGATCGGTCCCAACGGCGCCGGCAAGACGACGCTGTTGCGCCTGCTGATCGGCGAGCTTCCGCCGGATTCGGGCTCGGTCAAGCTCGGCGCCAATCTGGTGCCCGTGGTGATCGACCAGAAGCGCCTGGCGCTCGATCCCGACAAGACGCCGTGGGAGATCCTGGCCGACCGCAACGACCACCTCTCGGTGCGCGGCCGGCCGATGCACGTCATGAGCTACCTGCGCCAGTATCTCTTCCGCGACGAGCAGGCGCGCCAGCCGGTGCGCACCCTGTCGGGCGGCGAGCGCAACCGCCTGCTGCTCGCCAAGGCGCTGGCCGCACCGTCCAACCTCCTGGTGCTCGACGAGCCGACCAACGATCTCGACGCCGACACGCTCGACCTGCTGCAGGAGGCGTTGTCGGACTACGACGGCACCGTCCTGCTGGTCAGCCACGACCGCGACTTCCTCGATCGACTGGTGACCTCGACCATCGCGCTCGAAGGCGACGGCACGGCGATCGAGTATGCCGGCGGCTACTCGGACTACCTCGTCCAGCGCGGCCCACTCGAGGCGTCGGCGACGGCGCCGGCCCGCAAGGAGAAAGCCGCACCGCCGCGCGAGGGTGCCGCGCCGAAGGCTCGGCTCGGCTACAAGCGCGAGCGCGCACTCGCCGAGCTGCCCAAGAAGATCGAGGCGCTGCAAGCCGAGATCGCCGGCCTGCACCGGGCATTGGCCGATCCCGACCTCTATCGCCGCGACGCCGCAGCGTTCGCCGCCCAGACCGCGCGCCTCGCCGCCGCTCAGGCCGAGCTCGACGCCGCCGAAACCGAATGGCTGGAACTCGAAATGCTGCGCGAGGAAATGCAAGGATAGTCGGATCTACATACCTCGTCGCAAGGGTTTTCCGACACCAACATCCTCATGCTTCGAGACGCGCTCCTCCGGAGCGCTCCTCAGCATGAGGATGTTTCTGTGCAGCGGGGTCGGCGCAGCCGATGGCCAGCTTCTCGGGGGTGAGGGCATTGGCGTTGGAACAGCTCTTCCGGCGCGAGGTGTGAATACGACAGACCCCTCTGTCGGGCGACAGGAACTCGAGTAGGCCCGCCTCTTCCCATTCGTGCTGGGCATCGCGTCCGTTCTGGTCATAATCGCCGCCGGCTTTCGAGGACACGGCATGGCGATCAGGACCGGACGGCAATATATCGACTCCCTGCGCGACGGGCGGCGGCTCTTCATCGACGGCAAGCTCGTGCCCGACGTCACCGCCTATCCGCCGCTGCAGGGCATCATCGCCACCATCGCCGGCCTGCACGACGACCAGCACGATCCCGCCCTGCACGACATCCTGACTTGCGTCTCGCCGTCGTCGGGCGAACGCGTCAGCGCCACCTACCTCGAAGCGGCGAGCCGCGCCGAGTTCGACCGGCTCGCCGGCTGCTTTCACCTGCGCGCCCAACGCACTTTCGGCCTAATGGGCCGGCTGACCGACTTCATGTCGGCGTTCCTGGTCGATCTCTCGGTGGCGCTGCGCGCGCTCGGCAGGCCCGCGGCCGCGGCGCGCGCCCAGGGCATGGTCGAGCATTGCCGCGAGAACGACCTCGAAGTCACGCACGCGCTGATCGATCCACAGTCCGACCGTTCGACCTTGGCGGCGCCCGCCGAGGCGGTGCACGTCGTCGAGCGCCGGTCCGACGGCGTCGTGGTGAGCGGCTGCCGCATGCTGTCGACGCTGGCTCCGGTCGCCAACGAGTGTTACGTCGGGCCCTACTATCCGCGTCAGGCCGGCGAGGAGACCTACATGCTGGCCTTCGTCGTGCCGATGGATGCGCCGGGCCTGTCGATCCTTTGCCGCGAGAGCTTCCATCGCGGCGAGGATCCGTTCGACCGGCCGCTCAGCAGCCGCTTCGACGAGGGCGACGCCATCCTGATGTTCGACCGCGTGCTGGTGCCGCACCATCGCATGATCGTCGACGGCGACATCGCGGCCTACAACGGCATGCTGCAGGCACGGCCGGGCTACACGCCGCTGCAGGCGACCATCCGCTCGACGGTGAAGCTGCGCTTCCTGGCCGGCCTCGCCACCGCGATCGCCCGCGCCAACGGTCGGGACAAGCTGCCGCGCTTCCAGGCGGCGATCGGCGAGCTGATCGCCCTGATCAGCGTCGCCGAAGGCATCCGCGCCGGCGCCATCGCCGAGGGGCTGCGCCGCGCCGAGGCCTTCGCCAGGGGCGAGAGCAAGATCGAAGGCGACGGGCTGCGCGAGCCCAAGACCGTCGGCGTCTGCGGCGGCGCCGCCATCAACTTCTATTTCCCCTACGCCAACACCAAGGCGGCCGATGTGCTGCGCATCGCCGCCGGATCGGGCGTGCTCGCCATGACCGCGGCCGACTACGCCCGTCCCGAGGTCGGCCCGCTGATGGACAAATGGCTGGTCGGTCCCGGCATCGACGCCAAGCGGCGCCTCGCCCTGATGAAGCTCGCCTGGGACATGACCGGCACCGAGTTCGGCTCGCGCGCCGGCCTCTACGAGCGGCTCTACTCGGGCGATCCCGAGATCAACGCCCAGCGCTGGTTCAGGAGCGGCATTACCAAGGAGTGCGAAGGGTTGGTCGAGGAGTTGCTGAAAGGCTGAAAGGGTCGTTGATGATGCGGCGGCCGATCTCAGGTCTTCGGCCGGTCTCGTCGTCGCCGGGACGTCGGTCCGGCATCTGCTAATCGAGACGCTTGCCGAATTCGGTCTCCGAGGATGTCGACCAACCCCGACTCCGCCTCCTTCGCGTTGTCGGACGAGCCCGTCTGACGCTATAATTCCTTCGCGGAGGAGACTGTGGCCCTGATCTCGGAACTGAAGGATGAACCCTGGCGCCGCCGCCTCTACTTGCCCACCTACAAAGTGAGCGAGGTGGCGCAATACGCGCATGTTTCGAGCAAGACTGTGGTCGATTGGCATAGGGTAGGGGGGAGAAAGGCGGTTACGCTCTCCGTCCGGGAAAGTCGAGCGGCGCTTTCGTACATGCAGTTGATCGAAGTTGCGGTGGTCGCGGCATTTCGGGCTTCAGGATTGACCCTCGCGCGAGTTCGCGATGCCCGAGAGTATGTGAGCAAGACCTTTCGGTCGGAGTTCCCGTTTGCCGAGTATCGTTTCAAGCGAGAGGGTAAGCGGCTGCTGTTGGGATTCGAGCAGGTCGGAGGCGCGAGTGGCGCTGGCAAGTATGTCGACGCAACTGCCGGTGGCCAGCTGGTATGGGAGTCGTTCGTCAGCCCACGGTTGCAGGAGTTCGAATATGAGGACGGCGGCATCGCTATTCGTTGGCACGTCGCCGGCGGCAAATCTCCGATCCTGATCGACCCGCAAATGTCATTCGGCGCGCCAACCGTCAGGGGCGTCCCAACGTGGGTCATCACCGGCAGGTGGAAGGCCGGCGAGAGCATTGCCGACATCGCGAACGACTTCGACTTGAATAAGCTCGACGTTAGAAAGGCGCTTCAGTTCGAAGGTGTGACGCCCGATCTGAAGCGGCCATCGATTTGGGTCCACTGACTCTCTATTTTGACCGCAACTTTGGCCGGCGCCTTCCCGAAATGCTGGTGAGCGCAAAGCCGCCGTTCAACGTCGAATATCATCACAGTCCACGATGCCGCTTCGCTCACGATACGCCTGATGATGCTTGGTTGGCCGAGGTCGGCCGAAGAGGCTGGATCGTGATGAGCCACGATCGCAAATTTCATCTCGATCCAGCGGCAATGTCGGCAATCAAGCAACATTCGATTGGCTGCTTCTATCTCTGGGGCGCAGAAGCAACGGCTTGGGATAAATTGACCTTTGTCGTTCACCACGCCGAGAAGTTCGTCTCGCTGGCTCGGGCGACTCCGAAGCCCTTCATCTATCATTTCGCGAAATCCGGACGAATCAGTCGCATTTCGCTCTCAGCCTGAGCTCCTCGGATGCTGCCAGTCGGGTTGCTGCTGGCGGCCGACCGCGTTTCACGACACACTTCGCCGATCTGAACCACCAGTCTCTCATCCGATGACGGCCAGTATTTGCCGCCGCTTCGGCGACCTCGCCGACCAGATCGCCGCCCGGCTACCCGACCGCGAAGGCCTGGTGTTCGGCGCGGCGCGCTACACCTTCCGCCAGATCGCGGCGCGGGTCGACGAGGCGGCGCGGCGGTTGATCGCGGCGGGCGTAGGACCCGGCGAGCATGTCGCGCTGTGGCTGAACAACAGCGACGACTGGATCTTCATCGCCTTCGCCGTGCAGAAGATCGGCGCCGTCCTGGTGCCGATCAACACGCGCTTCCGCGCCCGCGATCTCGCCTACGTGCTGGCCCAGTCGGACAGCGCCTTCCTGATCACCCACGATCGCTCCGGCCCGATCGACTATGCCGGCCTGGTGCGCGAGGCGGTCAACCTGCCGGCCGCCGGCGAAGCCGTGCGCGATGCCCGCTATCCGCTGCTGCGGCGGGTGATCCTGCTGGGTGAGAAGCCGCAGGCCGGTACGGTCGATTGGGCCGCGCTTGCCGAGCCGGCGCGAGCCATCTCCGTCGCCGACCTCGCGGCGCGGGCCCGTGCCGTCGATCCGGCGGCTACCGCCTTCATCATGTACACCTCGGGCACCACCGGCTTTCCCAAGGGCGTGGTGCGCAGCCACGCGCTGATCGGCAATGTCGAGCAACGCGCCCGTCACATGGCGATCACGGCCGACGACACGATCCTGAACTACCTGCCGCTGTTCCACGCCTTCGGCCTGTCGGAGGGCGCCTTCATGTCGCTGATCACCGGCGCGCGGCAGATCGTGACCCAGGGCTTCGATTCCGAGCGGAGCCTCGACCTGATCGTCCGCGAACGCATCAGCATCATTCATGGCTTCGAGGCGCACATGAAGGGCCTCGCCGAGGCGCAGGAGGCCAGGCCGCGCGATCTTGCGACCTTGCGCACCGGCATCTTCGCCGCCGGCATGCTGAGCGCCACGCCGGTCGTGCGCCGCGGCATGCGCGCCCTCGCGCCCCTCAAGAACCTCAGTGGCTTCGGCATGACCGAGACGTGGCTCGGTGTGGCGCTCTCCGCCCTCGACGACGACGAGGTCCATCGCAGCGAGGCGTCGGGCTGGCCGGGCGCCGGCTACGAGCTGCGCATCGTCGACGAGGCGAGCGGCGACGTGCTGGCCCCTGGCGCGACGGGCGAGCTGCAGGTCCGTGGCGGGGCGGTGATGCGCGAATACTACAAGAAGCCGGTCGAGACGGCGGCGGCCTTCGCGCCGGGCGGCTGGTTCCGCACCGGCGACGCGGCGATGTGGCTGCCCGACGGCTGCCTGCGCTTCCTCGGCCGCCACAAGGACATGCTGAAGGTGGGCGGCGAGAACGTCGATCCCATGGAGACCGAGGGCCTGCTGCTGGAGCATCCCGCCGTCCAGCAGGCCGCCGTGGTCGGCCTGCCCGACGAGCGGCTGGGCGAGGTCGCCGTCGCCTATGTCGAGCGCAAGCCCGGCGCGGCGCTCGACGCCGAGCAGGTGCTGGCCCACTGCCGCGGCGAGATCGCGAGCTTCAAGCTGCCCCGCCACGTGGTGTTCATCGACGCCTTCCCGATGACCGAGTCGGGCAAGATCAAGAAAGCCGATCTGCGCGAGGATGCGCGGAAGCGCTTCGCCGGCTCATGACCAGGGGCCGGCAATCATGAGCGGGCGGGACGCCCGCGGTCCCAACCGCCCTATCAGTCCGTGACGTGCTCGGACACGAACTCGACCATCCGAGCGAACATCGGGCCGCACTTGGAAAGGTCGGGCGACGCGCCGGCCTTGCGCTCCATGTCGATGTATTCCAGCGCGATCGAACCGCCGGCCTTGGCATAGGCGGCGCAGAAGCGCTGCGGCTCGTTGCCGGCGAACGACGATTCGACGTCCTTGTAGTCGTGCACGATGTCGCCCTGGGCCTGGAACCAGATCGCCGGCGGCGTCAGGACTTTCTCGCCGCGCTCCAGCGCCATCGTCGGGTTGCCTTCCGCCATGTTGGCCTCGTTCCGCCAGTAGGCATCGTGGCGGGCGATGATCGAACTCGGCCAAGCCGGCGGGTTGGCGCCCTCCGCCGTGCGCTTGGCGTGACGATAGCGGCTGAGCGGATTGATCACCGGCCACGACATGATCACGCAGCGCACGGCGGCGTCCTGCGACGACGAGCCGGCCGGCAGCGGGATCGCGGCGTAGCGCGGATCGTGCGGCCGCATGGCGACCAGCATGGCAAGATGTCCGCCGCTCGACTGACCGGACAGGCCGACCAGATCGGGTCGGGTCTCGAGGCTGCGCGCATTCGCCTTGGCCCAGCGCACCGCGAAGTTGATGTCCTGCACCGACGCCGGATAAGGCGCTTCGTCGCCCGAGCGGAAGTCGAGGGCGATCGACACGATGCCGTGCGCAGCCATGTACTCGTGCCGCAGCCGCTCGGTGGTGCGGTCGGCGAGGCACCACGCGCCGCCGTGGCATTCGACCAGCGCCGGAAAAGGCCCCGTGCCGCGCGGCTTGAAGATGCGCGCCAGCAACGGCTTGTCGCCGTGGCGCAGGTACTCGACGTCCTCGACGTCGAAATCGGTGGCGGCGGATCGAGGTTCGAGGAGTGTGGTGGCCATGGCGTTTGCCTCTCTCCAATGCAGGGGCCGGACGCTATCAGGCCTCGTCACGCCGGGGAAGAAAGGTTGACGCTGCAGGGTGGCTCGGCTACCCCCTCGCACCCCTAAACGGTTCCGCGACGTGCCCGATTCCGCCCCCGCTCTGGATTCCCACCTGGCCGGCCACCCCGCCGGCCTGCGGCGCACGTTCGCGATCATCTCCCATCCCGACGCCGGCAAGACGACGCTGACCGAGAAGCTCTTGCTGTTCGGCGGCGCCATCCATGTCGCGGGGGCCGTGAAGGCGCGCGGCGAGGCGAGACGCGCACGCTCGGACTGGATGAAGATCGAGCAGCAGCGCGGCATCTCGGTCACCACCTCGGTGATGCATTTCGAGTATGGCGGCGCGGTGTTCAACCTTTTGGACACGCCGGGCCACGAGGATTTCAGCGAGGACACCTACCGCACGCTGACCGCCGTCGATTCGGCGGTGATGGTGATCGACGCCGCCAAGGGCATCGAGGCGCGCACCCGCAAGCTGTTCGAGATCTGCCGCCTGCGCGACGTGCCGATCGTCACCTTCATCAACAAGCTCGACCGCGAGGCCAAGGACCCGATCGAGCTTTTGGACGAGATCGCCTCGACCTTGGCGCTCGACGTGGCGCCCATGACCTGGCCGACCGGCTCGGGCCAGGCCTTCAAGGGCACCTACGATCTCGCGCGCAACCGCATGCTGGTGTTCGACTCGACCGACCGCGCCCGCATCGGCGAGGTGATCGAGAACTACGCGATCGACGATCAGCGGCTGGCCGAGGAAGTCGAGCTGGTCCGCGCCGCCTATCCCGGCTTCGATCTCGATTCCTATCGCGGCGGGCATCTGACGCCGGTGTTCTTCGGCAGCGCCTACAACAATTTCGGCGTGCGCGAGCTTTTGGACGCGCTGGCCGCCTGGGCGCCGCCGCCCCGGCCGCAGCCCGCCGAGCCGCGCGCCATCGAGCCGACCGAGCCCAAAGTCGCGGGCTTCGTGTTCAAGGTCCAGGCCAACATGGATCCCAACCACCGCGACCGCGTCGCTTTCCTGCGGCTGTGCAGCGGCAAGTTCCGCCGCGGCATGAAGCTCACGCAGATCGGCACCGGCAAGACGCTGTCGGTCAACTCGCCGATCCTGTTCTTCGCCCGCGAGCGCGAGATCGTCGACGAAGCCTGGCCGGGCGACATCATCGGCGTGCCCAACCACGGCGTGCTGCGGGTCGGCGACACGCTGACCGAGGGCGAGACGATCAAGATCGTCGGCATCCCCAACTTCGCGCCCGAGATCCTGCGCCGGGTGCGGCTCGAGGATCCGATGAAGTCCAAGCAGCTCAAGCGCGCCCTCGACGATCTGGCCGAGGAGGGCGTGACCCAGGTGTTTCGCCGCGTGATCGGCGGCGATCACATCGTCGGCGTGGTCGGCGAACTGCAGCTCGACGTGCTGAAGACCCGCGTCGAGGCCGAGTACCAGGTCAAGATCGACCTCGAGCCGGCGCCGTTCGAGACCGCGCGCTGGATCGCCGCCGACAGCAAGGCCGACCTCGAGGCCTTCATGAGCGCCAACCGCGGCGGCATGTCCGAGGATCGCGACGGCGCGCCGGTGTTTTTGGCGCGCAATGCCTGGGAGCTGGGCTACGTCGCCGAACGCTCGCCGGCGATAAAGTTCTCCGACATTCGCGAGCGGGCGTAGGACCGCGGGCCTCCCGGCCCGCCGTCCAATGAGAACTAGACCTTCCCGTCCGTCACCGGCACCGTCACCCGCGCGGCGCGCAGCGTCGCCAGCTCTTCGGCCTTCATGCTCAGCAGCTCGGCGAGCACCTTCTCCGTATGCTGCCCCAGCGTTGGCGCCGGACTCCGGATCTCGGGCTTGCCGCCGGTGTGCAGTCGGATCGGCGAGATCGGCACGCGCGTGCGGCCACGGCGCGGATGGTCGATATCGACCCAGAAGCCGCGCGCCTCGAGATGCGGATCGCGCGCCACCTCGCGCGCCGTCTTCACCGGGGCGCAAGGGACGTGCGCCTCGTTCAGGAGCCGCACCACCTCGTCCTTGGTGCGGCCGATCGTCCAGGCGCCGACGATGTCGTCGATCTCGGCCATGTTCTTGGCCCGCGCCACCGTGCTCGAATAGTCCTGGTGCGTCGCGAGGTCGGGCCGCTGCAGCAGCGTGCACATCGATTGCCAGTGGCGCTCGGCCGCGGTGAAGATCGCGACATAGCCGTCGCTGCAGGGATAGGTGTTGTAGGGCGCCATGGCGAGGGCAGGATGGCGGTTGCCGGTCCGCTCCGGCACGTCGGCATCGCCGTCCATCACCGCGCCCAGCGCCGAGGCGAGCGCGATGGTGCCGGCCTCGTGCATGGCGACCTCGACGCGCTGGCCCCGGCCGGTGCGCTCGCGCTGCACCAGCGCGCCCAGGATGCCGGCTGCGAGATGGATGCCGGCCAGGAAGTCGCAGACCGCGGCGCCGGCCTTGGTCGGCGGTCCGTCGGGCTGGCCGGTCGAGTTCATGATCCCCGTCATTGCCTGGACCGTGACGTCCATGGCGGCGAGTGCGCGGTACGGTCCGTCGAGCCCGAAGCCCGAGCTGCCGCCGTAGACCAGGCGCGGGTTGAGCTTGCTCAGCACGTCGTAACCCAGCCCCAGCCGGTCCATGACACCGACTGCGAAGTTCTCGATCACCACGTCGGCCTTCTTGGCGAGCTCGAGGAAAATCTCCTTGCCGCGCGCCTGCTTGAGGTCGAGCACCACCGACTCCTTGTTGGAGTTGAGCATGACCAGCGGCCATGGCTCGACCTCGCGCTTGCGCCGACGCACGACGTCGCCCTCGGGCGGCTCGATCTTGAGCACGCGCGCGCCCATGAAGCCGAGCGTCAGGCCGCAATAGGGCCCGTTGTAGATCTGCCCCAGATCGAGAACGAGCATGCCGTCGAGCGGGCGGCGGATGGGCATGGCTGGTGCCTCCCTTGTCGTCATGTCGCCGGATGAACCGTCCGCCAATGCCGCGCGATGTCGAGGCGGCGGGTGATCCAGACGCGCGGCTGGCTGGCCAGCCAGTCGAGCAGGCGGGCGAGTCCCAGCGCGCGGCCGGGATGGCCGATGATGCGGTTGTGCAGGCCGAAGCTCAGCATGCGCGGCGGATCCTCCTCCAGCACGCACTGCACGGCATTCTTGATGTAGGTGTAGTACTCCTCGCCCGAGCTCATGCCCTGGCGCGCGAACCGCACGTCGTTGTGGGTGATCGAGTAGGGCACGATGAGCTGTCGTCGCGCGCCGACCTTCAGCCAGTAGGGCAGCTCGTCGTCGTAGGTGTCGCTGTCGTACTCGTAGCCGGCATCGAGCAGCAGGTTGCGCGTCTGCATCGACGGCGCATAGCGGCTGTACCAGCCGGCCGGGCGGGTGCCGATGGTGCGCGTGATGCTCTCGGTCGCGCGCTCGATCTGCTCGCGCTCGTAGTCGGGCGCCATGGTGGCGTGCATCTCCCACCTGTAGCCGTGGCCGGCGACGTCCCAGCCGGCTTCGCGCATGGCGGCGCAGGCTTCTGGATTGCGCTC
>Ga0194131_10009159_pt1 | contig 12609 bp, 13 predicted proteins | sample TA2KigO120mmetaG_FD_148631 | JGI IMG/M metagenome (GOLD analysis project Ga0194131, IMG submission 148631) | Freshwater microbial communities from Lake Tanganyika, Tanzania - TA2015053 Kigoma Offshore 120m | ecosystem: Environmental > Aquatic > Freshwater > Lake | place: Tanzania: Lake... | reverse complement strand
CCTCCCGCAGCTTGCTGATGATTTCCTCGGCCCCGCACCGTTTCCGCTTCGCCGTTGCCATCCAAACACCCCTTCCTGACCACCGCGATTCTCTCGCTTGCGGTGGTCAGGAAGGGGGTCAGGTCAAGAGAATCGCGGTAAACAGGGAGGGGTTCAGGTCAGAGGTCGTTCAGCGATGCCGAAACTCCAACAGGAACTAGTGCTCGTCGAAGTGGTCGCCGTGCTTCGCGTGCCGGTGCTGGTCGTGGATGTAGTCGACGTGGCCGCTATGCTCGACGGTGGGGTGCCCGCAGTCTGAGTGGTGCTGGTGGCTGTGCACGCCCGCAGTGACGTGGCTTTCCCCGCTGCACTCATCGTAGTGGTCGCCGTGGCCGAAGTGGGCGTGCCCGTCGTGCAGGTAGTGGGTGTGCCCGGTGTGCGCCACGCCGATGTGGCCACAGCCCTCTCCGTGCGCGTGGGTATGTTCGGCGTGGGCTGAATGGGTCTGCTGAGTCATAGTTGGCTTTTCCTTTCTAGCGGCGCTTTTCGTCACTGTGTTTGATGGCGTCGTTAACTATGTGCCAGACGTGATCATCGGCAAGCCGATACCGGACTTCCCTCCCTTCGCGCTCTCCGATCACGACGCCAACGGAGCGGAGCGAACGGAGGTGCTGTGAAACGAGGGGCTGCCGGAGGCCAAGCTCATCCGTAAGCTCATGCACGCAACGGGGACCGTGCTCGTATAGGAGACAGACAATACGTATTCGAACCGCGTTCCCCACTGCTTTCAGCAACGCCTCGGCTCGGAGCAGGCTGGAAATATCCCCCTCACTTTTCAGCTGCCCGACTCCTTCCTGCCACCGCGACACATTCATATATGCGCATAGAGGATTGGTTGTCAAGTGACCTGGTGTAGGGTGTGGAGCTGATACGCGCGCGCGCGTCGGGCCCCTAGAACCGCTCCCAGGCGTGCGGGTTCCGGGCAATGATGGCGTTCGTCCTGGCGATCCGCGGCAGCCCCTCCTCCACCGTCGCGACGAGCCCTTCGGCGTGGAGTAGCTCGGCCCGCTCCTGGTCGGTGAGCCCACTCTCCTCCTGGGGCGGGGGCTCGAAGTGGTCGCGGTCGACCTCGATCGGCGCAGCCTCGATGTCTTCGCAACCTACCAGGGCGCTATCGACGGCAAGCCGCGGTTCGCACCCCCCCAAGACATCCCACAGCCGTCGCACCGTCCGGCTGTCAGCAGTCGCGGCAGAGGCCCTTCGCCGCCATCGCGCCCGCCAGAATGAGCATCGTCTAGCACTCGGATCACTGTGGGAGAACCACGGACTGGTGTTCACGACGGGCCTCGGCCGACCCTTGGACGGCAACAACCTGAGGACAAGGTCGTTCGCCCCGTTACTTGCGCGAGCCGGGCTTCGCCCAATGCGCTTCCACGCCCTCAGGCACGCCGCTGCGACACTTCTGATAGTCGAGGGCGTCCCCGTGAAGGCGGTGTCGGAAATGCTCGGTCATTCGGACATCGCCACAACGCTACGGATCTACGCGCATGTGCTTCCGCCAATGCACGACGCCGCAGCCTCCGCAATGGACCGAATTCTCATCGGCCACGGCGGGTGATGCTACATCGGATGCTACACGGCGGTTCTGGGCGGCAATGAAACCCAGTAACCGCGCGGAAGTTGTGGTGGAGACGGGGGAGAATTGAACTCCCCGTCCAGCGAACATTCGCCATGGATCTGCTACGGGCGTAGCCAGTGGGAGATCTCGCCTGCCGCCCTCCACTGACGAGGGGTCGGCGGACCAGCCTCAGCAGTCTTAGCCGCCGGCGCTTGAGGCGCGCGCCTGCGGAGCAGTCCGACTGTCGTCGCTCCGTCCGGCCCGTCAGACGGGGGCCGGCGGAACGTCGCTACGGGTTAGGCAGCGAGGGCGAGTTGTCGTTCGCCAGTTACTAGCGTGCCACCTGATTAACGAGGGTGATGGCGCCTCGGCCCGCAATCCGCGTCCGTCCGTCCCTGTCGATTCCTTTCGTCCCCACGTGTGCGGCCGGCCACCGGGCCGGTCCTAGCGCTGCGCGTGCCGCAGCGCGCGCTGCATCGATCGCTGCGCCTCGCGCGAGGCGATCGCTTGGCGCTTGTCGTACTGGCGTCTGCCACGTACCAGCCCCAGTGCGACCTTCGCCCGCCCGTCCCGCAAATACACCCGCAGCGGCACGATGGTCGTCCGCGGCTGCTCACGCAGCTCCCGCTCCCAGCGGTCGAGCTCCTTGCGATGGAGCAGCAGTCGCCGGGGCCGGGTCGGCTCGTGGTTCTCGCGCGCCGGGAGGTACGGGGCGACGTGGACATTATACAGCCACAGCTCGCCGTCCCGGAAGCGGGCGTAGCCCTCGGCGATGTTCGTGTGCCCCTGGCGCATCGACTTGATCTCGGAGCCGGCCAGCGCGATGCCGGCCTCCAGCTCCTCGAGCACGTCGTACTCGAAGCGTGCGCGGCGGTTCTGCGCCAGGGTCGCGCGCTGCTCCGGGACGGCGGTCTTCGGCATGGCGCGCCTCGGCGGGTGCCCGAGTGAGGGAGGAGGCTAGCCGGCGGCGCGGACCGGCGTGCCGGAGCGCAGCAGCTCGATGGCGCGCAGGATGGCCACGTCGCGCGCCTGCTCGATGTCGTCCGCCGTAAGCGCGATCGCCACGTCAGGCTGCACGCCCTGGCCCTCGATCTGCGCTCCCTTCGGCGTCAGCCAGCGTGCGATCGACACGTACACGGCGCCACCGTTGGAGAGCTCGCGCGCGTGGTTCACGGTGCCCTTCCCCAACGACTTCGAGCCGACGACCGTGGCGCGGCCGTTCTCCTGCAGCGCCGCGGCCAGTACCTCGGAACCGGAGGCGGAGGTCTCGTCTTGCACGATCACCAGCGGCAGCTTCGTGATCTCGTTCCCGGCACGCGCCTCGATGCGCTGCTCCCGACCGTCCCGGTCGATCTGCGCGAGGATCGTGCCCTTCTCCAGGAACATGTCGGTGATCTGTGCCGTCTCGCGGAGCAGGCCGCCGGGGTTCCCGCGCACGTCGAGGATGAGCCCCTTCGCGCCGGCGCGCTGGGCCGCCTCCACCGCGTCCGAGAGTTCCTTCGGGCTGCGCGACGTGAACGAGCGGATGTGGATGTAGGCGAGGTCCTTCACCTCGGCGCCTGTCGTGTCGATGAACTTGCGCGTCGGGGGGGTGGTGTCGATGGAGGCCACCAGCACCTCGTCGCGGACGATCTTGAACGTGTGCTCGCTGCCATCGGCGCGGCGCACCTTGATCTCGACGGTGGTGCCGCGCGGGCCGCGGATCTTGAGCGCCGCCTTCTGGACGCCCCAGCCGAACGCGTCCTCGCCGTTCACCGACAGCAGGCGGTCGCCGGCCCGGATGCCGGCACGCTCCGCCGGGGTGTCGGGCAGGGGCCGACTGATCACGACATAATCGCCATCCTTAGCGACCGTCGCGCCGATGCCCTGGAACGCGCCCGAGAAGTCGCCACGCGAGAGCGAGTAGGTGCGGGGGTCGATGTACGTCGAGTGGGGGTCGTTGAGCGAGGTGAAAATGCCCTGGACGGCGCCTTGCAGCAGCAGCTCGCGATCAATGCGCGTCTGGTCGACGAAGTCTTCCTGCAGGATCGCGATGATCTCGTCCAGGAGCTTCGGGTCGAGCTCGTCGAGCCCATCGGCCACCGCCGAGCGCTGCACGGCGCGCGCCTGGTCGTCCTGGTTGCGGTCGATGACCGCGTGCAGCAGGAAGCCGAAGGCGAACAGCATGCTCGCGATGAGCACCGTGATGGCCGACAACAGGACCGCGCGCACGCCCTGGCTGCCCATGGCCCATGTACTCCCTCAGCGCGTTGTCGCGCCGCTGCCGCACGTGCCCTGGAGGGCCGGCGCGCTGCGCGGTGCAGCCAGTTTAGCACCGGCCGATTCTGGAGCCGCATGAGCGGCTCCCTACATCGCCAGCTCCAAGCTTTCTGCGCTACGTACAACATAAGCTAGATAGTGCGCAGTCGCCTGGGTGCGCCTTGCCTGACCCCCTCCGCCTGCTCCTCGCACGTAGCCGGCGCTCCGCCGGGCGAGGCGCCGCGTGCGATCGCGCCTTCGCTCAGGTGGTCCATACCGCGCGTGGTCCATCCCGCGAAGCCTGAACGGGGCGCTCCCCGTCGCTGCTCGAGCCCCGCCGCCAGGACGTCACCGGCCAGCCGTGTCGGACCTCGCGTTCACCGCTGCCGGCCGGCTCCGTATGGATGTGGACGCTTTGACTCCATACCCGGTATGGATATGTTGACGCCAACATACCTATACCCGGTATGAGATAGGAGCACACCATGAGTAGCTGGACCCTGCGCGGTGAGCTGCGCTGCATGGCCTGCAGCCGTTACCTCGGCGACTTCGAGTCGCACCCCGGCCGCCACGGCAAGGACGACTTGCACGTGCTGCGACCCGCCTTCGGCGAGCTGCTTGCGCACGCGGTCGAGAGCGAGCGCGGGCTGCGTTGCTCGCGTTGCGGCGGCCGCGTCCTGACCGAGTTCACCGAGTGCATCGCGGCGTAGCCGCTCGGCACCGCGTACGATGGAGAGCGCCGCGCGCGCGGCGCTCTCCATCGTACGCCTGCCCAAACGTACCGCCCCTGCCCCCCGGTCTGGCGCCGCGCGCACCACGCGTGGGTCGCCGGGCTGCTGCGCGCGCAGCACGGCCCATGCGGGGCGTGGCTCGCCTGCGCCACGCCCCGCGCAGGACCCGCGCATCGGTTGGTGTCGAACTCGCGGGGCTGTGGCGCCGCTGTTCTTCTGTCGCGCGGCGCGTCTGACGCGCGGCCGAGTGGCTGGTAGGATCCAGCCGCCGCGCGCCCTGCCGGGTGGTGTAACGGTAGCACACGGGACTTTGAATCCCTTAGTCAAGGTTCGAATCCTTGCCCGGCAACCACCGCGGTGCCAAGCGCCTCTGGCCACGGCTGTATAGTGCGCGCGCACGCGTCACAAGGCGCCGGATCGAGGAGGACCACGGGTGGACTGGAACGACACGCCGGAGCAAGCAGCGTTCCGTAGCGAGGTGCGCGCCTTCCTTGACGCGCGCCTGCCGGCGCACTACCGCGACCATGAGGCGCGGCGCCACCAAGACAGCGGCCTGGAGAACGACTGGCAGCAGGACCTCGCCAACGGTACCCCGGAAGACCGCACCGCGGCCCGCGAGTGGGCGAGCGCGCTCGCCGAGCGCGGCTGGGGCCAGCCGCACTGGCCGCGCGAGTACGGCGGCGCGAGCATGTCCACGCTCGAGCAGTTCATCCTCAAGCAGGAATTCGCGCGCGCGGAAGCGCCCGACATCGGCGGCCACCTGGTCGGCTCGACGCTGCTCGTGCACGGCACCGAGGAGCAGAAGCAGCGCTTCCTCGCGCCCACGCTGCGCGGCGAGATGCTGTGGGCGCAGGGCTTCTCGGAGCCCGGCGCGGGCTCCGATCTCGGCTCGCTGCAGTGCCGCGCCGTGCGCGACGGCGACGAGTTCGTGATCAACGGGCAGAAGCTGTGGACCTCGGCCGGGCACAAGTCGAACTGGATCTTCGGATTGTTCCGCACCGACCCGGACGCGCCGAAGCACCGCGGGATCACGTTCATGATGCTGGACGCCACCACGCCCGGCGTCAGCGTGCGACCGATCATCAGCATGGGCTGGGAGCACGCCACCAACGAGACGTTTTACGAGGATGTGCGCGTCCCCGCGAGCCAGGTAGTGGGCGACGTCAATCGCGGCTGGTACGTCGGCATGACGCTGCTCGACTACGAGCGCTCCGGCATCAACCGCGCGGTTGCGCAGCAGCTGCTCGTCGACGAGCTCGTCGCGCACGTGCGGGCGGACACGCCCTCGCACCGGCGTGAGCTGGTGCGGCGCGAGGTCGCGGACCGCGCCATCGAGTGCGAGGTGCTGAACAATCTCTGCATGCGCATCGCCTCGATGCACGCATCGGGGACGATCCCGAACTACGAGGCGTCGATGGGCAAGATGTACGGCAGCGAGGTCGCGCAGCGCGTCGCGCGCACCGGCACGAAGGCGTTCGGGCAGTTCGCGCAGCTGTGGGCGCCCGACGACCCGTACGCGCCGCTCAAGGCGAAGCACACGCAGAACTACTGTCATACCGTCGTCGGTACCATCGCGGGTGGGTCGAGCGAGATCCAGCGCAACATCATCGCCACGCGTGGGCTCGGCCTCCCACGCGGCTAACTCGCGGCCTCGTGATGCTCATGCAGCGGGGAGCCGGCACGGCTCCCCGCTGCATGCGTTAGGTGGGCCGGCGACGCTACGAGGGGCGCTCCGGCGTGAGCGCAGCGGCCGGCTGTGCGCGGCGTGCCGGCAGCGCGGGCTTGCGCACGAACGCGAACAACACCGCGCCCAGCATGCCGACGAGCGCGAGCCACGTGAAGCCCGTCACATAGCTGCCGGTCACGTCGTAGCTCGCGCCCGCGATCAGCGGGCCGGCCATGATCCCCGCGGTCACCAGCATGCCATTGAAGCCGCTGATCGTCCCGTAGTGGCGGCTGCCGAAGTAGTCCGCGCGGATCGCCGTCGTGAGCGGGATGCGCGCGCCAAAGCCGATGCCGTTGAGGGCGGCGAACACCGCCACCATCCACAGCGACGTCGCGACCGCCAGCACCAGCAGCCCCGCGCACGTCATCAGGATCGCGACCACGATCAGCAGGCGCTTATCGACGCGGTCTCCCAGGAACCCGCCCCCCATCTGCCCGGCGACCTGCAGCACCGTCATCAGCGTCACCATGGCGGCGGCGGTGCCCAGCGAGTAGCCCAGTCCGTCGCGCACGTGCGCTGCGAAGTGCACCATCACCGCCCCCGTGACCAGCAGCCCGAGGCCGTGGCCGAGCCCGATCAGCCAGAACGCGCCGGTCTTCATCGCCTCCTGCGGCGTGAAGTCGACGTCACCGGGGAGGTGTGTGGTGCCCCCGCGCTCGGCAGGCGCGGCATCGCCATCGGCGCGCCAGCCGTACGGCTCCGGGCGATGGCGCAGCAGCAGGCCAGCCGGCACCGCGAGCGCGAACATCAGGACGGCCGACAGCACGGCCATGCCGCGCCAGCCGAGCGCCTCGAGTCCAGCGACGACCACGGGTTGCACGATGCCGCCCGCAGCGATGCCGAGCATCATGATCGCGAGCGCCGTGGAGCGGCGGCGCGCGAACCAGTTCACGGCCGCCACGGACGCGGGCAGGAACGTGCCCAGCGCGCCGCCCAGCGCCAGCACCATGAACGCGAGGTAAAACGTGGTGATGCTGTCCGCCTGGCTCAGCAGCAGGAAGCCCGCGCCGAAGATCGCGAGGCCGATGGTCATCATCACCCGCGGCCCGAAGCGGTCCACGAGCCAGCCGTCGACCGGGCCGAGCAGCCCCGACTCGACGCGCTGCAGCGCGAACGCGAGCGAGAACGTCGTCGAGCTCCAGCCGAACTCGTCCCGCAACAGCACGACGTAGGAGCCGAACGCCTGGCCGAGCAGCGCCCCGCTCATCGTCATCACCGTGAAGCCGGAGCCGATGATCCACCAGCCGTAGAAGAACGGGGAGCGATGGGCGCGGGCGGCGGGCGCCGGGGGGGGATCGGTCGGCGCGGGTGTCGCCGCCGGCAGCGTGTCTTCCGGCACGGAGGCAGCCTCCTCTCGCGCGCGACGCCAGCCGCGCAGCCGGGACGGCGCGCGGCGCGGCGCTGCCGAGCCAGCCTAGCGCGCGGGCTGTTTGCTGTCAGCCGCCGCCCGTGCGGCGGGCCGCTGTAGTACAACGATCCGGGCAGTGGCCCCGGGAGTGGCCCGGGGACGGGAGAAAGCGTCGCGCGATGGCAGGTCCGCTGGCAGGCATCAGGGTGTTCGAGGTGAGCCAGATCGTCGTTGGCCCCTACTGCGGCATGAACCTCGCCGACCTCGGCGCCGACGTGCTGAAGATCGAGCCGCCCGGCGGAGAGGGCGGCCGCCTCATCGGCGGGTTCATGCCGGGCGAGTCGAAGGCGTACCACGCGCTCAACCGCGGCAAGCGCAGCCTGGTACTGGACTTGCAGCGTCCCGAGGCGCAGGCGCTCGTGCGGCGCGTCATCCCGCAGTTCGACGTTTTCATCATCAACTCGCGCGCCGGCGTGCCCCAGCGGCTCGGCGTCGACTACCACACGCTCGCCGCGATCCGCCCCGACCTCGTGTACATGGAGAACACCGGCTTCGGCGACGAGGGACCGAGCGCGACACGCTCCGGCTCCGATATCGTGGCGCAGGCGTACTCGGGGCTGATGGCGGGCGAGGGCAAGGTGAGCGAGTTCGGCGCGCCCCGCCAGATCACGAGCACCGCCGTCGCCGACTACTCGACGGGCCTCGCGGCCGCCATGGGCATCTGCGCCGCGCTGTTCCGGCGCGCGACGAGCGGCCAGGGCGACCACATCAAGACGTCGCTGCTGGCGACCGCGCTCTCGATCCAGGGCGGCAGCGTCGGCAAGCTTCCCGCCGCGGACGCGATCTTCCAGGCGCCGATCATGGAGGAGGTCGCGCGCCTGCGCGCGCAAGGTGCGCCCTGGTCGGCGATTGTTGAGGCGCGCGACGCGCGCCGGCGCACGGGCCGTGCGTTCGGCAACTATTACAACACCTACCGCGTCAAGGACGGCGCGATCACGCTCGGCGCGCTCACCCCGCGCAACCACCAGCAGATGCGCCAGGTACTCGGCATCACCGACGATCCCATGCTCGATCCCGACTTTAACGCGGTCGACCCCGCGTGGGGCGAGAAGGTGGAGGCGCTGAGCGAGCGCATCCGTGCGCTGCTGTTGACCCGGACGATGGACGAATGGGTCGCGGCCTTCGACGCGGTCGGCGCGCCCGTGTCCAAGGTCAACCTGCCCGAGGAGATGGCCGACGATCCGCAGGTGCAGGCGATGGGCTTCATGGTCGAAGTCGACCACTCGCTCACCGGCCCGGAGCGCTGGCCCGGACCGGTCACCCGCCACGCCCGCTTTCCGACGGGCACGCCTCGGCCCGCGCCGGCGCTGGGCCAGCACACCGACGAAGCGCTCGCCGAGCTCGGCATCGCGGCGGCGGAGATTGCAGAGCTGCGCGCGGCGGGCGTGATCGCGTAGCGCTACGCGGCCGCTGCCTCCGGCACGACGAGGAGCGACCGCGACTGCCCGCCGCGCAGTACCTCGATGCGCACGGCGCGCTGCGGCGACAACCGCGCGAGGTGCTCCCCCAGCGCGGCGAAGTCGCCCCCCGCGCCGTCGACCGCGATCGCGACGTCGCCCACGAGCACGCGGGTGTGCTCTGCCGCGCTGCCGGGCAGCACCTCGGCGACCAGCAGTCCGCGGCCGTGTGGCGCGGGCAACGCCACCAGCGGCACGACCACGCCGAGCACGCTGCGCTGCGCGGGCTCGCCGGCCATGAGCGCATCGACAGCGCTGCCGGGAATTGCGACCGCAACGCCGCCCACGACCATGGAGTTGATGCCGAGCATGCGGGTTTCTGCGTCGGCGAGCGGTCCGCCCGAGTTGCCAGGCGCCAGCCGCACGTCAGCGTAGATCGCGCCGGCGACGTGTGGGTGCGGCATCCCGGCGGGGCCGCTGCCCACGCTCGTCACGATGCCCATCACCAGCTCGCCCCTGTGCCCCTACGGGTTGCCCATCGCGAGCACGAGCTCGCCGACGCGGACCATCGAGGCGTCGCGCGTGTCGACGGGCGTGAACAGCGCCCCCTCCACGCGCACCGAGCGCGACCTCGCGCGCGCGAGGTCGCGCGCGGTGCGCGCTGCCGTCCCACGTCTCGACCTTAGCGTGCTCGTCGGCGACGACGTGGTGGTTGGTCGCGAGCAGCCCGTCTGCGCGCCAGACCGTCGCGGACCCGGTGCCCGCGCGGCCGCGCACCAGCAGCACCGAGCGGCGCAGCCGGTCTGCGGCCGCCTCGGTGCTCGCTCCGATCGCGTCGCTTGCCAGCGCCTCGACTGCGGTCATGTTCGCCCTGCCTCGCTGGGCGCTCGCGTGCATCGAGGCTCGCGCACTGGACACGGGCGCGAATCACCCGAATGGCCGGGGCGCGCCTCCCACGTTCGAGGAGAGCGGGCGACGCGGAGCGCCGTCGGTCAGGCGACGCGGGGCGCGGAGTCATCGCGATGCTCGTCGTAGTGCGCGGCCCCGTTCGCGCGCACGATGAACGCGGCCATGGCGTCAGCCGGGTCGAGCGCGCCCGGCGGCAGCGCCGCCACGGTGGCGCGAAACGCCGCGCGCGCGGCCTCCGCTTCGGCCCGCACCGCGTCCGAGCTGACGCTGCGCCACGGCTCCCGCGCGCGCTCGTTGAAGGCGTCGACTCCGGCGCCGGCGCGTCCTCGCCTCGAGCGAGCCGTTCCAGCCTCGTCACGCTCACGCGGAGCCACGCCGCGAGGTGCGCGACCGTTTCGTGCACAGTCCGCCTGTCCGCGCGCGGCGTCGTCGCGTCGACCCCGCGATCGCCGCCTGCTGGAGCTCGAACGCCTCGCGTTCGAGCTCCAGCAGCACTGCGCGCTGGGCGTTGGCGTCCGCCATTGGTGCGCGCGCTACGCGCCGCCGCGCTCGGCGCGCGTCGCGTAGTAGCGCTCGACGCGCGCGTAGGCCTGCGCCGCGCGATCGAAGGAGGGGCACACCGGGTACCCGCGCTCGATGAGCATCGAGCGCACGCTGTTGTACGCGTCGGGGTTCGTGCCGGGGTGCACGACCATGATCAGTGGTTTGCGCCAGCTGTTCGTGCGCCAGGCGTCGATCGCGTCCAGCGTGCGCTGCAGGCGTTCGGGGTCCGGGCGGCCGCCGGGGCCGCCGGTGCTGAGCTCGTAGATCGCGGCGTCGAGGTTTCCGTCCTCGCTCAGGATGTCGAGGATCTTCGATAGGTTGCTCTCCGAGCCTCGCACCGAGGTGGGCGCAATCGTCGCGCCCATGTCGAAGGGGTTGAAATACGACCCGCCGATGACGTTGAAGAACTCCTGCAGACGCTCGTAGGAGCGGTCGGACAATCTCGGCATGTCGAGTCCGGCGCGCCCGGCCGCGTCGGAGATCGCCACCGATTGCCCGCCCGAGCCGGCGAGCAGCGCGATGCGTCGCCCGGTGGGCAGCGGGCACTTCACCAGCACCGCCAGCGCGTCGAGCAGCTCGTCGCGGGTCACGACGGGGATCGCGCCGGCCTGGCGCGCCATCGCGTCCCACAGCGTCTGCGGCGTGGCGAGCGAGGTGGTGTGCGTGCGGGCGGCGCTCGCGCCGTTCTCGGTCGACCCGCCCTTGAACATCACCACGGGCTTCGTCCTGGTCACCTCGCGCAGGCAGCGGAAGAAGCGCCGCCCGTCGCGCGGCCCTTCGATGTAGATGCCGATGTACTGCGTGTCGGGGTCGTCCGCGAGGTACTCGAGGTAGTCAGCCTCGTTGAGCACGGCCGCATTGCCGATGGAGATCGTGCGCGTGATCTGCAGGCCCTGGTACTGCCCCTCGTTCGTGAGCCCGAGGGCGTGCGAGCCTGACTGCGAAATGAAAGAGACGTTGCCGCCGTCACCGAGCTGCATCTCCGCGCCGAAGCGGATGCCGAGGCGTCGGTTGTAGATGCCCATGCAGTTCGGCCCGACGATCGGCAGGCCGGCGTCCTTCGCCATGCCGACGATGCGTTGCTGCAGCTCGATACCCAGCGGCTCGCGCGTCTCGGCGAAGCCGGCAGTGAACATCGCGATGCCGGATACGTTGCGCGCGATCGCGTCCTGCACGATGCGCGGCACCACTTGGCGCGGCACGGCGCAGATCAGCAGGTCGATCTCGCCCGGCACGTCGGCGAGCGACGTGAAGTTGCGGAAGCCACGCTCCTCGATCGCCTTGACCTCGTTCGGGTCGACCTGCACGGAGTACAGCTCGCCCGGGAACTGCTTCTGGTTGGTGAGCCACTGGTAGTCGGGCCCCTTGTCACCGACGACGACCACGCTGCGCGGGTTGAGCGTGCGGTGCAGACGCGCCCTGTCGATGGCCACCTCGGACTCCCTTCGCAACCGCCGGCGCCCACACTCGCCGGCGGCGGCCGTCTGGGATGATAGCGCCGCGGACGCGCTGGCACGCGCCGGCCGAACCTTGCCCGGCACCCACCCATCGGGCACTATGAGAGCGGCGTTCCCCGATAGCTCAATCGGTAGAGCGGGCGGCTGTTAACCGCTAGGTTCGAGGTTCGAGTCCTCGTCGGGGAGCCACCCCAATCGCCCAAAGCGTTCGACGTTTATGTCGTCCATCCGCCATGCGGGTAGCGGCGCAGCCCCGGCGTAGATCTCCAGCACGATCTGCCGCTCCCCGACCTCCACACGCTTGAGCAACAGGCGGCACACCTCCTTCTGCTCGTACGGCCGCAGCGCGTCGTAGACCTCCTCGACGCACCGAAGTGACCCGCGCACGACGTGCTCTGTGACGCCGGTTGCCTCGATGTCGGCGATCTGGCGCTCCAGTTGGTCGATGGTCGTCCGGTGCGCCTCCCGGCGCTCGGAGAGCTCGGCCAGTGACCTGACTCTCTGAAACGAGACCAGCGGAGGAGGTGAAGACTTTTGCTGGTCGCGAGGGAGGGGACGGCATCGAGCAGGGGGAAGTGGTTCGGAGCCGAGGAGATCATTGGC